>VYLD01000413.1_pt1 | contig 12451 bp, 10 predicted proteins | sample 5114401 | NCBI WGS metagenome assembly VYLD01 (sample SAMN12291783, study PRJNA351875) | freshwater metagenome | isolation source: freshwater lake | place: USA: Michigan, Gull Lake | collected 2013-08-08 | reverse complement strand
CTGTCCGAGGGGCTGATCGGTCTGTACGAAGGCAGTCCGGCAGTCGCCCATCGGCTCCTCGAGCAACGCTGGCCGCAGCTCGAGCAGGCGATGATGCTCCGCATTCAGAACGTTCGGGTCGAGGCGCTTTCGCTGCGCGGTCGCCTCGCGCTGGCCTCAGGCGACCTGACGTCGGCCCGCGCCGCGCTGCGCAGCCTCAAGCGCGAGCCGGTGGGGTGGGCCCGGGCGCAGGCGTTGATCCTCGAAGCCGCGTGCGATCGGGGCCGCGCGGTCGAATTGCTGACCCAGGCCGTCGCGCGCTGCGAGTCCGAAGGGCTGGCCTTGTACGCCGCCGCAGCCCAGCTGCGCCTGGGACAGCTGCAGCCCGGCGCCGAGGGGCTCGCGACCGTCAAGGCGGCGCAGAGCCGGTTCGAGGCCCAGGGCATTCGAGACCTCGAGGCCTTCGCGCGAACGCTGGCGCCGCTGCCGCCGGCCTGACGTCGCCGCGCGTCGGAGAGATCCGGGGACGCGCGCTCGGCAAACGGCCGGCCAGAGCCGAAGCGTTCCCGACCGTCGAAGTCGTCACCCTCGTGACGTGGGCCTGGCGCCGGCGGTTACCGCAGCTGGTCGTGGAACAGCTCAGCGTCGAGACCGGCGATCATCGAGGTCGCTTCTTCCGAGCACGGCAGGCCGGCGACTTCGGCGAGCGCCTCAGCGGGCGAGGTCGAAAACTCGCGCTTCAGGTCCTCCACGGCGCGACGGGACGCTCGGTGCAACTCGTGCCGGGCACGCGCCGGAAGCGTCGAGCGCAGCCACCGGTGGAGGTCCCACGAGAGCGCGGCGTGCGACGTCTCCTCCACGGCGATCGCCTGGTGCGTGGCCTTCACCTCGGGGTCCGTCGCGCTGAGCGCCTGACGGAGGGCCACCGCGGCGCCGAACGTCTCTCGAACACAGCCCTCGACGACGTTCTCCAGCGCGATCGACTCGAGCGACCGCAGCGGGCGCCGAACGAGTGAAGGGTGCACGGGGTGGCCGCCGAACCGCCTGGCGAGCGAGACCATGGTGCGGGTGTGACGTCGCTCGTCCTGGGCTGCGACTCGCGCCCGCCCGAGCAGGTCCGCCGGAGCCCGATGCGCAGTCAACTCGGCCTCCATCACGACGAACGCCTCGACGGCCGCAGCCTCGAGCGCAGCCGCGGTCTCGAAGTGCGTGGCGATCGCCGAACCCGAGCGGCCACGCCGGCGCTCGACCAGGCCCTCAGGCCGCCGGCCCACCACGCAGTTGGGGTCTCCCACTTTGAGGAGCTCTTCGTCGACCTTGATGACCGAGCCGTCAGCGCCCACCCGCGCAGGTACTGGCGCAGCGAGGTGTCACGGCCACACGTGCTTCCCTTGAGCGCGACGGCCTCGAACCCGCCGTCGATCGCGCGCACGCCGGTGGGGTCCTCGGCGCGATCCGAGCACGCGAGGAAGTACCCCTCGGTGAAGACCCGCCAGGCCGCCTCCTGCGGCGTGTCGATGGGCCCGAGGAAGTCACGGAAGCCCTGCGGGGTGTCGATGAGGGTCACCACATCGCCCTCGGTGGTCGCCAGCTGGTACCCGGAACAGATCTGCCCGCACAGCTCGTAGAAGGCCGAGCGGCTGTTGAGCGCGGCGAGGCCTGTCTGGCACGTGGTCATCGATGCCGCCCCCGCACACCGGGAGCCGGTGGTGCTGATCACGTTCACGCCGCCGTCGGGCAGGGCGAACTCCTGCCCGCGACCAAAGCCGGTGCGCAGCTCGATGTAATTGACCGGCCTCACCGGGGTGAGCCCTTCGACGGACGGAGTGCCAAGGCTCGAGCAGCTCGGCTGGGCGAGGCCTCTGGTGTCGATACGGGAGCACGCTGCGAGCGCCAGGGGCACGCCGAGGGACAGGCGCACCACGTGGGTAAAGGCCCGGAAGAGATCGTCAGAGGTCATGGTCGGTTGATCTCTTCACCGTCGATGCCAACCGCTCACCGAAGGAGGACAGGGTTGGGGTCGGGCGAACCACAAAATTCTGAGACGGTTTTCTCCGCGAGAGCCCCATGCCGGACTTCAGGGCTGTGCATACGGCCGCGGCTTTCCCAGCGAGCGCAGGTGCTCGAAGCGCTCGAACTGTTCATCGAAGATGGCGTCGAACTGGGGCAGGTGCTGCACCGCGAGGTCGAGCACCTCCAACCTTCGCAACAACCCCGAGTTGGTCAGCTCCTCGAGGTGGTGCGGCCACAGCGTCCCGGTGAGGCGCAGGCTCTTGATCGCCGGCAGGCCATGGCCCGCGAGCAGCGCTGCCGGCCAGGGGCTGGGGCTCGACGTCAGCCCCAGCTCGAGCCACGTCAGTCCGCTGAGCTGAGCGCGCGAAAACCCCTCGAGCCCGTCATCGACGGCAGGCCCTGCCGGCGAGTACCAGAGGTATTCGACCCGCGGCGCGTTGAGCCGCGCCAGAGACCCGGGGACCCGCTGCAACGTCAGGCTGCGCACCTTTGGCAAGCGGGACATCGTGGGCGTCAGCGCCGTCAGGGCGCCGTTCCAGCGCGCCCCCTCGGGGCTCGAGAGGCTCAGGCTCTCGAGCGTCGTCGGGAACCGCTCGATGAGCCGGTCGACGATCGACGCCCGTACGGCATCTTCGAAGGTGACGCGGAGCGTGCGCAACAACCTGGCGGCGATCGCTCCCAGCAGGCGCTGCAGCTCATCACTGTCGGCCGCCGCCGCCTCGACGAGGAAGCCCCGTCGCCAGCGCTCAGCGGTGAAGGGGCTCGTCTGGCCCCGCAGCGCCATCGACCACGCCGCCGGCACGTCGCGCTTCACCCCGGTGCGCTCGGCCTCGAGAGACAGCCGAATGAAGTCCCCGAGCGGGTGTGCGCGTTCCATCAGCAGGTCGGCCAGCACCTCGAGCCGCGGTGTTTCGTCAGGCCCCTGGGCGACGGTCTTCCACGCCTCCTCGAGGGAGTCACCCACCGGCGCCCGCGCTGGTCACGGTGATCGACCGAAGGCTCACCATCGAATCGCGCTGCTCCCCTCGCACCAGGAAGTCCTGGAGGGTGCGCGCGAGCGTTGCCGACAGCAGACCGATCATCGGCAGGTGCTCGCCCCCTTCACAGGTGGCCTGGCCAGGGGTGTCTTCCGCGTCGGCCGAGAACTGCGCGTCCCAGCGCACCAGGCCGAAGGTGCCGTCGCCCGAGATCGCCGCGTGCACCAGGGGCATGTTCCTGGCGCGTGCATGGTCGCTCGCGAGGCGCCGCGAGGCCGCGTTGTCGAAGCAGTCCACCAGCACCGCCGCGCCCGCGCAGAGCTGCTCGACGTTCTCGCTGACCAGCCGAACCCCGAACGCCTCGGCCTTCACGCCATGGAAGTTGAGCAGCTGGGCCTTGAGCGCCTCGGCTTTGTTCTTGCCCACCGACTGCTTCACGTACGCCTGCGCGAGCAGGTTCTTCGACTCGACCTTGTCGAAGTCGACGAACACCAGGGTGGCCGAGAGCGACCGGCAGAGCACCGCGCAGGTCGACCCCAGGGCGCCCACGCCCAGAAACACCACCCGCGGAGCAGCCCCTTCAGGCACCGAACGGCACCTTCGGCCGCAGGTACAGCCGCAGGCCGTTCTGCAGGCGATCGACCACGAAGCCGTCGAACGCGTCGAGCGCCAGGTGTGGCACCGCCAGCCCCGGAACGCCGCCAGCCCGCACCACCTCGACCGCGATGCGCTTCACGTCGGCATCAGACACGTGACCGTCGAGCTCGAGCGGGTAGTCCGCCGAGAGACCGCCATAGGTGATGTTCAAGATCGCCATGATGAGACCTTCCTGCTGCGCTGGTTTGAGCCCGCGGGACGAGGCCCTCGCGCGACCCCTGACCGATTCACGACAGCCCATCGGCGTTCTTCAGGTCCTTCAGCCGCAGGCCGTTCTTCTTCAGCAGCCGGTACAGGCTCTGCATCGACAGGCCGGTCTTCTGTTCCGCCACCTGCAGATCGAAGTTCGCCTGCTTCATCACCTCGGCGAAGTAGTGACGCTCGAAGTCGCCCTGAACGCGATCTTTCGCCTCGTGGTAGGGCAGGTTCGAGACGACCTCGAGCAGCGTGGTGTGGTTGGTGCGCTTCTCACCCTGCACCAGCAGGTCAAGCCAGCTGCGGTTCCCGGTGGCCTGCATCAGGGCGCCGCGCTCGAGCACGTTGCGCAGCTCTCGAACGTTGCCCGGCCAGTCGTAGCCCTCGAGCAGCGAGAGGGTCTGCGGGTTCAAGTCGAAGGACACCGAGAGGCCCTTCACCAGGTGCCGGGCCAGCAGCGGAATGTCGATCTTCCGCGTGCGCAGCGGCGGCAGGCGCAGGCGCGCGACGGCGAGGCGGAAGAAGAGCTCCTGGCGGAAGTGGCCCTGTTGCACCTCTTCGGCCAGGTTCCGGCCGGTGGCGGCGATGACGCGCAGGTCCAGGCGCCGCGCGGGCTGCCCGGCCATCGCGGGGATCTCTTTGGTCTCGAGGATTCGCACCAGCTTCGGCTGCAGGCCCGGGGGCAGCTCACCGACCTCGTCGAAGAAGAGGGTGCCGTTCCTCGCTGAAGGGAACGCGCCATCGGCGCCGAAGAGGTCTCGCTCGGCCGACGCCTCGGCCAGCATCGCGCAGTCCACCACCCGAAACGGCCCGTAGCGCTTGTTGGAGTGCGCGTGCACGGCCCGGGCGGCCAGCTCTTTGCCCGTGCCCGTCTCGCCCTCGAGCAACAGGGTCACGTCTTCACGCGCGATGCGCCGAAGCTCGGCGAAGACGATGCGCATGGCTTCGGACGTGCCGACGAGCTCGCCGAAGGTCTCGGCGTCGAGCAGCTCGAGCTCGGTGTCGCGGGTCTTCTGCTTCACCGCCAGCCGGGTCTTGCCCAGCATGATCTTGTCCCCGCTCTCGATGAAGAGCTGCAGCACCTGGCGACCTTCGAGGAAGGTGCCGTTGCGGCTCGAGAGGTCGCGCAGCAGCAACCCCTTCAGGGTGCGCTCGATCTCGAGGTGCCGCCGGCTGACGGTGGGGTCCGAGAGCACCAGATCGTTGGTGGGGTCGCTGCCCACCCGAACCAGGCCTTCCAGGGTCGAGACCTTCTTGCCTTTGTCCGGGCCCGCGACGACCTCGACGGTCCACTCACGAACGGGCACCCGGCTCACGGTCTCGCCGGGCAGGGTGACCGACTCGGTCAATTCAGGGTGGCTCACGAGGGTCGACTGTAGCCCTGAGGGGCCCGCGCACCCAAAAGCTCAGTTCGGCGCCGCGCTGCCGAAGTCGCAGACCTCGATCGCCTCGGGAGCCATCTGCAGCCGCACGTCGTCGCGGGTGCCCTCGGCGTCGCCGGCGATCTGGAACGGCATCGGCCGCGAAAAGTGAACGCTGACGTCGCTGGCCAGAAAGTCGTGCAGGCCCTCGGGGAACCAGGTGCCCTTCCACAGGCCCGGAAGGTTCGCGAGGATCTGCGCCGCGGGAACCGTGCCCAGGCGCAGATCGAAGAAGCCGCGCCGCTTGCCCGCGAAGGGGAACATCTTCAGCTCATAGCCGTAGAAGGGCACCGTCCCGGCCGCCGCCATCATCAGCGAGCCTTTGAACAGCGTGGCCCCGGGCCCGAACGTCTCGGCGGGCTTGCCGTCGGGGCCCATTCTCCAGGCGACCGCCCCGTGGTTCTTCACCTCGCAGTCCACCAGGGTCGGCGAGGCCAGGTAGTGAGGCACGGTCTTGAGCGCGACCGAGGTGAAGTACCCCGCTGGCCCGGACATCACCTTCGAGAAGGGCCCGTCGGCGAACGCGTTCTTCACCGCGATGTAGTCGTTGAGCAGGCGCCCATCGATTCCCAGGCCCGCGAAGGGCGCCCGTTTGCCATCGATCAGCAGCAGGTCGACCGGCCGGGTCCCGGGCACCTCGCCCGAGCGCGCCCGCAGCACATCGTCGAGAATGCCGTCGCCCCGGGTCGACGAGGCCCTCACCAACGCCGCCAGCGAGTTTCCGGTGCCCAGCTTCAGCACGCCGAAGCGCGGGGTGGGCGTGGCGTGAAACTGTCGCCTTCGAGCCACCTCCGAGAGGATCTCGTTCACGAAGCAGGTGAAGGTGCCATCGCCGCCGCCGGTGAAGACCGTGTGAAAGCCGCGATCGACCACCTGCTGGGCGATGCGCCGCGCGTCGAGCTCGGAGCGCGAGAGGAAGAGGTCTCCTTCGGGCACCACATGCGAGAGCGCGCGAATCACCTTCGGGGTGACTTTTCGGGCGTTGGCGTTGAGCAGCACCGCCACCCGGTGATCGACGTCCAGCCTGGGTGGCACCTGCTCGACGGCGCTGCTGCGGTACGGGTGGACGAACATCAGGAGGCCCTTTCGTCAGTCGTTGCGCACGGCGTCAGAAGCATGACCCCTGCCAGTCGGCGTTCGTCTTCAAGCGTTTGAAAGAACTCAAGAAAAGAGACGATTCGGGCGCTGGTTGGCACCCGTCGGTGGCGGTCCGTGCGAAGGCCGTTACGCGCCCGAGACCTTGAGAGGCGTCGCGAGCCCCCGCTGCCCCGCGATCGTGACAGCCTGATTGACACGTTCAGGTCGCTGGTTAGGTTGCGGCAACCTCGGGCCCAAAAAGTCCGGCGTTTTCAATCATTTAGCGCTTTGGCGCTGGAGGCAAACAACATGGCGAAGATTATCGGCATCGACCTGGGCACCACCAACTCCGTCGTGGCCATCATGGAGGGCCGGGAGCCCAAGGTGATCGTCAACGAAGAAGGCAGCCGCATCACCCCGTCGGTCGTCGCGTACACCAAAGACGGTGAGCGGCTGGTCGGCCAGGTCGCCAAGCGGCAGGCCATCACCAACCCCGAACGCACCATCTATTCCGTCAAGCGCTTCATGGGCCGTCGCTTCGACGAAGTGACCGATGAGGCGCGGCTGGTCCCCTACAAGGTCGTCAAGGGCCCTACGCAGGACGCGCGCGTCGAGGTCGATGGCAAGCAGCTGTCGGCGCCCGAGATCTCGGCGCAGGTGCTGCTCAAGCTGAAGCGCGCCGCCGAGAACTACCTGGGTGAGAAGGTGACCGAGGCGGTCATCACCGTGCCCGCGTACTTCAACGACGCCCAGCGCCAGGCGACCAAAGACGCGGGAGAGATCGCCGGCCTCACCGTTCGCCGCATCGTCAACGAGCCCACCGCCGCGGCCCTCGCCTACGGCCTGGACAAGAAGAAGAGCGAGAAGGTCGCCATCTACGACTTCGGCGGCGGCACCTTCGACGTCTCGATTCTCGACATGGGCGACGGCGCGGTCGAGGTGCTCGCCACCAACGGCGACACCCACCTTGGCGGCGACAACATCGATCAGAAGCTGATGGAGTGGCTGATCGCCGAGTTCAAGAAGGACACCGGCATCGACGTGTCGAAGGACAAGATGGTGATTCAGCGCCTGAAGGAGGCCGCTGAGAAGGCCAAGATCGAACTCTCCAGCGCGTCTGAGACCCAGATCAACCTGCCGTTCCTCACTGCCGATGCGTCGGGCCCGCGGCACCTCGACGTCAAGCTGTCGCGCGCCAAGTTCGAGCAGATGATCGCCGAGTTCGTCGAGCGCAGCCTCGAGCCCTGCCGCAAGTGCATCAAGGACGCAGGCATCGAGGTCTCGGCCATCGACGAGGTGGTGCTGGTCGGTGGCTCGACCCGCATTCCCGCGGTGCAGGAAGCGGTCAAGAAGCTGTTCGGCAAGGAGCCCAACCGCACCGTCAACCCTGACGAAGTGGTGGCCATCGGCGCGGCCGTGCAGGGCGCGGTGCTCAGCGGCGACGTGAAGGACATTCTGCTGCTCGACGTGACCCCGCTGTCGCTGGGCGTCGAGACCCAGGGTGGCGTGTTCACCTGCCTCATCGAGCGCAACACCACCATTCCGACCCGCAAGTCAGAGGTGTTCTCGACGGCCGCCGATGGCCAGTCGCAGGTCGAGATTCACGTGCTGCAGGGCGAGCGCAAGATGGCCAACGACAACCGCAGCCTGGGCCGCTTCAACCTGACCGGGCTGCCTCCCGCGCCGCGCGGCGTGCCGCAGATCGAGGTCGCCTTCGACATCGACGCCAACGGCATCTTGAAGGTGAGCGCGAAGGACAAGGCGACGGGCAAAGAGAACAACGTCACCATCACCAACAACTCGGGCCTGTCGAAGGACGAGGTCGAGAAGATGGTGAAGGACGCGTCGGCCAATGAGTCGGCTGACAAGGCCCGCCGCGAGCTGGTCGACCTGAAGAACCAGGCCGAGAACCTCGCCTACAGCCTCGAGAAGCTGGCCACCGAGAACAAAGAGAAGCTGGGCGCCGAGACCGTCGGCAAGCTCGACGCCGCTGCCAAGTCGCTGCACGAGGTGCGCAACAGCGACGACAAGGACAAGCTGCAGGCCGCCCTCAAGGCCGCTCAAGACGTCAGCTACAAGGCCGCCGAAGAGCTCTACAAGTCCACCGGTGGCGCTCCGGGCGCGACGCCTGGCGCCGGGGAAGCAGCGGGCGCTGGTCCCGCAGCGGGCGCGGCCAAGAAGGACGACGTCGTCGACGCCGAGTTCCGCTCGAACTGAGGGGCTGGGGCGAGAGCCCTTCCTCGAATCAGCTGAAGCGTCTTCGTCCCGCGTGGCCCGCTGCTGGCCCGCGGGACGTTTCGTGTCCGCCGTGGACGGTCAGCGCGTCACGGTCTTCCAGCCGACCCCATGCGTTCGAGCAACGCCCGCACGGTCAGCGGGCTCGAACCCTCGGCCTTGTTGTTCACGATGATCCACAGCTGGCGGCCCTGCGCCCCGGTGAGCTCGACGAGGCGCTGCACGTCGGCCCGCATGGCGTGATCGATCGCCTGCAGACGATCGAAGGGCGCGAAGGCCTCGCGGGCTTCCTCGTAGCCGACGCCTTGCGGCAGCAGCAGGCGGCACACCGAGAAAGGCGCGCTGAGCGTGCCCGCTCTTGCCAGCTGCTCGCCCAGCGTGGGCATGCGTTCCCAGTGGTTGAACACGTGCGCGACGCCGTGTCGCGCCAGCACGCTCAGGTAGCCTGGCGTCAGCCACGCCGGGTTGCGCAGCTCGACCGCGTACTGCGGCCCATGCGGCAGCTGCGAGAAGAACCGGTCGACCTTCATGGCGAACGCGGCCGGCGGCAGCAGCTCGCTGAGGCTCAAGGGCAACATCTGAAAGAGCAAGGGGCCCAGATGGTCCGCGAAGCGCTCGCGCGCGGGGGTCAGCACCTCGTCGAGGAAGCGCCTGACGTCGAGGAAGTTGGGGTTGGGCGCGCGGGTGCGCGGGTCCAGATACGAGCAGACGCGGCTGGGCACCTTCATCACGCAGCGAAACCCGGGCGGCAGCTGCTTCGCGTACTTCGCCAGCTCGTCGGCGGTGAGCGGCGCGTAGTAGCTGCGATCGATGGCCACCGTGTTGAACAGCGGGTGGCGCGCGTACACCTCGAGCCCGGAGTCGATCAGCTCGGCCTGCGTGGGCTCGCCTGGGTACACCAGCCCCTTCCACCCGGGAAAGGTCCAGCTCGAGGTGCCGAGGAAGACGTGGGGCGGTCGCCGCTGCGCCAGCGCTGCGTCGGCACGGGTATCGAGCGGCGGAGGCGGGAAGAGTGAGAATTGCAAACCGCTGAGCTCCAGTGACTGGTTCGAAAGCCCGGCTGGTCGACCCTCGGGCGTTCCCCTCGTGCGGCTGACCTCTCGCAGCGCTTCAGGCTGGCCGCGGCTCGAGACCGGCCACCTCCTCCTGAGGCAGGCCGCTCCAGCTGGTGGGGTCCTGGGGCCCGGCGGCGACTCTCACCTCGACGGGGAAGCCGGTGAGGTTGGCCATGCCCGAGACGCGCTCGAGCCCATCGGGGCCGTCGGCGGCCAGCAGGTTCACGTTGACCCCGCGGGTCTTGCTGGCGACCGACAGGCCGGTGGCACGCTGGTGGCCCCAGCCGTGTGGCAGCGCGACCGTGCCGGGCATCAGATCGCCCAGCAGCTTCACCGGCACCCGCACGGTGGCGGTCGCGCTCTGCACGTCGGCGAAGGCTCCGTCGACCAGCCCTCGCGACGCGGCGTCGTCGGGGTGCATGTAGAGGTGGTTGGTCCCATCCATGGTGAACTCGGCGAGGTTGTGGGTCCACGAGTTGTGCGTCTGCACCGCGCGCTTGGTGATGAGCTTCAGGCTGCCCGCCCGCTTCAGCTCGAGCTCGAAGTCGGCCTCGAGCTTCTTCGCCTGGGTCAGCAGCGCCTGCGGCGCCAACTGCACCTTCTTCGACTCGGTCAACACGCGCTTGCCGACGAAGTCATCGGGTTCGTGATCGTCGCGCAGCTTCCCGTGGGGGTGGTCCTCGACCAGCGAGTCGAACGAGGCCTGGCCGGTCAGCCGCAGCAGCATCGACAACAGCAGCTCCTGGGGGAGCTCGCGGGTCTTGCCCTGGCGGTGCAGCCGCGAATGCACCGCCATCATGCCTTCGAGCGCGCGCTGCGCGATGGTTGACCCGAACAGGTTGATGCCGCTCGCCCGGCAGAGGTCGAGGTAGATCGACGCTTCGTCGCGCTGCTCGCCCTGGGGCTCGAGCACCGCGCGGGTCGCCTGCAGGTACGGCTTCTTCTGCAGCCCCAACATCAGCGGAAAGATGAAGGGCAGGTCGGGCCGCTCGAGCGGTGACGTCGCCGGCAGCACGTAGTGCGCGACCGAGCCCGTCTCGTTCTTGAACAGGTCGACGGTCACCAGCAGCTCGAGATCCTGAAACGCCTTCTTCAGCCGCCCTGCGTTGGCCATGGTGATGAGCGGGTTGCCGCCGGTGACGAAGAGCGCGCGCACCTGCTTGTCGCCGGGGGTGAGGATCTCGTCGGCCAGGAGCCCCCCGGGGAAGGTGTCGTTCACCGAGCCGAAGTCGCCGATGCGAGAGCGGTCTTCGCGCACCAGCACGCCGTTCTTCTTCCCGAACTTGAGGAAGTCGATCACCCCTCGGCCGACGAGGGTGCCGCCGCGCGCGTCGAGGTTGCCCGAGAGCAGGTTGATGCTTTCCTGCAACCAGAACCCGAGCGACCCGTTGGTGCCCATGTTCACGCCGGTCGACGAGTAGATCGAGGCGCCCTTCGCCGTTCGAAACACCCTCACCATCTCGCGCAGGGCCTCGGGCGCGATGGTGGTCACCTCGGCGGTGCGCTCGGGCGTCCACGGGCGGGCCAGCGCCAGCACCTCGTCGATCCCCTCGGCCTGCTGCGCGGCGCGCTCGCGGTTGATGCCACCCTGGCGCTCGAGCTCGGACAAGAACGAGAGGTAGAAGAACGGGTCGGTGTTGGGGCGAATGAAGTGGTGCTCGCCGGCCACCTTGGCGGTCTCGGTGCGTCGCGGGTCCACCACGATGATGCGCGCGCCGCGTTCCTTCATCTCCTGCAGCGTGCGGCCGGGGTTGGGCACCTGCAGGAAGCTCCACTTCGAGATCACCGGGTTGGCGCCCACGATGATCAGGCACTGCGTGTGGTCGAGATCGGGGAACGGCTGGGTGAAGGGAAAGCCGTAGAGGTGGTTGGCCACCGCGAACTTGTTGGAGCAGTCCTGCGTGGCCGACGCGTACAACGACTTCGAGCCGAGGCCCGTCATGAACCCCTGCGCGAAGACCGGGTGCAGCACGCCGAAGCCCGCCGCGGTGCCCACGTAGAGCGCGATGGAGTCTGGCCCCCGGGTGGCCCGCAGCTGCTTGACCTTGTTGCCGATCTCTTCGTTGGCCTGTTCCCAGGGAATGCGCTGCCAGCGATCGCCGACGCGCTTCTCGGGGTGTTTCAGGCGATCGGGCGAGTCGTACAGGCGGGCCTGCTTGAGGCCCTTGGGGCAGCTGAAGCCCCGGGTGGCGACGTGCTGCGGGTCCGGGTGGACGCTGACCACCCGGTTGTCTTCGACGCGGACCTCGAGGCCGCAGAGGGCCTCGCAGATTCGACAGAAGGTGTGATGCGTACCGTCGGGCATAAGGGTCGAACGTCATACTCAGCGCGCGCCCGCGGCGGTACCTGATGCATCAAGACGACCGTTCAGAATCGCTGGCGAACGCCAGCAGCGTCAGAGCGTCTGCGATCCGGGGGCGCTATGTCACCGTGCGTCATGGCGGCCCCGGCGAGCTCACCGACCAGTCCTGACCCGCGCTTCGTGGTGCCCGCGCTGGCGGCGGTCTACCTGGTGTGGGGCTCGACGTACCTCGCGATGCGGGTGGTGGTCGACGAGGTGCCGCCCTTCCTGATGGCCAGCGCCCGGTACCTGCTGGTGGGGCTGGTGATGCTGGCGTTCCTCAAGGCGAGGGGCTCGCCCTGGCCGACGGCGCGCCAGTGGCTGCTGTCGACGCCGGTGGGGGTGCTGATGTTCGTCTGTGGCAACGGCACGGTGGGCCTCGCCGAGCAGCACCTGTCGTCGGGCCTCGCGGCGGTGGTGTGCGGCACCATGCCCCTGTGGGCCGCGGCGATGGGGCCACTGTTCGGCGAGAAGGCCACTGCGCGGGAGTGGGCGGGCCTG
>VYLD01000412.1_pt1 | contig 12458 bp, 21 predicted proteins | sample 5114401 | NCBI WGS metagenome assembly VYLD01 (sample SAMN12291783, study PRJNA351875) | freshwater metagenome | isolation source: freshwater lake | place: USA: Michigan, Gull Lake | collected 2013-08-08 | reverse complement strand
CCTTCGCCACCCTCGAACGCCGCGAGCGCGGTGAAATCGACCTCGATCAACCTGACACGCTCGTGCCGGACAACAAGCGTGGGCAGATCACGACATCAAGCGTGGGCGGCTACATCACGCGCCTCGACGTCCACGAATGGGCCCGCCACAAGCGACGGCACCGCAAGGGCCTTCAGAGCCACCATCTCGAACGGCGCGCCGAGACTGGAGGCGAGAGCCTCGCTGAAGTAGCGAAGCGGAGCCGGGAGCCAGGCCGGGTCGAACCGGGGCAGACGATACGGCGGCGGGCCCTCTGCTGGGCTGGGAGAACCCGAATTGCCATGGGGCTCCGGAACCGGCCTCAGGGTCTTGATCTTCGCCGCCGGGTCACCCTGAGTCGGAACACCCTGAAGGGCCGCGCCGTCCTTTCGTTTCATGACGCGCCCCCAAGGTAGCCGGTGGCCATCAGGTGCCGTGCCGGGGTCAGCCCTGCTTGATGGGCGTCGATGTCGAGCAGGTCGCCAGTCCAGCAGCTCTCACCCTCCGTCCCGCCGCCCGAGTGGCCAGTCGAGAAGCACGCCCATCGATGCTGCTCCTCGCCCAAGCGCCCGAAGCAGCCGCGGTGCCCGCAGATTGGGCACTCAGCTCCTGAGCGTGGAAGATCGCGGGCCTGCTCTGCGTTGTACCTGCGCACGGCCTCACCGAAGTCGGAGCTTCGAGCCGTGCCGACTGCAGGTCGGGTGCGAGAGGTGACTGCTGCCGGAGCGTGGTCGACCATGCGCAGAGCCACCTCGAGCACCTTGGCGTCCACTGCGGGGAACGGGCCGCCCTCGTGCAACCACGCGTCGACGAGCCCCTTGGGCGCATTCCGGCGGAGCAGGGTGGCCACCGCCAGGCCTTCGAGATGAGCCGTGAGGGTCTCCAGCTCGAGGGCGAGCGGCGCCTCGGTTGCGTCGCAGTCGTCGCTCCAACGAATCAGCTCGCCAGAGGGGTGTGCCGACGGCGGGAAGACTGTCTGAAGCCGCGGCCCTGCTCGAAGCTCAAGCAGCGTCTGGCACTCGTTTCCAGTGTCGGGGACGTCGAGGAACTTCCGTGTCGTCGCCCCGCCCGGCACCACGTAGAGCCAATGGCTGCGGGGCTTCGAGGGCCTTCCGAACGTCCATGTGTCCGGGAGGAACGCGGGCGCCAGCTCCACGGCCTCCGGGCAGTCGAGGTCGATATCGACGAGCCCGCCGCTGACGCCCCCGAGGATGACGCCGATGTTGGAGGGCTCTGGGAATGCAACGATCAGCGCATCGATGTCGACTTGGAAGTCTGGCCACCCCTTGAAGGCCGGGGCCTTTTGACCGTGCGGCACCGGGACGGGACGCCATCCCCGAGACAGGTAAAGCTCGGCCGCTTCGCGAACCGGCGTCAACTCGGGCGCGCCAGATGACAGCGGGCGGCTCATGACAGTCGCTCCAGCAGCTGCAGCGTCGCCGCGAGTCGAGCCCGCATCAGGCGGTTGAACTCGGTGAGCTTCTCGAGCTGCTTCACCAGGTCATCGCGCCCACCAGCGGCCAGGGCGTGTGATGCCTCGTCGAGCGCATTGCCGAACACCGTGGCGTGCCCGGCGGCCCTGAGCATCGCCGCGTGTGCCTCGGCGTCGAAGATCGTTACGTTGTTGCCCTCGGTCTTCATGCGGCACCAGGCTTTCGACCGGTGAGTTCGTCGACCGTGACGTTGAGCGCGCGCGCGATGGCATTGAGCGTGGCAGTGGTCGCTGCCCCGTACCGCTCGAGGTCACCGAGCCGAGGAATCGACAGGCCGGCTCGAGTTGCGAGCACCTGCTGTGAGAGACCTTGGGCTAGGCGAAGCGCAACGACGTTTGGGCCAAGGCCGGGGACTGGCTTCTTTCTGATGCGAGATGGCATGCGCACACAGTGCGTGCGGCCGCGGACGAGGGCGACCGCCCCAGCCCGGAACGAAGTTCGAATCTCAGAGGAGATCTTTCCGGCCGGCCTTCTGCATGGTCCTCCGCGCCCAAGCCAGGTCGGACGCCCTCCCGCGAACGGCGACTGGGAGTTCTCGATGCACCTCGAGAAGCAGCAGCTGGCCGCGCAGTTCGATGACGTCGGCTCGTGCCTTCCTCCAGAGGTCGAGGCGCTTGGTGATGGTGCTCTTGTCGCTCGTCGGTCCTTCACCGGGGAAACCGACACAGAGGAAGATGGCCGCAAGGTCGAGCGGGTCGAGGTTCGCAGCGTCGGGGCGGCACTCGTGGAAGAGCATGAAGAGGCGGCGTTGTCGGAGGCCGCGACGCAAGACTCCGCCGAACAGAAGCTTCTCGACCTCCTCTCGGAACGGCCGGGGCTCTTCTCGCCTCCTTCGCTCTCGTCGCGCCGCGTCCTTCGGTGCCTCGGAGTATGACCGCAGGATGTGCTGGTGCAGCCCGAGCGCGGTGGGGCCGATCTGGTCGTGGCCGATTTCAACGGCGGTCTGAAGGTTGTCGAGCACCTGCCTCGCCGCGTTCGTCTCCGGTGCAACGGCACGCAGCCCCTCAATGGCCTTGAGCGTTCGCCTGAGCTGACGCACGAGAACGACAGTTCTGCCGTGCGACCGAACGTCATCGAAGGCGCCAGCAGCCAGGTCACGAGACCATGCGGCTGCTGCAAGGGTGGCGACTGCCGTGCCCTCACCGAATTCGACGAAAAGGTATCGCCTGGCCGCCTCCTGCGACGACAAAGCCGCAGCACCGAGCGCGGCGCGCGCTCTGGCGTACTCGGCTTGCGCCGCTTCGGATGGCATCGACCGGTCGGCCGCGCGTCGTATGGCCATCGCAGTTTCGTAGGCAGCTTCCAAGGCCTGCTCAGGAGTCTGCGGGACGGACTCGGCGCGCGGCGTTTCGGGCGGAGGGCCCTTCGGTTGTCGTGGTGAACCCATGGTCCGCGACCTCTCGCGGCCTCAAAGAAGCGGGCAGGGTCGGTGAGGGTGCCGACCCGTTCACGCCGGGGAGCTACCCCGTCGCTGAGCCCTTGAAACTCATACCACCAGCGCAGCGGCCTCAATCGAGGAGCCCCGCGGCCGCGTTGTCGCGCCACATGTCTGCCCGCCGGTCGTACCGGAGCAGCATGGCCAGGCTCTTGTGGCCGGTCTGCTTCATGATGTCCCGGTCGGCCTTCCTCGAGAGCATCGCCTGCGTGACGAACCCCGCCCGCAGGGAGTGCCCCGAGAAGGCGTCGGCCTCGAGCCCGGCGCGTCGAGCTGCTCGACGAATGGCCTCGCTCACGGCCTGGCCGCTCAGCGCTCGAACGCCCACGCCGCCGTGTTTGGTGACGTAGCGGAATAGCGGGCCCTCGGTGATGCCCGAGCCGTCGAGCCACGCCTGCAGCCGGCGCACGGGGCACATGGCCGGCGTGCCCGAGTAGGGAAGGGCGACGGTGCGGCCCACGCCCTCCTGGTCGGTCTTCGAGCGCCGCAGGAGCACCTCAAGGCCGTTCTCGGTCGTGCGCACGTCGGCACGCGTGAGCGCCACCAGCTCGGAGCGACGGAAGGCGCCGGCAAACCCCACGAGCAGCATCGCCGCGTCACGCTTGCCGATGAGCGTCGAGGGCAGCGCCGCCACCATCGCCCGCAAGTCGACGGCCGTCGCCGGCGCCGCCTGCTTCTGCGCCACGCCCAGGGTGCGACGGAGGCCGCCCAGCACGGCACGCACGGCCTCGGTGCGCGGTGACGGCAGGTCGGCCGCCCGGTGGGCCTTCGAGATAGCGGCCATCGCCTGCTCGATGGTTGCGACCTTCAGCCCTCGGTCGGCCAGAGCCGAGAGGAACAACGCGCACGCCTCCGACGACGCGGGTAGCGGCTGCATGCCGCGCCCCTCGCACCACAAGGTGAAGTCTCGCCAGTGTCGCGCGTACGCCCGCCGTGTCGACGGCGAGCTCGAGGCCGCGGCCAGGTGACGAAGCCGCTCGATCTCCTCAGAGGAGAAGCGCTCGAAGTCGGACCGAAGGACCAGCGACGCTTGGTGCTCGGTGCCTACTTCTTCGGCTTCTTCGGCTCGTTCTCTCGGCGGAACTCGCTGACGATGAAGGTCAGCGCGTCGTTCCGAGTCCACCCCTTTGCGGCGGCGTGCACCTTGAGCCACTCCGCGAGGTCCTTCGGGGCTCTCCAGAGCACGTCCTTCCGCTCTTCCTTCTCCTGCGTCTTGTCGGGCAGCGCCGTCATGTTCCACAGATACCACCTCCGTTGTTGTGGGCCTACAGCGCCACTTGATATCACGACAGATATCTGGTTGTCTATCTGTGTCGTTCAACCGGGAGGAACACACATGATGAAGCGTTCGATGGTGGTCGACCTGCAGAAGCTGTCTCGGAAGTACCCGTCAGAGGTTGCCGCGCTGCTCGAGGCGATGAAGCGAAGCCGGCACATGAATGTGGTGTGCCGCGCGGTTCGGAAAGCCCGCGGCATCGACGAGGCCGACTGGCGGTCGCCGCCGACCTTCGACGGGCAGCCTGGTCTGCCGGCGTGGAGGGTGGCTCGTCGATTGGGCTGGTCGAGGGCGATGATTCGGGTGAACGCGAGCCTCTGCGGTATGCGGTGCCTCCCGAACGCTGACGGCCGGCTGTACTTCAGCCCCGCCGACGTCGACCGTCAGGCGAAGATCGAGAAGGACAAGCGTCGTGATGGCGCGCCACGGCTCGTGCCCAGCGCAGTCAGTCTCCGAGAGGCGGCCAAGCTCACCGCGCTGCCGCTGCGGTCTCTGCGGCGCACCATTCGGGAGCGGAGCATCTTCACCTGGCTGCGCGATGGCGAGGTCCGAATCCCGATGTGCGAGCTTGAGCGCCTGCAGGGCCCGCTGCATCCGCCCGACCTGTGATCATCGCGCCGAGAACAGCACTTCTCCTCGGCCAGATGTCTCAACAAGCCGACACAGACCGATGCGCGGCCTGTGCTCAGTAGAGCCCCAACCCGAGGGCGCCACGCCCTGTGCGCTGCGCGTTGTAGAGGGCCCGACCGCCGTTGCCCTCGAAGAACTCCCGGCTCGACTGCGAGTCGAACGTCTGAATCGTGACGCTGGGCTTCGTTGCTGCCTTGATGCCGGCGCCGGCGAGACCTCCAAGCGCACCGCCGATTGCGCCGCCCAACGGCCCGCCGACGGCCGTTCCCACCACGCCCAGGATGGTCGGCAGCAGCCCCGCCACGATGCTGCCCACGTCGACCTCCCCGCCTGACGAGAGCTGGCTGATGGCGTCGGCGGCCGCGTTCGCGAAGGCTCCACCCACCGCGGCGCCCGCGTCGGCGAACTTCTTCTGCTGGGCCGCGAGCTCGTTGGCGGTCTGCTGCGCCTCCTTCAGCGCGACGGCTCGAGCTGCGGCGGCCACCTTCGCCTCGGCCTCGCGCGCTGACTGCTCGCGCTTGCCCACGTCGCCGATGAACTTCTGACTGTCGAGGATGGCCGCCTTGAACTCCTTCTCGGCCTCGTCAGCCGGGTCGATGTAGTCGCCCTCGCGCAGTCGAGACGCCTTCGAGGGCAGCATGAAGGTGTCGACCGCGTCCTTTGCGGTTCCGCCGCCGCCGACCATCTTCGGCTTGTCGCTCACCGTGGGCAGCGCGTCGGGCTTGAAGACCGCCCCGCTCGATGCCTTGAGCATTCTCACTTCGGCGAGGGCGTGGTCGAGCTGGCGACGGGCGAAGTCCTGGCCTTCCTTGTCGCCGGCGGCCTCAGCTTCTCGAAGTGAGCGCCTGGTTGCAGCGACCGCGTCAGCAGCTCGGTTCATGTCCTCAACGAAGCGTGTCTGTTTCTCCTCTTTGGCCTTGTCGGCCTCCTTGCCCCCGCCGATCTCGTAGTTGAGCCCGCGCATCGCATCGGTGAGCGAGCCGATGATGTTCATCTTCGACGAGAACGACGCGATGACGGCGCCGAAGCTCTCCTGCAGCTCGCCGAAGGCCTCGCTGGTCCCTCGAGCCTGGCCGCTCAGCGACTGCGCGTCAGCCGCAGCGGCGCCGCCGTACTTCGCAGCCAGGGCCGCAGTCGCCGCGGCGAGGTCTTTGGTGCGGTCTCCAGTCGCCTTGATGCTGACGCCAAGCTCGCCGAACTTGCCGGTCCCGCTCTCGACGCCCTTGGTCAGCGCCAGGGTGGCCGCCTGAGCGTCTTTCCCGGTGGCTGCGGCGTAGTCGAGCACGGCCTGCGTGGTGGCCTCGACGGCCGCGGGCGCCTCGCCGTACCGCAGCAGGGCCGTCTGCAGGCCCATTACCAGCTCGTCGCTGATGTTGTTCGTCTCGGCCATCGACGCAGCCTGAGCCTTGAAGGCCTCGGCCGAACTCTTCGCGACCAGCTCGAGCTGGCGCTGGGCCTTCTCGGACTCCATGAAGGCCTTCACCGATTCCTTCGCGAAGTCGATGATGATTTGGCCCGCCGCTCGAGCTGCCGCGCCGGCGCTGCTGAAGGCCGATGAGGCCGCGTCTTCTCCGAGGATTCGTAGCTGCAGGTCAGCCATGGGTGCTCCTGGGGTGCTGCGTTGGGAAGAACGCCCCCGCCGTGAAAGGACAACAGAAACCCGGCGGGGGCGCGGTGAAGGTCACTGCTGAAAAGGGCACAGGCCGACTCGAACGGCCTTGAGCACCACGCGATCGACGGCTGAGGCGAGAGCAACGCCCCACCGCCGACAGGAACAGGCAATGCCACCTGTCGCGCCTGCCATACCCACAGAGGCCACCACCGCGGCGCGATTGCTGAGCCTGGTGATGGGCCGTTTGCATCTTCTCGAGGTCAGGTGTTGACGGGACTGCGCAGCATGGGCCGCAGCACGGCCCTGATGATGTCGCCGAGCGCGGCCGCGGCAGTGATGGCCTGCCCGCAGCTGAGGGCCGTGGCGCCCGCGACGGTGGCGACGTTGCCGGCGCCCGAGGCGGCGGGCATCAACTCGGCGCCCGCCGTGAGGGCCCCGTTCGCCACCACGTTGACGATGCAACCCGCAACGCCGATGACGGGCACCTGCTCGCCCAACACCGCCGGCTGCATGGCCACGCCGAAGACGCGGTCCGTGATGGCTGAAGTCACCACGACCTGGTTGGACGCGTTGAGGGTGACGAGGGCGTTGCGGGTGATGGTGCCGCCGGCCGTCATGTGAACCGGGGCGGCACCAGCGAGGTTTTCCTGAGCCATATGGGTGAGTCCTTGGGTGAGGGGTTGAGGGTCAGACGGCCTGGGCGCGCTCGGCGAGGGCGGCGGCCAGCTTCGAGAGCTTCCTGTCGAGCCCGCTCAGGGCGTTGGCGCGCCGGGCTGAGTCGATCATCTGCTTCAGGTGCTCGAACGTCTCGACGTCGGTGATGAAGCCGGAGGCGACGAGGCCCTTCGCCTGCGCCTCGGTCATCTCGATGGTGTCGCCGACCTTGGCCGCGACGGGTTTGCCGTGCTCGGTGCCGACCGTGACGCTGCCGTGAATGACGGAGTACTTGGGCATGGTCAGCCGAGGGCCGCAGCGGCCAGTTCAGGGTGAGAGAGGTTCACGGCACGAGCTGCGGCGCCCACCAGCTGGCCCGCCTTCACGCGCACGTCGACGAGCCGCATGTAGTCGGCCGCCTGCGCCTTCTTCTTGTCGGCCTTGAGGGTCGCGAGCTGCGCGGCCGTGAGCTGCGGAGGGGGCTCGGCCTTCAGGAGCGAGGCGTTGACCTCGGTGCCCGAGGGGGGAACGACGGAAGGGTGCCGGGTGCACCCGGTGAGGGTGGGCGTGCCTGGGGGGAAGGTGACGTTCGACATGCGGTGTTCCTTGGTGAGGGGTGGGCTTCGATTCGGCTCAGAGGTCGCTCAGTCCTTCGCGGGCTCGAGGTGGTGCTGGTTGTAGCGGCGCCAATTCACGTGCGAGGCGAGGCCGACGAACCCCGTTCTGGCGTCATCCCAGCGGCTGTTGGTCGTCGGCGGGACTTCCGACACGTACGTCTGAACGCGGGCCTCACGGCACCGCTCGACGTGCGCGGCGTGCCGGCGCTCCATCACGCGGGCGAACGCGTCGACTTCAGCGACGATGACCGAGGCCTCGTGGCTGACCTCGGCCCACACACGAGCCTCGACGGCCTTCGCCAGGCGCCGATTCGTCGACTCGAGCCGCACGCCGGCAGAGGCCAGCGCGGCCTCGGCTTCCGCGAGGGCCGCCCGCAGCTGAACCAGGCGCCGGCGCGTCTTGGCCTCGTCGAGCAGCGTCTCTGGGGTGGGCTCGAGCATCGCCTCGAGCTCGGCGAGCCTGCCCTCACCCTCGGCCACCACGGCGCGAGCCGCATCGACGCGAGCGGTCGCGGTCTCGAGGTCGGCCGCCGCTGCCTCGGTCTCGGTCCGCAGTGAGGCCTCAGCGTCGAAGGCTTCCTGAACCGCTGGGGGCACTACGGGCGCGGGCGCCGTGGCCTCAAGCACGGGGGCAGGGGCGGGGGCAGGCTTGAAGATGCTGTCGATGAACGAGCGCATGATTTCTCTCAGTGAAGCGTGGCGGGTTGGGCGGGGTGCTGCGGGGAGGGCTGCTGTGCCGGCGACATGGCCGACAGGGAGGCGCGGGCCTGCTCGAGCACCGCGACGCGGTGAACGAGGTACGCGTCGAGCCCGAGCCCGGCCTTGAGCGGCCGTCGAACGAGCAGCGACAGCCGCAGGCGACCGGCCTGGACCAGCGCCAGCAGGTTGCGAATGCCCCGCAGCTCTTTGCCCAGGGCGGCGTGCGCGCGCTCTCGAGCGTCAACCATGGGTCGTCACCAGGTCGTCGACCGTCACGCCCAGCGCGCGGGCGAGCTTCTCGATGGTCCGCTGCGTGGCCACCCCTCGAGCTGCAAGCCGCACCGTCGACTGACCGAGCCGCGCCTTGATAGCGAGCCGGTAGAGGTCGAGCCCCGCCGCGCGTCGCGCTGCATCGATGCGCAGAGCCAGGGTGGGCTGAGCAACCGCCACTTCACGACGAGGCGGCGACGCGCGCGGGGTGCTGACGTCGGCACTGACTGCGTGGCTGAGGTCGTTCACCCCTCCAACCTGCCCCGGCAGATATGACAAGCACTACACCGGCAACAGCACCACTGACGTTGCTAGCGATGTCACGCCTGATGGGAATAAACCTTCTCGCGGTCCACGGGCGCGGACTCGGCCGGCTTCCGGTTCAGCCCGCGCCTGGTCGACAGCTCAAGCATGGCCCAGTACCTCATGACCGTGCGCCAGCTGACGTCGAGGCGTTCGGCGGTCTCGATCGCTGAGAGCCCCTCGGCGAAGTGAGCGGTGACGGCCTGCAGGAGCCGGAGCTTCGCTTTCGCGCGGTCGAGCGCCGCGTCGCGCGCGTCTTCTCTGCGCTGGCGGTCGGTGAACGCGCTCACCTCGAGGCCTCGGCCAGGAGTCGCTCCGTCTCAGAGTGCCTCAGCTCAGACATGGTCTTCGTCTTCATCGCCCTCTCCGCTCGTGGGTGACTCGCTGGTTGCGGCTGCCCGCTCGGCGTCGTCAGCCGCGACTCGGAAGGCTCCAGAGCGCTGAAGAATTGCGATGATGCGGGCGACACGGCCAGAGTCGACGACACGCTTCACCTCGGAGTCGGCCGGCCCGATCTCCGCGCTCACCCCGATGAACTCGGGCGGCTTGCCGAACCCTCGCGACATCGAGTCGCTCGCGGCGCGAATCGCGTCGGCCGCGCTGCCGGTGCCGGCGATGAAGTCCTCCATGGTCTTCCTCCAGACCTGCAGGGCCAGGGGTGACAGCTCGCGAGCGGCGCGGGCGAGCTCGGAGTCGACCTTCGGCCGGCCCGAGGGGTTGAGCGCACCGCCGACGATGCGCCCCAGGGCGTCCCGCTTCACATTGGGCGGCGACATCAGCGGGGCTCCCCGTCATCGCCCAGGCCCGCCATGCGCTTGAAGAGCGCGACTAGCTCGGTGTCGTCATCGGGCTTCATCTCGTGTTGCAGCACCGCCAGGCGCTCGGTCGGCTTGCCCCAGCCGCGGTTGAGCGAGACCTCGGCTGCTCGAATGGCCGTCGCGGCGTCGCCGGTGCCCTCGAGGTAGTCCGCCATCGCCTTGTCGAGCACCGCGACCGACCGCGGCGTCAGCTCCCGGAAGGCCTCAACGAGGTCAGGCGGCGTCTTCGGGCGCCCGGTGGGGTTCAGGCTGCCCTCGACGATGCGGCCCCTCTCGTCGCGCCTCAGGGCCTTCTTCGTGTCCGTGTCGCTCATGCGTGCGTTCTCCAGTTCAGGGCCAGATAGCTGGTGGTGCCCGGCTGTTTCGTCGCTGTTCTGAGCGAGCACCCGCCCGGTGTTCTGAGAGGGATGGGGTTCTCAGGAAGTAGTGGGGAGGTTTCAGGGAGGAGGAGGTCACCCCTCTCTGTCCCTGTAGAAACCGACGTTTCAGGGGTTCTCGGAGTTCTTTCCTCGGAGGCCCTCATTCCTCGGCCCCCTCGAGGCGGGTCAGCAGCGCCAGCAGTTCGAGCTTGAGCCGGCGGGCGTCCCCACCGCTGGCCCACGCGTCGAGCGCCTCACGGGCAGCGGCTGTGACTTGGTGACGGGAATCGAGCCCGCCGTGCGCCTCGGTGCGCTTCTCGGCCTCGGAAGCGTGCGGAAAGGCTGCTGCGTGCGCCTCGGTGATGCTCCGAGACGAGGGTTCGAATCCCTCCTTGGGCACACTTGAAACCCCCGGCAACCCCGGGGGTTTTATTTTTCAGGCCTTCTCTGGGCCGCCAATCAGGCTGCGCACGACGTCGAGCAGGGCAGGGTCGCCTTTGTGCAAGAAGCCCAGCACCCCGCACTCGGCGGCGCGGGTGCGCAAGAGCTCCTGATCGAGCCTCGAGTAGAGCATGACCGGCACGCCCCCCAGGCCGTTGTTGCGCAGGGCTTCGGTCACCACCTTGCCTGACATGGTGACCAGCTCGCTCTCGAGCAGCACCAGGTCGGCCGGTGTTCGGCGCAGGGCCACGGCCACCATCATCGGGTTGTCGAGCGACTGGGCGTCGTACCCGGCCTGCTCGAGCGCGCGGCGGGTGAACTCCAGCGCCGCGTGATCATCGTCGACGATCAACACCCGGCGTTTGCGGGTGGGCGCCGATGAAGGCGCCGGCGTGACGCCGCGGCACAGCTCGACGGCCCAGGCGGCGAGCCCCTCGACGGGCATCGCGCGATCGGTCGCTCCCACCTCGAGCGCCGCCCGGGGCATGCCGAAGACCGCGCACGACGCCTTGTCCTGCACCGCGGTGCGGGCTCCGAGGCGGCGCATGCGCAGCAGGCCCTGCGCGCCGTCGTCGCCCATGCCCGTGAGCAGCAGCCCGAGGCCGCGGCCCTTGAGGCCGGTGGCCATCGAGAAGAAGAGGCTGTCGACGGACGGCGAGATGAGCTGCCCCGGCGGGGGACTGAGCAGCTTCACGGTGAGGTTCTCGCGAACGAAGAGCTCTTGCCGCGGCGGCGCGACGCAGACCGTGCCGGCCACCAGCGGCATCTCGGCGGTGCCGGCGACCACCCGGCGGTGGGTGGCATCGGCGAGGTAGCGCACGAAGCTGTCGAAGAAGTCTTCGGCCATGTGCTGCACGACGACGATGGGCAGCGGGTAGTCGAGCGGCAGCAGGCCGAGCAGCCTGGCGAGCGCGCGGGGGCCGCCGGTCGACGCGCCGATGCCCAGCAGCGCGGGCGCCTCTTGCGACAGGGGAATGCTGGGGGGCGCAGAGGCCCTGGTGGGGCGCTCGTCGGCCAGGCCCTCTTCAGCGAGCAGCCGAATGCGCTCGGCGAAGCGGCGCACGTCGTCGGCGCCCTGGCCGAAGACCGACGACTTGGGCACCAGCTCGAGCGCGCCGCGGCTGATGGCCTCGTAGTTGTAATCGACGATGCCGGCCGAGTTGCGCTCGCTGATCACCACGATCGGCATGGGCCGCTCGCGCATGATCACCTCGATGGCCCTGAGGCCCCCCATGCCGGGCATCTGCAGGTCCATCGTCACCAGGTCAGGCGCGAGCGATCGCACCAGCTCGATCGACTCTTCACCGGTCTTCGCTTCGCCGACCACCTTGAGGCGGGGGTCGAGCTCGAGGGCCCGGCGAAGGGTCTCGCGGGTGAGCGCCGAGTCGTCGACCACCACGATGCGACAGGGGCCGCGGGTCATCGGCAGGTGGTTGGTGGAGAGATGGTCGCCGCGGTGAGGGTGCAGGTACCGGTGGACGGCGTCTCGATGCGAATTCGGCCTCGGCTCCCGCCGCCGCCTCCGCCTGCGGGCGTGTTGCCACCGGTGCTGACGCCCGGGGTGCCGCTGGTCGGTGGAGCGTTCCCCGCGCCGCCCGAGCCGCCGTTGCCGCCACAGCAGTTGCCGTTGCTGCCCCCGTCGGCCCACCGGTCAGACCCCACCAGGCCGTCGAGGCCCGGCGCACCGTTCAGCGCAGCCGAGGCCGAGCGGGTGCCGCCTTCGCCGCCGCCACCGCCGTTCGCGGTGAGAAAGCCCTGGTTGATCACGACGGCGTTGGCCTCGAGCAAGATGGCGCCGCCCGAGCCGCCGCCGGCCGCGCTGCCTCCGTCGAC
>VYLD01000411.1_pt1 | contig 12482 bp, 2 predicted proteins | sample 5114401 | NCBI WGS metagenome assembly VYLD01 (sample SAMN12291783, study PRJNA351875) | freshwater metagenome | isolation source: freshwater lake | place: USA: Michigan, Gull Lake | collected 2013-08-08 | reverse complement strand
GTCCTTCTCGGCGACGAATCCCTTGCCTGAAGGGCAGACGCTGACGGTCGAAGTGCAGAACGTCTCACCGCAGGTCGGGCCCGGGTTGTCGGCTCCGTATCGCTCGAGCTTCAGTGTGCGCAGTCCACTCACCGAGCTGCACGGCGTCGTGCTCGACGAAGACGGCCTGCCTCTGAGCGACGTCCTGGTCGAGGTCGATGGCCTCGGCCTCTCAACCCGAACCACGCCACAGGGCAACTGGAACATCTTTGTTCAAAATGCCGGCCGGTACGTGGTCACCTTCAAAGGCCCTCAGTTGTCTGATGGGCGGCGATTGCACACGGTCAAGCGCGGGGTCTACGCGGAAGAGGGCAGGCGTACCGACGAGCGGACGGTCTTCCTCGTCCCCATCGATCCCTCCGGGGCAGCGACGGTCGCAAACACAGCCAGCCAGACACTGACCGTCGGCGAGGTCTCAGTCACCCTCAATGGTGGCAGCTTCCTCTTCGAAGATGGGCGACTCGGCGGAGCCATCTCCGTGACTCCCGTCCCGGTCTCGCTCCGAGCTCCGAAACTGTCCGACACGATTGGGCCTGCACACCTCTGGCAGATTTCCCCAGCAGGCACGCGGACCAGCGGGCCCATTGCCTTGTCCGTCCAGAACGTCGAGAACGCGCCCGTCGGGCGTCTGGCGCTCTTCTACGGCTACAACCCGGGGTCCTTCACCATTGGCCGGGTCGGCTTTGGTCGCGTCACCGCGAATGGCGAGCGCATCGAAACGCTGGCGCCTTTTCAGCCGCTCAGCCTCGAATGGTTCGGGTACCGGGTCCTGTCTTTTGAAGAGCACGAAGCGGTCGAAGCCTTGGTGGTGCCGCGCCCGCCTTCAGGCACAGGCCCGATGGACGGCGGGCTCGGCTGGCTCCGTTGGGCGCCGCTCGACTTGAATGACATCGTCGATTTTCTCATCCCAAGTGCATACGCAGCAGAGTGGAGCGCAAGTTTCAGTCCTGCGATTTCACGACTGGATGACCTTATTCAGTACACCATTCCTGCGCTGGCGACCGGCGTCGTCAAGGCCTCGTCAAGGGTGGTGACCTTCAAGGCCGAAACGCCGACAGGGTTTGAGGCCACCAAAGCAGATGGGGGACCCGGCGACGGCGGGCCCGCGATCAATCCGCCGAGCGAGGTTGCCAACGCTCTCATTCAAGTCCAGCCTGACGGAGAAAGACGCCTGCCTTTCAGGGTGACCGCGAGCAACCCGTGGGGAACCGCCGCCAGACCTCTGGGCATTACTGTTTCAGCGCGACGCGGAAACGGCTCAACCATCGCAGCGCCGGCTGGCGAATCATGGGCTGGCACGACACCAGCGGGAACGGTCGCCGTGTCGTCGTATCTCGCGCTTGAGCCAGGTGCGACGGTACTCACCTTTCGCCTCGCAGACGGCCGAGACGTGAAGACCATCGAGAACCGACTCGACTTCGCGCTCTTCCCAGATGGCGGCTCGACGCTCGCAGTGACTGAGCTCGTGAACTCCGCGAACGACGAGCTTGACCGACTCATCCGGTTTGCAAACGTGCCGGTGACCTATACGGGAGTCTCGGACTGGCAGGCGGTCAGCAACCGCACAGGGAGTTTCTATTTCACGGTCCACACTTTCAACCCATCGGTTGGAATTGTCTGTGCCGAAATTCCAGCCGGTTATCGCCTCGACGTCTCCCAGCCAAGAAGTGGTGTGCCACAGGCGTTTTCGTTCGCCTACACCACGAACCAGTTCTGCTCGCCCCAGTTCTCGGTTGGCTCTGGCGCCATCTCGAACGCAGACATCAACGTCGACGCGCGCCTCTTCCATGGCTCGTTGACGTTCCGAGACCGTACGGGCGCTGCCCTCCCGATTCGTTGCGATGACTCTCTCGAATGGCAAGGAGACCTCGACGGCGGAGATGCCGAGCTCGCCTCGATATCAGGCGGCGATATCGCGGCGACTGAGGTGTCCATTTTCAGGGCTGACCGCCTCGACGACCCCATCGTTTCGACGACCGCTGGAAAGTTCCTTGAACAAGCCTGCAGCGATGGCGGGCTCGGCCAGGGATCGCTTCCCGGGCCAGCAGCTGCCGGCTATTCGGTCCTTCGCCTGGGCCCGCAGTCTGATATTCGAGTAAACCAACGGCAGGTCTGTGTTCAGCTCGACGCAACGACGGGAAGAACTGAGGCCAATGCATCCTTTTATGACCGGTATTGTGGGCCACAGCGTGCCCTCTATTCGTCGTTGAGGGCGGGCGACCCCCTCGTCATTGTCGCGGTGAACTACCGAACTGGGTACGCCGGCCTCACTCACGCGCGGGTACCCACCATCAACCAACTGGCCCTTCAAGATGGTGGGTGCTCGGCAACACCGGTCTCCGTACGTCAGGCGAACGGAACCTTCATCGAGCTTCCCGGGTGTACCGTCCAAGCCATCGGCATACAGACCGATATCTCGATGTATGGGCCCGAACTTCAGGTCCGCATCGGTCGGTCTCGTCGCGACCTGGGTGTCCAGGTCGAAGGGGCCCTCACGTCCATCGACGCTGGCACTTCGCAGGATGGTGGGCGCACCTCGCCCTCTCGCGACGGGGGAAGCGTCGCCGTCGACTTCAGCTCCAGCGCCATCGCACGCCTCATCCGCAATGGCGGCATGGCCACCACCGATGACGATTACCTTGCGGTAACGACCCGGTGGGGGGTTCGCGTCGAGCCAACCGCTTACCGCACGTGTTTCGAAAGGAACCCAGCCCTCGCGTCCACATGTGCCCCGTTACTGCGGGAAGGGGCCAACGGCGAAGAGCGGGATGCAGGAGCCTACCGCTTGCCTGACGGTGGGCTGCGATCACCTCGCCAGGACCCGGACGGTGGAATCGCCCGATTCCCGGATGGCGGTGAGGACACCCGCTGGCCGTATCTCAACCCTGGTCCGAAGGTTGACATCGGGTGGCGGGGACTGCCGCTCGAAGTGCCATGTGAAGATCTGCCACTGGGCGCACCCGACGCCGCGTTCGACGTGTGTCTCGGAGTCGACCCAAGAATCGAAGACATGCCCGCCGGGGTCGCGCCGCTCTACGGCCAGTTGTCACGCTGGACGGGCTCAGCGGTCGAGAGCGCCGGAATTCCCACCTTCCCCATTCGACCCGGTGTGAACAGCAACGTGGTTGAAGTCTCGCAGAGAATTACGCGAGGCGGCAGCGTCGCCAGGCTGACGAATCTCCCCAGGGCAATCTATTATCTCCATGCCATCGGGCACTCCCAGTTTGGTGAGTTCTCAGCACCCCAGGTCTCGGCAAACCGGACCATTCCCCCCGCCAGCAGCCCGCCGCCGTTCATTACCGCGCGCCCCGATGGTGCCTCATTGCCGACCCGAGCGTTGGCCCTAAAGGGAGTCTACCGCTCGCTTGAGACAGGAGGCGTGCAGGTTGAGCGGTACGACTTGATTCGCGAGCAGGAGTTCACCGTCATCGACCTCGACGCGGGTGCCGTCGCCCGCGGCGTCGATGCCGACGGCGGGTATGTGCGGTCGCTCACTGCGTCGTCGCCACCACCTGCCGCCCAGACCAGTGACCTCAGCTACGAGTTCGCAGCTGCCCTGATGGGGCCCGTCAATGACTCACGCATCCCACGACGACTGGGGAACTTTCGACTCAGAATTGGCAGCGACGCCTTCGGCCAGGAATGTGAGCTGCGCTACGACGCCGTCAGGCTCACCCTGACAGGCCAATGCGACGCTGATGCGGTCGAAGAAGTGCTCGGCGCAAACGACGTCGTCTACCTCGAACTCTACCTCGCAGGGAATTCGCAGAACGTTCTCTGGAGGACGAACTTCTACGGCCTGACGCGGCGAACGGATTATGTCGCGTCGAACAGCGCGTACACCATCGACGAAGCGACGAACTCAGCTGCGCGTCAGAAGAACAGTCGCCAGTCAGTAGTCAGGCCTCAGGCAACCTTCACGGTCAGTCTTGCCGAGTTGCCAGACAACTCGGTTGGCACAGTCGAACTCTGCAGTACCGAGAACTGCGACGGCGAACGCTTCGTGCGAACGTTCGTCAAGCGAGAGGGCCAGCGATTCCGCGTCGTGCCGCCCCTGACTGGCTCAGCAACAGCGCTGGGGCCGGCTGTCGGCGTTCAACTCGTCACCAGCCCGACCGGCTCTGCGAGCTTCTCGGTTCTGCTCCCAGAGCATTATGCGGAAGTCGAGCGTTATGACGGCGTTTCACAGACGAAGAAGGTCTATCGCGTGCTGCGGGACCTTCCCGGCCTGGCCCCGGCCGTCCAACTCCTTGGCAACCCGCGCGGAAGATTCGAATTCTTTGACAACGAGGCGTGGGCTCAACCCGAGGTCGGACCCGTCTCCGTCAACACAGGAAGGCTCGCCTTTGAGCACACCGATATCGAGTTGCCGTTTGCGCCGCAGGTGATTCCCTTCACGCGAAACTACAACAATCAGAACAATCAGCCAGGCACGCTGGGAGTCGGGTGGTCACATACCTATGAAGGTGTCCTGATTCAAGAAAGTGAAGACCGGTATGTTGCCCTGGTGGGAGGGCAGGCCGTGCAATTCCCGCGCTGCAACTTCACTGAGACAAGTGCAGTGGAACTGAGCCAATGCTCGACAGACGGGACGCACGGGTCAAGCCTTCGGCGCCTGGAAGGCACGGACGGGGTCGGCGCTGAACGGCTCGCTTTCGTCATGACCGAGAGTTCCGGGCGCAGGTATCTCTTCAGACGCGTGGTTGAGCGGTCGGCAACGGCTGAAGGAGTTGGCGAACCTCAATACGAGCTTGTCGACGGCGGGCGTGATTCCCTCAAGAAGCGTTGGTTTCTCGAAGGGGTCGACGATGGGCCGGGTTTGGACCCCGCCGACTGGTTCGAAAGCGAGCTGCCGGCGAACTGGCAGCAACTGCGATATGCGCCGTCGTCTGCGCGGGTGACGCGGGTTGCGCGCCAGGGGGCTGATGGCGGCCTCGCTCTGGCATTCACATATGCCCCGGCTGTGCCCGACGAAGTCCCAAGCCCGTTCAAGACGATCCTGAGGAAATGGGGGCTCCTTCCGCTCCAGGCTGTCTCCTTTGAAACCGGTGCCGGCCCAACCGCTCGTCTCGACGTCACCCAGGACCCCTCGACGTTCTCTCTCTCGAAGGTGGTGCGTGTGGCACCAGGCTCGAGCGGACAGTCCTGGCAAGTCGAGCAGGAATGGCAATATGGGTATCAGCCAGCTAACGGCCCCGGTCTGACATATCTCGAAGGCCTCAACGAAGTTCGGTCCGCGCAGCTCCTGATGCCTTCCGCTAACGGGGTCCTCCATGCCCAATGGAAGGGAGAGTACCGAAGGACAGCAACTCTCTCGCCACTTCAGCTGCTACCCCACGTCACCGGCGCGGAATTCGTCTCGGAGATAGTCGAGCCCGGTCAGCAAGCTAGCCCGCTGACTCTGGTTGCTTCGGGCCCCGCCCAACGCAAAGTGACCAGCCCTGCTGGGGTGGAAACTCAGTACACCCTCGCCAGCTATGGCGCCGCCAATCGCCAGCAGACCGGTGGCCTGCAGATGACGACCTCCTACTCGTCACAAGAGGACAGCAACGGGACGGGTGTTGTCAAGCCAAGCATGGTGACCGACGAATCCGGGGTCGGTGAGCAGCTCCTTTATTCTTCTCGCCTCAGGGTTGAAGCCATCAAGGTCAAGCCAGGCTATGCCGCCGCAGATATCTCTCTGGGAACGCTCTCAGAGGGGAACTCGGTGGAGGTCACCGCCTCGAGCGCGCGCTTCGAGCATGGTGGTGAGGTCTCGCACCCGGCCGCTGGCGGTCGTCCCAGGATGGTCTCAACAACAGAGATCGATCCCCAGACGGGGATCGTTCTCAGTAAATCCGTGAAAAGTGGGGTTGAGACGCGCCAGTTGATGTCCGCGGCAAACCACGACGACCAGAAGCGTCTTATCGGTTGGACTGACAGCGAAGGGCGTGAGGTCGAAGTTCAGAGTCTCGATGCCGCGACGGGCCTGCCGACCAAGATCAAGCTGACCCAAGCGAACGCAGGGGCCGGTGGTCTTCGCTTTCTGACTCGAAATTTTGTCTACGATAAAAATGGTGCTCTGCTCTCTTTCCGTGATGACGAGACGGGAGCTCAGGCTTCGTTTGTCTATGATGTTAATCGTCGCCTGACACGGCAGGTGATCAAGGCGGGCGCGGGCAGCCCCGACCAGGAAATGACGATTCAGTACGAGGTCGGTGACGACACGCTCAAGGCCACGATGCGCTTCGCGGGCATCCCAGATTATTTCAGAGAAACGGTCGTTGAGGGAGGTCTCGTCAAGACCGAGACGTGGAAGTATGGCTTGAACAATTCAAAAACGGCGACCGTCATGAACACCTACGTGCAGGGGCGACTCCAGTCTCTTCAAGACGCTCGAAGCGCCATTCACCGTTTCTTCTATGAGGCCAACAACGAATTGCTGAAAGCTGAGACGGCGCAGTTCCTTTCGGCGGGTGGTGGGACGCCTATCGTAGTGGGTGAGGTTGACCGAGCAGGCACCCGACGCACTCGATTTGCAACGGACTCGTTGGGTGCGACTGTTGAGCTCAAGCGAGACCAACAGGGCAGTGTATTGGGTCTCGTGCCCCTCGGCGTCACAGCGGGGGCGCCATTTATCAAGACTGCCACTGATCTGAGCGGTTACTCAACCCGGAGATCTGTGGGCACCCAAGTATATTCCATTGAACCCAGCGCAAAAAGCATGACGGTTCGTTCACCGCCATCGGTTGGCTCGCCTGCCGAAGTGGACACTCTTCAGACATTCGACGGGGCCGGGCGAGTCGTTACTCGAAGCGATGCAGTCTCCGGGCTCGAGGAGGCGTGGGAATATAAGGACGTCCTCGGGCGAGTGACGAAGTACACCCGCTCGTTTCCAACGGTCAACGCCGGGACCAAGACGCTGTCTGAGACACGAGCCTATGCAGACGATGCGCCGACCCGAATCACGACGGTGGTCGTGTCTCGTTCCGTCGACAACGGAACACCGGAGATCGAGACGTTGCGAGTAGATGTGCTGGGTCGCCTCCTGTCTCGAGAAGAGAACATCACCCGGGTCGGAGGCAGTCGATCGGCAAGGACCGACTACGAGTACGATGCATTAGGCCGATTGGTGTTGATTAAGTTCCCTGGTGGCGGGTCGCACCATTACTTCTATGATGGTCCAGGCGCGCTCGTAAGAGAAATTGACGAGGGCGGCTACGAGACGAATTGGGACCGGGACGCGTTGAATCTCGATACGACCGTCACGGGGCCGCTGGGGCGCAAAGTGAAGACTGTCTACGATGCTGCGGGCCGGTTGACGTCGCGGGTCGAAAGCAGTCCGCCGAGTCTCGGGGGAGACGCAGAGTGGAGTTATACATATCCATCGAGTGGATGTGTCGTTGAAAGAGCGCCTGAGCCAACGACTGTTGCGGCCAGAGATACAAAGCGTTGCTACGACGGACGTGGCAATCTGGTGAGGGTCGAGCAGAGTGCAGGCTCAACGAACCGCGTCACTACGACGGACTATGACGGAGATCGCCCGACTCGGGTGCAGGTTCTTGACGGCACTTGGAGTAGTATTGCAAGTCAGACATGGGATGCTCGCGGGCGCACGCGCATCATATCTGAGGACTGGTCTGCGGGTCCGTCGGGTCCGAGCCATCTCTACCAGTCCATAACGAGCTGGACTGGCGTCGGCATCACCACGGCCACGGTCGCTCACCAATGGGCTCCCTCGGGGATTGCTGGTGGCCCGCTCGCTGAGGTGTGGCAGTATGACGGTCTGGGGAATCCTCTCGAACACCGGGTCGGGACAGTTATTGATGCTTGGGAGTACGATGGGCTGGGACGGCGTATTGCCGAAGACACGGCCGACGCGCCAGTGCGCCACTTCTCGTACGGCCTCGACGGACGGCTCAAGAGTGAGGCGCTGGGGCCTTTGTTGCTCAGTAAAGAGGAGACTTTCTATGGCTACAATCAGCGGGGGCTCATCGAAGAGGTCAGGACGCCTGACGGTCGAGTGACGCAGACAAAGTATGAGTTTGACAGCTCGAACGGTCCAAAACGGGCGTTGGTGACCGAGGTCAAGGTCGGGAAACCTGGCGTTCCGACGGAGTCAACGAGAACTGACTGGGTCTATGACGAGCTCGGAAGGGTGAAGAGCGTGACGGTTGGATCAGGCACCAACGACGCGCGGTCGACGAACTTTGAGACCGGTCCCCGTGGCGAGCTCGTGAAGGTCATCCAACCGACTGGAACGTGGAAGTACGATTACGACAGGTTGCTGCGGCTGAAGTTGATAACCCCGCCACCTGGCGCCAAGGCGCCACCAGAGGCCTTTGCTTATGAAGATGGTCTCGGACGGGTGACGAGCCGTCAGGTAGGAACGGGCGTCGTTTGGTCGACCAGCTATTCCAACGGTCAGGCGAGCACCGACACTCCGAATGGGGACAACATCAAGACGCTCTGGGATGGGCGCGGGCGAATAGCAAAGGTTGAATACCTCAGAGGGGGGGGCACCACGGGCTCGGGCATTGCGAGCAGGACGCTACGCTATGATGCTTGGGATTCCCTGGTTTCGGTCGAAGAAGCCCGGGGTGTTGGGCTCACGGTCGCGCAAGACTTCGTCTATGACGCATCTCATCGCCTGACGTCCGTGAAACGGGGGCCTGCGAGGGTCACCTATGGCTATGGTGTTTCGTCTCGTCAGCGGCAATCGATGACCGTTGGCGGCGAAGAGCTCAGCTATCGTTATGACGTGCTGGGGCGGTTGTTGGAGGTGAGGAGTAGCCAGTGGGGCACTTCTCGGGTTGGGTGGGAGCCTGGTGGAGCGAGGTTGGCTGCGCTGGGTGCTGAGACCTTTGGCTACCGAGGAGAGGGTTGGCTGACTTCAGTAACTTCGCCCGCGGGCGTTCGAACGTATGGTTATGACGGTCGTGGCAACCGAGTGTCGGAATCAGTCAGCGGTGGGGCTACAAGACAGTTTCAGTATGATGATTCTGATAGACTTACAGGAACTCGCGAATGGGACGGTCATTTTGAGGCGTGGCAGTTATCGTCCGATGGAGTAAAGACAGCCGAAAAGCGCTGGCCGGCTGGTACCGTTTTCTCGACCCCGTTCGCTTGGGGCACCGCCGGCGCAAACAAGGATTTGTCGTACAACTACGAGCCCGCTACTGGAGCTCTTTTGTCGGTGGCCGACTCTTCGAGCGGCGTCACGGAGGTAGCCTACTCGAGAGACCCGATGGGGCGGGCGACGAGCCGGACGACTGCCGGTGCGACAACCACGTTTGCGTGGGATGTCGATGGCCGCCTGGTGTCGGCGACGACGCCCCAAGTGGGCAACAACCCTGGAATCCAGGCTGACTACGAATACGACGGCTTGGGGCTGAGGAGGCAGGCGACGGTGGTGGTGACGCCGCCGATTCCGGGCGCGGTGACGACGTCGACGAGAACCTGGACGTGGGGCGGCGAGAATGGCGAGGAAGAAGTCGCTGAAGACAGCAACCTCACCACGCACGTGGCTGGCTTCCGAGTCGGAGACGGCCCCAATTCCTTCACACACGACGCGCTGGGCAGCGTCGTCACGCAGACGTCCGGTGGCACCACCACCACGGCACAATTCTCGACCTGGGGGACAAGGACTGCACTGGGCGCTCCGCTGGCGTCGAGCAGTAGCTACACCGGGCACCGCGTCGACGACGCCCTCGAACTCATCTTCGCCAAACAACGGTGGCTGGACCCGAGAACGGGGACGTGGCTGTCCAGAGACCCGGTCGGCGCCAGCAGCTACCTGATGCGGCCGAACGACCTGTACGCGTTTGGCTACGCAGCCGGTAACCCCACTCGGTACACAGATCCGGACGGGCGAATACCGACCAACCTGCTGCGCCACGCGGTCGAGTCGGAGCGCATCGCCAACAAGGCTGTTCTGCTTCAGCAAGTCCCGGGTGAGTACCCATCCACTGGTGCGCGGATGGGCGGTTCGACGCCAGGAGTCGACCTGTACGCGTGTCTGATGATGACCAGCAATGAGCGCTCGTGCCGCAGCGACTTGAATTGGCGAATGCAAGTTGAGGCGAACCTGGATGAGTTCGTCGCTCGACCGCCGAAGAACCATGGTGACGAACTGCTCAGTGGAATGACCGTGCTACCTGACACCGAAGTGTCTGACATATGGGCCCAAGGTGACGCGGAGCTTGGGCGACTCGGTGTGCCCGCTAGCGAGCGAGGCTGGTATCAGGAGCGCGCCCAGGCCAAGCAGAGAGCGCGAATAGGTGGTTGGCTTTTGGGGCTTGGGATGAGCTTCTTTGGCCCGGCTGCGGAAGCCGAGTCGGGTGCTGGCGAGTTTGCACGAGTGGTCCGCAGACCCGCGAGTAAGCTGGCGACAAGTCGTGTGCCGAAGACTGGCTCATCGGTCTTGGACGAACCAATGTTCAGCTTCGGTATCGAAGGCGAGCCTATCCCGTCATGGCGATTGATAAGTTGGGCGCGCCAAGTCTCTGGGGATGGCGAAGCGACCGGCTATGGATTCAGCATTCAGTTGAAGAAGCTCAGCGCTGACAATCCCGCCAACGTCGACCCCGTCACGCGCGTCATCGAGATTGACCCTGATCAGCTTAAGTACATTGACCTGCTGCACGAGTCGAAGCACCTGGGCCAGATTCGGGCGCTTGAGTCGAGGGGCATACCCGTGCAGATGAGTAAGGCTGCGCGCGCCATTTATGAGACGGGGGCTTACCGATTTGAGCAGCAAGTCGGTCGCCGCTTTGGGGCCACGACCGAGTATCAGCAGTGGTTGGAGTCTCGAGTGGAGAGCTACTGGGGCCGGAGTGTCGTGCAGAAGATCTCGCGCTCCCCAACCTTGCAACTCATTCAGGAGGTTGTCCGCTGATATGGTCTTCATGGGCTACTACCTCATTCGGGCTCAGGCTGAACTTGAGCGCCGAATGCACAGCGTAGGCATTGACGAGACCGAGTGGCTCTTGGAGTCCGTCGTAATTCGAAAGAAAGAGTATGACCGTTCGGCATGGACTCCTCAGGACCACTCGACCCAAGTCAAGTTGGCCTTCCTACTGAATCTCGCGAGCGAGTATTCCGATGTCACAGACTTCAGGTCAGTCTTCCCGGCCTTTGAGATCAGCACGGGATTCTTTGAGCACTGGTGGTCAATGGAGTCTGTCGACTGCTTGGACTTGGAGGAGTTGCGAGTTGGCAACGGCATCTTGATTGATCGGACGGGACACGCAGCCGTCGATGCGTGGCTTGACGAAATCGAAGGCAAGCGAAGTTGACGTCGATCTGAAGGCGTCCAGCGACTTTCTGCTTGGTCCAGCCCAGTGGGTCTTCTCGGATGCTCAGCCCGACTTCGTTGCGCGCGACGCAGTGTCAATGAAACGGAGCACGGCGCGCTGGTCCCTCTCGGGCAGTTGGGCGACGACGCGAAGGTGACGCCAGAGCCGCTTCTCTTCGGGAGGCTGGCGAGGTGGCTCAACCTTGGGCGGCGGCTTCAGGCCGAGCAGCTCGTCAGCTGACACCTTGAGAGCGCGGCAGAACTCGAGCAGCACTGGCACGGTGGGGTACTCGGCCACGGTCTCGAGGCGCGAGACGACGCGCTGAGTGGTGCCGGTGGCCTCGGCCAACTGCGTCTGCGTGAGACCGCGTGCCTGGCGCACGGCAACGAGACGCCTTCCAAACTCGGTTTCGGGCTGCTTCTTCGCTGGCATGACGCCGACGAGTCTAAGGCTCATTTCGCAAGCTCCTCTTGAGGGTACACCAATCAGGAGTATACGATTGGACGCGCTTGGCGTCCATTTCGGATGCTCGAGCCTCTTGACAGGCCTTCAAGGAGAGCCCGGATGGCGCGTGTTTCGAACGTGGAGCTGGAGAAGCTGAAGCGGGACGTGAGTCTGGTGAGGCTGTGCGAGGCGAAGGGCGTGGAGCTGAAGCGGCAGGGGCCGGACAACCTCGTCGGCCTGTGCCCATTTCACGAGGAGACGACGGGCAGCTTCGTGGTGAGCCCGAAGAAGAACGTCTTCCACTGCCTGGGGTGTGGGGCCGGAGGGACGGTCATCGACTTCGTGAAGATGGCGGAGGGCGTCAGCTTCCTGCACGCCGTCGAGCTGCTGAAGAACGGCGTGGCGCTGACGCCGGCGAAGGCCGGGGCGGTGAAGCACCTGACGGTGAAGCTGCTGCCGTCGCCGGTCAACGCCGAAGCCGACGACACCGAGGTGCTGTGCGACGTCGTCGCCTACTACCAGCAGCAGCTGGCGACGTCGGACGAGGCGAAGGCGTACGTGGCGAGGCGCGGCGTCAGCGAAGAGGCCGTGGCGCACTTCCGGCTGGGCTACGCCAACCGGACGCTGGGGCTGCGACTGCCGGAGGCCAACCGAGCCGAGGGCGCGAAGGTGCGCGGCCGGCTGCAGCAGCTGGGCGTGTACCGGGAGTCGGGGCACGAGCAC
>VYLD01000844.1_pt1 | contig 12555 bp, 8 predicted proteins | sample 5114401 | NCBI WGS metagenome assembly VYLD01 (sample SAMN12291783, study PRJNA351875) | freshwater metagenome | isolation source: freshwater lake | place: USA: Michigan, Gull Lake | collected 2013-08-08 | reverse complement strand
ACCTATTTGTGCCTTAAGTCCTTCTTTATATGAATTTCAGCTACTTTTGGGCGTAGGCTCTCTTATCTAATTTTATTTTAAGTTAATTATTTGCATAACAATTACCGAAGAGCCTTTTTAATCATATTCCTCGGTTTTAATTGAGATGGATTGGTATCCAGCAACTTTTGTTCACTCAGCCACTTTGAATCATAGATTTCCAGAAGTTGTGTCAAGATATCAAAAAACTGTTGTTCTGTTCCATCAATAGAGCGCCGAACCCAAAAACCTCCCGATACCTTCGCTAGATACCAATAATGAGCTCTCTCCTCTCCTTCAAAAGAATTTTCATTTTGGGTGGCTAAATAATCAGCCAGCCATTTGAAGTTTTCTTGTAACTTATCACCAACATCTTTTGCTGGAACACTTTCATTTTTAATATGATCCTGATATTCACGCTTGATTACTTCAAACTCCAGAGGAGTCCTATCAAACCTCGGTTCATTTATTTCCCCCGTTCTCAACCGCTCTTGATATATTTTTTGAACGACTTCGTATTTTTTCTTGAAAGCCTCAAATTCTTCAGGGGTAGCAAACAAAATTTTATGTGTTTGGTAGAAAGCTCTTGCTACTACTCTGATTCTCTCATTGTAAGCTGATTGGATTTGTTGCTTAAATATGCTGTCAGCAGGGTCAATAACAACTTTCTCTTGAATCCATGTTAGAAATTCTGGGTTGTAATACCCAAACTCATAGCGACCCTCAAAGTTCAGACTAGAAATAGTATGGGGACCACCCTCCTTGAAAATAGGTAAGCCAGAAATCACTATTAATTTGCTATAATCAACAAAGGGCTTGATCTGACAGTAGAGAGCGCGCGGTCCATAATCGAGCCAAGTTTTACACTTTTCATCGCTTTTTTTTAATGGCTTAAGGCTTATCCAAGCAGAGTGAATAAGTTCTTCTTGTGTATGTTGTTTAGCATCGTTAGCATGATTTAGTTGAATTCCTGCAAAGCTGGCCAGCCCCAAAGAAATGACTGAAAAAGTAGCGAGGCTTACAACGGTATTACGTCGGCGGTTTTTCTTTTGCCGCTCTTGTTGCTGTCGCCAATCGTCACTGGCATTAATAAATTTTTCTTCTTGTTCGCTTAAGCCACCAAGATTTTCAAAAGCGTCTTTCTTTTTAAACTCTAGAGCCTGATCCAATCGAGTGCCTTTCAAAAGTTCATCTTTCGCTCTAGACTCATCTTTTGAGAGAACTTTTTGCCAACATTTTACCTCACCAGCTAACGAATTTTTGAAGATAATTGCTTCTTTTTCTTGTTCAAGCCAGCGTTTTAACTCATCCCAAGATGAGAGCAAAATTTCATGGGCTATTTCTACGGTTGCAGATTGTTTCAGACGCTTGCTGTCACTCGCTTGCATTTCTTCCGTACTAGAATACTCGCCACTACCAACCAGCAACTTTTCTTTATTAATGAACTTTTCGAGGAGCTTTTCTTCTGATTTACCGACAAATTCATCTTGATAAGCTCGTCTGCTCACTGCTCTACTGCCTGAATCAGTATCAACAAAATTAACTAGCTTCAAAAATATTTGCTTAGTGGTTTTCTGTTCGTCTTGGTTCAAATTGCTGTATATCTCGTTGACCTGTTTTTGTAAAGCCCCTCTTACCCCCTCTAACGCTGCATAACTTTTCTTATTTAAGGTACGATCTTCAATATTAGGACGACCATCAGCGCCGAGAGTTTGGCGTTCACTTTCCCAAAGCAAATTCAGGGTATATTGTAATAAGGGAAGATAACCTTTTTGTCCATCAAGTTCCTTGATAATTTGTTCAACTAACCCTTCTTCAAACACGACCCCATGCTTGGCTGCTGGTTGCTCAATCGCCTGTCGCAGTTCATCTGGAAACATTTCAGTGACCAGACGAATATTATTTTGGTCAGCAATAGCACCTAAATCGGGATAGAAACTAAATTGCTCCAGAAAGTCAGACCGCATTGCCAGTACAATCTTGACAGAACTATCACCAGACTTAGCAACTTGAACAAGACCTGAAATAAAGTTTTTGCGTTTGTCTGGATCGTCGCAAATAGTGAACAATTCTTCAAATTGATCTACAAAAATCAGCCACCGTTCCCCATCTTTCCTTAAGGTGCTAATCACTTTAGTTAACGTATTTGCCTTTGCTTCTAGGGCAATCTTTGCCTCTGAGTCTCTGAATCGATAATCCTTTTCCTCATTGAGCAGACACCGATAGAAAGACTCAAAGGGATCTTGATTGGGTGTAAAAATGAAGTCATAAAATGTTTGAGACTCCAGAGATTTTTTCAACTCAGGAATTAACCCCGCACGCACCACAGAAGACTTGCCGCTTCCAGAAGCCCCTAACACTAAGCTCAAGTTGCTCCGATTCACCGCCTCCAATAATCTAGCAATTAACTTATCTCTACCGAAAAAGCGATCTCTGTCTTTGAGATTAAATCTTTCCAGTCCCTGATAAGGTGACTTCTTAATCAATGGTTGCTGCGTAACTTTAGCAACTGAAATCTGGACAATTTGAGTTTCAATTTTAGTACCAATTTGAACGGGAGCGAAGATTAAATCACCGCTAACGTTAGTATCTTTAATCAGGTTATCTTGTTCCTGATATTGACTGTCTGGAATTGACTGGATCATATTAGTAGCATCTCCGATGTTTTGTTTTAGGGACTAGAGATGCAACAAATGGCTGTCGGTTCAGCTAAATCCAGCACTCCTTCTAATCTTTGTTTAAGTGGTCAAATTTTACCGAACCCTTATTCAAATTCACGCTTTCTTAACTCTTCTTGCCTTCTTGAACTGGCTTAAATTCAAAGTTTCCACCAACAGTTACGCCGCTCACCGTATTAGTTTGAGTTTGATTGATTATCTCCTGTCCACCGGGCTGTTCTTTGACTTGATCGAGTAAATCCTGAGCCACTTTAATGATTTCCTGATCTTGATCAGCGCCAGCTTTGGTAATTTTATCTTTTAACAAACCTTCAGCTTGCTTGATTTCTTCTGGTTTGGCATCTACCATCGCTTGTCCCAGAACATCGCCTTCAAACTTCTTCTTAATTAAAGTCTTCAAACCCTGATAGGCATCTTTAACAGCTGTTCCTGCGGTATCTTTAGCAGCAGCGAGCGCACCAGCACCTAAAGCAGCAAGAATCAGAGAAATAGGGTCCATAGTTGAGCCTCAATTATTATGTAGAAGGAGTAAATAGTGGTCTGATGAGTTCGCCTCATTGACCGTCTTAATTGTGACTACAAGGTACATCAACCTCTTTACGGATATCAAAAAATATCACTGATACACTCGACCGCGCCAACTTTGGGGACGGGTAAAAGCAGAGATAAAAATGCGAATAACTGCGAGCGGATCCGCCAAGGGTGATAGCCAAAATACTACTGAGGATAGATTGACTTTTTCGCCTCGATAGTAACTAGGAGAGACAGCCAATAAAAGGGCAAAACGAATCAATAACAGCAGCAGGTTTAAAGTCAAGACAATTTTTAAACTCAGGAAATCGTAGCCAAAAATCAAAGCTGTGAGCAGTAAAGGCGTGATAATTATCGGTAATCCCTGAGTAAGAGCTAATAAAGCTAAATCGCCCCATAATTGCCCCTGATAGGAGGCATCTTTGAGGTCAAGAGATCTGCCCCATTCGCGCCAAGTTTCCTTGAGTCCTTCATACATTCGCACCCGAATTAATTTCGCCCCATCGAGAAATCCCACCCGATAGCCTTTCGTTGCCGCTAGACGGGCCAGGGTGACATCATCGCAAAAAGAACCTTTTGCCCCGCTATAACCGTCTAAAGCCGCTAAAACTGACCGCCGGCAGAGAAAACATTGACCATTGGCCATCACTCGTTCGGGATCTTGCCCGCGCACTCCGGCCGCATCAAAGCGATAGAGCAAAGTCATCAATAAAGCCGGCTGTAACCACCATTCTCCCGGATAGGAGAGGATAAATTGCGGCGACAGGGAAACTAAATCGTAACCTTCTGCGATCGCAGTTTTAACTAAACTAGCGACTAAATTTTCTTGGGGTTGGGTATCGGCATCAATGCCCAAAATCCAGTCACTTTTAGGAGAACTAAACAAAAAACCATTGTGTAACGCCCAGGGACGACCTACCCAATCGGTAGGCAAAGGATAATCGGTTTTCAAGCGAAAGCGGGGGTCTTTTGCCGCTATCTCTTTAACTTTTTCCCTAGTACCATCTTGGGAATTGCTATCGACAATCAGAATTTCTCGCACTTCGTAACTCTGTTGACTCAATCCCCGTAAACAACCGTCAATCCTGGCCACTTCGTTTAACGTCGGCACAATTACGCTTACTGTCCCTAACATCTCCGGGGTGGGAGGTTGGGGAGTCAGGGGAGGACGACGACGCGCCCCTTTTAGCAGACGGGAAAGAAGGATAAAAAAGGCAACAGCCTGAGACAGCAGTAGCCCCAGGCAGAATGCACCGAGAATTATCTCAGTTAACAACTTATTTGGCTCCTCTCACCGACACAACGGGGATTTTTAGGGTTGTTACTTCGCTTGTCGGCACTGTTTGTCGGGAAGCAACAGCCTTGGCGCGATTATAGAGAAGGATTAAAGGCAGAACACCGGTGAGTAATCCTAAGAAAATCGGCGGATAAATACCAGCACCGATACTCATGACCGTAGCAAAGCCAAAATTACCTAAATACATCAGAAAAGGCAGGGTTAAATCTTGACTTGGCAGTTTCACCGGTTGCGCTTGCCAGATTAAAGTGGCTACCGTCATAAAAACACAGCCTGTACCGAACCAACCGGCAAAATTTTCATAGGGCATCCCAAAGAAGTCCCCCGGTTGTTCCCAAATCCAGAAGGGGATGGTAGTTTGACTCATGGCCGGATCTAGGACAAAATCCCATGAAGTTAATAATACCGCCCCGATAGCGATCGCTCCTAGATTTTGTAGCCATTGGGGTAAAGCAAGAGTGGATAAACCAACACGAGCGATAATATAGGCACTAAAACCGAGATAAAACCAAGATAGGGGGATAGTAAAGGGTACTAAACCCGCAATTTTGTAACCTAAGCCCGAAAGATAACGATAATGACCGAAAGGAAAGCCAGTACTGGTTCCTAATAGTTCGCTACAAAGGGATAAACTGATAGCGGGAACCATGAATCCTAGCCAGTGCCACACTCCTAGAGTCCGATAGGCATAAACAGCCACCGCTGCCATTCCTAACACCATATACACCACACCCCCCCCGGCCATTGACCAAGCAAAGAAGGTTTTGCCAAAATCTGGTAAATTGGCCACAAATTCGGGATGGGGCAGAACTAGCAACAATCCGGCTAGTCCAAAAGCCATCGATACAATATGACCGATGAGCAGAGCTTTTTCGATCGCAATTAGTCGTCTCATTAAATCTCTAGCACTGCGAAGGGATAATCATTTTCAAGTTTACAAATCTTTATTAAAGAATTATTACCCAGATCGGTCACTTTCGGCAAAAAAGTTTTACAGGGGTTAGGGATTTGCCTGTAGTAGTTCTTTAGGAGTCACTAGGCAGGAGTCAGTGGTCATAATAATCAATCAAATTGTCTATTTAGGGCTTTGCGTCTTCATCGGCCCGCGTCCTGTAGGGGCGAAGCATTCGGGCAATAACCTATCGGTGAAACCGTAGATTTTCTATCCGAATGCTTCGCCCGTACTTTTTCAGCAGACCCTTAGATGTTCTTCATTTAGAGATTTTGTGCTAATTTATACTTGGGTTGTTCATTTTTTCAACCCACAAAAATTAATTAGGCAAGGGGCAATGACTAAAAATACCTGAAAATATATCTTAATAATCATGCTTTTAGCCGAAAAAAAGGGCATTCTAAGATTAAGTCCTCTCGATCAACTACCAATTGCAGCGGTTCTTTAAGAAATTCTGGTTCTTCGGTTTGTGTTATGTAATGGACGGGGGTTATAAGGGATGAAACCCTCATCTAGAAAGACATTGCGGCAATTTTTGCCAATTGTTTTCGATCTAGAACGAGCTAATCAATTAAGTCTCTTGCCAGATAAGGATTTAGTCGATTTATGCCACCCTATTGAACCATACCAAGTAACGAAGAACCGAAACTCTCTCCACCAGACTCACTATAATTAAAAGGGTAGCCTAGCTATGTCGGCAGAATCTAGACATCGGAGCTTACTTGCCAATCGATACCAACTGGTCGAGTTGATCGGTAGTGGTGCCATGGGACAAGTATATCGAGCAGAAGATAAACTATTAGGTGGCGTAACCGTCGCCGTGAAATTACTCTCGCAAACTCTCCTCAACCAAAGAATGCGTGAGCGCTTCGAGCGAGAGGCGACTATTTCGGCACTTTTAGGCGAAAAAAGTATTCATGTTGTTAAAGTTCGTGATTATGGTGTAGATGACAAGGAAGTCCCCTTCTACGTCATGGAATTTTTGCAGGGGGGGAGCATTAGTGAAATCATCAAACATCAGCCGCTGCCCCTCCCGCGCTTTCTCAATCTCACCCGTCAGATTTGTTTCGGCCTGGAATGCGCCCATAAGGGTATTATCTTCCAAGGGGAGATGTGTCCGATTATTCACCGGGACATCAAACCAAGCAATATTATGGTGGTTCAGGACTCAGGATTAGGGGAATTGGTGAAAATTCTCGATTTCGGCATCGCTAAACTCATCCAATCGGGAGAATCCCAAACCCAATCGTTTATGGGAACCTTAGCCTATTGTTCCCCGGAACAGATGGAAGGTAAAGAACTCGATCATCGTTCCGATATCTACAGTTTTGGGATTATGATGTACGAGATGATCACGGGAGAAACGCCCGTTTTTCCCGATAATCCCTCCTTTGGCGGTTGGTATGAGGTTCACCACTACGCCGAACCCCGTTCCTTTAATTCTAGCTTGCAATTACCGCCAGAATTAGAACAGTTAATCCTGCGCTGCTTGGCCAAAGCACCCAGCGAGCGCCCGCAAAGTGTTACAGATATACTACAACGTCTCGAACGACTTGAACCCCTAGTCAAAAATGAAATAGTCAAAAAAACCGACGATTACACCAGCAAAATCAAACCCCTTGATGATTTAAATCAAACCATTGTTTCTGCTGCTAATGCGAGGGATATCTGTCTCAAGTCCAGTTGGCCCGAGGATAAACCGCACCAAAAAATTGTCTTCTCACGCTGTCTCCGAGCTGCTGACGGCGTTTTTGCCAGTTTATGGGTAATGTTGGCTCGAGAGGATATCGCCGTCCGGGTTGCTAGTGTCCGTTATAATAAATTCCTCTTTTTACCCACACCCCACCCGATGCTTCTCTGGATTACTCTCCTCTATCATCGTCAATGGGGACCCCGCTGGTTGCCCTGTTATTTGGACTTAAAAACCCCCCAAGGTCAAAAAATGACCAAAACCCTCGCCGAAACCGGTCAATACTGGATTTTATTTTTCTCCCTCGAAGGCGGCCCTATCTGTGAAAATGTGATCACCGCTAATATTCCCCCCAATCAATGCCAAATTTTGCGGCAATGGGTGACAGATAGTCAATTAGCCCAGGTTGGCAGCCCACAAATTAGCAAGCGGATGTTAAAACAGAAACTCGAGCAACTTAAACCCCAGATTCTGGGCAAATTAGCCTCAGAATTCCCCCTGCGGCCCTAAAAAATTAGGGAGGCATTGACTAACCTCCCTTTTTATCGATACTATTCACCCAGATTACAGAGGTCGATAGACACGGTAATCAATATTGGGGAAAATATTATCGATTTCCTCGACTTTTTGCAACCAACCGGCATCAATCTTCTCGGATTTCACATCTTCATAGATTTTATTTAACCGCAGCAGGTGGGAACGAGTGCGCCGGACAGCATAGGGAACCATCGTACCGGTTCGCATAATAAACGCCCAATCGGAAGATTGGGCCAATAATAACTCCCGGGCCGCCTGATTTAAAGCCCGTTCCTGCAATTCATCCTCCGCTTCATGATGACTTAATTCAATCATCCGTTCCGTGCCTTTGTGTAGGTGAGGATAGATCCAAGCGTTAGTTTCATTCAGCCAGTATTCATGGAAACCCTTATAACCCCAACTGGATTGGGAAGGACGACAGACCTGCTGATTGGGTTTAGCCCGGAGATAATCGGCTAAATGGGTCATTTGGTAGATATTTTGGTCATACCAAGACTTACGGAACAGAAAATCAATAAACCAGGGTCCCTCATACCACCAGTGACCGAATAACTCGGCATCGTAGGGAGAAACAACAAGGGGAGGACGGCCCATAATTCCGGCTAAACTCTCCACTTGCCGCTCGCGATTATACATAAAATTGCCCGCGTGTTCGGCGGCTTTTTCTTTGGCCCAGTAGGGGTCATAAAGCCCTTTTTCCGATAAACCACCGTCCCGGCTAGTAATTTTGTGGTATTTGATGCCTATATTCTTGCGTTGACCGTTGGGCATGATATAGGGCTTAATATATTCGTATTCTGCTTCCCAGCCCAAATCTTTATAGAATTCCCGATAAACTATATCCCCCGGATAACCAACTTGGGAAGACCAAACCTGTTGAGAAGATTCGTGGTCACGACCGAAAGCAGCCACCCCGGTTTCCGTGAAAATGGGCGCGTAACTGCCGTAACGGGGGCGAGGACGACCGTAGAGAATACCGTGGCCATCGACGAGGAAATAACGAATGCCCGCATCGGCTAACATTCTTTCTACCCCTTCGTAGTAGGCACATTCCGGCAACCAAATGCCCTTGGGACGACGACCGAAATTTTCTTCGTAGTGTTGACAGGCCACCTCAATTTGCGCCCAGACCGCTTGTGGGTACATTTTCATCAGGGGCATATAACCGTGAGTCGCACCACAGGTGATAATTTCTAGGTTATTACTGTCAAGGAATTGTTTAAAAGCTTTGACCAGATCTCGATCGTATTTTTCCCAAGTTTGTCGGATACTTTGGAAAGATTCAGCGTAATATTCGGCTAAGTAGCGAATATGGCCATTGTGTTGATTATGGTCGATTTCTTTAGCAATTAATTCTTCTAACTTACCTAAGTGTTCTTCATAACGCTCTTGCAGTAACGGATCCCGCAGCATCGACACCAAAGGCGGAGTCATGCTCATGGTCATTTTAAAATCGATACCGTCCCGCTTGAGACCTTCAAAAACTTGCAGCAGAGGGATGTAGGTTTCTGTGATTGCTTCGTATAACCATTCTTCTTCGAGGACGTAATCGCTTTCGGGATGGCGGACGAAAGGGAGATGAGCGTGGAGAACTAGGGCAACATAGCCAAAAGCCATAGGATTTCTTCTTAGAATTAAGGAATAAAACTTTAAGATTAGGTTGAGTAGATTTTATACTATCTTAAGCTTCTACAATAAAGAATATGATAAAAGTCGATCGATCGTCGATCGATCTCGTCAATCCCTAGGTTTACTAATTTTCCGATGCTCCCATCTAACGAGCCACTGACTGCTTTAGGGAGAGAGACGACAACGCCTCTCTCGATTCAACTTTTGCTGTTTGTTGATGACCGTCCCAGTTCTCAAGAAATTATCCGTCAAATTCAGTCCTATCTCCAGTCTTTAAAGTCTGATTACCCGATTGACCTACAAATCATCGAAATTCGCCAGCAACCTCATTTAGTCGAACATTTTCGCCTTGTAGCTACCCCCGCCTTGGTCAAAATTGCCCCCGTCCCCCGCCATACCCTCGCGGGCAGTAATCTGGTGGAACAGTTTAAACAATGGTTGGTACGTTGGCAAAAAGCGATTAAAGAGGAGGTCAAAAATCATCACGCTGAGGATGCACAACTTCAAGAGGTGGAACATTCGGGCGAACTCATCCGCATCGCCGATGAGGTTTTTCGTCTCAAACAAGAAAAGGAAGAATTATTAGAACAATTAAAATTTAAAGACCAAATTTTGGCTATGTTAGCCCACGATTTACGCAGCCCTCTCACCGCTGCTTCCATCGCTGTGGAAACCCTAGAATTAGCCTATCATCAACCAGATACGGAGCGCAGTCTGCAATTACGAGAACAACTGCACCAACAGGCCCGCAAACAGTTCCGGATTATGAACCGTTTGATTACGGATATTCTGCAAGCTTCTAAGAGCATGGCGGCCCAATTCACTCTCCAACAGAGTAAATTTTATCTCCAATCCCTCTGTCAGGAAATTTTGTCTCAATTTACCGATACTTTTCAGGAAAAGACTTTAATTCTCCAAAGCGATATTCCCCAAGATCTGCCCCCCGTCTATGCTGACGAGGAGTTAATCCGACAGGTGATTATTAATCTCCTGGAGAATGGGATCAAATATACCCCCGCTGGCGGCGCAATTACCCTTTCTGTCCTCCATCGTACTACTCAAAAAGTACAGGTAAGCATCAGTGATACCGGCCCCGGCATTCCCGAAGAAAAACAAGAGCATATTTTTGAGGGTCATGTGCGTCTCAAACGGGATGAGGGTAAAGAAGGTTATGGCATCGGTTTATCGGTCTGTCGCAAGATTATTCGCGCCCACTACGGTCAAATTTGGGTGGATAGTGTCCCCGACCACGGCAGTAGTTTTCACTTCACCCTGCCAGTTTATCGCTAAAATGCTCCGCTAACCAATTATCAATGTCCCCTAAAACTAAGTCGGGGATTTCCCAGGGGAACAGATGGGCCGTATCGGGGTAACATTTCCACCCAGACAGTTTCAGTTTTTCAGCCGTTTCTTGGCTCGAGGCACTGGTAATATGGCGATCCTTTGCCCCCGCCAGAACCAAGCAGGGAATTGTAATTTTGTCAAGGGATTTTAAACAATTGTAACCTTTTTTAAAAGCCCGATTTAAAGCGCGATCGGCAAATGGAGAAGTTTGTAAGTAGGCAGGAACAGCATCTTGAGCGAGGTATTGATAGGCGATCGCTTGATGTTGTGAAAAAAGGTACTGAAACAGGGAACGACGAGCAAAAGTATCAATATTCCAACGCCATCCCGGTTTAATCTGATTGAGAATTGCCGCCATCCCCGTCAAAATCAGATCTGTGGTGGTGATAGGAGGATGACTACCCCAAGGCCGCGCGGCCGAGGCCACTAGAATTAAACCAGGAAAGCGCTCCGGATGCCGCAATACTAATTCCAGTGCGATTATACCCCCCAAAGACCAACCGAGAATTAAACATTGCTGGATTTTTTGGCGATCGAGCAGCCCGATTAAATCCTCTAGATGTTCTTCTAGCTGAAAATCGCGGCGATAACGACTTTTACCGTAGCCGCGCAGATCCGGGGCCAGGGTTTGCCAGCGTTGGCAAAAATGATCGGTAAATACAGACATACTGGCTGCCGAACCGGGATGACCGTGCAGACAGAGGATCGGATAGCCATTACCTTTAATGTTAACGTTTAGAGCGATCGACATTGATCAGTTATCAGTTATCAGTTATCAGTTATCAGTTAAGCTAAGACGTATTTAAACCGCTTATTCTTAGATTAGCCGAATCTCATCCAATTCCTTTACTGTTGCAAGAGTGCAAGAGCGCAAGAGTGCCTCGTCTGGCCCAAGCAATTTAAATTACGAACAGCTTAAGCGAGCAGTATTAAATAGGGTTGGCTGAATAAATCTAAAAACCTTGTTGGGTAAGACTTTTAGACCTTTTGTCAATCAAAAAGTACCGGATATGGCAGTGATCGGGGGAAAATTCAGGGACTTTTTCTCTGAAAATTAGGTAATTGACCAGATGAAAATTGGTAAAACCCTACACCCTACACCCTACACCCCACACCCCACACCCCACACCCTGCCCCCACGAGAAACTTTTTCAGCATACCCTAAATAGCAGTTTCCTACTGTCTTTTCACTGTTCACTGTTTACTATTTACTGATCACTGATTATTGACTGGGATATATGAGCGATCGAGTCTCTGGTAAGTCATACTAGAGAATGGGAGAGAGTTGGTCTAGAGGTTGCGGGATCATTTTATCAATGATTCCGAGGAAAGTCCGAACTCCCGAAAGACCACACTTGCTGGATAACGTCCAGTGCGCGCGAGCGTGAGGATAGTGCCACAGAAAAATACCGCCCCTTTTTTCAGTAATCAGTAAACAGTAACGAAAGTAAATTCACTGATAACTGATCACTGATTGGGGGTAAGGGTGCAAAGGTGCGGTAAGAGCGCACCAGCAGTATCGAGAGGTACTGGCTCGGTAAACCCCGGTGGGGAGCAAGGTGGAGGGACAAAGGTTGGTCTTTTTCCTGTCCCGTTTTTAGGAACCGCTTGAGGTAATTGGTAACAATTATCCCAGATAGATAACCTCTATTCCGACAAAGGTAAAAGCGATTTTACTGCTGTTGGGAAATACAGAATTCGGCTTATGTCTGACTCTCTCCTTTATCAGTTATCAGTGATCAGTTATCAGTGATCAGTTATCAGTATTCAGGAGTTAGTTATCAGGAGTCAGGAGTCAGTATTCAGGAGATAGGAGATTGCTTTTATTTATTCTCCCCATCCCCCATCCCCCATCCCCCATCCCCCATCCCCCATCCCC
>VYLD01000578.1_pt1 | contig 12584 bp, 10 predicted proteins | sample 5114401 | NCBI WGS metagenome assembly VYLD01 (sample SAMN12291783, study PRJNA351875) | freshwater metagenome | isolation source: freshwater lake | place: USA: Michigan, Gull Lake | collected 2013-08-08 | reverse complement strand
CGCCCGCCGCTGGCACCGCGCCCACCGCTGGCACCGCGCCCGCCGCTGGCACCGCGCCCGCCGCTGACACCGCCACCGCTTCGACCGAGTCGCTCCCGTCGCTGGCCGCCCGAAAGCTCGCCGAGGGCGATGCATTCATGGTCGAGAAGAAGTACCGCGAGGCGTCCTTCGCGTACCAGGACGCCGTCAACGCAGACCCGAACGGCGTGGTGGGCCTCTTCAAGCTCGGCAACAGCAATGCTCTGCTTGGTTACTACGGGCAGGCCATCGACCGCTGGACGCAGGTCATCGCTCTCACTCAGGACGCCGCGGTCAAGAAGAGCGCCCAGGACAACATCACCCGTGCGCAGCAGAAGCTGGCCCAGGGCGGGGGCAGTTCCCCTCAGGAACAGGGCAGGGCCCCCGCGACGGGCCCCATCGCCGACAGCACCCGCACCCAGGCCCGCCAGTTCTACGAGCAGGCTGTCGGCCTCATCAACCAGCGCCGCTTCGGCGACGCGCTCGCGCAGCTCAACGACTGCCTGCGCCTCGAGCCGGCCCTCGCCGTCGGGTACATCGCCCGGGGCAGCACGCTCATCGGCCTGCGACGCTTTGCCGAGGCGGCCATCGACTACCAGTACTCGCTGAAGCTCGACCCGGGCCTCTCTGCGCCCCTCTACGGCCTCGCCGAGGCGTACCGCGGCATGAACCGCGTCGACGACGCCCGCGGCTTCTACCAGCGCTACGTGGCCTCGACGGCCAGTGACATCAGGCCAGAGCTTCAATCTGACGCGCGCACCAAGCTCGATCAGCTGCGCTGAACCGCCGCCACCATGAACACCGATATCAAGGCGATCACCGAGCAGGTGCAACGCGAGAGCGCCTTCGTCGAGCCGCTCTTCCTCGAGACGTCACGGGTGATCGTCGGCCAGAAGCCGATGCTCGAGCGGGTGCTGATCGGTCTGTTGTGCGGCGGTCACGTGCTGCTCGAAGGCGTGCCCGGCCTCGCCAAGACCCTCACCGTGCGAACGTTCGCCGACTGCATCTCGGCGGTCTTCCAGCGCATTCAGTTCACCCCCGATCTGCTGCCGGCCGATCTCGTCGGCACCGTCATCTACAACCAGCAGACCGCCAGCTTCGCGGTGCGCAAGGGCCCCATCTTCGCCAACGTGATCCTGGCAGACGAGATCAACCGCGCGCCCGCCAAGGTGCAGTCGGCGCTGCTCGAGGCCATGCAGGAGAAGCAGGTCACCATCGGCAACAGCACCTTCCCGCTCCCTTCTCCGTTCATCGTGCTCGCGACCCAGAACCCCGTCGAGCAGGAAGGCACCTACCCGCTGCCCGAGGCCCAGGTCGACCGCTTCATGCTCAAGGTGAAGGTCGGCTACCCCACGCGCGAAGAGGAAAAAGAGATCCTCAACCGCATGTCCGGCGACTCGATGCCCAAGGCGAACAAGGTGATCACCACCGAGCAGATCGCCAGTGCCCGCGCCGTGCTGCACTCGATCTACGTCGACGAGAAGGTGAAGGACTACATCTTGAACATCGTGTTCGCGACCCGCGAACCCGAGAAGTTCGGCCTCAAGGACCTGACCGATTTCGTTCAATACGGCGCCTCGCCCCGCGCGACCATCTCGCTCACCCAGGCCGCCCGCGCCCACGCCTTCCTGCGGCACCGCGGCTTCGTCACCCCTGAAGACGTCAAGGCCATCGGGCTCGACGTGCTGCGCCACCGCATCTCGATCACCTACGAGGCCGAGGCCGAAGAGCTCACCTCTGAGCGCATCATTCAGCGCATCTTCGAGCGCGTCGAAGTGCCTTGAGGTCGAAGAGGGTGCGCCCTGCATGCTGCCGAAGGAGTTGATCAAGCGCATTCGCAAGCTGGAGATCTCGACCCGCAAGGTCGTAACCAGCGTGCTCGGCGGCCAGTACCACTCGGTCTTCAAGGGCCGGGGCATGGCCTTCTCAGAGGTGCGCCAGTACCAGCCGGGCGACGAGGTGCGCACCATCGACTGGAACGTGACCGCGCGCATGAACGACGCGTACGTCAAGGTCTTCACCGAAGAGCGCGAGCTGACCGTGATGCTGCTGGTCGATGTCTCGGCGTCTGAGGTGTTCGGCTCGAAGGAACGCAGCAAGGCCGAGATCGCCGCCGAGGTGGCGGCGCAGATCGCGTTCTCGGCCATCGCCAACAACGATCGGGTGGGCCTGATCCTCTTCTCTGATCGGGTCGAGAAGGTGGTGCCTCCTCGCAAGGGCCGCTCGCACGTGCTACGGCTGATCAGCGACATTCTCTCGTTCGCCCCGAAGGGGAAGGGCACCTCGCTCGACGCCGGGCTGACGTACCTGACCCACGTCGCCAAGCGGAAGACCGTCACCTTCCTGGTGTCTGACTTCCTCACCGAGGGCTACGAGAAGGCGCTGCGCATCGTCGCCCGCAAACACGATCTGGTGCCGTGTGTGATCGTCGACCCGCTCGAGCTGAAGTTCCCCAACCTGGGCCTGGTCGATCTCGAAGACCCCGAGACCGGGCAGCGCTTCCTGGTGGACACCGGCGACCCCCGCGTGCGCGGTCGCTTCGCGCGCGTCATGGAAGAGCGCCGTGCGACCCGCGCCACCCTCTTCAAGCGCCTGCAGCTTGACGCGGTCGAGCTCTCGGGGGCGGAGGACTACTCGCGGGCGCTGCAGAAGTTCTTCCGGCTGCGGGCCCGCCGCGCTGCAGGTTAGCATTCCGCTGAAGAAAGCCGACTGAGCCCGAACGTCGAGATGCGTTGCCGCCGGTGTCGCAAGGAAGCCTGCGCACCCGGGGACAGAGCACCCGCCGAACAATGGCAAAGGCGGCGCTTTGACGGCAGACTGACAGGTGGCGATGAGCGGCGGGAAGAAACCAGCTGACGAGACGATGAAGATCCCTCCCGGCATGACGCGGAAGGGGTCCGAGCCTCGACCCATCGACGCCCCGCCGACCGATTCTTTCGTGGGCGGGATCACACCCCCCATCGGCAACGGGCCCAACCGGTTGCCCACGGCAGCGGTGGCTCCCGAGGTGTCCCAGGGCAAGTGGCGCGAACGCGTCTTCACCCCGCGCGCGGTGATGTCGAAGGCCGAGGTGCAGTCCTCCATGGAGACCGCGCTGCGCGTCGCCCTGGCCGACGCGAACCACGTGCGGGTCGCCTTCGAGCAGCTGCGGCAGAGCTGGTTGCCGTTGCTGCGGCAGGCCATGGAGCAGGCCGGCGGCGATGGCCTCGATGCCTGGCTGATGTCGCTCTTCAAACCCCCCGGGCGCCAGGGCATGGATCCGCTGCTGGCACAGCTGGTGGCTGACGTGAGCCGCTTGCGCGCCGCCAAGGATCTGGCGCTCTTCGAAGAAGAAGCCCTCAAGGCGGTCGAGACCGTGCGTCGGGTGATGGGCTTCGATCGCCCACGCAAGCTGTCGTTCAAGGTGATGGAGCACGAGCTCGAGGGCAAGCTGGAGGTCGATGAGCTGGTGTCGATCGCGGTGAGCGACGACGCCGAGCTGTCGCGCCGGGTCAAGGAGATCGGCTCGACGATGGAGCTGCTGCGCGACCAGATCAAGAGACGCCCGGGCAAGCAGCCCGATGGCCTGTTCTCGAACTTCGTCCGCCTGAAGGCCGAGCTTCGGGTGCTCGACTGTGAGCTGAAGCGCCGTGGGGCGACGCCCCCGAAGTGAAGCGCTCGCCTGAGCCCGGGGTGCCTTGACCCCCACGGTCACCGCTGACCCTGCGTGCCACGTCTGATCCCTGCGGTTTGCGGGCTGGCATGTTCGCTGCTCATCGCCCGCTGGTGCGTCACGTCGTGGTGGTGAGCGAAGACCCGCAGGTGCTCGAGGGCATGCGCCGCTCGCTGCGCGTCTTTCAGAACGCCTGGTCGATGTCCTTCGTCCATTCCGCCTCCGACGCCTTCGCGGTCATGGCGGCTGAGCCGGTCGGCGCGTTGCTGGTCGACTCGAAGATCGAGGGGATGGACGTCGAAGCCTTCCTCGAGAGCCTGCGTGTGCAGTGGCCCCTGGCGGTGCGGGCGGCGCTCTGTGGCGTGGAGGTCAAGCCTGAGCACGCCCAACGCCTCACCCGCCTCGCGCATCAGGTGCTCAAGAAGCCGTTGCTGCCCGGGCAGATGTTCGATCTCGTCGAGCGCGCCTGCCTGGTGGTGAGCACCCTGCGCAGCGAGCGCCTGAAGCTGGTGGTCAGCAAGCTGGGCTCGCTGCCCGCGCTGCCCGAGACGTACCATCGCCTGAGCAGCCTCACCGAGAACCCCGACGTGTCCATCGACGAGGTGGCCTCGGTGGTCGAGAAGGACCCGGCGATCACCGCCAACGTGCTGCGCATCATGAACTCGGCCTACTTCGGCCTGCCGCGCCGGGTGTCGAGCGTGCGCGAGACGGTGAAGTACCTCGGCATTCAGCCCTTGAAGAACATCGTGCTCACCGTCGAGGTCTTCGAGGGCCTGGCCACTGGAAAGACTGCGCGCGCGCTGCAGTTCGAGGCGCTCTCGCGAGCCTGCGCGATGCGCGAGCTGCTGGGCCGCACGCCGTTCGCCGAGCAGGCCTTCGCCGCCGGTATCCTGGCTGACGTGGGCGAGCTGCTGATCGCGACGCGGCTGCCGATCGATCAGGCCACGATCGAGAAGCTGTCTTCGTCGAACACCCGGCAAGAAGACGTCGAGCGCGAGCGCCTGGGCTCGTCACACGCCGAGGTCGGCGGCGCGCTGCTGGCGCTCTGGAACCTGCCCGTCGCGCTGATCGAGGCGGTGACCCTGCACCACACCCCGCCCGAGGCCGCGGCCAGCGCGAACGTCTCGACCGCCCTCGCCGTGGTCTGCGCGCTGGAAGAAGAGCCCTCTGCGACGGACGCCCGCAAGGCCGAGCTGAAGGCGACCGTCTCGCGGCTCCTCGAGGTCTTCCCCACGGTCAACCTGCAGGCCGTCAAGCGCCAGCTGATTCCCCGCGAACAAGCCGCCGCCTGAAGACTGACGCGGGCGCTGGCGACGGTCGCGGGGTCGCAGGTGACTTCCAGCCGACTTTTCGGGCGATGGCGCCCGGGTGGAATCGGTAGTCTTGAAGGCCAGCCCCGGTTCTCCCAGAGGTCAGCCATGTCCTTCACGCACTTGCACCTGCACACCCTCTACTCGCTGCTCGACGGCGCCATTCGCATGAAGGACCTGATCAAGACGGTGAAGGCCAAGGGCATGTCGTCGGTGGCGGTCACCGACCACGGCAACATGTTCGGCGCCATCGACTTCTACAAGAAGGCCAAAGAGGGCGGCATCAAGCCCATCATCGGGCTCGAGGCGTACGTGGCCGGCCCGAAAGGGCGTGAAGACCGCTCGGAGAAGATCGCCAACCACCTCATCCTGCTCGCCAAAGACAAGGAGGGGTACCAGAACCTTCGCTACCTCGCGTCGACTGGCTACATGCATGGGTTCTATTACCACCCGCGCATCGACAAGAAGGTGCTCAAGGACCACTCGAAGGGCCTGGTGGCGCTGACCGCGTGCCTGGGCGGCGAGGTCACCAGCGCCTGCTTTCGTGGCGACCTCGATCACGCCCGCCGGGCGGCGCTGGAATACAAAGACATCTTCGAGCCGGGCCACTTCTTCCTCGAGGTGCAGTGGAATGGCATGGAAGAGCAGGACAAGGCCAACGCCAATCTCAAACAACTGTCCCGAGACGTCGACCTGCCGTTGGTCGCAACTGCCGACGCGCACTACATCAAGCAGGAGGACGCGCGCGCTCATGAGCTGCTGATGTGCATCGCCTCGGGCAAGACGTTGGCCGACAACAAGCGCCTCAAGCACTCGACCGACAAGCTGTATGTCTCGAGCCCCGACGAGATGCGCACGTATTTCAGCGACGTGCCCGATGCGGTCGACAACACCATGCGCATCTCTGACATGTGCAGCGATCTCGATCTCATCAAGAAGCCGATGCTGCCCAGCTTCAAGGTGCCAGACAGCCACACTGCCGAGTCGTACATGGCTGAGCTGGCCATCAAAGGCCTCGAGGAACGCTTCAAGGAACTGAAGGCGCAGAACGTGCCCTACGCGGTCGACCCTGATCAGTACCGGGCCCGGCTGGCGCTCGAGACCAGCGTGATCAGCAAGATGGGGTTCTCGGGCTACTTCCTCATCGTGCAGGACTTCATCAACTGGGCGAAGCAGAACGGCATCCCCGTGGGGCCTGGCCGCGGCTCGGGAGCGGGCTCGATCGTGGCGTGGTCGCTGCGCATCACCGATCTCGACCCCATTCCCTACAACCTGCTCTTCGAGCGCTTCTTGAACCCCGAGCGGGTGTCGATGCCCGACTTCGACATCGACTTCTGCCAGGACCGCCGCGACGAGGTGATTCGCTACGTCGAGCGCAAGTATGGCGAGTCGAACGTGGGGCAGATCATCACCTTCGGCGCGCTCAAGGCCAAGAGCGTCTTGCGCGACGTGTGCCGGGTGTATGGGTTGCCGTTCTCGGAAGGCGATCGGCTGGCCAAGCTGATCCCTGAGATCCTCGGCATCACCCTCAAGCAGTCCATCTTCGGAGACCCCGAGAAGGGCCTCGCCGGCGAGCCTCGCCTGAAGGAGATGTATGACAACCCCCAGCCCATGGCCGAGATCGAGGGGCGGTCGATCACCACCAAAGACGTGCTCGACGTCGGCATGGCCCTCGAGGGGTTGAACCGTCAGGCAGGCATGCACGCGGCAGGCGTGGTCATCGCAGACAAGCCCCTGTGGGAATTCGTGCCCGTGTACCAGCCTCCCGGTGAGAAATACCTGGTCACCCAGTTCGCCAAGGACGAGGTCGAGGCCGCGGGGCTGGTGAAGTTCGATTTTCTCGGGCTCAAGACGCTCACCGTGATTCAGAACGCCATCACCCTGATCAACCGCAAGGTGGCACGCGATTCACAGATCACGCGCGACGGTATTCCCATCGTCGATCACAAGACCTATGAGCTGATCAGCGCCGGCGACACCGCGGGTGTCTTTCAGATGGAATCGAGCGGCTTCACCGAGATGGTGATGAAGATGAAGCCGTCATGCTTCGAAGACGTGATCGCCGCCGGCGCGCTCTACCGGCCCGGCCCGCTCGACCAGAAGCTCGAAGATGGCCGCACCATGGTCGACGTGTACATCGATCGAAAACATGGCCGCGACGCGATCACGTACCCGCACCCGACGCTCGAACCGGTGCTCAAGGACACCTACGGCGTCATCGTCTACCAGGAGCAGGTGATGCAGATCGCCCAGGTGCTGGGCGGCTATTCGCTAGGGGGCGCCGATCTGCTGCGCCGGGCGATGGGCAAGAAGAAGGCCGAAGAGATGGCCAAGCAGCGCGCCTTGTTCCTCGAGGGCGCGAAGGCCAAGCAGGTCGACGAGAAGATCGCCTCGGGGGTGTTCGACCTGATGGAGAAGTTCGCCCAGTACGGCTTCAACAAGTCGCACTCGGCGGCGTATGGGCTCATCACCATTCACACCGCGTGGCTCAAGGCCCACCACCCGGTGGAATTCATGGCCGCCATTCTCACCAGCGACAAAGACAATACAGACAAGGTGGTGGCGTACATCGCCGAGGCGCGCGAGGCCGGCATTCAGGTGCTGCCGCCGGACGTGAACGTGTCTGAGCTGGCGTTCGGAGCCGTCGACGGGAAGATCCGCTTCGGGCTGGGCGCCATCAAGGGGGTGGGGGAGTCGGCCATCGAGGCGATCCTCTCGGCGCGCGGCGACGGGCCCTTCACCTCGATCTTCGACTTCTGCGAGCGGGTCGACTCGCGCAAGGTCAACCGCAAGACGCTCGAGGCGCTGGTGAAGGCGGGCGCGTTCGACTTCGAGAAGCGGCCGCGGCGGCAGCTGTTCGACAGCATCGACCGCGCCATGGAACGGGGCGCGTCGAGCCAGCGGGACAAGGCGTCTGGGCAGTCGAGCCTGTTCGGGCTGCTGGCGGGACCCGCGGTGGGGGCGAAGGGCAGCGCCGGTGACTACGTGAAGATCGACGAGTGGCCCGAGAAGGAACGCCTCTCGTTCGAGAAGGAAGCCATCGGCTTCTACGTCTCGGGCCACCCGCTCGATCAATACCAGAAGGAGCTGCGCCGCTACGCCAGGCCAGTCTCGTCGGTGCAGCGCGCCAGGCGCGACGAGAAGGTGGTCATCGCCGGCATCGTGGCGGCGATGCGGGAACGCCCCACCAAGACCGGCAAGCGCATGGCCTGGGTGACGCTCGAGGATCTGTCGGGCTCGGTCGAGCTGGTCTGTTTCCCGGGGAAGGACGGCTCGCGCTCGGTGATGGGCAAAGACGGCAAGTGGGCGAAGGGCGGCCCGAAGCCCGGCTACGAGCAGTGGGAGAGCCTGCTGAAGAGCGACGATCCCATCCTGGTGACCGGCACCTTGCAGATGAACAACCGCGACGAAGAGAACCCCATCGCCGAGCTGATCGTCGATGAGATTCAATCGCTGAAAGAGGTGCGCGAGAAGCGCGTGAAGCGCCTCGAGCTCCGGCTGCACGTCGACATGGCCACCGATGAGCGCCTGGTGAAGTTGTCCGAGCTGGCGAAGCGATACGCCGGAGCCACGCCCATCGCGGTGTCTGTGCTCTTGCCCGGTGAGGCCGAGACCTTGATCGGCAACACGGCGCTCAAGGTGCAGGTGTCCGACGAGCTGCTCGACGCGGTGAACCGACTGTTCGGCGCGAGGGTCGCCGAGTTCGGGTGACCCCACGGGGCCCGGGCTCAACGACGGTTGACTCCGGTGAGGTGGACGTCGCGGCAGCGGTCTCGCAGGCGCAGACGGCCGCCGCCCCAGGGCGCCAAGCGCGTTCTTCCGGCGCACGGTGGGCGACAGGCGGTGGCTTCTCGGTCGCGCTCATGGGGCTCGTCATCGTCGTGGCCCGTCGCAGGGGCCGCGTGCCCGAGCCGAAAGACTGAGCGTTTCGCGCATCGCTCAACCCCAGGTGTCTTCGTGGCAGATGGCTGGACCCAAAGCTTGGCGCAGCACTGACCCCGTGGGTGGCTGCTCGGGTGCGACAGCCCTCAAATTCGACGGCCGAACAGATGGCAAACATCGTCGCCAGCCGCGCTCGGGGTGAACAAGGACGCCGGGTCGGGCGCGGAGCGCTCGTCCGTTCAGCCCGGCGCTCGCGGAGGCCCCATCGAACAGCTGCTCGCGGTGAGAGCTCCGATGCACCTGGTCGACCAGGTGCCATCCTGGAGGTGCGAGCAGGGCCGAGGTGCGCCGCTCAGAAACCTCGCCCGTCTGCGGGTCAAGAGGCGAGGGCTCGCATGAGCGCCGCTCCGTCAGGCGCCGGGCCGGCCCCCACCCACACCGAGACATCTTTCCGCGGAGCAGCCGTGTCGAGCGCAGCGACCAGCACGCGCGCCACGTCGGCGCGGCTCACGGTGGTCGACATCGTGACGGGGCGATCAGCCTCGACGATGTTCACACCCCTGCGCGCACCGTGACCACGTCGAGGCCGCTGCGCTCGAGCCGTTCTTCGGCAGCGCGCCGCCACTTCACCAGGTTCCACTTGATGACATCGAGCGCCCGAATGGCGAACGAGGGCCGGTGCAGACCCATGGTCGTCAGGTAGACGAGCCTGCCTCGAAACCCCGCGCGGCCTGCCGCGTCGATGACCGCCACCACCCCGCCGTAGTCGGTGAGCTCGAGGGTGCGCTCGAAGGCGAACCCCGGAGGCACGCCTGCCGTGAACACCACCGCGTCCACCCCCTTCAGCGAGGCGTCCAGCGCAGGCCCGGCTCTGGTCAAGTCGACCTCGAACAGCTCGACGCGGTCGCCGAAGAGCCCTCGGGCTTTCTCGAGGTTTCGCGCGACCACCCGAACCGTGTCTCCGCGGGCCAGCAGCAGCTCGACCACCGCTCGGCCGGTCCCGCGGGTTGCTCCAATCACTGTCACCTGTCTTGCCATGTCGTCCTCCAGTGGGTTCGCTGAGGGTTGTGCGTGGAGGCGAGGTATTCCGCCAATCGAAAGGGGCGATGTCATAGATTCCGCTCAGGAATGATTGACCGTGACCTCGACCTCAACCTGCTCCGGGCCCTCGATCGGCTGCTCGCGAGCGGCAGCGTGTCGGGGGCGGCGAGGGCCCTTGGCCTCGGGCAGCCGGCCATGTCGAAGCAGCTCGAGCGCCTGCGGCAGGTGACCGGTGATCCGCTGCTGGTGCGCGCGGGCCGGGTGATGGTGCTCACCGAGCGGGCGGTGGCGCTGCGCCCCGCCGTGCAGGACGCGCTGGTGGCCGTCGAGGCGGCCCTGCGAGCGCCGGGCAGGTTCGAGCCCTTCACCGCCAGGGGGACCTTCGCGATCGCGATGGGTGAAGAGGCCCTGGCGGTACTCGCGGCGCCTGTGACCCGGCTCTTGCTCGAGCGCGCGCCGGGCATCGATCTGCGCCTGCGCCAACTGCGGCGGGAGTCGTTCCCCGAGCTCGACGCGGGGCGCCTCGACCTGCTGGTGATGCCCAACCTGCAGGGCTTCCCGGGGTTGTCGGTACCAGACCTCTCGCGGTTCGTGGCGCGTCTGCTCTTCGACGAGCGCTTCGTGGTGATCTCCTCCCGGCCTCGCCGGTGGTCCCTGTCCACCTTCCTCGAGGTCGGGCATGTGCTGCCGGCGCCGCTCGGCGAGAGCGACCTCGGCGCCATCGACGTGCTGCTCGCGCGCCAGGGGCTCAAGCGCCGCGTTGCCCTGACGGTACCGTCGTTCGAGGCCGCGGTGAGGGTCGCCGCGGGAACCGACCTGATCTCGACCGTGCCCGCCCGGCTGGCGACCGTGCTCGGCGGCGTGTTCCAGGCCCGGCCGCCGCTTGCGCTGCCCGATCTGCCGATCAGCATGCTCTGGCACCCCCGGCTCACCACCGACGCGCGGCATGCCTTCGTCCGCGCCCTGCTGCCTCAGGCCCTGGTTCCAGGAGGGCGAGAGTTGCCGAAACGAGCGGAGTGACCCGCGAGCGAGTCGTCCCCCGATGACCGTCTGTCCAGCCTGGGGGACTCGTCGGTGACTTCGCACCGAGAATCATGGGGTTGAATCGGCCGAGGGCCTGCTCCTGGTCGGCTCATGAACAAGCTCCTTCCCCTTGCTTTGATGTTCGTTGCCCTCCTCACCGCCTGTGGTGCCGGTCCTGTGTGTCGAACCGATGGTGACTGCGGTGCTGCTTCCACCTGCTCGAAGGGCGCCTGCATCGCGAAGCCGCTCCCGTCGCCCGACCAGCCCTTCTCGTCGGCCCCATCGAGTCGGCCCCCCAACGACACCTGCGAAACCGCGACGCCGATCACGCCGGGCCGGCATCGAGGCACCACCCGCGGAGCGACGAAAGATTACCTCGCCGACCGGTGCGCCCAGAGCACCGCCAACCCGCTTCCAAACGGAGCGGAGGTCACGTTCCGCGCGAGGCTCATTCCCCAGACCACGGTGAAGTTCTGGGTTGAATCGAAGACGCCCGGCTTCGAGCCTCGGGTGTACGTGGCCTCTGCCGCGACCTCGTGTCGCGACGCCATCGAGAGGGACCGGGAATGTACGACAGGCTTTGCAGGACAGCCGCCCAGTGATGTCGAGGTCTTCGTCCTGGTCGGGTCGACCAACGGTGTTGATAGCGACTTCGAGCTGGTGTTCGAACAGACCCCGGTGTCCTCTGCGAGCGGGGGTGGGGCTGCGGGCGGCTCACCGAACAACACGGCCGGAGGGAGCGCTGGCGGCGCCGCGGGAGGCCGGCCCACTCCTGCGCTGACCGCCCAGCAAGTCTGGGAATCACAGGCAGACGTGAAAGAAATCGCCGAGCGCGTCAAGACCTACCATGTCGGTCTCGTCCGCGTCTGGTCGCAGCTTGCTCGTCAGGCTTCGGGTTCAAGCGCCAACGTTTTCTTCGGAACCCTGACCGAGACCAGCGCCAACATGTACAGCTATTCGGCGACGCCAACCAATCGACTGCAGATCAACAGGGCCGATGGTGCCCAGTTTTCATTCGCGGTGAGCTCCATCGTCGGAAACATCGACAGGTCTGACTTTCCGTCCCGAGGTGAAAGCCTCTCGTTCGTCTTTCGGGGGCAGACCGCTAACCTGACGGGGTCTGTGGCCAGGGCAAGCGCCAGTGGTGACACGACGTGGCGATTCCAGGGCGTCAGTTGGATAAACGAGAACGAGGCCGAGCAGTCGACGATGGACGTGTCGTTTACGGAGTCGTCAGTTGGGGGAGGCGGATCATCGAGCCTGACGCGGCGTTCCTCGGGGTCGCTTTCGAATAGCCAACGCAGTCTGCGGTGGACGGTCGACGTGGCCGCGGGGGGGGTATGGCTCTGGCGCGATCGCTGCTCACTCGGTAGCGGACACGCTCGTGAACACAACCATCGGCAGCCAGACCGTCGACCTCGACTATCGCTATGAGTTCACATCGATGCGTGACGTCGCCATCGCCCAGCATCTGTGGTCTGGGACCGTCAAGCAGAACGGCGCCGACATGGGCAGCTTCGTTCGCACCTCGCTCGGTGGCACCAGCGTAACCGTTCAGGGGGTGGGTTGAGGCCTTCGTCGGCGGGTGCGACTTCGGCTGGATGACCAAGAGAGCCGCCGAGGCTGAGACGTTGGAAGCGAAGGTCGAGCGGGTGGTG
>VYLD01000408.1_pt1 | contig 12592 bp, 11 predicted proteins | sample 5114401 | NCBI WGS metagenome assembly VYLD01 (sample SAMN12291783, study PRJNA351875) | freshwater metagenome | isolation source: freshwater lake | place: USA: Michigan, Gull Lake | collected 2013-08-08 | reverse complement strand
CTGCGCACCGCCATGACGGTCGTGGGGCGGCGGGCCGACCGGCTGGTGGACGCCGTCCGCGCGGTGCTGTCCGCGGCGATCGAGGCGGGCGGGTCGAGCCTGCGCGACCACCGGCAGGTGTCGGGCGAACTCGGCTACTTCCAGCATTCCTTCGCCGTCTACGGCCGCGAGGGCGAGGCGTGCGAGGGCTGTACCTGCGACGTCGCGCGGACCGGCGGCGTGCGCCGAACGGTTCAGTCCGGCCGATCGACTTTCCATTGCCCGCGTCGTCAGCGCTGAGGTACGACAAGCCGCCCCGCTGCCGCCCCGAGAGGAGTGCAGACCGATGGACTTCGAGACGCTGATCGTCACCACCCGCGGCCCCGTCGGGCTGATCCAGCTGAACCGGCCGAAGGCGCTGAACGCGCTGAACGACCGGCTGATGACCGAACTGGGCCGGGCGCTCGACGCCTTCGAGGCCGACGAGGCGATCGGCGCCATGGTAATCACCGGCAGCGAGAAGGCCTTCGCCGCCGGCGCCGACATCAAGGAGATGGCCGGCTACGACTTCATGGACGTCTATCTGTCCGACTTCGTCACGAAGAAGTGGCAGCGCACGGCCACCTGCCGCAAGCCGGTGATCGCCGCGGTCGCGGGCTATGCGCTCGGCGGCGGGTGCGAGCTCGCCATGATGTGCGACTTCATCCTGGCGGCCGACACGGCGAAGTTCGGCCAGCCGGAGATCACCATCGGCACCATCCCGGGTGCGGGCGGCACCCAGCGCCTCACCCGCTTCGTCGGCAAGTCGAAGGCGATGGAGATGTGCCTGACCGGCCGGACGATGGACGCCGAGGAGGCGGAGCGCTGCGGCCTCGTCAGCCGCATCGTGCCGGCCGCCGACCTCGTCGACGAGGCGGTGCGGACCGCGGAACGCATCGCGACCCTTTCCCGCCCGGCGGTGATGATGGCGAAGGAGGCGGTCAACCGCGCCTTCGAGACGACGCTCGAGGAAGGGGTGCGTTTCGAGCGGCGCCTGTTCCATTCGACCTTCGCCACCGCGGACCAGAAGGAGGGCATGGCCGCATTCGTGGAGAAGCGACCGCCCGCCTTCCGCAACCGTTGACGCGCGAAACCGCTTGACGGTCCCGGCGCCAGCGACTAAATAGCCGCCTCCCAACGGTCCAGACGTGTCTGCGAACAGGTAACCATGGCCAATCACAAGTCCGCCGAGAAGCGCATCCGTCAGACCGAGCGTCGCACCGAGGTCAACCGCGCCCGCATGAGCCGCATCCGCACCTTCATCAAGAAGGTCGAGAGCGCGCTGGACGCCGGCGACAAGTCGGCCGCGACCGAGGCGTTCAAGCTGGCCCAGCCTGAGATCCAGCGCGGCGTGGTCAAGGGCGTGATCCACCGGAACACGGCGTCCCGCAAGATCTCCCGCCTCGCGGGCCGCATCAAGGAGATGGGTGCCTGAGCCGACGCTCGGCACCGACGGCTTTCCGGAGGCCCCGGCGCGCAAGCGCCGGGGCCTTTTTCGTTGGGGTCCGGCGTCGGCCGCGCGACGGTCGGGGAACGGATGGACGGGAACGAACCTTACTTTTTTCTGCGTTCTGGATTCGTCCTGTTGCCAGCCCGGTGGTCGATGGTTACAGTTCGCGGACACGAGCGGGTGGGTGTAGGCAAGCGTTCGAGATGGCCCTCGCAGTCCACAATCGGTGCGATCTCGGGTTCGCCGCTCCCGGGTGCAGGTTTCGGACGAAACCCCCTCCGCCGGTGTAGTCTTTCGCAATCGTTGGTCTGACGGGTCTCGGCACACGACTGCCGTGGGTGGCCGTTTTGTCTATTTGGTGAGCATGAATCCTTGTGGGCTCGCGCTCGCGTCTTGAAGCGTCCGACTGCCGCGACGGGTCCGCGACCGTCGGGGAACCGGGTCCGACAGGACATTTTTCGGGGGTTGGCGGCATGTCGATGGGCGGATCGCTGGACCAGCAATGGGCCCGCGTGCGGGGTCGGCTGAAGGACGAGGTCGGCGAGACCGCCTTCCGGAGCTGGCTGATGCCGCTGCAACTGCAGGACGTCCGCGGGTCCGAGGTGCGGATGGCGGTGCCCACCCGCTTCATGCGCGACTGGGTCCTCACCCACTACGCCGACCGTATCCGCGCGCTCTGGTCGGGGGAGAACCCGCGCGTCCAGTCCGTCGACATCATCGTCGCCTCCATGGGGGCGGCAAACGACCTCGCGGAGACGCCGGCCGACGCCGTCGCCCCCGTCGAGACGGCCGTGCGCGTTCCCCAGCGCAGCGCGGCCGTGCCCGCGCCGGAGGACCGCGAGGACCTGTCGGCCCCGCTCGACCCGCGCTTCATCTTCGAGAACTTCGTGGTCGGCAAGCCGAACGAGCTGGCCCACGCCGCCGCCCGCCGCGTGGCGGAGGCGACGACCGTCACCTTCAACCCGCTGTTCCTCTACGGCGGGGTCGGGCTCGGCAAGACCCACCTGATGCACGCGATCGCCTGGCACATCCGCCGCCGCGACCCGAACCGCCGGGTCATCTACCTGTCGGCGGAGAAGTTCATGTACCAGTTCATCCGCGCGCTGCGGTTCAAGGACACGATGGCCTTCAAGGAGCAGTTCCGCTCGGTCGACGTGCTGATGATCGACGACGTCCAGTTCATCTCGGGCAAGGATTCCACCCAGGAGGAGTTCTTCCACACCTTCAACGCGCTGGTGGACAACAACCGGCAGGTCATCGTCTCCGCCGACAAGTCGCCCTCCGACCTCGAGGGGATGGAGGAGCGGCTGCGCTCCCGCCTCGGCTGGGGCCTCGTCGCCGACATCCATCCGACGACCTACGAGCTGCGGCTCGGCATCATCCAGGCCAAGGCCGACCAGATGGGCCACCTGATCCCCCAGAAGGTGCAGGAGTTCCTGGCCCACAAGATCGCGTCCAACGTGCGCGAGCTGGAGGGGGCGCTGAACCGGATCGTCGCCCACGCCGAACTCGTGGGCCGCCCGATCACGCTGGAGAGCACCCAGGAGGTGCTGCACGACCTCCTGCGCGCCAACGACCGCCGCGTCTCGATCGACGAGATCCAGAAGCGGGTGGCCGAGCACTACAACGTGCGCCTCGCCGACATGTCGTCGGCCCGCCGCGCCCGCGCGGTGGCACGTCCCCGGCAGGTCGCCATGTACCTCGCCAAGCAGCTCACCCAGCGCTCCTTGCCCGAGATCGGCCGCAAGTTCGGCGGGCGGGACCACACCACGGTCATGCACGCCGTCCGCAAGGTGGAGGAGCTGTGCGGGATCGACCGTGCCTTCGCCGAGGACGTCGAGCTGCTGCGCCGCATGCTCGAGACCTGACGGCCCGGCTTGACCGGTGCCGCCCTGCGCGGCGATTGTGCCGGGGAACGGACGGGACGCCAGATGACGTTGACAAAAAAGACCATCCTTCTGGTCGATGACGACGACGCGCTGCGTCAGTCCCTTGCCGAACAGCTGGCCCTGACCGGGGAATTCGAGACCGAGGCGCGGGGAACGGCCGCCGCCGGCCTCGAGATCGCCCGCGCCCGGCCGTTCGACTGCGTGATCCTCGACGTCGGCCTTCCCGACATGGACGGGCGCGAGCTCTGCCGGCTGCTCCGCCGGGAGGGCGTGCGGTGCCCGGTGCTGATGCTGACCGGTGCAGGGACGGACGCCGACACGATCCTCGGGCTCGACGCCGGGGCCAACGACTACGTCACCAAGCCGTTCCGGATCGGCGTCCTCATCGCCCGCATCCGCGCGCAGCTCCGCCAGTTCGAGCGGACCGACGACGCCACCTTCCAGATCGGACCCTACAGCTTCTGTCCCGGCGGCAAGATGCTCACCGATCCGGCGCGCAACCGCCGGATTCGCCTGACCGAGAAGGAAACCCAGATCCTGAAGTTCCTTTTCCGTGCCGGCGACCGGGCCGTCGGCCGCGACGTCCTTCTGGGCGAGGTATGGGGCTACAACGCCGCCGTCACCACACACACGCTGGAAACCCACATCTATAGATTGCGCCAAAAGATCGAGGCCGATCCCTCGCGCGCGACCATCCTCGTCACGGAACCGGGCGGATACCGTCTGGTGCCCTGATGCGACCGCAGGTTCGCGGTCCGGCGCGCCGGCACGGGCGGGACGCGCCGGAAACCGCATGCGGGCGGGCGCCGGTCAGCCTGCGTGTCCGTGACGAAGACGTGGTTTTCGCTCGACAACCACCGACCCCGAGGGCAAGAGTGTGGGGCTCGTGATGACGTCGGGAGTGGCACGCTTTGAGAAGCGGCGGTGAGTTCACGGTCCGTTTCTGGGGCGTGCGTGGCAGCATTCCGGTCCCCGGGGCAAGTACGGTCCGATACGGCGGAAACACCACCTGCCTCGAAGTGCGTTGCGGCCCCCATCTGATCGTTTTCGATGCGGGAACCGGATTGCGTGAACTCGGCCGCGAGCTGATCACCGCTTCGCCGGTCGATTTCGATCTCTACTTCACCCACACACACTGGGACCACATCGCCGGGCTTCCCTTCTTCGCGCCCGCCTACAACCCGAAGAGCCGGATCCGCCTCTGGGCGGGGCATCTGGGTCCGGGCGGGACGCTGGAGCACGTGCTCACGAACCTGATGATGGCGCCGCTGTTCCCGGTTCCGCTCGACGTGTTCCGGGCCAGCTGCTCCTTCAACGACTACGCCTGCGGCGACGTGCTGACGCCCCAGCCCGGGATCGTGGTCCGGACGGGGGAGCTCAACCATCCCAACCGCGCCTGCGGCTATCGGGTGGAGTACGCGGGCGGCGTCTTCGCCCTGATCACCGACACCGAGCACAAGGGCGACGATCTCGATCCCAACGTGCTCGACCTCGCCCGCGGCGCCGACTTGATGGTCTACGACGCCATGTACTCCGACGACGAGTACGCCAAGCGCTTCAAGGGCTGGGGCCACTCCACCTGGCAGCACGCGCTGCGGGTCGCGGACGCGGCCGGGGTGCGGACAGCGGTCCTGTTCCACCACGATCCGGCGCATACCGACGACACCCTCGACCGCATCGCGGTCGAGGCGGACCGCGTGCGCCCCGGCACCATCGTCGCCCGCGAGGGCCAGATCCTCACGATCCGCTGACGTGGGCCTGCGCCCGACCGTCCGTCGCCTCGCCCTCGGCCTCGCGACCCTCGCCGGGGCGCCCCGCGGCTGGTTCATCCCCGCTCGTAACGCAGGCGTCCGCCCGCCGACCGGACCCGACGGCGCCTATCCCGCCGCGGCCCGCCTGCTGGCGGCGGCGGAGGGGCGGTTCCGCTCGGTGCTGGGCTGGATCGACGGGTTCGCCGACGACCTCCTCGCCTTCGACGGCCCGCCGCCCGGGCCGCGCTGGACCCAGGACTGGTTCCCCCGCCTCGACGGGGCCGCCGCCTACGCCATCGTGCGCCGGTCGGGTCCGCGCCGGATCGTAGAGATCGGGTCGGGCCATTCGACCCGGTTCATGGCCCGCGCGGTGCGCGACGGCGGGCACGCGACGCGCATCCTCGCCATCGACCCCGCCCCGCGGGCCGACATCGCGCGGCTGCCCTTGACCCATCTGGCGGCACCGGTGCAGCACGTCGACCCCTCGGTCTTCGCCGACCTCGCCGCGGGCGACGTGCTGTTCATCGACACGAGCCACGTGGCCATGCCCGGCAGCGACGTCGACCATCTGTTCGGCACCGTCCTGCCCGCCCTGCCGGCGGGCGTGCTGGTCCACGTCCACGACGTGCTGCTGCCCGACGACTATCCGCCCGACTGGCGGTGGCGCGGCTACAACGAACAGGCAGCCGCACTCGCCTGGATCGCGGCGGGTGGCCTCGTGCCGCTGTTCGCCAGCCATTACGTCGCGACGCGCATGGCGGCCGCCGTCCGCGCGTCGGCGGCCGGCCGCATCCCGCTGCCCGACGGCGCGCGGGAGACCAGCCTGTGGATGGAGAAGACGGCCCCGGCGGTCGCCGCGGGGCCGGATCAGCGGGTGTAGGGATCGGCCGCGTCGCGCAGCCCGTCGCCGAGGAAGTTGAAGGCGAGCACCGTGAGCACGACCGGCACCACCGGCCACATCAGCCACGGATAGAGCGCCACGACGTTGATGTTCTGCGCCTCGTTCAGCAGCACGCCCCAGCTCGTGATCGGCGGGCGCAGCCCGAGGCCGAGGAACGAGAGCGCGGTCTCGCCGAGGATCATCGCCGGGATCGCCAGCGTCGCCGACGCGATGAGGTGGCTCATGAAGCTCGGCATCAGGTGGCGGAAGATGATCCGCTTCGGCTTCGCCCCCATCAGCTGCGCGGCAACGCAGAAATCCTCCTCCCGCAGCGCGAGGAGCTTGGAGCGCACCGCGCGGGCGAGCCCGGTCCATTCCAGGAGGCCGAGGATCACGGTGATCCCGAAATAGATCAGGATCGGGTTCCACGTCACCGGCAGCGCCGCAGACAGCGCCATCCAGAGCGGCAACTCCGGGAAGCTGCGGATCACCTCGATGATCCGCTGGATGACGTTGTCGATCCACCCCCCGTAGTAGCCGGCGATGCCGCCGATCACGATGCCGAGGACGAAGCTGACAGCGACGCCGATCAGCCCGACGGTGAGCGAGATCCGCGTGCCGTAGACCACGCGCGAGAAGACGTCGCGCCCCAGCCGGTCGGTTCCCATCAGGAACACGGTGCCGCCCTCGCCCGCGCAGAAGAGGTGCACGTCCCACTCGACGAGGCCCCAGAACTCGTACTCGTCGCCGCGGCAGAAGACGCGCAGCGGATGGACCTTCGTCCGGTCCTCCGAATACTCCCGCTTCAGGGTCTGCATGTTCAGCTGGAACCGCAGGCCATAGGTAAAGGGTCCGACGAACGAGCCTTCGTGGAAGAGATGGACCGCCTGGGGCGGGGCGTAGAGATGGCGGGTGTGGCGGGTGTCGAGCGCGTAGGGCGCGATGATCTCGCTCACCAGGATCGAGAGGTAGAGGATCAGCAGCACGACGGCCGACGCGACGGCCAGCCGGTGGCGGCGCAGCTTCCACCACATCATCCGCCACTGGGAGGCGAGGAAGTAGCGCTCCTGCTCGGGCGACATGCGCTCGACCGCATAGGGGTCGAACGGCGCGTCGGAGACGTAATGGGGCAGCCGTGCGTCGGCGGGACCCAAGGGGCGGTTTCCCCCGGTCATCGGTTCGCCCCCCCGGACAGGCGGATGCGCGGATCGAGCACCGCGAGCGCGAGATCGGACAGGAACACGCCGACGACGGTCAGGAGCGCCAGGAACATCAGGAACGAGCCGGCGAGGTACATGTCCTGGCTCTGCAGGCTGTCCAGCAGCATCGGCCCCGTCGTGGGCAGCGACATGACAACCGAGACGATCGCCGCACCGGACACGATCTGCGGCAGCAGGTTGCCGATGTCGCTGATGAAGGGGTTGAGCGACATGCGCAGCGGATACTTCCATAGCGCCTTGCGCCGGGGCAGGCCCTTGGCGAGCGCCGTGACGTAATACTGCTTCTGGAGTTCGTCGAGCAGGTTGGCGCGCAGCCGCCGGATCATCGCCGCGGTGCCGGACGTGCCGATGACCACGGTCGGGATGATCAGGTGGGTCATGACCGACCCCGCCTTCTCCCAGCTCCACGGCTGGTCGAGGTACTGGGGATCCATCAACCCGCCGATGGACATGCCGAACCAGACGTTCGAGAGATAGAGAAGGACGAGCGCGAGGAGGAAGTTGGGCGTCGCGAGGCCGAGGAAGCCGAGGAGCGTCAGCCCGTAGTCCCCCCAGGAATACTGGTGGGTGGCGGAATAGATCGCGATCGGGAACGAGACGAGCCAGATGAACACGATCGTCGAGACCGACATGATCATCGTCAGCGCGAGCCGGTCGCCGACCACGTCGCTCACCGGCATGTTGTATTCGAACGAGAACCCGAAGTCGCCGGTGAGCATCCCGCCGACCCAGACAAGGTACTGCTCCCACATCGGCCGGTCGAGCCCGTAGGTCCGGCGCAGGAACTCCAGCCGGCTCTGGTCCACGTTCTCGCCCCGGCTCTGAAGCTCGTTGACGAGGGTCGTGAGATAGTCGCCCGGCGGAAGCTGGATGATGACGAAGGTGATGACGCTGATCGCGATCAGCGTCGGGATCATCACCATGATGCGGCGGGCGACGTAGGCGATCATCGCTCAGGCCGCCGCCCCGGCGCGATGCCGGTTCACGAGCGGCGCTCCAGCCAGAAGAGATCGGGATTGTAGATCCCGAGGAAGGCGCCCGGATCCCAGTTGAAGAGCGCCTCCCTGGGCACGTTGCGCAGCGTGCGTCGGACCACGACCGGCTGCTGCACGCCCGCGATCAGGCCGATCGTGAACACGTTCTCGGCGTGGATCTCGAGGATGCGGTGCCAGGCCTTCGTCCGGTCGGCGTCGCCGGTCGCCGACTGCCAGATCTTCAGCTGGTCCATCAGTTCCCGGGCGACGGGCATGTCGGGCTCCTCGCCGGCGCCGCCGCGGGTCTGGAACCATTGCCCCCACTTCGGCCACTGGTACTGGGTCTGGTCGACCGGGACCAGTTCCCCCGGCGCCATGACCGGGGTGGGGATGCCGTTGTCGATCCCCTTGGAGATCACCATGACCGCGTCGCCGGCGTAGATCCGGTTGCGGAAGACCTCGAGCTGCGACGGGCGGGAGAAGAGCTTCACGCCCACCCGTTTCCAGCTGTCGGCGACCAGCTGGAGGACGTCGGTCTCCTCCGTGCTCTCGCCCGACGTCTCGACGATGATCTCGAGCGGCCGGCCGTCGGGCAGGAGGCGCGTCCCCGCCCGGTCCCGCCGGTTGAGGCCGAGTTCGTCGAGCAGCCGGTTCGCCTGGCGCAGGTCGAACGCGGCCCAGGCGTCGCGATAGGCATCGCGGAACAGCGGGCTCTCCGGCAGCACCGTATTCTGCGACGGGTTCGCCAGTCCGAAATAGACGACTTGGTTGATCTCGTCGCGGTTGATCGCGAGCGACAGGGCACGGCGGAAGCGGACGTCGCGGTTGAGCGCGCGCCAGACGGGATCGGTGGCGTTCATGTTGGGATAGAGCGCGAGCTGCGCCCCGGTCCCGTTCTTCCACAGGCGGACGTCGAAGTTGTTCCGCTGCTCGGCGTCCTTGAGGAAGGTGTAGTTGTCGAACCGGATGTAGCGGGACTGAAGGTCGCTCTCCCCCGCCCCGGTCTTGGCGGGGATGAGGCGGCTGTCGGCCACCTGCATCACGATCCGGTCGAGATAGGGGAGCTGGCGCCCCTCGGGATCGACCCGGTGGAAGAACGGATTGCGGACGAACACGAAGCGTTCGGCCGGCTGGCTCGTGGTGGGAACCCAGGGCTGGAGCGTCGGAAGCTCCGGATTGTCGAAGTCGCGGCCGTTGTCCACGCGGTTGTGGAGCTGCGCCCAGCCGCGCTGGCCGGCGGCCTGAACCTTCTGGCGGAGTCGTTCGGGTTCGGCGTAGCGGGCGTGGAACTGGCGCAGGTAATGGGCGGGGGAATAGATCATCACCGGCCGCGGACCGGCGAGCGCCGGGAGAAAGTAGGGGTTCGGCTGGTCCCAGCTGTAGCGCACCGCCGTCTCGGACAGGATCTCGACCGTCGGCGCGCGGCGGTCGACCAGGATCTCCGACGGCGGCCCGAAGGGCGTCAGGTCCTTGTTGTTGGCGATGTCCTCCCACCAGTAGCGGAAGTCCTCGGTGGTGAAGGGCGCTCCGTCCGACCAGCGGTGTCCCTGGCGGAGGTGGAGGGTGAAGATGCGGTCCTCCGTGACCTCGACCCGCTCCAGGACGTCCGGCTCGATCCTCAGGTCGTGGGTCCAGCCGACGAGGCGGGCATAGGCGTAGACGAAGACGATCCGCGTGTCCCGCGCCCGCGACATCAGCACGGTGACGTCGCCGCCGTGCCGCCCGACCGTCTGCACGTCCTTGATCGGATGGGTCACCTTCGGCGGGGTGGGCAGACGCTGGGCCAGGGGCGGCAGCCGTCCCGTCTCGATCCGCTCCCGCAGCATGGGCGGATCGAAGGGCGTCTGGGCCCCCGACGGCGCGCTCAGGAGTGCCGCCGCGAGGAGGGCCGGAAGGAAGCGGAAGGGTGACCTCATGCGACGTACTCCCGAACGGCCCCGTGCTGCGCGAGGGCGCGGACGAAGTGACCGTCGCCGACCGGAACCAGCCCGGGCGTCCTGTCGGCGTCGATGGTGAAGGGTTCGGGCCAGGCGGCCGGGTCGGACGCCCGCCCCTCGCGCAGGAGCGTGAGGTCGAGCCGCGCGTCGATGTCCGGTTCCGGCACCGCCGACAGCAGGGCGCGGGTGTAGGGATGCACCGGGTTGCGGAAGAGGGCCTCGCGCGGGGCCATCTCCACCACCCGGCCCCGGCACATGACCATGATGCGGTCGGCGACGTAGTCGACGACCGCGAGGTTGTGGCTGATGAACAGGTAGGTGAGGCCGAGGCGCGCCTGGAGATCCTTCAGCAGATTGAGGATCTGCGCCTGGATCGAGACGTCGAGCGCCGAGACCGGCTCGTCGCAGATGAGGAGGTCGGGCCGCAGCGCCAGCGCCCGGGCGATCCCGATCCGCTGGCGCTGCCCGCCCGAGAAGCTGTGCGGATAGCGGCGCAGGTGACGCACGTCGAGGCCGACGAGCGTCATCAGCTCCTGCACCATCTCCTCGCGCAGCGCGGGCGTCCCGATCTCGTGGATCACCAGCGGCTCCGCGATGATCTCGAAGACGGTCATGCGCGGGTTCAGCGAGCCGAACGGATCCTGGAAGATGAACTGGAGGCGGCGGCGGAAGCGCGTGAGGTCGTCCCCCCGGAGCGACAGGACGTCGTTGAGCCGACCGCGGTCGTTGAAGGTGATCGTGCCCGCGTCCGGCGTGAGCGCGCGCATCAGGATCTTGCTGAGGGTGGTCTTGCCGCAGCCGCTCTCGCCCACGAGGCCGACGCACTCGCCCCGCCGGATCTCGAAGCTGACGTCGTCGACCGCGAGCACGCGCGGCGCGTCCGCCGCGCCGAGGCCGAACAGGCCGGACGAGCGGGTGACGAAGGCCTTGCGGATGCCCTCGACCTTCAGGAGCGGGCCGGCGGCGTCCGCCCCCTCGGGCCAGGGGTCCCGCGTCTCCTTGAGAAGGTGGCCCTCGGGCGCCGACCGGATCTCGCGGATGGGGACCAGCCGCTCGCCGGGTGCCATGTTGAAGCGCGGCACCGCGCGCAGCAGGGCCTTGAGATAGGGATGGCGCGGCGCGCGGAAGATCTCGTCGACCGGTCCCGCCTCCATCACCTGGCCGTGGTACATGACCACGACCTCCCCGGCGACGTTGGCGACGACACCGAGGTCGTGGGTGATGATGAGGACCGCCATGCCGAGTTCGGCCTGGAGGTCCGCGATCAGCTTGAGGATCTGGGCCTGGATGGTGACGTCGAGCGCGGTCGTCGGCTCGTCCGCGATCAGCAGCGAGGGCCGGCAGATGAGCGCCATGGCGATCATCGCCCGCTGGCGCAGGCCGCCCGAGAGTTCGAAGGGATAGGTGTCGAGCGCGCGGGCGGGATCGGGGAATTCGACCAGCCGCAGCATCTCAGCCGTCAGCTCCCGCGCCTCCGCCCGCCCCACGCCGCGGTGGAGCCGCACCGCCTCCCCCACCTGATCGCCGATCGTGTGCAGCGGCGAGAGCGAGGTCATCGGCTCCTGGAAGATGATCGAGATCCGCCCGCCGCGGATCGCCCGCATCGGCCGGCTCTCCGGATCGAGGCGCGCGATGTCGGTCACGGTCCCCGGCAGGGCGGGGTCGCGGAACAGGATCTGGCCGTCGGAGATCCGGGCCACGCGCGGCAGGATGCCCATGATCGCCTGGCTGATCACCGACTTGCCCGACCCGGACTCGCCCACGAGCGCCACGGTCGAGCCCGGCCGCACGCGGAACGACACCCCCCTGACGGCCCGGACGACCCCCTCCTGGACGTGGAAGTCGATCTTCAGATCGCGGACGGTCAGGAGGTCGGGGGTCATGGTCAGGCCGTGAAGGGCGATCCGGCCGACGCCCCGTCCGCGCCCGGGATCCTGTAGGCGACCCCGAGGGCCCCGAGGTTCTCCATCGCGGTGTCGGAGAGGACGATGCCGCGGGCCTGTGCGGCGGCGGCGGCCCGCTCGACCAGACCGTCGAACCCGTCGAGCGTGGATTCGACCTTGATGCGCCCGCCCGGTCCGCGCAGCGTGAGCTGCATCCAGCCGTTCGTGCGGTCGCGCCGGGTGGAGTAGTAGGCGAGATCCAGGCCGCTCACCTCGGCCCAGCGGATGCGCCGCGTACGGAAGCCGGCGACCGAAACCCCGTCGTCGTCCACCGTCACGGCGGTCGCCCGCCGCTCGAGCGTCCGCACGAGGAACACCGCGAACAGGAGCGCCATCGCGCCGAGCACGGCGCCGACGACCGGATGCACGTCGATCAGCAGGAGCGGCGGCAGCGTCAGCGCGAGCCCCGCGCCCGACCGACCGAAATCGCCCACCAGCGCGTTGCCGCCGTACCGCAGAACTTCGCCTTGCGCCATCACCCACCCTCGAACGCGACGGACGGACGGACCCATCGTGCCGCCGCATGCGCG
>VYLD01000407.1_pt1 | contig 12613 bp, 7 predicted proteins | sample 5114401 | NCBI WGS metagenome assembly VYLD01 (sample SAMN12291783, study PRJNA351875) | freshwater metagenome | isolation source: freshwater lake | place: USA: Michigan, Gull Lake | collected 2013-08-08 | reverse complement strand
ATGAGGGTGGTCAGCGGGCGCGCCGGCGGGCGCACGAAGAAGCGCGTCAGGCCGGGTCGGTCGATGCTCGCCTCGAGGGCAGTGGCGAACGTCTCTTTCAGCCGTGGGTGGGCCACCAGGTACGTCGCCGAGAGCAGGGGGCCTTCAGTGCCTTCGCCGCCCAGCACCACCTGCACCTTGCGTTGCGCGAGCAGGCGCTCGGCGGTGCGTGCGTCAGTGGCGCGCACGGTGACGCCGTCGAGCCAGGCGCGGGGCTGCGCGGGGTCGGCGGTGGTCACCAGCCGATCACCCTGGGGCGCGAAGAACGCCGGGCTGCTGGCGAGCACCGGGTGACACAGCACCGCCTCGAGGTCGGGCGCGGGCCCCTCGAGGTCGAGCTCGACGGTGGAAGCGGTGGTGGTGACGTCCTTCACCGCAGCCAGCAGGGCGCGGTAGGGCGAGCCTGGTGCGCGGGCGCGGGCGAGGGCGGCGGCGATCTGCGCCGGGTCTGCGCTGGGTCGCACGGTCAGCTTCAGCCGGCGCGGGGTGGGGCGGCTGAGCTCGCCCAGGCGGCAGGGGGGCAGGCGCGTGAGGCTCAACAGGGTGGCCTCGAGGGGGGTGTCGGCGAGCAGGGAATCGGTGGGTGAGGTCTGCACGATGGCCGCGAGCTCGAGGGTGCCTCCGGCGCGCGCGCGACCACCGGCGCGCAGGGTGGGGGGCGTCGCCAGCATCAGCAGCACCCCGGCGCAGGCGGTCGCGCGGCGGCTCATGGCGCTGCCCTTCGGGCGATCCACAGCTCTCCGGTGCCGTCGCTGAGCCAGGTGCCGAAGACGAACGCTTCCGTGCCGTCGCCCTCGAGGTCGGCGCCGGTCATCACCATCGCGCGGCCCTTGAGCGGAGCCTGCCAGAGCGGCGTGGCGCTGCGGGTCGACTGCCCGCCGCCGGCCAGCTGCTCGGCCGTGGCGAGGGACAGGAGCCTCAGCTCGTCGGTGTCGCCGACGGTGCGCGCGGTCGAGACGAGCAGCTCGGGAAGGGCGTCATGGTCGAGGTCGGCGAGGGCGCTGCCGCACCCCACGTCGAGCAGGTGCCCGGAACCAGGCAGTTGGCGGCCCAGCAGCGCGGTGCCGTCGGGCAGGACCAGCAGGGTGACCCCTGCGCGCGTCGAGGTGGCCTGAAAGCCGCTCGGCAAGCGCAGGGGTCGGCCCGCGAGCTGGGCTTCCGGAAAGAAGCGGTTGAGCCCCGGCTCGAGGCGAACGCCGAGCCCATCGAGGGGCACGGTGTCCTGGGTGCCGGTCGCCTTCAGGCCCTTGTCCGAGAGGGTCAGCACCTCGGCGCGCGCCCGTCGGCCAGACCAGGCCACCAGCCGCGGCGGAGAGCCGGTGATGGCGAGGGCGCCGAAGGGCTCTCGTGGCCACGGGCTGGCCGAAGGACCTGCCGAGAGATCGTACCGCGCGAGCACCTTGCCGCTCGGGGTGAGCACCTGCACCTCTTCGCCGATGAGCACCGCCAGCTCGCTGGTCTTGTCACCATCGAGATCACCAGCGGCGAGCGCCGCGGGCACCGACGCCCAGCGGGCCACCGAGGTGAGGGAGAGCACCAGCGGGGCCACGGGGGCCGGCGCGGCGCCTGAGAGGGCCAGCACCTCGGCGTCTGCCTCCAGCGTGAGCCCGACCGCGAAGGCCCGCGGGCTGCGGGTGGGGTGGCTGCCGGACCAGAGGTTGGTCCACGTCTCGAGCCCATCGCCCCGCGCGGTGAGGGTGGCGCCATCGACCGAGACGGTGAGCCGCAGCAGTGAGGAAAGGCGGCGCTCGTGGGCGAGGGTGAGGGCGCGCTCGGGGGCGGCGTCGAGCACCTCGCAGGCGCGGTGTTCGCGGGTGAGGTGGGCGCAGAGCACGGTCGCCACCGCGCGGGTGAAGGCGGGCTGCGGCGTTTCGATGGCGACGCCCAGCGGCGCCTCGAGGCCGGCGGCGACGACCCGGTTCAAGAGCTCGGTGGTGAGCCGCTCGAGGGTGGGCGGTGGAGGGCTCGCAGCGCCGAGCACCAGCGCCAGGGCGAGGATCATCGGGTCCCCCGACCGGTGTCGAGCAGCATGAAGTCGTTGGGGTCGACGGTGCCGGGCCTCGGCGCGGCCTCGGTGGGCTCGGTGCCGGTGAGGAACGACTCCAGGCGCCCGGGCACGTTGGCGCCGGCCAGCTTGCCGGTGAGCGGGTCGATCTTCACCTGGGTGATGCCGTCGGGCACGGGGAAGTCCTGCTCGGGCAGACCCCGGTGGGCAGCCTTCATGAAGTCGAGCCAGATGGGCAGCGCCGCGCGACCGCCGGTCTCGAGCGGGCCGATGGGCGAGTGATCATCGAAGCCGACCCAGGCCGACGCGACGAGCTGCTGGGTGTACCCGCTGAACCAGGCGTCGCGATATTCCTGCGCAGTGCCGGTCTTGCCCGCGGCCGGCCGCTTGAGCTCGAGCACCGCGACGGCGGTGCCCTCCTCGACCACGCTGCGCATGAGCGAGGTGGTGAGGTAGGCGACGGCGGGCGAGAGGGCCTGCTCGAACGAGGCCTGGCGCGCGCTCACGATGGTCTCGACGCCTGACTCCGACCGCCGAGAGACCTTGCGAATGACGATGGGCTCGGCGGCGCGGCCCTGCGAGTGGAGCGTGGCGTAGGCGTTGGCGATCTCGAGCATGGTCACCTCTCCGGTGCCGAGGCTCAAGGTGAGGGTCTGGTTGAGCTCGGCGTGAATGCCGGCCTTCCTGGCGGTGGCGATCAGCCCGTCGACGCCGACCGCCTCGATGAGCCTGGCCGAGACGGTGTTCTTCGAGCGGGTGAGCGCCTGCCGCAGGGTGATGGGCCCGTCGTAGCCGGCCTTCTCGAAGTTCTTGGGCTCCCAGGCTTTGCCAGTGAACGGGTCTCGAATGGAGACGGGCGCGTCGTTGAGCTGGGTGATGGGCGTGAAGTGGCCGGTCTCGAGAGCGGCGGCGTAGAGGAAGGGCTTGAACGAGCTGCCGGGCTGTCGCCGGGCCTGGGTGGCGCGGTTGAAGGCGCTGGTCGAGAAGTCGTAGCCGCCGACCATGGCGACGACCTCGCGGGTGGTGGGGTCGATGACCAGCAGGGCTCCCTGAACGCGCGGCTCCTGGGCAAGGGTGGCCTCGAGGCGCGTGGAGGCGGGCAGGGCGCGACCGAGCTGCACGCGCACCAGCTCTCCGGGTGCGACGACGTCGGCGATGCCTTTGGGGCTCTCTGAGAGTGAGCCGTTCTCGGCGCGGCGCCGGGCCCACTTGACGGTCTCGAAGGACAGCTCGGCCTCGCGCCCGATGAAGTCGACGACGGCCACGTTCTTCTCGGGGTCGACGGTGGTGATGACGCCGACCAGCTCGAGGCCTTCGGTGAGGGTGCGCACGCCGACCGCGCGGGCCAGCTTCTCGTCATTGCTGGGAATGGGCTCGTCGAGGTCGACGTGCTCTTCCGGGTCGACGAGGGGGTCGGCGTCGGCCTCGACGGTGGGCGGGAGCAGCTCTTTGAGAGCCAGCAGATCAGCCACCAGCACGTCGTCGGGGCGTCGTTTGCCGGCCTCGGTGAGGCGCTGCACCAGCAGGGGCCGCAGCTGTTCGACGCGCGCCGGGTCGACCACGCCCAAGGGGCCGCGATACCCCGCGCGACGGTCGACGGCCTCGAGCCCGCGCTTGACCGAGGCCTCGGCGAAGCGCTGCAGCGCAGGGTCCATGGCGATGTCGACGATCAACCCGCCCTGCATCACGGTCTTCTCGCCGAACTGGGCGATCAGCTGCTTGCGCACCTCTTCGGCGTAGTACGGCCCGACGGACGGCGGAGGCCGGGGCCCCAGCACGATGGGTTTCTCGAGCTCGGCGTCGGCGATGGCTTGGGTGACGAAGCCCTTCTGCCAGAGTTGCCCAAGGACATACTTCTGGCGACGTTTGGCTTTGACGATGTTGGTGAGGGGGTTGATGCGGTGGGGCAGCTGAACGGTGCCGGCGATGACCGCGGCCTCACCCACGCTGAGATCTTTGGCGTGTTTTCCAAAATAGAACAGTGCGGCCTCTTCGATGCCGTAGCGGTTGTGGCCGTAATAAATGGTGTTCACATACAACGAGAGGATCTCATCCTTGCTCAAGGCCTCTTCCATGCGGGGCGTGAGGATCCACTCGCGGATCTTGCGGGACACGGTGCGGTCCTGGGTGAGCAGCAGGCGGCGGCAGGTCTGTTGGCTGATGGTCGAGGCGCCAGACTTCATGCCGCCGGGCTTGAGGTTCTTGATGGCCGAGCGGGCGATGCCGAACCAGTCGAGGCCCTGGTGCTGGTAGAAGTCGGCGTCTTCGGCCGCGAGGAACGCGTCGCGCACGTGGGCCGGCAGGGTCTTCACGTCGACCCAGGTGCGGCGCTCGGTGAAGAACTCGGCGCAGACAGGGCCCGCGCGGCAGGTGACCTTGGTGACCTGCGGGGGCCGCCAGGTGCGCAGCTCGTCGACCGAGGGCAGGTCTTGCGAGAACGACCAGCCGATGCCGGCGATGGCGCCGACCAACACCACGAGAGAGATGAGCGCGAGGGTGACCAGGCGCTTGAACCACCGCCAGAGGCGCTGCCGGGTCGTCATCGAAGGCGCCTACTGTAGCCGCGCTGGCCGTGGCGGGAAGGCCGCAGGCGCGGGCGGGGGGACACGGGGAGGGCGCTCACGCGGAGGGTTTGAGCAAGGCTGAGGCCGGGCGCGAGGCAGGTGTCGTTGGGTGCAGTCAAGCTGCCTGTCTCGGTCTCACGGCGCGGCGGTGGCTCGTCGTTTGAGGTCGACCACTTTGAGAGAGGTCAGCTGGTACAGCGAGCGCGTGGGCATCTTGTCGCTGAGGACGACGAGGCGGAACGGGCCGACCTTCGGCTCCAGCGGCTTGCCGTCGACCTGCCAGACCAGCAGCACCTTCGAGGGGCCGAGGGTCTCGAGCAGCTCGGCGACGCTGAAGACGGCCTCGAAGCCGTCCGGCGCCGAGGCGATGACGACTGCGCGCAGCCCTTCGTGTTTCTGTTTGGCATTCACCCCCGGGCCGGACGGGCCTTCGAGGAAGCCGTTGGCCAGCAGTATCTGATCGAGGCGCACGCCAGTCACCTGATGGGTGCCTGTTTTGTCTTTCCATTCGGCGGTCGAAGGCCCGAGGGCCTGCAGGGTCGCCTGGGTCAACGAGGCGGGCTTCACCAGATCGCCTTCGAGCTGAACCGAAGGGGGCGCTCCGGCGTCTGCGGCCATCGTCGCGATCGTCACCATCACTGCGAGCAGCATGTGGTCTGCCTCCTGAGCCGCGACGATGTCACTCGTGGCTCGCCCGGTCGTGGGTCATCACCTCGGTGACGATTCACCACGGCTCGAGTCAGAAGTCGTTCGTCAGACGTCGTCGCTGAACGTTCAGGTCGGTCACGGTCCCCGCGCGCCGAAGCGAGAGCTTCACCCACGTGCCGGCAGGCCCCTTCAGCTGGGCGACTGCCGAGACGGTGGCGTTGTTCCCAGCGCAGGTGAAGGTCAGCTCGGTTCGCGTTTGCGCCAGACGGAACGCACAACGGCCCTGGCCACTGTTGAACCAGGTTGGCGGGCGGCGGCGCGCGCCCGGTTGTCCGCGGCGATGGGTGAGGAGCGTCGGGGGCCAGACGCTTCATCGACCTGAGGAACAACGATAGGACCCTCCCATGGACCGCCTGACCTCCGTACGCATCGCCGGCTTTCGCGCGATCGCCGACCTCGAACTTCCGCTGAAGGGCCTGACGGTCCTCGTCGGGGACAACGGAACGGGCAAGTCGACCGTGATTCAGGCGCTCGAGTTGCTGTCGCGCGCTGGTCACAGTTCCCAGTTCGTTCGAGACCTCTTGTCCTTCCACGGGCGACCGCTCGACCTCTTCCGGTTGGGATCACACGTGCTCTCGCTCGCGGTCAGCATCGACGGCGCTGATGCCGAGCTCAGGTACTCGTTCGGCATTTCTGCGGACCCGACGAAGACCTGGGCAACCGTGGCTGAGGAACGGCTGGAAGTCGAAGAGAAGCCGGGGATCTCCCAACCGAGACCGTCGTTCAGTGCGATTCAACGGACCGGCTCGAACGGGAAGGTCTTCGACGTCGCGCAGAACACGCTCGTCGACATGCCGCAGTTCGGCACCGAACAACTGGCCTTGTCGTTTCTGGGCGCCACGGCCCAACCCGCCATTGGGCGGGTACGACGAGTGCTGCAGGGCATTCGGGTGCACGCGCCGTTCGACACCACGCCCGCGTGGATTGCCGAGGAACAAAAGCGACAGCCCGGCATGCGCGCGCCGGTGACGTTCGAGCCGGCGACCCGGCTTTCACGGCTCGGAACCAATCTGCCCAACGCCTTCAGCGCCCTGAAGAACCGGGAGCCCGCCGCCTGGCAGGCCGTGCTCGAGGACGTCCGTGCCGGACTTGGCCCCGAGGTGGCCGACGTGCAGGTCCACCCCGTCGGCCGCGGCGTCGGTGACATCGCCATCCAGTTCCACGGGCTGTCGGCGCCTGTCTTCTCGCCAGGACTGTCCGACGGACAGCTCTCCTACCTGGGCTTCGTCGCACTGCGGCACCTCGATGACGCCGCCAGCCTCGTCGCGTTTGACGAGCCAGAGACCCACCTCCACCCCGCGTTGCTCGCGCGCGTGGTCTGGCTCTTCGAGGAACTCGCGAAGGATCGGCCAGTCGTCCTGTCGACCCACAGCGACGCGCTCCTCAACATGCTCTCCAATCCAGCAGACCAGGTCCGGGTCTGTCGGCTCGATGAGCAGCGCGAGATGCAGATCGATCGACTCGACCCCGCGAAGTTCGAGCGCTTCCGGAAGGAGTTCGGAGGCATTGGCGATCTCCGACGAGAAGGACTCTTGTCGAGCCTCGTGACGACGGAGCGCGCTCAGTGAAGCGGGTGCTGTGCTTCTACGAGGACGATCCAGGCGAGCAGGTTCGGAACTTCGGCCCGCACGCGTTGACGCTCGAGACGGTCGCCGACCGAACAAACCAGGAGCGCTGGTCCCTCCAGCAGCGCGTCGAAGGAATCCCCAAGAAGGGTATCTCGAAGCTGCTCAAGGCGGTCTCGCTGGAGCAACCGCACGCACAGCTCGCCGTGCTCGCCCTCGTCGATGAGGACCGCATCAGAACGGCGCTCGGCCTCCCGCCGACCGAGCAGCAAGCAGTGGTCCAGTCGGCCCTCGCGTCCCGAGCGCTCGGCGTGAGGTTCGTGCTGTTGATCAAGAACGTGGATGATCTGGTTCGTGCAGCCGCGGTGGCGGCGGGGCGTCCGGCGCCGACCGGGAAGCCCACTCCGAGGGAGCGCGACCGAATTCTCAACCACGCCGCGAGCGCCGACCGTGTGGTGCGTGCGCAGATAGCTTCGGCCCTTCCCTCCTGGGACTCGTGGCTCGAGGCCGTGGAGGCCGCCCTGTGAAAGCGCTGACCTGGGTCCTGTTCGCTGCGCAGACCGAAGCGGGCGTCGGGCAGCTGGTCGGCGCGAGCGGCAGGCAAACACCCGTTGGTGCGAGACCTCAGGCAGTGATGGGTCTTCGAATCAGGTCCGCCAGCTCCTTCGTCGACAACTTCCCGGCGGCGTCGGTGCCCTCGAGCAGCGCATCGACCAGCTCTCGTTTCTCGTCGTGCATCGAGACGATCTGCTGCTCGATGGTGCCCTCGGCGATCAACCGATACACGGTGACTGGTTTGGTCTGACCCAGGCGGTGGGCGCGGTCCGAGGCCTGATCTTCGACCGCAGGGTTCCACCAGGGGTCGAGGTGAATGACGTAGTCAGCGGCGGTCAAGGTCAGCCCGGTGCCGCCGGCCTTCAGCGAGATGAGAAAGACGTCTCCACCTTCGCCCTTCTGAAACGCCTCGACCCGCGCCGCGCGGTCAGCGAGGGAGGTGTGGCCATCGAGGTACGAAAAGGCGATGCCCTTCTCGTTCAAGGCGTCCTGCACCAGCGCGAGGTGCCTGGTGAACTGCGAGAACACCAGCACGCGGTGGTCGCCTTCACGCAAGTCCTCGAGCAGCTCGAGCAGGCGGGTCAGCTTCGAGGTCGGTCCCTTCCACCCCTCGTCGACCAGGCGCGGGTGACAGGCGGTCTGTCTCAGTCGGGTCAGCGCCGCGAACACTTCGAAGCGTGCGTCACGCCCGTTCCCCTCGGCCAGCTGGTTCACCGCCGCCAACCGCACGTCGTCGTACAGCGCCTTCTCTTCGTCAGACAGCGGCACCAGCACGTCGAGGTCGGTGCGCGCGGGCAGCTCGGTGGCCACCGCGGCCTTCGAGCGCCGCAAGATGAACGGGCGCACCAGGGTCGACAGGGCCTTCACCGCGTCTGGGCTGTGCGAGCCGAAGCGCCGTGAGAAGGCCTCTTCACTGCCGAGCAGAGAAGGCATCACGGCGCGCATCAGGCTCCACAGCTCGCCCAGGTGGTTCTCGATGGGCGTGCCGGTGAGCGCGATGAGAAAGTCTGCCTTCAGGCCATGCGCCGCGCGCGCGCGTTGGGTGTTGGCGTTCTTGATGGCGTGCGCCTCGTCGAGCACCACGGTGCCCCACTGCACCTGGGCGAACTGCTCGGCCCGCCGGGCCAGGGTCGACCAGCTCACCACCACCACCTGCCGGCGCTTCAGGCTGTCGAGCTCGACCGAGCCCTCGTGCAGCAGCGCGACCGGCAGCGACGGAGCATGGCGTGCCGCCTCGTTCTTCCACGTGGCCAGCACCGACGACGGAGCGACGACCAGCGCCGGCCCATCTTTGAGTCGGGCGCAGAGCACCGCGATGGCCTGCAGCGTCTTGCCGAGGCCCATGTCGTCGGCGAGGCAGGCTCCGGCGCCCCAGTCTGCGAGGCGCAAGAGCCAGCGCACGCCTTCTTGCTGGTAGTCGCGCAGGGGCGTCTTGACGGCGCGAGGCATGGGGTAGGCGCGCTCGCGGGTATCGGCGAGGCGGGTCATCAAACGCTGGAAGTCGGTGTGCGCCTCGAAGCTGGCAACGCCCGCGGCGAGCTCTGCGACCAGCGGGGCGAGGCCCAGGGTCAAGGCGGTCTCTGGGCCTTCGGTGACCGCCGCGAGCGGCGCGACGCGCTCGAGCAACGACTCCGACAGGGTGACGTAGTCGTCCTGGCCGACGCGAACCCACCGGCGTCGCAGCCGCGCGGCCTCGAGCAGCTCGGCCAGGGTGATCCGGGCCCCGTCGACCAGCGCTTCCCCTTCGAGGCCGAACCAATCTCGTTGCGGGGTGACCGCCAACCTCAGCCTGCTCAAGTCGAAGGCTGGTCTGAAGGTGGGCCGTTTTGCGGGCCATTCGACCCTCAGGTCATCGCCCTCGTCCAACGAGAGGCGGCGCAGGCACTCGACGGCCAGGTCCTGGTCCACCACGCTCCAGGTGAATGGCCCGTCATCGTCTGCAGCATCGAGCGCGAGGCGACCGACGACCTCGGCGGCCGCTCGAAGCTCTCCCTCGAAGTCTCGACGCGTGAAGGTGCGGCGTTGGCCGTCGAAGGCTGCAGACACCGGGGCGCCATGGCCTGGCGTGAAGAGCGGACCACCCTCGAGCGGTTCAGCCTTGAGCTGAAGGGAAAGCAGGCCCCGACCCGAGGTCACCAGCGCCACCATTCGGCGCGCAGGCTGCACTTCGAGGCCGCGCAAGTGAGGCGGCAGCTCGACCTGGGCCTCGCTCTCGGCGCGTTGCAGCCACTTCACCAGCGACGGGGTCGCCTCGCGGGGCAGCTCGTCGCCGTGCTGGCGGAGGTGTGCGACGAGGTGGTCGATGGCGGCGGGCAACACCCCCAGCACCCATCGGTTCGGCGACGCAACCACCCCCGCCACCCTGCCGCGCGCGCTGCCGAAGAACCGGCTGGTCGCGTCGACGGGAACGCCGGCCAGGCGAACGCCCAGGCGCAGCCCCGCCTCGGTCTCGTCGACCACCGCTTCAGGCGTCGCCAGCTCGACGGTCGAGGGCAGCTGCGACAACCCCAGGAAAACCCGTGGGTGCCCGACGAGCAACAGGGCCACTTCACCTGGCAGCCCCCGAAACTGCAGGTGCTGAGGCTCAACGCAGATCAGCAATTGTTCGATGATGCGCCGGTCGAGGCCGGTGAGCGACGGCAATATCTCTCGATAGTCACGCACGTGTTTCCACGGGCTGGCAGCGCGCGCGCCGGCGGGCAGACGTGTACTGAACTGTGGTTCGAACATGTTGATACGCACCATCAGCTCCCTGGGCTTCTCTGCTGCAACGGGGCCGGGCGCGAGCTCGAGGGCGCGTGAGAGTCGTTGCCAGGGGCGCTCGCAGGTGAGGCGAACGAGTGAGGCCTCGGGCTGCTCGAGCCGCGACGTCCAGCTGAGCAGCGCGTCAAGGCCCAACAACACGTGCATGCACCCCGAGCGGCCACACGAACAGACGAACTGGGCGAGGTCAGCCCACCCGCTGGGGTCGCCCTCGATGACCGCCGGCTCGAGCTCGATGGGGCCCCGGACCGAGACCTTCAGGGTCTTCGCAGAAAGCAGCCGGGACATGACTGTGAACAGGTCGGGCGGCCAGGTGTGCAAGGTCGGCAGGCGGGCGCGCGCCAGCTGACGGCGAAAGGTCTGCAAGATCGCATCGTCGACCGGCGGCAGAGTGCCCACGAAGTCGTCAGGCAGTGCGGCGCGCGCCGCGTCGAGCCCAGCGGTCCACCGGCTCAACGAGCGCAGCAGCGCTTCGAAGATGGCGGGGTCGATGGCCGCAGCAGCGCGCTTCAGGGGGGTGGCGCTGTGCCCCGGCAGGAAGAAGTCGAGTCGCCAGTCTTCGATGCCGGGCACCTTCAGGGCTTCGATCGCCGCGCTCAGCCGCGACGCCGGGTCGCCGAGCGGATTGGGAGGTGGCTCGGGGTCAGGGTGAACGCCCTGGGACGCCAGCCAGAGCCTGAGCGTCTTCACCAGGCCGTGGCTGGCCGGCAGCAGCTCGGCGACGAGGGGTGGGTATTCGTCGCTGTCGAAGAACTCTTCGACGGTGAGGCGCTGGCCGCGCAGCAACCGGTTGACCTGTGCCGACAGGGCGGGCGGCAGCCGCTCGAAGAGCGCCGTCGCCGGGCGCTCGCCCAATCGGGTGCCGTTCAGGGCCCGCCGAAGGCTGCTCAAGTCGACGCTCGGACTCGTCTGCTGAACCATGGGCGTCTGCCAGCCTGAGCGGAGACCGGCCTGACCTCAGGCGTTCAACACCAGGCCGTCAGGCACGTCTTCGGCGAACGCCCGGGTGCGCTCCTTGAGCAGCGAGACGATCTCTTCATGGCTGCGGGTGTCACCGGGCATGCGCACGAAGCGCCGGGCGAGAAAGTCATACTGGTGAAACCACAACGCCACCGACACCATCGCGAAGTCGAGGCCGTGAAAGACAATACAGCCTTCCTGGCGGTAGCGATCGAGGTTGGCGAGGAAGTCCTGGGGCATCTCTGACCAGTGTCTGTTCTGCTTCACGTGGTGCCCGATGTGGTACCCGTCGTTGAAGCAGCGCGCGTTGTATGGGGTGTTGATGCACGTGATGCTGTTCACATAACTGTCGCCGGGGCGGGTCTGGTCGACGAAGGCGTGCTGGCCCCAGTTGCCGGCCATCATCGCGAAGCGGACCACGATGTAGGGAATCACGAAGCAGACGACCGTCGCCTGCCAGTGAAGGAAGCCCAGGGCGAGCATCAGGCAGACGTGTACGAAGTCACTGGCCATGGCGCGCACGGCGAGGGTGGCCCGGCCTTTTCCAATCAGGTACTGGGTCAGCCCGACGTGGCTCGAGAGGAAGAAGCGCGCGACGTAGATCAACCAGTGAAAAAGATTGTCTCGCTGGTAGCGCATGGTCGACGACAGGTCGGTGCGCAGGTTGTTCTCGGAGTGGTGCATGCCGACGTGGTGTTCCATGTACCCGGTGGGGATGCCGAAGAGCGCGCTCATGGAATACGGCACCACGCGGTTGAGGAGCCGCCACTGCTTGAAGAACGGCCGGTGCATGGTGTTGTGGAGCATCAAGATGACCGGCGGGGTGAGCCAGGCCACCTGGTAGAGGAAGACGGGCAGCGCCAGCCACCACGAGAAGCGGACGTACATGAACGCGATGACTGGCACGATCATCAGCATCGAGCGCAGCCAGAGGCGCACGAAGACCACGTCACGGGGGTCGTAGAGCAGCGACTCGACGAACTTCTGGAACGGGGTCGGCGCGTACGTCGGCACGGCCTGGGGGTCGGTCAGCACGATCGGGTTCGTCACGGGTGAGGGCCTATGTCGAAGCCCTGTGGGCTTGCAACCGCCTCATTCGTCGGGCGGGAGAAGGGAGTGAGCGGAAGTTCTGGCCTCGAGACCGGACCCACGGCGCCTGAGGGAAACCACAAACGCACCGAGATCGGCGTTGAAGGAGTCTGGATAATCGAATTGAATCGGGGGCCTGCCGCGGTCGACTCTGCCTTCCCGCTACGGCAAGGGTCTCACGGCCTCGAGTCCCCAAGGAATTCCATGCTTCGCCGCCTCTTCATCTCCTCCCTCTTGTCCGTCATCTCTTGTTCGAGCGAGCCCCAGAAGGTCTGCATTCCCGGTAAGGCCGAGGCGTGCGCCTGTCCTGGCGGCTCGAGCGGGGTGCAGACCTGCAGGGCTGATGGTTCGTCGTTCACCGAGTG
>VYLD01000406.1_pt1 | contig 12642 bp, 9 predicted proteins | sample 5114401 | NCBI WGS metagenome assembly VYLD01 (sample SAMN12291783, study PRJNA351875) | freshwater metagenome | isolation source: freshwater lake | place: USA: Michigan, Gull Lake | collected 2013-08-08 | reverse complement strand
GGCAACTTCAGCGCGATGGCCTGGGTGGCGTTGAAGTTGCCGCTGCTGCTGCTCGGCGTGGTGCTGCCCGTCATGGGCGCCGTCTGGGTCGCGATTCGGCTGCTGCGAACGCGAACGCCAGTCGCTGCCGGGCCGATGGAGCTTCCCCTTCGCGTCCCCGAATTCCTCACCTGGCAGACGCTGGGGGTGGGCCTGATGGCCATCACCGGCGGTGCGTACTTTCACCTGCTGACGATGCAGGTCGACGACATCGCTCGCCGGCTGGTGCTCACGCTGGTGTGGACGCTGCTGGGGCTCGGCGCGGTCGTGTTGGGCCGCAAGACGAACGACACCGCGCCGCGCGATGCCGGCTTCGTCGTGCTCGCCGCCGCGATCGTGAAGGCCACGATGTACGACACCACGCACCTCTTCGGAGGGCTGCGCATCGGCGTGCTGGTCGCGGTTGGGGCGCTCCTCCTGCTCGGCTCCTTCGTCCTCAACCGCAGCTCGACCCCGAAGGTGGACGCCCCGTGACGCTCGTCGCGCTCGTGCTCGCGCAGTGCTTCGTGATGAACGACCGGACGCCGGGGTGGAAGCAGATCGCCCTGCCACCAGACGCGCCGCAGCTCGCTGCTCCCGAGACCTCCGAGCAGTTTCGAGTCGCAGACCCGGTCGTCGTCACGCATTCGCTGGGCGACGTGTTGCTGACGTCGTATCGCCCATCGCTGGGCCGACAGGCGTTCGAGCTCGCCTTGCCGGCGGGGGCGAAGACGGTGACGCTCGTGTTCGCGCAGCCGCTGCAGTCGTCGAAGGTCGACGCGGTGGTCGAGGGGTACCGCGGACGAACTTCGGTGCTCGACGAGCGACGCATCTCGGTCGAGAGCTCGTCTTCGCAGTCCCGCTCCCCGAGGCCAGCCACGCGATCGTCACCGTGCACTATCACCTGCGCGACGTGCCCAGCCTCGAGTCCGCGACGGTCACGCGCGAGGTGGTTCCACTCCAGTCGCCCGACTTCCCCGCGCAGCTCAAGATCGAGAACTCGCTCTCCGTGCGAACCTTCGGTGAGCCGGTGACGCTGTGCCAACGGCCAGGGCAGGTGCTGACGCTCACGGCCGGTAGACTCGAAGACCCGGGCGTTCGATCGACCACGCTGACTCGATCAAACAGCGTGGCGCAACCGGGCGGCCGTCGAGGCGCTGCCGGGCCGGCAACGCGGCGCGCGGCCCGTCAGCAGCTGCTGCTAGGGTTTGGGCTCCATGGACGACCCCACGTTCGAGGGCCTTCTCTCGGCCCTGGCAGTGACCCCTGAGGACCGCGCCCTGCTCAGCGTCGTGCTTCAGGCCGTTCATCGCGACCAGCGCTGGACTCAAGGCCTCGCCCTGTTGGACCGGACGTCAGCCCAGACGCTGCGCGGCAACCCCGAGGTCGAGCTGCTCGCGGCCGGGGTGGCGCTCGAATCGGGTCTTCCTGCGAGGGCGCTCGAATGGGCCCCTGGCGAGTCCGGCGAGGCCCATGTTCTTCGGGCCCGAGCCTGCCTGGCTCTCGACCGCAAGGCCGAAGGGCTCGACTGGTACCGCAAGGCGATCGCTGCCAACGCCACCCTCGAGTCACCGGCGCTGGAAGCCGCGCTCACCACGAACGTGCGAACCATCGATCGGGGCGAAGGGAAACGACCCCTTCGGGTCATCAGCAACGACGACACCTCACCCCAGGACCTCAGTCGAATCGTCGACAGCCCCTCACGAAAGGTGACGTTCGCCGACGTGGGCGGCCTCGACGCGGTCAAGGAGCAGATCCGAAAACGAATCATCCTTCCGTTCCAGAAGCCGTCCCTCTTTCAGCGTTTCAAGAAGCGCGTTGGAGGGGGCATTCTGCTGTACGGACCGCCCGGCTGCGGCAAGACGCTGCTGGCCCGGGCCACCGCGGGTGAGTGCAACGCCTCGTTCTTCGCGGTCGCCATCTCGGACGTCCTCGACATGTACATTGGAGAGAGTGAGCGAAAGCTGCACGCGCTCTTCGAGAAGGCGCGCGGCTCGGCGCCGGCAGTCATCTTCTTCGACGAGCTCGAAGCCCTGGCGGCGCGCAGACAGTCGAGCCGCGAAGCGGGCAGCGCCAAGATGGTGAGTCAGTTCCTGAGCGAGATGGACGGCTTTTCGCAGAACAACACCGGCGTTCTCGTGCTCGGCGCCACCAACGTGCCCTGGGCGGTGGACTCCGCGTTCCGGCGGCCAGGCCGGTTCGATCGCGTGCAGTTCGTGCCACCGCCTGATCAGCTTGCCCGACAGAACATTCTCACGCTGCTGCTGGCCAACCGCCCCGTCGCGGCGAAGGTCGATATCACCACCGTCGCGAAACGAACCTCGGGCTTCTCGGGCGCCGATCTCGAGCAGATCGTCGAGACAGCGGCCGACCACGCCATCGATCGCTCACTCTCGTCCTCGTCGGAGTCGGTGATCACCCAGCAAGACCTCGATGCGGCAGCGGGCGAGGTCAAGCCGACGGCGCTGGAGTGGCTCACCACCGCACGAAACTTCGCGCGCTACGCCAATGAGTCTGGTCACTACGACGAGGTGCTGCGCTGGCTCGACGAGAACGGAAAAGCCTGAAGCCATGCCAGGTGAGCTGCTCTACCGAATCGTCGATGAGCCCGTTCAGACGCGCGTCAGTCGTCTCGCGGTGCGCCCCTTGTGGCCGTGGCTGGCGTTGGCCCTCGGCGGAGCCTGGGCTGGCGTGCCGTGGTTCGCCGTGAATGCCTTCGCGCTCGGCAGCCCGACCCGGAAGAAGGAGCTGACGCTCGCCCTGCTGCTCCCCGTTGCGTCGGTCTGTCTGTTCGGCGCGGTGATCCTGCTCGCCATGCAGTTGCCGAAGGGCGCAGTGCCCTACCTCCTCATCCCAGTTCACTTCCTGAAGCTGCTCGTCGGGTATCTGCTGCTCACGTGGCAATCGAGGGCCTTTCAATTGCACGAGCACTTCGGCGGTGAGATCCGAAACGGGTTGTATTTGATGCTCGCCTCGACGTTCCTGCGAACGTCGGTGCTCGCGGCCCTCGAGTCGGTCACGGTCTCCCTGGCGCTGGCGGCCATGTGAGCGAAGGTTTCGAGGTCGAACGAGAGGAACGTGACGGCGCCCGCCTCGAGTTGGCGCGGAGCGCGATCGCGCTGCAGCTGTGGCCGACCGCCATTCACCACCTGCGTCAACTGCTCGGGGCCGACCCTGAGCACGCGTTGGGTCACGCGTTGCTCTCGATGTGTCTGCTCCAGACGCAGCGCCTCTTTGCTGCCGAGCACGAAGCCCAGCGGGCGCTGGCGCTGGACCCGCTCATTCCGGCTGCGCACCTCGCGCTCGGCAGCGTCGCGATCGGCAACCGAAGACTGACCGAGGCGCGAAGGGCTTTCGAGGCCGCGTTGTCACTCGACCCGGAGTTCATCGCCGCGCACCTCGCGCTCGCCGAGGTGCACGGCCTCGAAGGCGACCTCGAAGCTCAACGCCGGTTCCTCGAACAAGCGCACGCGATCGCTCCAGATGATGAAGACGTGCTGGTCTCGCTCGGCACCTGGCACCTCCGGGCTGGCGACCTGTCGGTGGCGAGGCGGTTCGCAGAAGACGCGCGCGCCGTTCAGCCCGGAGCACCCTCGGTGCTGGTGCTGCTCGGAGAACTCGCCCTTCGCGAGGGCCGCGTCGAAGAGGCGCGGGACCATGCGCTCTGGGCGCTGCAGGCCTCGGCCGTCGACCCGGGCGCGCTCTCGCTGCTCACCTCGATCAAGGCCAGGGAGAGCGCGTGGCTTGGCCTCTGGTGGCGGTACTCCACCTGGATGCGGACCAGGGGCGACGGGGCACAGATCGTCATCTTGATGCTCGCGTGGCTCATCGTGCAGGTCGCCCGGCTGGTGCTGAAAGACCTGGGGCAGCCCGGCGCTGCTGACACCGTCTCGATGATCTGGCTGGGTGTCGCGGTCTACTCGTGGGTTGGGCCGGTGCTCTTCCAGCGAGCGCTCGAGAAGGAGCTGACTCGGGTCCAGCTGCGCGAAGACTTCTGAGCCGCCCCGTCCAGCGCCTGCCGCACCAGGCGTCCATCACCTGAAGGTGCCCCGAGGGGCGCGGTGGTCGGCGGCGACGACGTGATGACCGCGGGTCCACACCAGATCGACGAGGCCCGGGTGGTTCCCGAAGCGGGCCGCGCGCTCCAGGCCTCCGGTGTCGTCGACCACCGTGAAGTCATACATCTCCAGCAGTCGTCGCATCGCGGCCGGTCGGTACGTCGAGCGATGCGGTTCGCGGCTCACCGCGGTAACGGCCCTCATGCCGAGGCGAACGAGGGACGGCGCGTTGTAGGTGGCCACCAGCCGGCTCGCCGGCGCGGACCGTCTGCGAATCACCTCGAGCGTGCGCTGCACGTCGCTCGCCTCGAGATAGGTGATGACGCCTTCCCAGACCCAACCAGTCGGCAGCGCGGAGCGATGGCCCGCGCTTTCCAGCGCTGCATCGAGTGGCGAGGTGGCGCTGCCGGCAGCCTGAAAGTCGACCGGCACGTACACCAGCTGAGCTGCAGCGAGGGGCACCGTGGCCACCCGGGCCTGTTTGTCTTTCTGCGTCGCGGGGTGATCGACCTCGAACACCACCGCACCGCTCAGCGCCGCGAGGCGGTGCGCGCGCATGTCGAGCCCAGCGCCGAGGATCACCACCTGATCGACAGCGCCCATCGCCGACAGATGCGCGTCGATCGCCGCCGTGCGCGGGCCCATCATGGTGGCCGTCACCTCCACGAGCGCCGCGCGTGCCAGAGCGGCAGGGCGTGAAGGCCATCGACCGTTCGCCCGAACCTCGACCGCTTCACGCAGGGGCTCTGAGAGCAGCGACAGCGCGAACCGATCATCGCAGGCCCGCGGAACTCGCCGCGCCGTCGCCAGCGCCCGCCCTGCCGCGACCCACGCGGCCGTTCGACTCGTCTGGTCCGCCCTCAGGTGGACTCCCGCAGCCGTGGCGCGTGCGTGAGGGCCGTCATCACCCAGACCGCGCCCGTGAAATACAGCGTCATCCACGCGATCTCCGGAGCCCAGTCAGCCCACGCATGCGTCACGACCCACCGCTCGTTGATGTCTCGCCACCCCTCGGCGAATGACAGGTATCTGGCGTTGGCGCTGGAGTCGGCGAGCAACCGCGTCACGTACATGCGTACGTCCACCAGCACCATGAACGTGACGTAGGCGGCCGCGCCCACCACCCCTCTCCACAGGTGCGGCGCGAGCTGCTCTTTGGCCGTCGTTCGAGAGAGACGCAGCATCGCGAACGCCAGGGTCGCGGCCATCACCGTCCAGCAGGACTCCTCGATGGCGTTGCCGAGGTAGTTGGTCGTCAACACCGCGTACCAGGAACAGCACTCGGCGAAGACGATGAGCGGCACCACCAGCTTCCCGATGCCCACCACGACCTTGTCACCCGTCGCGCGGCCGTACTCGTGGGCCAGCAGTGACCATTGAAGGACGCAGGCCAGCTCGGCGACGGTGGCGATGCTTCGGCCGAGGGCGATCGACGAGATCCACCCCTCGACCAGGCAGATGCGTTGCACGTCGGCGCGAGGCAGCACGCCCCGAAAACCACAGACCAGCACGTAGATCGCCGAGAGCCCCAGGTGCCATCGGCGCACCCTCGCGAAGGCCGGGTCGCTGGCCGCCTTCTGACGAAAGCGTCGCGCCGACCAGAGCCACAACCCGATATTCAGAACCGCAGCGCCGCAGAGCCCTGCCCACCACACCGTGACGAGGACGTCCATGTCGCTGCGGATACCTCAGTGGTTCACGTGATCCATCGGATCGATCAACTGGCCACGCATCAGGAACAGCGGAGCCTTGTGGTACATCTTGATGTCGTGGAACGGGTCCGTGAGGATCTTGGTGAACCACACCAACCCGGTCTGCGGTGATCGCGTCACCACGAGGTACAGCGAGCGACCGAACAAGCCGATCGCCGCCAGCACCAGCCAGACATACCCGACCCGGTTCACCCAGCCCTCGACTCCGCCGTGATGCTCGACCAGGCCGAACACCGTCGGCGCCAGCCAGAGGAACGCAGGCACCGAGGCCCACGCCACGAAGAGGATCACCTTCCGCTGCAGGTTGAAGCCGACCTTGATCTCTTCTTTGTGCTCGAACGACGCGTTGTTGACCTGGTCGAAGCCCTTGGGCTCGAAGAAGAAGTGCCCGATCTGGCGCACCCACATCGGCACGATCCACCCGAAGACGGCGGCCAGCGCCGGCTTGAAGGGCAACATCGCGTACGTCAGCAGAAAGCAGCAGGCGCTGAAGAGGTGCAGCGACTGGTTGATGCGGCTCTGGTGGTAGTACCGGTGATCGTCCCAGCGCTGCTCGTGAAGCTCTTCGGAAAAGGACAGCTGGCGGGGCGCCGCCGCGGACAGGGTCTGGCTCATGCGGGTTCTCCGTGGGGTGAGGACTGACGGGTGAAGTGCAGCAATGGCTCGCCGACCCGAACGATCTCGCCGGCCTTCACATTCGGCGCGAAGTCGAAGTCGCCCGAGGCGAAGAGGATGATGGTCGAGCCCGCCTCGAAGCGACCCAGCTCGTCGCCCTTCGAGACGGTGGCGTTGCAGGGAAAGAAGCGCGCGCCTTTGTGCTCGAGCGTGAGCGGCGTGTCGACGAAGGTGAAGCGCATCGACGCGACGAGAATGGCCGCGACCGGAACCATGGTGAGCGCTCCGCCGAAACGTGGAGTCTCGAGATCGATCACCGCCCGCTCGTTCTTGCAGAACAGCCGCTCGACCCGCTTCAGCGCGATGGGGTTCACGTTCCAGGTGTCGCCAGAGACGTAGGTGACGCCTCGCACCCGCGCATCACAGGGCGCGTGGAAGCGGTGGTACATGTTCGATTGCAGCCGCAGCGTGATGAAGCGACCGTCGCGGTGGCGCTCGACGAGGGTGGGGTCGGGCAGCAGCTCGCTCAAGGAATACGGAAAGCCCTTCGCCTGAAACACCTGCGTGCCTCGCACGGGGCCGTGCTCACCCACGATGGCGTCGCAGGGGCTCACCACCGCGTTGGGGTCCAGGTCGATGGGCCGCGCGCCGGGCTTGAGCTCGCGCACGAAGCACTCGTGCAGGCTCTTGAAGTCGGTGTTCGTCGACTCCTCGAGGCGAAGGTCGTCGGCGAACAGCTTCCACACCGCGAGGGACGCGCGGGTGAGGTTCCGGCTCTCGATGCGGCTGAACCACCCCATCAGCCTGGTGGCCGTGCGCCTGGGCAGCCGGTTGGTGAGCAGGAAGTTGAGGTCTTCCTGAAGGAACAGGCGGGCCAGCGGAGAAGCCTCGGGCTCGGCTCGTCGCGAAGCGGTCGGAGCCATTGCTTCAGGCCACCAGTCGATCAGGCGCGGACGTGGGCGAGCCGGCAGGAGGCGAGGCGGGCTCGGGCAGGCTCGGCGCGCGCGAGGGACGGCGCCCCAGCATCGCCTCGAGCATCTCGGAGATCACCACCCGAGCCGTGGGCCGTGCCGGCACGTGGAACCACCCATCGGACTGCATCTGCTGGCACGCGGCCACCAGGCGCCGGGTCAGCTCCAGGAAGTCTTCGTCGGTCCAGTCGTGGCTGAAGATGAAGCGGGCCGAGCCGATCCAGCTCAGGCTGAGCCCTTGCGCGCGCAGGTAGAACTGCAGCATCCAGTGATAGCGGCCGGGTTGGGTGAACCGCGTCACGAACACCGACGTCATGTTCGCCATTCGCACCGGCACCTTCGCGGCCTCGAGCGCGGCGTTGAGCGACGCGGCCCGACGATCCCACCGGCCGTCGAGGCCTTCCCAGGTCTCGCGCGCCTTCGGTGTGTCGAGGAAGGCGAGGAACTCGTTCATCGCCGTCATCACGTACGGGTGCGAGTTGAACGTGCCGCGCGCGAAGCAGATGTCGGTCGGCCGGTCTTCGCGGAAGCGACGCATGAGGTGGTGCGGGCCACACACCACGCCGACCGGCAGCCCGCCGCCCAGGGTCTTCCCCCAGGTGACGAGGTCGGCCTTCACGCCGAAGTATTCCTGGGCGCCGCCGCGGGCGAGGCGGAACCCGAGGAACACCTCGTCGAAGATCAGCGCGATGCCCTTCTCGGTGCAGACCTCGCGCAGCTGCTTCAGCCAGCGCGTGTACGCGGCCTTGTCGTAGTGGGCCTTGCGCTCGCCGCCCACCAGGGCCGAGTCGGACGAGGGCGACGCGTTCGGGGTCATGGCCTGCAGCGGGTTCACCAGCACACACGCGATGTCGTCGCGCATGCGCAGCACGTTCAAGGTGCGCTCGCTCTGCTCGGTGAGCGTGAGCACGTCGCGTTGGGGCAGCGGGTTTCCGGGGCCGACCTGCACCCCGTCCCACCAGCCGTGGTACGCGCCGCAGAACCGAACGACGTACCGCTTCTTCGAGTGGTAACGCGCCAGCCGCACGGCCTGCATCACCGCCTCGGTGCCCGACATGTGAAAGCTGACCTCGTCCATGCCCGACAGGGCCGTGAGGCGCGCCACGTTGTCGGCGATGACGGGGTGGTAGGGCCCGAGCACCAGGCCCAGGGACTGTGCGCGCGTGAAGGCCCGCTCGAGGCACTGCTTGTAGAAGTCCGTCCCGAACAGGTTCACCCCGTACGAGCCGCCGAGATCCATCGACTCCTGGCCGTCGAGATCGCGCAGGCGAATGCCGTCGCTCGACTCCGCGAAGGCGCCCACCGGAAGGCTGTCAGCCACCGCGTCGCGAAACTGAAACGGCACCCGGTAGCGATTGGTGAACGCCAGATCAGACACTCCCGCCTCGAGCGCGCGGGTGGCTTCGAGGGTGCGGGGCGAGGTGGTCGCGAACTGTCTGGCCAGCCGTTCGAGCCCTTCGCGCCGTCGCTGGCTCGAGTCGGGCCCGGCGCCGTCGGCGTCGAACCAGGCCTGGCCCTGGTAGGCGTAGCCTTTCACCAGCCGCGAGAAGCGCAGCGCCATGCGGGGGTGACCGGCCAGCGAGCGGTGCTTGGCGCGCGACAGCTGCAGCCGTGCCCAGGCGCGCCAGAGCGGGTTCCACGTCTTGAAGAGGGTGCGGGCGAGGCTCACGCGATGGCCCCCGTGGAGTCGTCGTCGCCCCCGACCAGCGTCTCGAAAGACGCCGCGGTGAGATCGAGCACCTGGGTGGACACGGCCACGCGCGGTGTGTGGTTCGCGTCGGCCTTCGCCTGGTCCTCGGCCACCCGTCGGCGGTAGGTGTCCGAGTCGAAGACCGCCAGGTATGGCTCTTCGATGCGGTTCTCGAGGCAGAACTCCCGGGCGGCGCGGCCCATGCGCTCACGGGTCTCGCGCTCCATCAGGCGCTCCATCGCGGCGACCAGGCCTTCGACGTCGCGGCCAGTGACCTTCAGGCCCGTGACGCCCTCGCGCATCAGCTCCCGCGGCCCGCCGATCTCGGACACGATGACCGGCAGCCCGCAGGCCTGGGCCTCGAGCGGTGCGTTGCCCCAGGTGTCGGTGGTGCTGGGGAAGAGCTTCACGTCGCACGAGGCGATGGCCTTCGGCAGCTCGGTGCCTTCGACGAAGCCGGTCCACGTCACCGGCAGGCCCGCGAGGCGCTGCTCGAGCTCTTCGCGGAACGGGCCGTCACCGACGATCATCAGGTGCGCGTCGTTTCGTCTGGCGCACAACGCGCGGAAGGCGTCGGCCAGCAGCGCGAGGTTCTTCTCGACGCCGACGCGCCCCACGTAGACGAACTTGACCAGCTCGGCCTCGTTGGCGACGCCGCGGCCTGCCCAGTAGCCGGGCGAACGCTTCGCGGGGCTGAAGCGCTCGCAGTCGACCCAGCGATCGAGGATGAGCAGCTTACGGTTCCGCAGACCGCGTTTGTGCAACAGCTTGGCGATGAACCGCGAGGGCACCAGCACCTCGTCGACCGCGTGATAAAAGACAATCATGTATTTCCACGCGAGGTCTTCGAGTGTGATGTCTTTTGTGTAGTTCTCGACGTACTCGGGAATGCTGGTGTGGTACGTCGCCGCCGTCTCGAGCTGCAGCAGCTTCGCCGCGGCGAGCCCGGTCAGCCCGATGATTCCCGGTGTGCTGATCTGCATTTTGGTGAAGCCGGATTCCTGCAGGTACCGAAGCAGCTCGAGCAGCGGAGGGAAGTTGATCTGCAGATCGTCGTACTCGGGGAACGCCATCGAGGCGACCGAGGTGAAGATCTTCAGGCGGCCTTCCTCGACCAGGGTGCGTGTCTCGGGGTCCTTCAGGCGCTCGAGCTGGTCGGCCTCGGTCAGGCAGGTCACCACGGTGAGATCGACGCCGCGCCGCTTCGACTCGCGTAGCATGCGCTTGATGGTGGCCGAGACGCCGTTGATTTCGAAATACGTGTCGGTGAGCAGCACCAGCCGCTGCTTCTGCGCCAGGTCGTAGTGTTTGCGAACGTCGCGCGACACCATCGAGTCCGAGCTCTGCGCGAGGAACGAGGCGAGGTATGGCATCGAGACGAAGAAGTTGCTGGTGAGCAGCGCCACCATTTCTTTGATGACGCCGACCAGGTTGCCTTCGGCGTTGCCGCGAAGGTTCTGCACGTACCGCGCGAAGATGCGGTTGATGAGGGTGCCGACGACCAGGAAGATGCGGTCATCGGTGGTCAGCCGCTGGTCGGCGAGGCGCGCGCGGAAGTCAGACTCGGCCAGCAGCCGGTAGATCTCGGACTCGAGCAGCTTCTCGAAGGGCACGCCAAGCTGCGAAGACTGCCTGGTCGCGCGGTGCATCATCGAGCGGCCGAGGAACCAGGCCTTCTTGCCCAGGCCCTGCGAGTCGGAGTCGAAGACCAGCTCGAGCAGCGCGTTGATGGGGCCCGACAGGCCGACCGTCGCGGGGTTCTTGTTGCGGCCCGTCACCCGGCTCACCAGGCCCTGTTCCCGGCGGTTTCGCTGCGAGCCCTCGTACAGCAGCTTGAGCAGGGAATGCGCGAGCGTGATGGGGCCCCCGTAGTTGCCTTCGGGCTGACTGCGGCGCGCGCGCATGGTGTCGATGAGGTCGTTGGGGGTGGGCTTCGCGCCGAGGTACTCGAAGCGCGTCCAGGTTCGGCCCGGGTTGATGCCCGCGTGGTCGTCGGACCCGCCGGTGAAGAACTTCTTCCACGGCGTCTCTCCGCGCGGCTTCAGGCCCGTGCGGTCGGCGATCTCATCGATGCGCAGGCGGGTCAGGGACTCGAGCCACTGCTGGGTGAGCTCGTTGAGCGCCCGCGTGCGCGACCCGTTGCGGACCTCGAAGCCCGGCAAGAGCAGCGCAGCCATCTCGAGGTGCTTGAGGGTCAGCGAGCCCTCGCGGCCATAGGCGCGGTTCTCGGTGCTCATCAGCGGGTGGGTCATGAAGTACGTGAGGTGGTTCACCCCCGGGCGGCTCGCCTCGAGCGCCACCTGCTGCTCGAGGTAGTCGACCAGCTCGAAGAGGTTTCCCCGCAGCCGGTTGGCGTCGGTGAACTGGGCCTCGGTGACGTTCGCCACCGTGACGTGCACGTGGCAGCCATCGGGGAACTGGCAGGTGAGCTCAGAAGACAGAAAGACGTCTGGATAGCCTTTGTCGAGCAGCAGCTTTCCGCCGTCGATGGAGTTGTGGTCGGTGAGGGTGACCAGGTCCATCCCGCGCTCTTTCAGCAGCGCGTACAGCTTGAACGGGTCCGAGTAGGACTCGGGAATGCGAAAGGCATTCGCTGCATAGTAATTCGTGACGTTGGAGGCGTAGGAGTGGAGGTGGAAATCGACACGGCCGGTACGGGGAGAGGTCTCGTTCACAGGCCAGATACAGACAGACCTGTGTGGACTGAGATCGTCGATCCGCTGACGTCCTTGTGACACCTGGACGTCGATCGTGCGAAGTCCACCGAGGAGACTCCCGTCAGATCGCGGCTCGTCTGGTGACCGTCACCGGAAGGTCACCTCGAGAGCTCCTCGCGCTGGGAGAAGAGTCGCGTCGTGAGCGTTCGATGGCCCCACCAGCAACTCATTGGCCGAGCCCAGCTCACGGGCGATGGCGTCGAAGAAGCGTGTCGAACGTGGTGCAGCGGCGAGACCAGGGTGGCCTCGACGCTGTCGGGGCGAATGGTGAACAGGTGGGCCTGGTTCGGAGCACGGCCGACCTGGCGACGCTGAGCGACGAGGGCTGGGCGAAGGTCGTCGAGGTCGATGGAAAGCCTGCACTTCAGGTGTACCTGACCCGACAGGACAGAAAACCCCGGCTGTTTCTGCTGGGTCCACCGCAGACACCGCGTTCGGCGTGAGCCACAGGGTGCGATCCGTCCTGACGGCCGTGGTGGAGCACTGCCCCGCAGACACCGAGGCAGCTATTGGACGAGCACCGACAGGTACATGCCGCTGCCATTCGGCCCGCCGTTGTGGTTGGTGCAATAGAAACCATATTGGCCAACCGACAATTGATACATCTGCATCGAGGTCGTGGTCGTCGATTGGACCGTCGTTGGCCCGCAGGCCTGAGCCAGTGGATGAAACCCGGACACGCTGCTGATCGCGAGGGTCTGGCTCGAGCTGATTCGAATGCAAGCGGGGGTTCCAAACAGTGAACTGAAGGGGACGGTCACGGTCGGGCCGTCACTGGTGCGGTCGATGTAGGTCGGGCAAGTGTATGGAGCCGTGCACACCACTCCCGCGGAGCCCCCGGCAGTGCCACCTGCGGAGCCG
>VYLD01000404.1_pt1 | contig 12697 bp, 10 predicted proteins | sample 5114401 | NCBI WGS metagenome assembly VYLD01 (sample SAMN12291783, study PRJNA351875) | freshwater metagenome | isolation source: freshwater lake | place: USA: Michigan, Gull Lake | collected 2013-08-08 | reverse complement strand
GCCGGCTGCCGCCCCTCGGGCCGGAGGCCGACGCGGCGGCGCGCCGGCCCGTTCGCCAGCTGGTCGAGGATCGTCGCGGCGCCGGGAAAGTCCCGCGCCTCGCGGCGGCGCTTCTGGATGGTCCAGGCGAGGCCGGCCTCGATCGGCGTGGTCGTGGTGTCGATGTCGTGGCCGTAGAGGCAGAGCCCGGCCTCGAGCCGGAGCGAATCGCGGGCGCCGAGGCCGATCGGCTCGACCTCGGGCTCGGCCAGGAGGATCAGGGCGATCTCGTCCGCGAACCGGCCCTCGACAGAGATCTCGTAGCCGTCCTCGCCGGTGTAGCCCGAGCGGCTGATCTGGACCGGAACGCCCCGGATATCGGCCGCGGCGACGGCCATGAAGGGCATCGCGGCGGCGGCGGGCACGAAGCGGGCGAGGACCGCCGCCGCGGACGGCCCCTGGAGCGCCAGGAGGCCGCGGTCGTCGCCGAGGTACTCGACAGCGACCGACTTCGGCAGGCCGGCGCGCAGGTGCGCGACGTCGGCCTTCTTGCAGGCGGCGTTCACGACGAGGAACAGATGGTCGCCCATGTTGGCGACCATCAGGTCGTCGAGGATGCCACCCGTGTCGGACAGGAAGAGCGAGTAGCGCTGCCGGCCGGGGGCCAGCGCCTGCACGTCCGACGGCACGAGGCGCTCCAGCGCCGCCGCGGCGCCGGGGCCGACGAGCCGCACCTGCCCCATGTGCGACACGTCGAACAGGCCGGCGGCGGCGCGGGTGTGGAGATGTTCCTTCAGGATCCCGGCGGGATACTGCACCGGCATGTCGTACCCGGCGAAGGGGACCATGCGCGCGCCGCGCGCCACGTGGAGCGCATGGAGTGGCGTGCGATCGAGGGGGCCTTCGGGTGCGGGATCGGCCATGCTGGACTCCACGGACGGGTGCTCGTCACCGCGCCTGTCGCGCGCGGTTTCGGCCCTCTCTGTCCGGGACCTGAGAGATTCACGACGCGCCCCTTTCGTCAGGGTGCCGCGTCGCTTACTCCGTCGGTGAGGACGGACCGAAGCCCGCCCTGCTTTCCAGAGTCGCCTGTCCCAGCGGTCCTTTTGCCTGAGCGTTTCCTGGGCGGTTGCGCCTTCGGCGCCCCGGATCACGGTCCGGGGTCTCTCCCGCATGGGGTCGGTGGCATGTGCGAAGCAGCATGGCCCCCCGCCGGGGGGAAGTCAACGCGGGAGGCGCCCTACCGCGCCTCGCGCTGCGTCCGGTTCCACTCCACCTGCTCCGGCGTGAGCGCGAAGCCGACGAGGACCTCGTAGTTGCGGCCGTCGACGCCGCGGGCGAGCGGAATGCGCTGGGTGAGCTGCTCCAGCGATCCGGCCGTCGGCCGACCCTCGAACACGAAGTCCACGTCGAACACCTCGCGGGCGAGGATGGTCTGGGCCGCGTCGGTCACCGCGACGAAATAGCGGTAGCCAACCCGGTCGGCGGCCCCGGCCGGACCCCGCTGCGCCGCCATGCGCAGGTCGAGTTCGACCTCCACCACGCCGGTGTCGATGCTGCACCGCCCGCCGTAGTCGAGGATGCGGGCGCGATGGGCGACGTCGGTCGCGTCGCGGCCGGCGCCGGGGCGGAAGGTCGTCGCCTCCGCCGCCTCGCGCAGGATGCCGATCCGCGGACAGCCGAATCCGGCCGTCTCGGGCGGCGGGGTCGAGCCGCAGGCGGCGAGGACAGGGGCGACGACGGCCGCCACGATCCCCATCTTGACGGTCGCGCCCATCCTCGGGCGGCTGGCGGTCTCGGCCATGGTTCCTGACAGGGTCCGTTTGCGCTAGGGTCGGCGGGACAATAGAGAAGCCCCGGACCGCGCACAACATGCCCGGCGGCGGGGTGCGAAGGAGGACACGGACCATGGCCGGACGGCCCCTGACGATCCTGCTGGCTGGGCCCCGCGGCTTCTGCGCCGGCGTCGACCGGGCGATCCAGATCGTCGAGCGCGCGATCGAGCGGTTCGGGACGCCGGTCTACGTGCGGCACGAGATCGTCCACAACCGCTTCGTGGTCGACACGCTGCGCGCCAAGGGTGCGGTGTTCGTGGAGGAGCTGGACGAGGTTCCGGGCGACCGGCCGGTCGTGTTCTCCGCCCACGGCGTGCCCAAGGCGGTGCCGGACGAGGCGCGGCGCCGGAACATGATCTATCTGGACGCCACCTGCCCGCTGGTCAGCAAGGTCCACCGGGAGGCGGAGCGCCACCACGCCGACGGGCGGCAGATCGTGCTGATCGGCCACGCCGGCCATCCCGAGGTGATCGGCACCATGGGCCAGCTGCCGCCGGGTGCGGTCCTGCTGGTCGAGGACGCGGCGGACGTCGCGGCGCTCGTGGTGGAGGATCCGTCGAACCTCGCCTTCTGCACCCAGACGACGCTGTCGGTCGACGACACGGCCGGGATCGTGGCGGCACTGCAGGCCCGCTTTCCCGACATCGCCGGGCCGAAGCGGGAGGACATCTGCTATGCCACGACGAACCGGCAGGCGGCGGTGAAGGCGATCGCGCCGAAGGCGGACGCGCTCTTGGTCATCGGCGCGCCGAACTCGTCCAACTCGATGCGGCTGGTCGAGGTGGCGAAGGCCTACGGCTGCACCCGCTCCATCCTCGTCCAGCGCGCGGCGGACATCGACTGGTCGATGCTGGACGGCGTCGGCACGCTCGGGCTGACGGCGGGCGCCTCGGCGCCGGAGGTGCTGGTGGACGAGGTGATCGCGGCCTGCCGGGACCGGTTCGCGGTGACGGTGGACGAGCTGGTCGTCGCCCGCGAGGACGTCGTCTTCCGCCTGCCCAAGGCCCTTCAGGAGGCCTGAGGGCGCAGGGCGATCCAGGCTGCGACGCCCAGCACCGCCATGCCCGCCCAAGCGGCGGGCGGGAGCGTCTCGCCGCCCAGCCCCACGCCGACCACCACCGCGACGATCGGCGAGATGAAGGCGTAGAGCCCGGCGCGCGCCGGACCCCAGTCGCGCTGGAGCCGCAGATAGAGGGTGAAGGCGATGACCGAGCTGAAGATCGTCATGAAGGCCCAGCCGGCGAGGGCGGCGGGGTCGAGGAAGCCGGCGAAGACGGCGGGGCTCCACGGCTCGGTGACGGCCGAGAGCGGCACGAGCACCGCGCCGCCGACGAGGCAGATCCAGCCCGACATGCCGATAGGTCCGTGCCGCGCGACCAGCGGGCGGCAGAGGATGGCCCCCCAGGCGTAGGAGAGCGTCCCGACGACGATCATCAGGAGCCCGAAGGCCTGGCCGGGGTCGGCCCCCGCCGCGTCGGGGGAGAACAGCAGGACGAGGCCGACGACGCCGAGCGCCAGCGCGCCGGCGTGGCGCAGCCGGAACCGCTCGGCGCGGTGCAGCAACGCGAAGACGTAGATCCCGACCGGGATGAGCGACAGGTTGACGACACCGGCGAGCGCCGTGGGCACGAACTGCATGCCCCAGAACATCGGCCCCGCGTTGCCCGCCGTCATCATCGCGGCCGAGACGGCGAAGCGCCGCCACTCCCCCGCGGCCGGCCGGGCGACCGCCCCTTCGGTCGCACGGGCCAACGCCAGCAGCACCAGCCCCGCGACCACGAACCGCGTCCCGGCGAACAGGAACGGCGGCACCGCGGCGATTCCCACCTTCACCGCCATCCAGGACAGGCCCCAGGTCAGGCAGATGAGGGCGAAGACGGCGACGGTCCCCGGCGTGACGCGCGGCCCGGCGCTCGCCGACGGGATCGTGTCCGGCGACATGGTCCGTGCCTAGCCCCTGCGGACCGGCGGGTCAACCTGGGACGATGCTGCGCAGGTGCGATGCTGCGCAGGAACGATGCGGCGCCCGGACGATGCGGCGGTTGACCCCCGGCGCGCCGCGCGCTACCCCCGGACCCATGGCCGTCTACACCGAAGTCTCCGACGAGGATCTCGCCGCCTTCGTCGCCCAGTACGATCTGGGCGCGGTGCTGTCCTGCAAGGGCATCGCCGAGGGGGTGGAGAACACGAACTACCTGCTCGTGCTCGAACGGGGCAGCTTCATCCTCACCCTCTACGAGAAGCGGGTCCGGCCCGACGACCTGCCCTTCTTCCTCGGGCTGATGGAACACCTCGCCGCGCGCGGCATCGACTGCCCGCAGCCGGTGAAGGCCCGCGACGGCCGCGCGCTGCGCACGCTGGCCGGACGCCCCGCGGTGCTGGTCACCTTCCTCGAGGGGCTGTGGCCGCGCCGCATCCTGCCCTTCCATTGCGCCGAACTCGGCACGGCGCTCGCCCGCTTCCACATCGCCGGATCGGACTTCGCGATCGGCCGGCGCAACAATCTGTCGGTCGACGGTTGGCGCCCGCTGCTGGATGCCGCCGCCCCGCGGGCGGACGAGGTGAAGCCGGGGCTGGCCGGGGCCCTCGCGGCCGAACTCGACCGGCTGGAGCGGGACTGGCCGGCCGACCTGCCGGCGGGCGTGATCCACGCCGATCTCTTTCCCGACAACGTCTTCTTCCGCGACCGGGCGCTCACGGGGCTCATCGACTTCTATTTCGCCTGCACCGACGCCTTCGCCTACGACGTGGCGATCTGCATGAACGCCTGGTGCTTCGAGCCGGACGGCGCCTTCAACGCGACGAAGGCGCGGCTCCTGCTCGCGAACTACCGCAAGGTCCGCCCGCTGTCCCCGGCGGAGACGGCGGCGCTGCCGCTGCTCTGCCGGGGCAGCGCGATGCGGTTCCTGCTCACCCGCCTCTACGACTGGCTGAACACGCCGCCGACGGCGCTGGTCAAGCGCAAGGACCCGCTGGAGTACTGGACCAAGCTCCGTTTCCACCAGGGCGTCGCCGGGCCGGGCGACTATGGGATCGACCCGTGAGCGGGACCGTCGACGCCTTCACCGACGGGGCGTGCAGCGGCAACCCGGGGCCCGGCGGCTGGGGTGCGGTCCTGCGCTGGGGGGAAACGGAGAAGGAACTGTCGGGCGGCGAGACGCTGACCACGAACAACCGGATGGAGCTCCTCGCCGCGATCAGCGTGCTGGAGGCCCTGCGCCGCCCCGTCCCGATCCGCATCCACACCGACAGCCAGTATCTGAAGGACGGGATCACCAAGTGGATCCATGGCTGGAAGCGCAACGGCTGGAAGACGGCGTCGAAGGACCCGGTGAAGAACCAGGACCTCTGGGAACGGCTCGACGCGCAGGTCGGGCGCATGCCGGTCGAGTGGCACTGGATCAAGGGCCACGCCGGGCATCCGGAGAACGAACGCGCCGATGCGCTGGCCCGCGCGGCGATCCGGGCGATCCGGGAGGGGTGAGGCTCGGCGTGTGATCCCGGGACGAGGTGGTGCGCCCTCGCAATCGCCTCAGAGTTCCGTTCGCAGTCGCGCCGCCCGCAGCGGGTCGAGGATGGCGTCGAGGAACGTGCGGCGTTCGATCACCACATCCGCCGTCAGCGTCATGCCCGATACGAGGTCCCGGCGCTCCCCGTAGCCCTCGACGGCCCGCCGCGCGGGGTCGACGACGACCCGGTACACCGGCTCCTCGAACGGGATCGGGGCGATGAAGTCGCCCGGGCGGTAGGCGGCGCTCGGCACCTGCACCACGTGCCCGTCGACGGTCCCGAAGCGCTGGAACGGGAACGCGTCGACGCGCATCCGCACCGGCTGGCCCGGCTCGATCCAGCCGCCGGCCTGCGTCGGGACCAGCAGATGCACCATCAGCGGTCGCCCGACGGGCACGATGGCGATCAACGGACGCTGGGCCTGCGTCGGCTGACCGGCTGCGGCGTCGAGGGCCGCCACCCGGCCGGCGACGGGGGCCACAAGGATGTATCCCTCGCCGAGTTCGCGTTCGGCCAGGGCCCCCTGCAGGTCGGCACGGGTGGCGCGTAGCTGGGCGAGCCGCTCGCGGGCCTCGACCGGCTGCAGGATCAGCGCCGCGCGTTGGTCCCGAAGATCATTGCGGCGCTGCACGATCTGCCGGTCGAGCTCGGCCAGCGACGCCTCCTGCGACAACGCCACCTGCCGGCGGCGTTGCAACTCGACGATCGTCACGGTGCCGGTGCGGGCGAGCCCGGCCGCGCGGGCGGCGTCCTCTTCGTAGAGGGCCAGCAACGCGGCTTCGGTGCGCCGCCGCGCATCCAGCCGCTCGAGTTCGGCCGAGATGCCCTCGATCCGCTCCGCGAGGCGCCCGCGTTCCAGGGCCAGCCGTTCCGCCGTGGCCGCGATCTGAAGGTCGAGTTCGGCCAACCGCCGTTCCGCCTCGGCCCGCGCCCGTTCTCCCACGGCACCGCCGACGCCGCGGGTGTCGAGGGTGAGCGTCACCAACGGCTGTCCGGCCTCCACCCTGTCGCCTTCGCCGACGAAGACGCGCTCCACCACGCCGCCCCGTGGCGCATGCACCTGGGCGAGCCCGCCGTCGGGCGCGAAGTAACCGCGGACGGTCGCGGTGCGCGGGTAGGTGCCGAGCGCCAGGAAGGCGATCACGCCCGCCATGACGGCTCCAAGCGTCAGCGTGAGCAGCGTGTGCGCCAGCGGCTGCGCCAGGATCACGTCGCCGTGGAGCCTCTGGCGCCGGCCCTCGACGGATTCACTGCGGAAGAGCGAGAGCGAGGTCATCGGGGGGCGGACAAGACAGCATGTGACGATACGTCCTCCTGGATCGCGCACCGCCTTGGCACACCGACTCAAGCGGCCTCCCCCACATCACCCGCACGGTCGGGGAACGCGGCGGGGCGACAAGGTCGTCTCGACGGTCCTGGGTGGCGTCGTGCACACACTCTCCCGCATGAGGATCCCATTCTCTCAGCGGGAAAACATCCCGTCCGTTGAAACCAACATGCAAGACTGATCCGAAGGGCGATGAATCGATGCGAAATGCCGATCGGAGCCAAGGTCACGGCATGGCGGATCGCGTCATCTCCGCCAAGGTTTCCAGTGTGATGGCCGGCAACCGAACGCTGACGATTTCGTAGCCGCGTTGACGCAGTTCCTCCTGAAGAGATCTTTTGGTCACAGTGTGCGCCGCGCCCACGAACATGATGAAAATCGCCGAAAAACCGCGCGCTTCAATTGCATCGGCCCAGCGGCGGTTACGTTCGTACATCCAATAATCGACGAACAGACGATACATGGGAAGGGATTTCTCCCTCACCTGACTGAGTTCTTGCAGAATTTTTTCACTGTCGATCGCCCCACGATCTGAAATTATATCAAGGGATCCAAGAAGATCCGGAGATGTTTCAGCGACCATTGATTCAAGTACATCGATAAAATCGTCCACCGGCATCAGCGCCGTGACATTTGCCACGTCCAAGATCGTTTCCAAATATTCATTTGAAATATTATTGTTTCGTGAGAATCTTTCGAGTATAAATTCAGGATTGATGTTACGTCCGATAAATGATCGGTCGGTACAAGCCCGTGTGGCCAAAGAGAGTAGCAAAAGCTGATCATACTGGCTGAGGTCGAATTGCAGACCTCGGCAACGTGCCTGATCGTTCATGTGCACTTGCGTTCGCACCGACAAGCGATTGACCCAGTCATTGGCGTGGATCGGACGCTCCAGAATGGCGGCCGCTTCCGCATCGAAAGCCGACTCGAATACGAACGTCGCTGCGCTCCGCAACACGTCCGGATGCGGTACGAGAAGACGAGGCGGGGCCAAGTGCATCGTCGGAACGATCCACCCCAGCAACACACTGTCCCGATAGACGGCAAAGGCCGGAAGATCGACCGCTGCCGCATTGTCGGCCGCGGCGGCTATGTCGGCTGCGGGGAGTTGCCCGAAGAGGCACGCAACAGTCACCAGCGCGCGTCCGGTCCGCGTGGCCCAGTCGGCGACGATCTGTGCTGCACGAATCGCAGCATCCAACGGTCGTTCTAGAGGCATCATGTCTTTTCGAAGCCTTAAAAGTAACTACGTCAAGGGGACAATCATCGTTCCAGAGGGTCGGCCCGCAACGATCGGGCATTGGACGGCGCCGGACGCATTCCACCAGTTCGGACGGCGCCGTCCCGTGATCACTGTGTGAGGCGAGGTGAGGTTCCGACGGTGATTAGGATCCGGCATATCCGCCTGTTCCAGTGGAATCGCGTCGGAGGCAGGATCTCATGCGCCGTGGCCCATGTCTTCAGCGTGTTCTCGACGGGGTTTACCACCCTCGTGCCCCAGGATCAGTGTATTCGCTAAAACTCATGCCGCCACCGCCTGAGTAATCATTGCCCTTACCATTCTCCAAGGCCTCCCGGTACCCTCTTAGGTACGCATCCTCGCCCTGGTTAAGTGGCGTAGACCTAAAGATATCTATAGCTGCGCGTCCCAAAACTCCAATCCAGTTCGCCTCCTGCCAGCTCCCGTAGTTCTGCACGGCCAAGTCGTTTAGCCAGTTCATTCCGCTATCACTTTCCCCGCCGTCGCCCCCACTGATCATCAGGATCTCGGCTGCGGTGAGTTCGCGCATGCCGTGTGTCATTGCAACGTCCATCGTCTTTTGACCTCTCGTCTATCGGTTCCACGAGCCCGCGGTCGGTTACGCCGCGTCGCCCGATCATTAAGGCAGATCCGCCGCGTGCTGCTGAGGGGCGGAAAAATCGGGGACAGTCCCCGAATTTATTCCACTGCAGCGTGCATGGTTTTCGCTTGACGTTCGCGGCGCATTCTATTTCGAACCTCAATCTGGGGTTGCTTCCGTTGGCGCCTTGCGTGGACGGCCGCGACGACCCTGAGGCCGGAGCCGTCGGCGACGCGCCAACTCTTCTTCGATCCAACCGGGCTCGCCGACGGGCAGGCGGTTACGCAAAGAGTGGCGGACCAATTGGCGCAGCCGATCCTGCCAATGCGCGTCCGCAGACGGATCGCCCGTGGCAGGCGAAGGTTCGACCGAGCGGTCGCTCGGTCCGACCCACGGCCAGCGGCATCGCCCGGAGTCACAAGGGTCACCTGTCAGTTCGGTCACGAGAGCCGGGACCGCCGGGCCGGGCTGCACCGCTACACTGCGATACCGGTCGGTCCAAAGCCTCCTGCACTGGCCGTCGCGCTTGCGATGATGGCCGCTCCAGGCCGACAGCACGCGGCGCATGAAGGCCCCGAGATCCGTCGCGCCGACGGGCCGGAGCACCAAATCGTACCGCGCGGCCCGGAACCGCCATGCGAGAAGATCGACCGCGTCGTCGCGTGACCGCATCTCCAGCAAGAGCGCGCAGTCTCGTGCATCGCCGTAGTCGCGAAAAACGCCATCCGGAAGGGCGCCCACATTCCAGACGTAGTGAAGGCCGGCATCCATGGAGCCCCTCGCGCGACGTGACACGATCGCCTCCCTCTCTATCCTTCCGTCGGCGGATCGACCGCTGCAGGCCAAGCAATCGATAAAAAGATGCACGATCGTAACGTCGCTCTGCTAGATTTGTCTAACGTTGCTTTGAAGAGACCCAAGGCGATCATTACCGGTGCATTTGGTTTTCCATCGTTAATGTTTCAGGGTTATCATCATTATTGGTATGTACTGTCCGGGGCTCTGTGGAAGGGTTGGTATGAACGCCGACGCTCGACGCAACGACAATTCCCACGCGCGAACGGAGGCTGCGGCGCCTCTTCATGCACGACTGGACCTCGGTCTGTTCCCGCGGCGCCGCGTGTCGTTGATCCTTCAAGGAGAGGCGGCGGAGTGCGGGCTCGCGTGCCTCGCCATGATCGCCGGCCACCACGGGCAACGGATATCGTTACCGGAGTTGAGGCGTCGCTTCGCCATCTCGCTCAAGGGCACGACGCTGGCCGCGCTGATGGACATCGCCCAGGCGCTGGGCCTGACGTCGCGGCCGTTGCGGGTGGAACTCGACGCGCTGCGGCAGGTCCGCACGCCGGCCGTGCTGCACTGGGACCTCGCGCATTACGTGGTCCTTGTGAAGGCTGGGCCGCGCACCGTCCATGTCATCGACCCAGCCATCGGACACCGGATGCTGGCCTGGGCGGAGGTCTCGCGGCACTTCACCGGCGTGGTTCTGGAGGTCGCCCCGGCGGTCGGGTTCCAGCGGCGACGGGCGGCCGAGCGGGTGCGGTTGTCGGACCTGTGGAGCGGCGCCAGCGGATTCGCCGGCAGCTTCGGCCAGCTGATCGTCCTGTCGCTCGTGCTCCAGGCAGCCGCACTTCTGGGTCCGATCGTCAACCAGTTCGTCATCGACGACGCGATCACCCGGGGCGACCTCGACCTGCTGGCCGTCCTGGTGATGGGGGCGGGGCTGCTCCTGATATTGCAGATGGGCACCGGGCTCCTGCGCCTGTTGGTCAACCAGCACGTCGCGACGCTGCTGTCCTTGCAACTGCGCGGCAACCTTTTGATGCACCTTCTGTGGCTGCCCGTCTCCTATTTCGAGAAGCGCCGGCTCGGTGACATCCTGTCCCGGTTCGGCTCATTGGCGCCGGTCCAGGCCCTGTTCACCGGGGGCCTCGTCACGGTGGTGCTGGACGGCCTGATGGCGATGCTGACGTTGACGGTGATGCTGCTGTACAGCCCGTTGTTGACGGCGGTCGTCCTCGGTGCGCTCGTGCTCGTGATCCTGGTGCAGGTGGCGAGCTTCGCGTGGCTGCGCAGCATGACCGACAGCCAGATCCAGCTGGCGGCGCAGGAACAGACGCTGTTCCTGGAGACCATCCGCGGCGCGCGCGCGTTCAAGTTGTTCGGGCGCGAGATCGATCGTCACGCGATCTGGCAGGCCGCCAACGTGGAGGCGGTGAACGCCGGTCTGCGGCTGTCGCGCGCCGGTCTCATCGGCGGGCAGCTGCGCACGTTCCTGCAGGGTGGCGAGATGCTGCTGGTCCTCTATCTGGGGGCGCGGTTGGTGATCGATGGGCAGATGACGCTCGGCATGCTTCTGGCCTTCCAGTCCTACCGTGGCCAGTTCGCGACGGCGGCGGCCAACCTCGTCGGGCAAGCGTTCGCGTTCAAGATGCTGGACGTTCACCTCGCCCGGCTCGCCGACGTCGTCCATCATCCGCTGGAGCCCGGCGTTCAGGACCCGGACGTCCCTGACCGGCGGCTTGAGGGGCGGCTCGAACTGCGGCGTGTGGCGTACCGGTATGCGGCGCACGAGCCCTGGGTGGTGCGCGACGTCGATCTGACGATCGCCCCCGGGTCGTTCGTCGCCTTCGTCGGTCCCTCGGGCGGGGGCAAGTCGACGCTGCTCAAGATCCTCGCCGGCCTCTATCCGCCCGAGGAGGGCGAGGTGCTGATCGACGGCGTGCCGCTCGCCGCCCTCGGACTGCGCACGTTCCGCAGCCGCATTGGGGTGGTGATGCAGGACGACCAGCTGTTCTCCGGTACGGTGGCCGACAACATCGCCTTCTTCGACCCCGACCCGGACCAAGTGCGGATCGAGCGCGCGGCCACCATGGCGCAGGTGCACGACGAGATCCTGCGCATGCCCATGGGGTACCTGACGCTCGTGGGCGACCTCGGCAGCACGCTCTCGGGCGGGCAGAGGCAGCGCGTGCTGCTGGCGCGTGCGCTCTACCGCGAGCCGACGGTGCTGTTCCTGGACGAAGGCACCGCCAACCTCGACCCTGAGAGCGAACGGCGGGTGATGAACGTGCTGCGCGATCTTCCCATGACACGCGTGGTGGTCGCGCACCGGCCGGTGGCCCTGGAGGGCGTGGAACGCGTATTCGTGGTGAACGCCGGACGGGTGCTGGAACGCAAGCCGTCGTGATCGGCTGCGGGAAGTCCGCAGCCGATCTCGGAGTGTGGACTTGGGGCGCGCCTCGTCCCGAACCTGTCGTAGGACGAGGCGGAACCCAGGCCGATCAGACCGCGCCGAGCACCGTCTCGGCCGAGGTCTTCTCGAACGTGCCCGGCGGGTCGATGTGCAGCGCCTTCACCACGCCGTCCTCGGCGACGAGGGCGAAGCGCTGGCTGCGCATGCCGAGACCGTGGCCACGGGCGTCGAGCGTCAGGCCGAGCGCCTCGGTGAAGACGCCGCTGCCGTCCGGAAGCATCGAAACCTTGCCCGACACGCCGCCCTGGTCGCCCCACGCCTTCATCACGAAGGGATCGTTCACGGCCATGCAGACGATCTCGGCGACGCCCTTCGCCTTGAAGTCCTCGGCATGCTCGACGAAGCCCGGCAGGTGCTTGGCCGAACAGGTGGGGGTGAAGGCGCCGGGGACGGCGAACAGCACCACCTTGCGGCCGGCGAACAGCTTGCCGGTGTCGACCTCCTCCATGCCCTCGGAACCCAGCCGCTTCAGCGTCACCGCGGGAAGCCTGTCGCCCACCTTGATCGTCATGTCCGTCTCGCCCCTGATGGATATCGTGGCCCCGATCTAGGCCGCACGACGGCCCCCGGCAAGGGTCAGCGTGCCGCCGAGAGCGCCGCGAGCACGCTCGCCTCGGTGACGATCTCCCCCAGCAGCAGGCCCTGCGGGGTGCCGGGGCCGTAGACGGCGTAGAAGGGGATGCCGTAGCGCCCGTGCGCCTGGAGATAGGCGGCGATGACCGGGTCGGGGCGGGTCCAGTCGGCCCGCATCGCGACCGTCCCCTCGGCATTCAGCGCCCCGGCGACCGCGGGCCGTTCCAGCACGAACCGCTCGTTCACACGGCAGGTGACGCACCATTCGGCGGTCACGTCGACGAAGACCACGCGCCCCGCACCCACCGCCGCCGCGATCCCCGCCCGGTCGAACGGCCGCCAGGGGATGGTGCCGCCCGACACGACCCGCCCC
>VYLD01000403.1_pt1 | contig 12760 bp, 7 predicted proteins | sample 5114401 | NCBI WGS metagenome assembly VYLD01 (sample SAMN12291783, study PRJNA351875) | freshwater metagenome | isolation source: freshwater lake | place: USA: Michigan, Gull Lake | collected 2013-08-08 | reverse complement strand
CTTTTTGTCTCTTATGCAGACTTTCGAGTTCAAGGGTTCAACTCAATCGAGCCATTCACTACCGCCCACTCAGGGGATTCAAACCAATTTCATTTTCACATAAAGCCGTCCTAATGGGACGGGGCTTTAACCCAAAATTTTGGTAATTTGATTGATAATTTATTTTGCCTGTTCTCTACACCTAGCCGCTAATGACCGCTTTTCAACTACAAGCACCCTTTCAACCCACCGGGGATCAACCGGCAGCGATCGATAAATTAGTGGATTCCCTGCAAAACAGGCATCGTTTCCAAACCCTCTTGGGGGCAACCGGCACTGGTAAAACTTTCACCATTGCCGCTGTGATCGAGAAAATTGGCAGGCCTACCCTTGTCCTTGCCCATAATAAGACCCTGGCCGCCCAATTATGCAACGAATTGCGGCAATTTTTCCCCAATAACGCCGTGGAATACTTTATCAGCTATTACGACTACTATCAACCGGAGGCTTACATTCCCGTCAGCGATACCTACATCGAAAAGAGTTCTTCGATTAATGATGAGATCGATATGCTGCGCCATTCGGCCACGCGCTCGCTGTTTGAACGCAGGGATGTGATCGTCGTCGCTTCCATTAGTTGTATTTATGGTTTGGGAATGCCCGCGGAATACTTGAAAGCGGCGATTTCCTTAACAGTTGGTCAAGAGTTCGACCAAAGGCAATTATTACGGGCCTTGGTGTCAGTGCAGTACAATCGCAATGATTTAGAGTTAACTCGCGGTCGTTTTCGTCTTAAGGGCGATATTTTGGAAATTGTTCCCGCTTACGAGGATCGGGTTATTAAAATTGATTTTTTTGGCGATGAGATTGAAAGTATTCGTTATCTCGATCCCCTGACGGGGGAAGTTTTGCAAAAATTAGAGCGAATTAGTATTTATCCGGCCCGTCACTTTGTTACCCCGGAGGAGCGTTTAGAGGTGGCTTGTCGGGATATTAAAACCGAGTTAGATAACCGTTTATTGGAGTTAGAAAAAGCGGGCAAATTACTGGAAGCGCAACGTTTGGATCAGCGGACTCGTTATGATTTAGAAATGTTGCAGGAAGTGGGTTATTGTAATGGCGTGGAAAATTATTCGCGGCATTTAGCGGGTAGGTTAGCGGGGGAACCGCCGGAATGTTTGGTGGATTATTTTCCCCAAGATTGGTTATTAGTTGTGGATGAATCTCATGTTAGTGTGCCGCAAATTCGCGGGATGTATAATGGCGATCAATCACGAAAAAAAGTTTTGATCGATCACGGGTTTCGTTTACCCAGTGCTGCGGATAATCGTCCTTTGAAGTCGGAAGAATTTTGGCAGAAAGTTAATCAATGTATTTTTGTTTCGGCCACTCCGGGAGATTGGGAATTAGAACAGTCAGAAAATCACATTGTCGAACAAATTATCCGACCGACGGGAGTTTTAGACCCTGAGATTTTTGTGCGACCAACCGAGGGACAAGTGGATGATTTATTAGGGGAAATTAAGGAGCGAGTGCGGTTAAATGAACGGGTTTTGATTACCACTTTAACTAAACGCATGGCGGAAGATTTAACCGAATACTTGCAAGAAAGGGGAATTAAAGTTAGATATCTACATTCAGAAATTCAATCAATTCAACGGATTGAAATTATCCAAGACCTGCGAGAAGGGGTCTTTGACGTGCTGATCGGGGTGAATTTGCTTCGCGAGGGGTTAGACTTGCCGGAAGTGTCTTTAGTGGCGATTTTAGACGCAGATAAGGAAGGATTTTTAAGGGCTACCCGCTCTTTAATTCAAACTATCGGCCGGGCCGCTCGTCATATTCGCGGTCAGGCAATTCTTTACGGAGATAATCTCACCGATAGTATGATTAATGCGATCGAAGAAACCAAGAGACGGCGCGCTATTCAACAGGAGTATAATCAGAAACATGGGATTATTCCGCAACCGATTGTTAAAAGGTCAAGTAATTCAATTTTGGCTTTTCTGGATATTTCTCGTCGCCTAAATTCCCAACAATTAGAGCAGGTTTGTGAGAATATAGAAGAGCTTTCTTTGGAACAAATTCCCGAGTTAATTCAACAACTAGAAGCGCAAATGAAAGAAGCGGCGAAAAATCTAGAATTCGAGTCAGCAGCTAAATATCGTGATCAGATTAAGCAATTGCGAGATAAGTTATTAAATCATCTTAGATAAACCTATGACTAGATTTATTCATGACCAGTTTGCCAAAGATTATCTCGAAGAATTATTATCTTCCCTAGGAGAGGTAAAATCTGCACGGGTTGTACGAGGAGAAGTACGAGAAATCGATGTCTGGTTTTCACCCCAGATTCTCGATAATAATCCTAGAGAACTACTGGGATTACTGGGAAAAATGGCGATTAATCCCTGTTTATTTGAACCCTTTCGTAATCCTGTCACCGCTACAGAAATTAGAACTTGTCTGTTAAAACTATTGGAAGTGGAAGGGGAAATTAATCGTCAAGCAAATCGTCAGAAAACGAATGTTAACGATGGGGAAATCCCCCGTCTCTGGATTTTGACTCCCAGTGCTTCCTCGCAACTGTTAGGAGGATTCGGAGCTAAATTAGATGAGGAGAATTGGGGGGAAGGTATCTATTTTTTGGCTCCCTCTTTACGCACGGCAATCACTGTTATCCATCAATTACCCCCAACAGAAGCAACTCTCTGGTTAAGAATTTTAGGCCGGGGAAAAGTACAAGCAAGGGCGATCGATGAGTTAGAATCGTTACCAGAGGACCATCCTTTTCGGGTAAATGCTCTAGAATTATTATTAAACTTGAGAACTTCTTTAACTAACGATCAAGAGCTTGAACAGGAGGACAGAGAGTTAATTATGAGATTATCACCTTTATACACTTCCCGTCTTCAGGAAGAACTGGATGCTGGCCGTCAACAAGGTCTTCAACAAGGTCTTCAACAGGGTCTTCAACAGGGTCTTCAACAGGGTCTTCAACAGGGTCTTCAACAGGGTCTTCAACAGGGTCTTCAACAGGGTCTTCAACAGGGTCTTCAACAGGGTCTTCAACAGGGAGAACGTCTGGTGGTAGAAAATTTATTGAAAGCTCGTTTTGGTAATTTAGACCCAGATTTGTCCGTAATCATCGATCGCATTTTATTATTACCAGTGGAGGAGTTTACCCCTTTAATAATTAATTTATCTCGCACGGAATTAATTGCCCACTTTTCTAATTAAAAGAATAACTCAATCCTTTGATGATACTGGATTTTAAAATTGGCTGATTAACCAGAGCAGTCAATTTTCCGGGCAAATTCGGGGATATTGAGGATCGTTCTGGAACCAGCATCAGCTTTTTTTGCTAATTTGTGGCCAATTAGCGGCAATTTAGCTCTGATGACCTGAGAATAGCTTTTCTAAAGCTTCCTTCAAGGTTGGTTCCATGACAATTTTATTTTGATAAGCAACTGTTACTCTAGCGATTGTCGGGACACTATTTTGGTCTGCCACTAGATACAAAGGTTCTACATAAAGCAGAGATTGTTCAATGGGAATAATTAATAGGTGTCCTTGCAAAACTTTAGAACCGTCCCGATTCCAAAGGGAAATCTGTTGAGAAATATCTGGATCTTGGTTAATTAAAGCCTCAATTTGATTCGGTCCATACACTAACCTTTGTTTAGGAAATTGATAGAGCAATAACTTACCATACTCTCTATCATCTGAACGCGCTGCTAACCAAGCGATTAAATTTTGCCGACTAGAGGGAGTATAGGGATGGAGGAGAATAAATTCTTCTTTGTCGGAATCGGGCAGTTTCATGATTAAATAATAGGGTGATACAGCCTGGGGTTCCGTGCCGTAAATTTCTAGGGGAATTTCCCATTGATCCTCCCGATTATAAAATACTTGCGGATCGGTCATGTGATAGGTTAATAATCTTTCCGCTTGGGTACTAAATAAATCTTCGGGATAACGGATATGACTGCGGATAGTTTTTGGCATTTCTGATAAAGATTTAAAGAGATGAGGAAAGATTTTACTCCACGTCTGAATGATTGGATCATTTTCATCGGCAACATAGAAATTCACCGTTCCATGATAGGCATCCACTACCACTTTGACCGAATTGCGAATATAGTTAAATTTATCTTTCCCCGGGTCAGAATAGGGATAGCGATTGCTGATAGTATAAGCATCAATAATCCAATGTAATTTACTACTACTATCCCCCACATCTGCCGCTACTAAATAGGGGTTGCGATCATAATTTAAAAAAGGGGCGATAGTTTGCACGCGATTTTGGATATCACGACGCATTAATAAGCGAGTTTCGGGAGTAAAATCTTGGCTAAATAACATTTGCCAATCCCGCAGATAAAGGGCAAATAGCCAACGTCTCCACCCCGTCCCCACTAGGATTCCTCCCTTACCATCGTAGGTATTATAGACATTTCCATCCCCGCTAGGAAAATCCAATTCTTCTACGGTGGTGGGAGTCATCACATAATTATTAGTTAATTCCCCGTAGTAAATGCGGGGTTTACCAATGGGAATACTATAATCAATTAATTCGCTAGAGGTTTGTAGGGCCCCTTCGTCTTTATTTGTGCCGATATCTTTGACAAAATAGTAGGGTAACCCACCGGCAGCCACTAAATTAACCGGGGAAAGAGTGAACCCATAACCGTGGGTATAAACGAGATGTTTATTCACCCAAGTATTAGCAGAAGTGGGAACCGCACTATAATCTAATTCTCTAGCGGCAATAATGGTCTGTTGTTTTTCAGATATTTGACGTTCCTCGATTTTTTCAGGCAGTCCTACTCGTACCCTATAGCGATCAATATCAGCATCGGGGAATTTATAATATAAGCGAATTTGCTGTAATTGTCGGTTAGTTTCTAGCAGTGGTTTGGTGTCCCAAAGACGAATATTATCGATAGTTAGATGATTTCTCTCTAAAACTTCGGCATTTAATTCGGCCTGTGGATCGAAAACTTGGGCATCAATTCTATCTAAGGAAAAAGCTGCTCTTGTGGATTGAATACTTCTTTCAATATAGGGTCTTTCTCTCACTAATTCATTCGGTTGTACGATTATTTTTTGTAATGCTCCACTGATAATTGTGCCACTTGTCCAAACAATTAAATAGAGAAATACAGGAACTAAGTAGGGGGAAAATACCAACTTTTTCCTGGTAGTTTTGTGTAATTTGCGACGGTTTATTTTACCAAATAATGCTTTTTCTCCTAACCATATAGAGGTTATTCCTGCAATAATTCCCAGAATAATTTCAATAAATTGGCCAACATGAATATCGATATAACCCGCACCATAAACTACCCCTTCCGGAGAATACAGTAGCAGGTAACGCTGAATAATATGGTGTAATACTAGCAGCCCCATTAACCCACTCCACAGGGCGTATAAATGACGCAGTTGCGGACGGGAAAACCCCGGAAATGTTCCCAGAGAAAGACTATCGGCCGAAAAAAGATAGGTTAAACTAACAGCAAAAAGAGTATATATTCCCACACCACCGAGCCATAATTCTAGTAACTGCCACAGGGGTAATTGAAAGATGTAAAAACCTAAATCATTCCCGTATTGAGGATCGTTAATATTGAAAGGAACACCATAAAAATATTTTAAAAAATTCGCCCACTGCCCAGCAATAATAAAAGATAGCGTTACAGTGAATACTATAGATATTATTCGCAAAAAATACTCGGTTTTAATTAATAATCCCAAGACTAAAAAAGCGATAATTACCCCTTGCCAAAGATTACTGGAAATATCGGTTAATACTTGCCTAATCCAAACTATTTCCAGAGGAGAACTTAGGGAAGAACTAAGGTTAGGGAGATTAAAATCTGGTGTCCAGAGACTGAGGGCTAGTTTACTGTAATACAATAACATTGACCCGATCCAAGCTCCAATTCCCGTTGCGATAATCAAAAGACCGAGTAAATTAATACTAGGAGATTGAGAACTAAGAGGATAACTATCTTCCCGGGGTTTTTGCCAACGAAAACGCTGGGCTAAACGTAAATTAGTAAAAATAAAGAGTAGAGAAAGAATCGCACTTCCCCAACCTAATCCCAGTTGCCAAGATAATTGCTTCAGGAAAGTGTTTAAATAACCCATCTCGGTAAACCAGAGGCTATTGGCTACCACTAATATCCCCAACTGCCCGATCACAAGGCAGCCAAGAAACAGTAAAATAGGTTTAGCGATCGAGCTTCGGTTAGATCTGATCAGCATGGATAAAGTGATAAAAGAGAGTCTTCTTTCATTCTAGCGATTTTAGTTTCTCCCTGCTGCTTTTTCTTAGTTTAAAGATAAACTTAAGAAACTATAGCGGGGTTAGGGCGATAATTTCGCTTAAAGTCAGCAATTTTAGCTAGGATTAGCAGACTGGAGTATTTCCCGAAAAATCCTGCGTCGATAGGAAGGAGATTCATTGCTGATATTCCATAAAGTTTCGTAGAAAAAGAAAGAAACACCAAAATTTTGTTGTCTCGATTTTTCCACTTGTTGAGTAATATTAACCATCGGAATCGGACGACCTTTTAAACCAGATAAAATCCCAATAGCCACGGGGATAGATTCTCTAGCTTGCTGTAATTCTGGTTGCGATAATTCCCAGTCAAAGGCGTTCATATCAGTTCGATACAATTGTACTATTAACTCATCAATCAAGTTTTTTTCTTGCCATTTTTGCCAATCTAAAAGATAGGATTCTAGGGAGAAAGTGTAGGGATTAGGAGATAGGGAAATAATCGCTGTAGGTTGGCGCTTTTTAATCGTCTGGGCTAAACTATTCATATAGTCAGTAATTTTATCGGCCCGCCATTGAATCCATGCTTTATCTTGGTAATCTTGCGGTGGTAATTGTCCCGAATGTTCCCTTTGATAGAGTTTAATCGTGGTTTCATCATAGCCAAAATCGGCGGGATAACCAAAATGATCATCAAACTGAAGTCCTTCTATATCGTAGTTAGTAATAATCTCGCTGACTAAATCCGTAATAAAGTTTTTTACTTGCGGATGTAAGGGATTTAACCACACCCGTTGATGCACTTTTCCTTCCCACCAAATCACACTTTTATCCTGTCTTTGGGTTAACCAATCGGGATGTCGTTTTGCTAATTCTGAATCCGCAGGAGCCATAAAACCAAATTCAAACCAGGGAATAATTCTTAATTTTTTCCGATGACCTTGGCTAATTATTTCCTCTAAAAAGTCGCGATTTTTTAAAGATTCATGGGGATCGATCGCTCGTCCCGTAACTTTTTCTGCTACCTTAGAAGGATAGAGTGTATAACCCCAATTCCAGACCGTGGGATAAATAGTGTTAAAGTTTAAATCAGCCAACCTATTAAGGGCATCTTTTAGGGTTTCCGGTTTCAATAACACTTCACTATCGATATTAGTTAACCAAACTCCACGAATTTCGGTTTTTTCTTGGGGTTTATTGGTCGATTGTGCGGGAAAATTAAAGGTTATCGTCATGATAAAAGCAAAGATAATTAAAAATATTAACCAGCTTATTTTCCCGTATCTTTGACTATAAATCACCAAACTATCGGCGAAATTATTAAAAGTTTTACTGATTTTATTCATAATGGGAAGTGGGGAGACTGTTCACTGATAATGGCTAAAATAACTAAATTATCTCTCTAAATTGCGAGGATCTAGGGCATCGCGTAAACCATCACCGAGTAAATTAAAAGCTAAAACGGTGAGAATAATTAACAAAGCAGCTGGCCAAATTAACCAGGGTTGTAGAACAATAATTGAGGCATTGGTAGCCAGAGAAAGCATATTTCCCCAACTAGGATCTGGTTGTTGAATTCCCAAACCAATTAAACTTAAAACCGATTCGGCCACGATAAACCCCGGCACAGCTAACGTAGCAGAAATAATGATATAACTGGCAGTTTGGGGCAGCACATGACGCAGAATAATATAAAGGGGTTTTGCTCCCATAGCTTTAGCGGCCTGGATAAATTCCTGTTCTTTCAGGGATAAAACTTGACCGCGAATTACCCGCGCTAATCCCGACCAACTGATAAAAGAAGTAATCAGGACGATTAATAAAAAGCGCTGGGTGCTGGTTAATCCTGCGGGTAAAACTGCCGCTAGGGCCACGAGTAAATATATGCCGGGGATAGTCATTAAAACTTCCACAAAACGCATTAAAATCGCATCTAACCAACCGCCAAAATAGCCAGAAACGCCACCGACAAATAAACCGATAGGGAAAGAAATTAAAATCCCGACCAAACCGATAAATAAACTAATTCTGCCCCCGAAAATCAAGCGACTAAAACTATCGCGTCCCGATTCGTCAGTTCCCAATATATTGATTCTACCATCGCCGATGACTCCGAACAGATGGAGATCAAAAGGGATACCGGGGAATAAAGTTACTTCCTCCCATTTTGGCGGCAAAGGTAGGCGAATTTGACCTAAATTATAGGTTTCACCCTTAACCAAGAGACGCAGCGGCAAGGGTTTGTTAAAATCTCTCATTAGCTTCCGCTCACCAGTTTCTATATTAATAGCACTTTGAGTGGTGGGATAGACGTGGGGGCCAATCCACTCACCCTTGTTACTTCCCGACTGCGAGCGCCAAAAGATTTGAGTGGGGGGTAGGAGAGACTGACCGGGTTGGGAGGAGTAGGGAGAGTAGGGAGCGACAAAATCCGCCGCAATTACGCTTAAATAGAAGATTAACAGTAAAACTGCTCCCCAACGGGCGAGAGGATTATCTTTGAGTTTGTGCCACCAGTCCATAGGCGATTAGGTCAATAGGAGAGTTAATCTTTATTTTGCTAGTTTGATTGCTATAATTTATCATACCAACAAAAAAGCTGTCTAATGTTTATTAATCCCCTTGTTTATGAGAAATCTTCTGTCTATCGTCAAGATTTTGAGACAGCGCAACCGTTTAAGCATTTGGTCATCGATAATTTTTTAGTTGGGGAGCAAGCGCAAATTTTGCTGGAAAATTTTCCGAGTTTTAATCCGCAAAAAGCCATTAGTGAGTTAGGAAAAGTTGGCGGCAAGGCGGTTAATGAGGATTTAATCGGTTTAGGGGGTGTTTATCAACAGTTTGGCCGCTACGTTCAAGCTAAAGAGTTTTTAGAGTTAATTTCCGAATTAACCGGTGTCGATAATTTAATTCCAGACCCTAGTTTTTATGGGGGTGGAACCCACGAAAATTTACACGGTCAAGAATTAGACCCTCACATTGATTTTAACTTCGATGAGCGTCATTGGTATCATCGCCGCTTGAATTTATTAATCTATTTAAATCCCCAATGGCAAGCAGATTGGGGAGGGAATCTAGAGTTACATTCCAATCCTCGTCAACCGGAAGAAAATAAGATTAAATCTTTTCTACCTATCTTTAATTGTTGTGTTATTTTTGAAACCAATGAATATTCATGGCATGGATTTTCTCAGATTAATTTACCAGAAAATCAACGGCATTTATCGCGTAAATCTCTTTCTATCTATCTCTATACTAAAGAACGTCCAGACCAAGAATTATCACCATCTCATACAACTTTTTACATCCCGCGCCCGCTGCCAGAAAATATTCAACCCCATCAAGTTTTAAGCTCAGAAGATTACCAACAAATTAAAATTTTACTGAAAAGACGGGATGATTTAATTCGTTTTTATCAAGATAGAGAACTGAAAGAATCTCAGGATTTAGTTAGTTTAAGATCCCATATTAAACGCTATCTATCCCTCCAATATCCTCGCCTATGGAAAATGATTAAAAGTTTATCCCGTTGGCGAAAGTGACCTGAGGAAAAAATCCCTACTTTCCAATCAGAGAGAGTAGGGAATAATCAAAAAAAACTAACTGGGAACTTAACCTAATAACTGGGTAGCACGCGCAGTTAAAGCATTGGCAGTTAAGCCATTATAGGCCATAATTTCCCCGGCACTGGCGGTGGTTTCTCCCCGTTTCCAAGCGAAGACATCCCGACGCGCATTACTGCGTAACATAATCGGTTCTAACATGGCGCTTGTACCACCGGTTACTCCGATTAAAGCATCACCGGCAAAGAGACTGTCAAAACCAGCATCATCGAGGAAATTATTATCAGCTGCCGAGCTAGTTTCACTCATCACATCGCTAGGACGGTAGAGACGACGAGGATTAATTACCGAGACGATTTTTACACCGATTCCCGCTGCTTCTAACTGTTGTGCAGACTCAAAGACGGGTAATAAAGTCATATCGCCAATGACGGCAAAAACGACTTTTTTACTGCCTTCCGATTCGTGGAGAATTACGCCGCCTTTTTCTAAAGCTTGACGGGTTTGCTCAAAAGTGGTTCGCACCGGTAAAGGCGATTTACTAGCGGTGATTGTAATGCCTTTATTGATAGTTCCTAACGCCCATTCATAACAGACTTGAATACTGTTAGCATCGCAGGGAAAGAGCGGGAAAATATTACCATTTCGCATCATAGCGGCGAAATAATTTTCAATCTCTGGGCGTTGGTGTGTCCAACCATTACGCCCTTGCTCCAAGGCTCCGGCGGTGAATAAAGTAATAGTAGAAGGGGTGGGACGACGTAACTCGGCCATCGCTTGGGTTACAGTCTGCCAAATCGGTAAACCATTGATAGCAAAAGACTCGTAGGAACACCATAAAGTCCGCCCTCCCAAGAGAGATAAACCGACGGCTAATCCAGCACAGGCATCTTCGCTTAAAGGCTCATAAACTTGACCGTTAGGTGCTTGGAAATAGGTATCATCGCTGGTGGGGTGAATAATCTTTAAACCGACGTTAATATTATTAATTCCCGAAGCGGCATTACCATCAGCATTAGTGACGACAAAATTAGGGTCAGCTTTACCCACAGCTACCACTAATTCCCCCATGGCAGTGGTGGCTACTTTTTTATCGCCACCGACGCTATATTCGGCCATCGGTAAGGTTCCTAAATCCGGCAGCGGGAAGACTTTTTCCGTTACCACTGTTTCCACTGCTGGACCGCCTCCAGAGCGCTCGAAATTAGTACGAACAATTGCCCAAGCTTCAGGGGGTAAAGCGCGTTCTTGTAAGGCACTAACGATATAATCTTTTTCTAAAGAATCTCCTGGATAAAGATTATGGGAAGCCGCTCCCCGTTTGTGAACTCCCGCCCCTTTAAGTTGTTTAATAATGATCACCGTTAGTTGGCCTCCTAAAGCTAATTGGGCGGCTTTATCCGTGGCCATTAACACCGCTTTCATGAACTCCAGACGCTGGTTAAAAGAGAATTTGGTGCTATCTACATATTCCCCATTTTGATTAGCATTATCGAAGTCTTTGGCATTAATTAAAATCACTTCCTCAAAACCATTACCGCGCCAATAGGCTTCCATTTCGGCGTTAGTTTTCAGGGACACCATGCTATGGTGTTCTTGGGAATAGCCATTCCAAACTAAAATCGGCAGAAAATTGGTAATTTCAGGGTAAGCAGTGTGAAAATGACCAAAACTACTCATAATGTACGGTTCTCCTAAACCACCATCCCCGATAGTCACAGGGAAAAGGGTATTAGGGTGTAATTTGGCCGCCGCCATGGCGAAATGTTGTCCTTGGCCCAAAGGACCGGCCGGCCCGAGCAGTCCGGGGATTTGTCCAGAAAGATGCCCTAAAAGTCCGTGTTTTTCCCGAAAACGTTCTCCCAATTCCCTGACGTTGCTGATACCCATGGCTTCGAGAGAGCGATCGAGAAAGACGTTACTATAAAAACCGGGGGCATGATGGCCCACTTCGGTGAAAATATTTTTCTGGCCTAACATCATCAAAGAGGCAATCACGTCGGCAGCGCTGGCAAAACCGCCGGGGTGTCCCGATTCTTTGGTAGCGGTGATTTGTAGGGTGAGGTAACGCAAAGCATCGGCGGCTAGGAGGGTTTGATAGATAGCATTCGGGTCATTAGCGGCAATAATAGCGGTTTTTCCCTCAGCGATAGCGGCTTTTCCTGCATATTTATCAAATTCGGGTAAGGAAGCCCCAAAATATTTTATCCCTTGACAAAAATCGGGAATTGTGCTAGTAGCTGTCATAAAATTAATATACCCCTTTACATACAGGCAATCGTTAAAACTATCTTACCTAAAATGTCGGATGAATGCCCCCGCTACATTTTTCGACAAGATACTCAACAAAATTAGCGGGGGATGAAATCCGACCAGAATATCAACCGCGGAGCATCGATTTAATTCCACCATCTGTGGGTAAACTGTGTTATACCTAATTTAGCCAATGGTCGTGGATTGTTAGATGCTAGTCGTAGAAGCAAAGCTAAAAAACGGAACACCAGAGCAATATCACCGGCTCGATGAAGCTATCAGAACTTCTCAGTTTGTGCGTAATTCTTGTGTTCGTTATTGGATAGAAAATAAAGGAACAACCCGCAATGACCTCCAAAAGCTTTGTGCGGTACTAGCTAACAATAAAGAGACACCTTGGGTTGATAAATTAAACTCACAAGCTCGTCAATCGGCTGCTGATAGAGCCTGGCAATCAATTAATAGGTTTTATCAGAATTGTCAGGCTAAGATACCGGGAAAAAAGGGTTTTCCTCGGTTCAAAAAGCATAGTCGTTCCGTTGAGTATAAACTAACGGGATATAAACTATCTGATGATAGACGTAAAATCAGATTTACTGATGGTTTTAAAGCAGGAGAATTTGATTTATGGTGTAGTCAAAAGACATTAGTTTATTATTCAGAACAACAGATTAAACGG
>VYLD01000401.1_pt1 | contig 12851 bp, 7 predicted proteins | sample 5114401 | NCBI WGS metagenome assembly VYLD01 (sample SAMN12291783, study PRJNA351875) | freshwater metagenome | isolation source: freshwater lake | place: USA: Michigan, Gull Lake | collected 2013-08-08 | reverse complement strand
GGCCGGTTCCGCACGGACGTCCGCGGCGCCGCAACCGGCGCTGGACGCCGGGGCCGCCGCGCCGCGGTTCACGGCCGAGATCGTGACCCTGCGGATCGAGACCTTCGGCAAGGAGATCCAGTCCCTCTTCCCCAAGCAGACGGGCTGGGTCGACGTGATCGTCCTCGATCCCGTCGTCCGTTCGGGCGAGGGGGAGGAGGAGCCCGCGGTCGTCACAGCCGCGGCCCAGGAGCCCGCGGTCGTCACGGCGGCGGTCCAGGAGCCGGCGATCGTCACGGCCACCCCGACCGCGGCGGTGGCTCCGACCACGGCGACCGCACTGGCCGCGACGCCGACCACCGCCGTCCAGCACGCCATGGCGGTGGTCCCGATCGTGGAGAAGCCGCAGCCGACGGTCCTGCCCGCCTTCGACCTCCGCGTCGCGAACCTGATCCAGACCTTCGTGGCGACCGCGGAGGAGCTGACCTTCATCCAGACCGACGGCGACCTCGTCCTGATGGACGCCGCGATCTTCGAAAGCCCCGGAAGCATCGCCGCGACCTACGCGCGGTGGAGCCTCACCCCGGACACGACCATCAGCGTGGTGGGAAGCTTCGACATGCTGCAGAAGCTGGGCATCACCGCGGCCGGGGCGATCGCCTGAGCCGTCGCGGCCGGCGGGCGCCGGTCACACGAACCAGATCCCGTCGCGGACGGCCGGCAGGACGTTCATCTGGTTCTCCGGGCTCTCCGAGAAGCCCAGGAGCGCGGTCGCGCGGCCCATCCCGCTCCCCAGCGCGCCGACCCAGGCCGCGAAGCCGCCGGGGTCCGGCACCCGGTTGAGGGCGTTGGCGTAGAGGAGCGTGACGAACTGCCCGTCGTCCACGGTGTCGGGGGCGCCGTAACGGAGGGCGAACTCGGGCGACTGGATGAAGTTCTCGGCCACCCACGTCGCGTCGCCCCGCCCGTCGTCGAGCGCGCGGATCCACGATCCCAGTCCGGCGACGTCGGGAGGGCGTCTGAACGCCGCCTGATAGAGCCGGTAGGCGAGCCCGGCGTCGCCCGCGACGTCGAAGGCCAGATGACCGTCCGTGAAGGCGAACCGTTCGACGGCCTGGATCCGGTCGGTCCCCTCGGCATGCCGGACGGTGACGGTGCCGTCGGCCGCCACGCTCACCGTGTGGCTCGCCCGGACGTCGGCGAAGACCGCCGTGTCCCGCCCCGCCCCGCCGTCGAGCACGTCGTCCCCGACGCCGCCCTCCAGGCGATTGTCGGCGGCGTTCCCGATCAGCGTGTCGTTCCCGGCACCCCCGACCGCATTCTCGATGACGACGCCGGCCGGGATGTGGACGGTCCGCGCGAAGGTGACCCGCGCGTCGGAGACGGGGGCGCCCAGCTGGCTCCAGGTCCCGGGCGTGAGATCGATGACGCCCCCCGTGGACGCGACGTAGCGGATCGTGTCGACCCCGCCGGCATCCCAGAGGATCGACCACCGGGCCACGTCGCCACGGAACGCGTAGACGTCGTCGCCGGTACGGTGGTCGTCGTTCGCGCCGTAGATCTGCTGGATCGCGGCGATGTCCAAGGGCATCGGCGTCGGGGCGTCGGTGCTCAGGGACCCCTGGAACGACGGCGACGAGCTGTAGGACATCAGCGTGTTGGAGATCTGGTCCAGGGCCGTCGGCAGCAGGTTCAGATTGCCGGCGACGGCATCGAAGGGATGCTTCAGCCCCAGCGCATGCCCGATCTCGTGGAGCATCACCTTGAAGGCGAACGACCCGGGCAGCAGGCTCCGGCCGTTCAGGGTGTCCGGGTTGATCCAGATGTCGCCGGAAATGGCAAAGCCACCGGGAAAGTAGGCATAGGCGCTGCTCGTCCGCATGCCGTGGCCGGTGACGCCGACCCGGATGTCGCCGGCGGTCGTCGCGTCGTCCGGCACCTCCACGAAGCGGATGTCGGCGACGGCGGCCCAGGCGGCCAGAACGTCGCGGAAGACGGCCTGCTCGGACGGGGTGAGCCCGCGGAACCGCGGATCCCAGGGCGGACCGCCGGTCGCGGGGGATCCGTACTCGCCCGTCGCGGCGAACTGGCTCGAACCCGTGACGAAGCTGTAGGTGACGGTGGTCGTGCCCGGGCCGTCGCCCCAGCGGGCACCTCCGATCAGGGCGTCGACCGACCGCGTCCCGGTCAACGGCGTCAGCGCCCAGGCGGGATTTCCCGCCGAGGGGGCGAACGCCTGCCCGGCGTCAGGGACACCGGGGGCCGGCACCGCCTCGGCCGCCGGTATCGGGACATGATGAAACGGGCTCCCGCACACGACGCACATCGCACCCGCCACACGTCAGATCGTCGCCGGCCATTCTCGCCCCGTGGGCGTGTTCACGCCACCACCGACTGTGCCGCATCCACATCCACCTCTCCGCGATCCTGCGCGGCGGGATCCGCCGTTCGGGGATCGGGTCCGCCGTCGACGACGAGGGCCCGCAGATCGGCCGCGCTCTGCGCCCAGGTGAGCCAGGGCAAGCCCTCCGGACGCGGGTGCTCCCCGCGCCGGTGGAGGGCCAGCCAGTCGCGGACGGCGCCCGCCAGGGCTTCGGCGTCGTCGCCGGTGAAGTACGCGGCGTGCGGACCGGCGACCTCGCGGAAGACCGGGATGTCCCGGGCGAGGATCGGGATGCGGCATCGGGCGGCCTCGATCAGCGGGAGGCCGAACCCCTCGCCGAGCGAGGCGGCGACGAGACACGTGCTCGCGGCGTAGATCTCGCCCAGATACTCGTCGCTGGCGTCCTGGATCCATTCCAGCCGTTCGCGCGCGAGCGGATGGTCGACGAGCCGCGCGGTCAGCTCGTCGACCATCCACCCCTTCTTGCCGACGATCGTGAGATTGACGTCCTCGCCCTCCGCCCACAGGCGCTCGAAGGCGTCGAGGACCTGCGCGTGGCCCTTGCGGGGCTCGAGCGTGCCGACCATGAGGAAGCTCGGCCGGCGGCGCAGATTGGCGAGCGTGTCCGGAGCATGCGGGGGAAGGCCCCGGGTCGGGACCGAATTCTCCACGTCGGCCCCCAGGTGGAACCACCGGACGGAAAAGGGGCGCCCGGGATCGGTCGCGTGCGCCTCGCGCCATCGCGCGACGTCGGTCGCGACCGATCGGGAGATGCAGATCGCCCCGTCGCCTGCGGCGACCACCTCGATCCATGCCCGGAACAAGGCCTCCGTCCCCGGGGGAAAGCAGTGCGGGAGCTGCAGGCAGAGAAGATCGTAGACGACGAACGTCACACGAACACCCTGGGCCCGCATCCACGCGAAGGTGTCCTTGTGCGCGATGACCGTTCCGGGCGAGAGGTCGAGGCCGAGGAAGAGATCGCCCGGCGAGACTTCGACGGGCTCGTCGTCCAGGGGCGGGTCGCCCAGCCCGAGAAGACCGTGGGTGAACCGGCGGGCGTAGCGATAGCCGCGGTCGCCCGCGGCATGGACGGGCTCGATGCGGTGACCGGGCATCGGCTTCGCCAGCCATTCGCGCAGGATGCTCCGGACGACGCGCTGGATGCCGGTCTTGGCGTCGGTCCGGACGAGTTCGGAGACGTCGACGAGAACCTGCCGCACCGGGCGTCCGATCCGGACGAGTTCCCGGGTCATCCGCGCGGCGCTCTCGGACCAGGTCAGCCAGGCCAGGCCCTCCGAGCGCGGATGCGTTCCGGCCCGATGGGCCGCGAGCCAGTCGACCAGGGCCGCGGCCAGCTCCGCCGCCGTCATCCCCTGGAAGTAGAAGGCATGGTCGCCCGCGACCTCGCGGAAGACCGGAATGTCCCGGGCGACGATCGGGATCCGGTGGCGGGCGGCCTCGACGAGGGAGAGACCGAAGCCCTCGTTCAGGCTGGCCGCGATCAGGCAGGTCGCCGCCGCATAGATGCGGTCGAGATACGCGTCGTTGGCGTCGCGGATCCAGAACAGGCGCCGACCGGTTTCGGGGTGGCTCCTGATCTTCGCGATCAGCGTCTCGGACTTCCAACCCGTCCGTCCGACCAGGACCAGGGCGACGTCCTCGCCGGCGCTCCACAGCCGCTCGACGGCGTCGAGGATCTGGTCCTGACGCTTGCGGGGTTCGATCGTCGAGACGCACAGGAACGTCGGGCGCCGGCGCATGCAGGCCAGGAGGGCGTCGGCATCGTCGGGAAGCCCGCGCGACGACGGCGCACCGTCCAGATCCCCTCCCATGTGGACCCAGGAGATCCGGAACGCGGGAGACGTCGGCACCGCCTCCCGCTCGATCCACGCGGCGAGCGCGTCGGCCGTCGCCTTCGAGATGCAGATCGCCCCGTCCCCGGCACAGACGACGCGCAGCCAGGCCGCGTGGAGCGTGGGCAGGCGCGTATCCGGAAAGCAGTCGGGCAGTTCGATCGGGAGCAGGTCGTAGACCATGAACACGACCACGACGCCGCTCGCCCGGAGCTGGCCGAGGAAGCGGGCCTGCGCGGTCTGGACGTCGTGCTGCAGATCGAGGGCGAAGAAGACGTCGCCCCGCTGCCAATGGATGGGCGGATCCTCGGCCGTGTCGGGGCCGTCCGTCCCGCGGCCGGCGAACCGCCGGGCATATCTGTAGCCGTCGGTCCGGGTCGCGTGGACCGGTTCCACGCGATAGCCGCGGGGCGGGTCGCGCAGAAGCGCGGCCAGATAACCGCGGACGACACGCTGCACGCCGGTGGCCGCGTCCTTGTGCACGATCTCGGAGACGTCGACGAGGATCTGGCGTTCGATGCCGGCGTCGAGATTGAGGCTCAGGCAGGCCGCGAAGTGCCCGGCCTCGTCGGCATGCCGCTCGGGGATGCGGGCCGCGAGCGCGGCGACGACGGCATCCGGGCCGGCCGTGGGCCGCACGGGGGGAGGCCGTCGTCCCGCCGCCACAGTCTCCTCGAAGGCGGCGATGGCGCGGCGGGCCGTCAGATCCCACGAGAAGAGCGGGACCCGGACGGCGCTCTGGGCGCGCAGCCGCTCGCGGAAGTCGCGGTCGGACAGGGCGAGGTGGAGCTTGTCGCGGATGGACGGGACGTCGAACGGATCGAACAGCGCCTCGGGCATCGCCATCACTTCGGGGATGCTGGTCGTGCCCGCGGCGATGACCGGCGCGCCACAGGCCATCGCTTCGAGCACCGGGAGGCCGAACCCTTCGTGCCAGGACGGGAACACGAAGAGTTCGCAGGCGGCGTAGAGTTGGCGCAGTGTCGGATCGTCGACGTATCCCGTGATGCGGACGTCGTCCTCGGACAGGCCGGCCGCGGCGGCCTTCGCCATCAGCCCGGCTTCGGCCGCGGGCGGGAACTTGCCGGCCAGGACAAGATGACGGGGGGAACGGACCTCGGCGGGCAGACGGGCGAAGGCCTCGATGAGCCGGGGCAGGTTCTTCCGGTCGTCGACGCCGCCGGCGTAGAGGACGAAGGGCCGGACGAGACCGTGGACCCGGGCGAGACGCGAGACGAGGTCGTCGGTGACCGCGAGCGGCCGGAATTCCGGGCCGACGGCCGTCGAGACGGTCCGGACCCTGTCCCCGTCGATCCCGAGCGCCCGGACGGCCTCGGACCGTGCGTACTCCGAGATCGCCAGGTGCAGGGACGCCCGCTTCAGGGAGGCGATCCTGTCGCGATAGAACGTCTCGTACTGCGGGCTCGGCGCGAGATAGGTCTTCTCGTTCAGGAAGGGGATCAGATCGTAGAGCGTGACGCTGACCGGCACGTCGCGGCCGAACAGTTCGGTCCCGGTGATCGCATCGTCGGCATAGCCTTCGAAGAGACTGGTGACGTGCACGATGTCGGGATCGAGGAGGGACAGGAAATGCGCCCGCAGGACCTCTCCCGCCCGCCGGCGCCATTCGTTGTCGGGATGCCGCGCCGACACGCCGCCCGGCGCGTGCCACACGCGGACGTTCTCCGGGGGAACGATGCCATGGAACGCGGACCGCAGGGGGGCGATCGTGTCCGGGAAGAGGCCGCTGAGCGCGAGGACGATCTCGTGCTCCCCGGCGTTGCGGGCGAGCGCCTGCGCGAAGGCCAGGCTCCACCGCCCGATCCCGCGAAAGCGACTTTCGGTCTGGGCCCCCTGAAGATCGACGACGATGCGCATCAGTGCGCCCCTCGGCGGGGCCGCCGGATCGCCTGCCGGAGGTCGGCCTCGAGCCGGCGGGCCTTCGGGGGCAAGCCCTCGGAGCCGGACGGGACGGGAGGCGTCGGATCGGCCGGCGGGACGCCCAGGATCGCGAACACCGCCCGACGCGGCGCAGGCGGAAGACGCAGGACGACGAAGCGGGCGATCCGGGCCGGCCCCCGCAGGAGAGGGTGCCGCACCACGCGACGGAGCAGCGTGATCCCGTGGCGCCCCCGTCGGCGGACCGCGGATCCGATGCGGGCGGTGGCGGCGGAGAGCCGGCGCAGCGGTGCGGTCACCCGCCAGGACGTGCTGGTCAGCACGGCCTGCAGACGGGCCTCCGCCGCGTCCAGGAGGGCCGCCGTCTCCTGGAGCTGGGACGTGGTCGCCTGAAGCTGAGCGTCCGTCCGATCGAGCTGGTCCACGACTTCGTGGAGGTGACGGTTCGTCCGATCGAGCTGCGCCGCGGTCTCCTGGAGCCGGAGGTTCGCCTCCGCGGCGCGTTCGTTGGCCTGTCCGAACTCCTCCGTGCGTGTGGAGAGTTCGGCCTCGAGATGACGTCGATAGTTGTCGACGTTGTTCAGTTGGGTCTCGACGTGCCGGATGTGCGCCTCGAAGACACCGGCGCGGTGTTCGCTCTCGCGCAACGCTCCGACGAGCTTGGAGCCGAAGGGGCCCCCTTTTCCGCTCAGTGTGAAGTCGTCGAAGAAATTGGGACCGACCGAGAACTTCGGTCTGAGGTCCTCGTGTTCGTCACTGAGATAGAACCGATTGAGTCCGTCGAAATAGACGAACGCATAACCGTTCCCGAGGAGCACGCTCTCCCAGGCGTCGTACGATTGCTGATCGGAGTTCGGCAATCTCGACTCGATGACGACGATCCACGGGCGGACGGAACCCTTCCAGCTTCGGAGGACGTCGGCTTCCATGCCCTCGACATCGATCTTCAGCCAATGGACGTCGCGACCGGCGACGTGTTCGAGGACCTGATCCAGGGTGACCGAGGGAACATCGATCCGGCTGACGGCATGACCGGCCTCGGCGTGCATCCGCGCGATGTCGGGATCGCCCGTCCCCAGGCCCGTGCCCGGGAACTCGAAGAAGGTGAGGACGCCCGGTTCGCCGCTGACGGCGGCCTCGATCACGATCTCGTCGGGGCGGGCATCCCGGAGCGCCGCGGCGTAGCGCGGACTGGCCTCGACGTGGATGCCGCGCCAGCCCCGCTCGTAGAACCCGAAGCTGACGGAATCGAAGACCGGATCCTGCGCCCCGACATCGACGTAGGTGCCCTTCCCGACGTGCCGGAGCGCACGCCAGAGGATGACGTCCTCGAAGTTCTGCGCATAGGTGACGAAGGGGTCGGACATTCTGCCTCTGGGAACGCTCGATCAGGGACGGCCGTCGCCGACCTTGATCCGCCAGTCGTCCAGGACGCGTCGCAGGGTCTGGTCGAACGGGATCGCCGGGATCCATCCGAGAGAGGACGCGGCCAGCCCCGCATCCCCGATCGCGCAGGGGATGTCGGCCGGGCGCATGCGTTGCGGATCGACCTCGACCGCGATGGGAACCCGGCTGAGCGCCAGGAGGGCGTCCAGCACGTCCCGGATCCGGCGCGGGATCCCGGACGCGACGTTCAGGATGACGCCACGGGGAAGACGATGGGCATGGTGGAGGGCCAGGGCATAGGCCGCCGCCACGTCCCGCACGTCGAGGAAGTCCCTCTGCGCTTCGAGATTGCCGACCTTGATGACGGGCGCCTGGAGCCCGGCCTCGATGCGGGCGATCTGGGCCGCGAAGGCGGACACGACGAAATCCTCGGACTGGCCGGCGCCCGTGTGGTTGAGCGGACGCATCCTGACGCAGGCCAATCCCTTCCGGGCCAGAACGCCCAGAGCCAGATCGCCGGCCGCCTTGGAGGCGGTGTAGTCGTCCAGCGGATCGATCAGTCCCCTTTCGTCGACCGGCCGGCCGGACGCGAAGCTCGCGCCGTAGACCAGCCCGCTCCCCGCATTGACCAGAACGGCATCGGGCCGACGGTCGAGAAGGGTTTCGCCGAGATGGCGGACGCCGTCGACGTGGATGCGCCAGGTCTGCCCGGGATCCTTGTTCGCCGTGCCGGGGACCGCGACCCCGGCCAGGTTGAGGACGTGGGTCGGGCGGACCGCCTCGATGGCGTCCCGGATGCTCTGCCGGTCGGTGACGTCCAGCCGGCAGGCGTCGGGATCGGCCGGGGGCGCGCGCGAGGCGCGGACGACGGTCGTGTCCGCCCCGCAGACATGGTGAAGCGCGTCCCCGATGTAGCGACCGACGAAGCCGAACGCCCCGATGACGAGCACGCGCATCCCGGTCATCTCTTACCGTGGATTGGCCTTCAGACGCGCGAGATCCGCCTCGACCATCTCGGACACGAGGTCCTCGAGCGAGGTCCTGGGGATCCAGCCGAGCACGCGCTTGGCCTTCGACGGATCGCCGAGCAGGACGTCCACTTCCGCCGGACGCAGGAAGCGCTCGTCGACCGTCACGTGGTCCTCCATGGTCAGACCGACGTGCGCGAACGCCATGCGGCAGAAGTCCCGCACGGTCGTGGTGCGGCCGGTCGCGATCACGTAATCGTCCGGCACGTCCTGCTGCAGCATGCACCACATCGCCTCGACATAGTCGCGGGCGTGGCCCCAGTCCCGCTTGGCGTCGAGGTTGCCGAGCGCGAGCTTGCTCCGCAGCCCCAGCTTGATGCGCGCCACGCCGTCGGTGATCTTGCGGGTGACGAACTCGATCCCTCGCAGCGGGGATTCGTGGTTGAAGAGGATCCCGGACGAGGCGTGGAGGCCGAAGCTCTCCCGATAGTTCACCGTCATCCAGTGGGCGTAGAGCTTGGCGGCCGCGTAGGGTGAGCGGGGATAGAACGGGGTCTCCTCGCGCTGCACCGGTTCCTGGATCAGGCCGTACATCTCCGACGACGAGGCCTGGTAGAAGCGTGCCTGGGGCGCTTCGAGGCGGGTCGCCTCGAGCATGTTCGCCGCACCGAGGCCGGTCACGGTGCCGGTCAGGAGCGGTTGCTGCCAGGACGACTTCACGAAGGACTGGGCCGCGAGATTGTAGATCTCGTGCGGCTGCACCTGCCGCAGGACCCGGATCAGCCCCGACAGATCGGTGAGGTTCCCGTCGTGTAGCACCACCCGGTCGGCGACCCCGAGCCACTGGAGCCGGACATCGACGACGTCGGCGGACGCGCTGCGGCGGAGCAGGCCGTGGACCTCGTAGCCGCGATCCAGCAGCGCCTTCGAGAGATAGGCCCCGTCCTGCCCCGTGATGCCCGTGATCAGAGCTCTCTTCGTCATCCCATCCATCCACGTCGTCGCTGCGGCGCAGCCAATGTCCACGAACCGACCGCGCCCGGGCGCGGTATCGAGCGGCGCTGCGATATCACGAAACGCGCTCGATCAGAAATTCCACGTTCAACGCGCTCGTCCCTATGAAGAAGGCCCGGGAGCTGTTCTCGACGTCGAACACGAGGACGTTGTCCTGCCACTCGAAATTGCTGTCGAGGTGCGTGTCGTCCGCGCAGAGGGCGGTTCCGACCCCGTAGGAGCCGGGTCCGAGGTCACAGCGGAAGGCGAGATCGAAGCGGTACCGTCCGCCGACGACGGGTCGTTGGACGATCTGGCGGGTGTGCCACGTGTTGGTTCCCCAGACGACGTGACCGCTGCGGTCCCGGAGCATCAGCCCGAGCACGAGACGGTCGACCGGGCTGCGGACCTCCACGTCCGCGCGCAGGACGAGCTGCTGCCCGACGGTCGCCTTGAGGACGCTCTGTCCCCGGTCGTCCAGCAGAGTGAGGGAGTCGAGGACGACGTCGAAGCTTCCCGAGCGCGTCCGAAGCCAGCCGTCCTGCCGCCGGTCCTGCTCGACGGTCTGCCGTTGGGCCTCCTTCATGGAGACATACGCGTTGTAATAGTCGACGATCTCGTCCGGAAGACCGTCCCTGAGGATCCGCCCTCCCTCGAGCATGATCACGCGGTCGCACAGCGCGCGGGCGTCGTTCAGGCTGTGCGTCACGAGGAGGATCGACGTCCCCTCGGCCTTGAACCGGCGGATCCGGTCGAAGCTCTTGTGCTGGAAGTAGCTGTCCCCGACGGAGAGGACCTCGTCGACGATGAGGAGGTCCGGACGCTTCGCAGTGGCCAGGGAGAAGGCGAGACGCGCCTGCATGCCGCTCGAATAGACGCGCAACGGGCGATCGAAGAAGTCCCCAAGTTCGGCGAACTGCTCGATGTCGGGCATCAGCGCCGCGATCTCGTCCGGCGAGAACCCGAGGAAGGCTCCGGCCTGCCTGACGTTCTGCCGACCGGTGAGCTCCGGGTTGAACCCCAGACCCAGCTCCAGGATGGCACTGACCGTGCCGCGCACGTCGATGTGCCCCACGGTCGGACGGACCGTGCCCGTGATCATCTTCAGGAGCGTGCTCTTGCCGGCCCCGTTGGAGCCGATCAGGGCCAGCGCCTGTCCGGTCTCCACCTCGAACGAGACGTCGGTGTTCGCCCAGAACTCGCCGCTCGTCCGCACGGGAAGCCCGAACCAGCCCGCGACCCGCTGCACCATGCTCGGATAGGTGGCGTAGCGCTTGCCCACCCCCTGGACCCGCAGGACGACCGACATCAGGACCGCTCCCCGCCGAACGGCGTCGGGGACGGGCGGCGGTGGCCGTGTCGCTCACAGCGCATCGACGATCTCCGGACTGGCCCGCCGAAACAGAACGAAGGACATCATGACGGTCGCGACGCTCAGGAGGAGCGGTCCGAGAAGGAGCATGGGGTCGGGGAACTCGCCCCTGAGGAAGACGTCCTGATAGACCGCGGCCAATTGCGTCATCGGATTGAGATTCACGATGAACTGATAGGGCGCCGGAATGATCGAAGCCGGATAGACGATCGGCGTCATCCAGAACCATATCTGAAGAACGATCGTCATGACTTGGGAGACGTCGCGGACGAACACGTTCATGATGCCGAGGAACACGCCCAGTCCGAGACCGAATCCGGCGATCACGACGGTGGCGATCGGTATCAGGAGCAGATGAGGTCCGATCCCTGCGCCCAGGACGACGCAGATGACCGTCGTGAACAGGAGCAGGATCGCGTGGTTGATGAGGGCGGATCCGAGCACGATCATGGGCAGGCAGAGGCGGGGAAACGAGATCTTCTTGATGGCCGATCCGTAGTCGATGAACACGGTCATCGACCGGGTGACGGTCTCGGAGAAGAGGCCCCACGCCGCGATCCCGGCCAGGAGATAGATGGGATAGGCCCCCCTGCCGACCTCGCCCGGCAGCCTGGCTTCGAGGACACTCGACAGCACGATGGCGAAGGTCAGGGCCTGCGCGAGCGGATGCAGTACGGTCCAGAGCAGGCCGAGACGCGAGCGCGCGTAGCGGCTGCGATACTCGCTCGCGATCGCACCCAGGACGAAGTGCCGATACCGAAGGATGCCAGTGAGCATGACGTGGAGGAACCTTCCCGGAATCCGGAGCCGGCGGCGGACACACCGGAACACCCTCTGCGACATCCGATCGGAGGGGCGGGGTCTGTAGCGAGCGTGCAACTACCCGATCATCATTCCGGCGTCCACATCGATGACGGCGAGGCCCCGTTCCGGGCCACGCGGCCCGTCCGGTCCTACAGGCCGTACCTGGCGAAGAGTTCGTCCGCCGGAACGGCGTCCACTTCGACCCGTCCCTCCGCGTAGGCGTCCTCGTAGGCCCGCCGGACCCCGGCGAGATGCCTGGCGCGGAACTCCGGCAGATGCTTGCAGCGTTCGAGGAGCCGCGCGACCGAGACGTGGTTGCGGACGGCGTCCTCGGCCTGGAAGAACACCATGCGCAACCATTGCTCGGCCTCCGCGAGGTGACCGAGGCGATACCGGTCCAGGTTCGCGGGGTCGATGCCGCGGCGCTCGGCCTCCTCGAAGAGATCCGGCATGCGCTCCAGATGCCAGAGCAGCGCCCAGCGGAGCCAGGACACGTTCATGTTGACGACGATGGCCGGTTCGCCCACCCACCAGGCCGGCCGGTCCTGCAGGGCCGCCAGCGCGTAGACCGAGGACGGGACGCAGGTCGCGAGCGAACTGAAGGGACTGCCGCGCGTGTCGATCTGGTAGGCCCGCAGGGCATGATCGCGACGGAAGGCGCAGGCGTAGATCGCGGTGAACAGGTTCTCGTTGAGGCCCGAGACCTCGCGCAGGGCGGCGACGTGCCGGTTCGGGCCTCCCGGGGCGATCGGACGCGACGCCGCCATCACCTTCCCGACGTCGGTCAGGGACTCCGGCTCGTCGAAGCTCGTGTAGGAATAGTTGAGATAGGCCATCTCGACGTCGGGATGCCGGGCCAGCCCCTCGAGGACGTTCTCCAGCGCGCCGTCGATGAGCAGATCGTCGTCTCCGAGCAACCAGACGAAGGCACCGTTGCTCATCCGCGCCGTCGCCCCCAGGTTCCCCAGCATGCCGAGATTGGCGGGGTTGCGCGTGGCGACGAAGTTCGGCTCGCCGCCGAACCGGGCGACCACGTCGGGCGTGTCGTCGGTCGAGGTGTTGTCGCACACGGCGACCTCGACCACGTCGCGCCACGGGCGCGTCGCCTCGAGCAGCCGCGGCAGGCTGTGGGACAGCCAGCGCGCGCGGTTGTAGGTCGTGATGGCGCAGGTGAGCAGGGGCCGCCGGCGCGCGATCATCGGCAGCGGCCAGCC
>VYLD01000400.1_pt1 | contig 12903 bp, 7 predicted proteins | sample 5114401 | NCBI WGS metagenome assembly VYLD01 (sample SAMN12291783, study PRJNA351875) | freshwater metagenome | isolation source: freshwater lake | place: USA: Michigan, Gull Lake | collected 2013-08-08 | reverse complement strand
GGGCTGGCCCTGCGCCGGTCGGCCCGCCGGCTGCTGCTGGGCGGCGGCCGGCAGATCGACGAGCGTGAGGGCGGCGACGAGCGTCAGGAGGGCGGCGAGGACCGGGATGGCACGTCGGGACATGGGGTGGCGGGACATGGGTCGGCGTTCGGGCTGACTTCGCTTCGGACGCGAACCTCGCCCCGCAAGATGGCAAGACCGCGGCAATCGCGGCCCGGCGATCATTCGTCCAGAAGCGCCGCGAGCTTCATGGCGAGGCCGGTGCTGCCCTTCACCTTCAGCTTGCCGGTCGAGAAGGCCCACATGGGCGACAGCTTTCCGTCCAGCATCTTCGCGAAGTCGGGCAGGGCCATGACGATCGTCGTCTCCGCCGCATCGCCCGTCCGGGACACCGCCGGGGGCCGCTCGCGCGCGTCCACCCAGAGCGCTCCCTCGGCGCCGAAGTCGAACTTGACCGGCACCTTCAGGCTGGCGAAGTCGGCGGCGCGCCCCCGCAACCACCGACAGTTGAATCCCCGAAGCCCTGGCTTCCGGGAGTTTTCTTTTGCCTACTTCGCAGGCGGCCAGAATGCCTGCCAAGGCCCCGTGAAGCGTGGCGTCCAGCCCTTTTTCGCCTTCCGCACGCGGGGTCAGCACGACCTGCTCGATCAGGCTACGGACGACCTCCCGGGCCTCGTCCCGATCCGGCCCGTGTTCCAGCGCCGCCTCCAGTTCCTCGACCTTGCGGCGATACATCTGCGGTAGATTCGGATGCAGCTGGACCGGTGACACAACCGGCTCCGCCGAGAGCTCGGCCTCGATCATCAGCTTCTCCGCTTCCAGCTTGGCCAATCGCTCCTTCATGGACGCGTGGTAGAGGCCGTCCTCCACCGCCTTCAGGATCGATGCGATCCGGCCCTCCACCTCGCGTTGACGACGGACGACGGCATCTCGCCGGCCCGCCGCTTCGACGCGTACCCGGGCCGCTTCCTCTACGAACGCCGCCATGAACGCCTCGACCATGTCCGACGCCATCAGCCGCTCCTTGAGGCCGACGAGCACCCGGCCTTCGATCTCCTGCCGCGAGATCGTTCGCGCGTTCGCGCAGGTCCCCTTCTGCTTGCGCGTCGCGCAGCCGTAGCGGTCCTTCGCGACGACCGTGTACCCACCCCCGCAGCAGCCACAGACCATGAGACCGGAAAGAAGGAACCGCGGTCGGTGCGTCGCATTCAGCGACGGACCCCCGACGTTCGCGTCGGCCTCTTCGCCCTGGACCGGTCGCACCGCGTGCCGTATCGCGATCTGCCGCGCCTTCACCCGCATCCACAAGGCGTCGTCCACGATCCGCAGATCCGGCACCTCCACCCGTTCCCAGCTTTCCGGCGGGTTCGGACGGGGCACCCGTTTTCCCGTGCGCGGGTCCTTCACGAACGAACAGCGGTTCCAGACCAGAAGTCCGCGATAGAGGTCGTTGTTGAGAAGCCCGGTCCCGCGATCGACATGGCCACGGATCCCGGTGTTCCCCCACAGTCGACCGTCCGGTCCGGGCACGCCTTCGGCGTTCAGCTCGCGCGCGATCGCCTCGGGGCTTCGGCCCATGGCGAACAGATGGAAGATCCGTCGAACGACCTCGGCCTCTGCCGGCACGATCTCCCGACCTCCGCGCTCCCCGTCGCCCGTGTCCTTGATGCGGTATCCGTAGGCGATCCCGCCGGCAGCAGCCCCCTTCAGGATGCGGCCGAGCAGCCCCCGGCGCGTCTTGTCCGCCAGATCCTTGAGGGTCAGCTGGGCCATCATGCCCATGATCGCCACGTGGATCGTCGTCACCTCGCCCAGCTGCGGCGTGAACAGGCGCACTCCATGGAAGGCGAGCGTGTCCTGCAGCCCGGCCGTATCCGCCAGACGGCGCCCGAGGCGGTCGACCGCCTCGCAGATCACCGTGTCGAACTGCCTCATGCCCGCATCGCGCTGCAGGGACTGGAACCCGGGCCGCTGGGCGGACGCGCCGCTGATGGCGGCATCGGAATAGACCTTCACCACGGTCCAGCCCTGGCGCTCGGCATAGCGGCGGCAGACCTCGACCTGATCCTCGATCGAGGCCTCGCTCTGCAGGTCGGTCGAATAGCGCGCATAGATGACGGCGCGGATGGTCGTGCTCATGTCGGCCTCGTCAGCGCATCTTGCGGCGGCGCCGCGGAGCATGGATCCGGTCATTGAGAAGGGCATGATACCGCCGACCGGCGTCGAGCGAGCTCGCCTTGTTGTAGACGCGGTCGGCCATCGCCAGCGTCTTGTGGCCGAGCAGTCCGCGGATCAGCCGCGCCTCGGCCGGCGCGGAGATGGCCGTGCTCGTCGCGGCGGCGTGGCGGAACAGGTGTGGCGTGAGCTCTCGCCCGAGGATCCGGCGCGTCGCCACCTTGACCCGTGTGGCGGTGCCGTTGATCGACAAGGGCGCCCGGGCCTGCGTGACCCACAGGGCGCCCGTGACCGCACCGCGAAGCAGCCGCGGCCGATGGTGATCGAGATAACGGCGGATATAGGGGGCCAGAGCATCCGGCAGGGCGAACGCGATCGGCAGGCCGGTCTTCGTGTCCTCCTCCTCCAGCACCAGCCGGAAGTGATCCCCGCCGTCGATCAGGTGCTCGCCGATCGCGATCACGGACAGGCTCCGGCGCCGCAGGGGGCGAGCGGCGAGGACCGCCACCATGAGCGTGTCCCGGTACCGTGCCGAGTTGTCTCCGACGCGGTGCTCCCGGGGCGGGGCCGTCTCCAGCGCGTCCATCGCCGCGCACGCTGCCGCGAAGATCTCGCCGGTCGGCATGAGACGCGATGCGATGGGCCGGACACGCTCGGCCGTCGCCTCCAGCCGGGCGGCGGCCTTTCGGAGCCAGCCCCAGTCGTGCGATGGACACCCCGCGACCACAAGGGCCGAGAACTGGTCGATCTGCGTCCAGACCGACAACGGCGCGAGGCGCAGCTTCAGATGCTCGATGTAGGCGGCGATCCGCTCCGGCGTGACGCGGTCGGCGGGATCGAGCGTCGGGTCCAGCCAGCCGCGGCCGTCGAGGAACACCAGCCATGCCCCGTAGGCGTATCGGCGACCGCGGCGCGTCGGCTCACGCCACTTAGCCCCCGGGCCGGCGTCATCGAGCAGGCTGCCCATGGCGATCACGCTGGCCCACATCGCCCGGTCGAGGGCGGGCCAGTCGGCCAGGGGGCGCGAGACACGCTCGCTCATCGGCCACCGCCCCGCCGCCCACGCGGCTTCGGGGCCGGGTCGTCCGGCCCTACCAGTTCCAGCACCTTGATGTCGTAGAGGCGTGCGGCGGCCGCGCTCTCGACGCCGGTGTAGTACATCGTGGTGGTGTCGATCGACCTGTGCCCAAGGAAGCGGCGGGGACCTTCGTAGTTCCCCGGATCGAGGTCCAGATACAACTTGCCCGCCAGGTGCCGGAACAGGTGAGGGTTCATCCTCACCCCCAGCTGGTCCCAGATCGTCTCCCCGACCTGGGCCGCGATGCTCACCCCGTGCTTGGGCTTGGAGGGATCCCGGCCCGGAAAGAGCCACGGAGACGCCTTGCCGCCCAGGAGCGGGCGCCAGTTCTTCATGTAGCGGTTCAGCCGGGCGACGGCGTGCTCAGGCAAGGGCCACTGCATCGCTTCGGCAGTCTTCATCTGGAACGCCTCGATCTCGATGTAGGTGGCGCCCGACTTCGCCGAGCCGTGTTGCACGATGTGCCGGTCGGGTTCTAGCTCGCGCATGTTCCGCGCCCTCATCGGCGCGAACAGCCAGAGCTCGATCAGGACCGCCGTCTGCATGAGCACGGCCCCCTTGCGCGGCGGGTCCTTGGCGACCGCCATCGCCTCCAGCTTGTCCGGCAACTTGAACAGTGCACGGACGAGACGCCTGTCGTCGAAGGCCGCCAAGCGCTGGCGGTTCTTCCGCGTCATGCCGCGCTCGCGGTCGCCCAGGCGCCCGACCATCGCCTTGATCGCCGCAACGTCCTCGGCGGGGAGGCGGCAATAGTTCTTCGCCGTCGTATAGGCGTTGTGCCCCATCTCGATGAGCCCGGGGCTCGACGCACCGTCGCGGCGGTTGAGGTGCCAGCGCAGGGCGATCTTCAACGTCTTGGGCGAGAGCAGGGCGGTGAGGTCGGTGAGGGTCTCAGCCGGCACCCCGGCGTGGACGGCACCGGCGGCGAGTTCGCGCAGGTGGGCCATCTTCGTCGCGAGCGTCGCCGGGCGCAGCGGTTTCTTGGGCGCGTTCTCGTCCAGCAGGTCGACGACCGAGAGTCGGTGATGCAGTCGCGCGAGGTCGGCCTCGAAGCTCACCGGCAACACGCCGGCCGCCAGCTTGTACGTCTTCGACCACGACGGCACCGGAACCGTCACCGCCGGCCAGCCCGACACCGTCCTCACCGCCTCGTTCCAGGCGACGCAGGTCGCGCGCAACGCCTTCTTCGGCACCTTCACCCGCGGCGAGGCGTCCAGGTGGCGGTGAAACGCCGTCATCGTGTCGGGGCTCACGGTGTCCGGGGCGATGCCCCCGGTCGCGCAGAAGTCGATGAAGCGGGACAGACGGCGGCGCAGCGTCTGGGCCGGCAGCTGGTCCTTCAGGCGTGCCCAGGCGATCGGGAGATCATCGGCGGCGCGAGGTTCGCCGATGCCGAGATGCTCGATCGCGCGATAGACCTCGGACCGCGCGTTGGCCCAGCGCTTGGGCTTGATGCCCGCGAGCGTGGGGTTCGCCTCGGCCACCGCCGCCCGGAGCCCCAACGGCGCCGCCGGGATCGCGCCGGGGGACCGCCCCACACCGTAGGCGATCGTACGGATCGACGAGGACCACTGCCGGATGGTCTGCGGCGTGAGGACCCGATCGGCCTGGAGTGCGGCGATCACACCGGCGAGATCGCCGGGCGGTTCCGGGTGAACCGTCACCGCCGGCACCACGACCGCCGCTTCCGGCAAACTCTCGATACCATTGGTCGGTTCCGCCAGCAGCGGCGTCGTCGCCGGCGTCGCCACCATCGCGAACGGCGTGTCGGGACGGTCGAAGAGGGACAGCTGCTGCATCGGGAACCTTCCAGTGGACACACGCGGACAATCGGGAAACAGTAACCTGAAAATGCTTCGAGCACAGAAAGGCGACCCGATCCCGATAATCACTCACTACGTTGAAGTAAAAAGACTTCTTTGGACTCCTGACGACCTCAGATCCGGTCGCGACTGTTGATCAGGCGGTTCAAGTCGGCGGCGCGGATGCGGACGCTGCGGCCCACGCGCAAGGCGGGGATCCGGCCATCGGAAATCATCCGGCGGACGGTCTTCGTCGAAACGTCGAGCGCGTCGGCAACGGCGGAGACATCGAGCAACGGTTCGACACGGGCGGGAGCGGGCGGCGACGGCCGGCGCATCACTTCGTCTCCTCGGTCTGGGAAGACGAACCCCGTGCCTCGGCGGCCAGAAGATCCCGGGCCACGCTCCGCGCGATGAGCTGCACCAGAACACGCAGTGAGCCCTGGGTGTCAGCCGCCGGCGGGGCGGTCGCGATGTCAGCATGGGGGCGGGGCTTGGCCATTCGAGGACGCGGGTGTCCGTTGGAATGGCCGCTTACTATTCATACACGGGACGGGTCGTCGCGGTATGAGGTCGGTGTCGGTTGATACCCGTTGCGAGGATCACGTCGGCGATGGTCTCGCCGATCGTCTCCTCCGCCGCCTCTTTGCCGCAACGTCGACGCCTTCACGGGACACGTGGCGGAAGGCAACGGCAAGGGCGGGCAGATCCAGTTTGCCGATCAGGAAATCCCGCAAGGCGAGGGCCGTCTTGTCATCAGTCTGCGGCGTGGATCCCGAACGAACGAACTCGGCCTGCAGGCGTCCGGCGCTTTCGGCCGCGCGAAGCAAGGAGCCTGAACTGTTCGATTTCTTCTCCTTTGCTCGCAGATCCTTTTCCCATGTGATCAATGCATCCACGCCGAAGGGAATGGCTCCTGAAACAATGTCACGCGCCTCGGCTTTCGTGCGTCCTTGACCATGAAGAAAACAAACATGCAAAACGGCCTTCATCTTGAGATCGAGAAGCTTGGCGGCGTTCCCGTGCTGGCCCGTCGCCACACGCTCGAACAGTGGATTCACCTCTCCCTGATTGAGCGCGGAGAGCCCTCGACCGATCTCTGCCGCAAGGTCCGTCGGGAGCGTGCTGCCCACTTTCAGGATTTCTGCGATGAAGGTGCGTTTCCTCATGACCTCGTCGGCCTGTTCGGGCGTGTCCGCCGCGGAAGCGAGCCCATGCCTCAGGATCTCGAATACCGGCGGCAGCATCTGTTCGGCCAGGAGCCGAAAGGCGAGCAAGGTGGATTGGGCGTCGTGACGAGCGGATGGGGAGGTTCGTTCCGCAGAGGTCAAGTGGCTCTGGTTCCTGAGGGCCAGCGTTTTGAGTTCGCTGAACAGCATCTCAGCGAGAGTGACATTCCTTGGCGTATCCTCTTCCATCCGAAGTCCCTCATCCTAGGACAAGATTAGAATGCGCCCGTCGGTCGTCTCCAAAGGCGGGGTACAGGAACCGCGCGAGGGGTGGCGAGCGAAGCCCCCATCGCGGGGGTGGTCATCCCGAACAGGTCGGGGACAGATCTGTGGTAGCATAAGGTCACCACAACCAGCGACGTGACCATGAGGGACCCCGTCCCCTGCGGATTCCGCTTCGTTCGCCCCCTTGTTCCGGGATTGGCTCGCCCCTTCGTTCCGATATCGGCTCGCCCCCCTGAACCCGGGCCGTCTCAGGCTGGTGGTGATGTCCTCGTCCGCGTGGTCGATCGTCAAACCGTCGTCCGCGCCCGTCGCAAGCGGCGCAGGCTGTCGCCGGCGAGTTCGAGGCGATGGGCGTTGTGGACGGGGCGGTCGAGGATCGCGTCGGCGAAGGTCGGATGGTCGATCGCGGCGTGCCAGTCCGCCACCGGCATCTGGCTGGTGACGATCGTCGAACGGCGGCCGTAGCGCTCCTCCAGAACCTCCAGCAGGTCGTGGCGGGTCCGGTCGTCGAGCGGCTCGAGCCCCCAGTCGTCGAGGATCAGCAACTGCACCCCGCCCAGCGCTCGGAACAGGCGCCCGCAGCGGCCGTCGCCGCGGGCCAGCGCCAGATCCGCGAACAGCTTGGGCACCCGCTGGTACAGGACCGAGCGGATGTCGCGGCAGGCCCGATGCCCGAGCGCGCAGGCGATCCAGCCTTTGCCCACCCCGGTCGGCCCGGTGATCGTCAGGTTGTCGTGGGCGTCGATCCACGCGCCGCCGATCAGCATCTGCCTCAGCGCCCGGTCGGGCCCGCGCGGGGCGTGAAGGTCCAGGTCCTCCACCACCGCCTGATGGCGCTGTCCAGCGACAAGAGGAACTGCCCCCCTGGCGACACGAGGAACGGACGCCCGGGGTCGGCGAGTTCGACCGGATCGTGGCCCGCACCGGGTGGAGCTCGCTTCAATGAGGCCCGGGCGTTTCCGCCCGGGGTCGGGCGTCGTCGTCGGCGCGCTGTGGCTCTATGACCGGTTCGTGCTTCAATGAGGCCCGGGCGTTTCCGCCCGGGGTCGGCCTCTCCCCCGGGGAGCGGTACACGCCGGCCCGTCCGCTTCAATGAGGCCCGGGCGTTTCCGCCCGGGGTCGGCCGGAAACTATCGTCGCGATGTTGGACCGTCGGCAGGCCGCTTCAATGAGGCCCGGGCGTTTCCGCCCGGGGTCGGTCGGACATGACGTGTCCCGGGCGTTCCCCCTGTACCAGCTTCAATGAGGCCCGGGCGTTTCCGCCCGGGGTCGAAACGGGGCTAGGGCTAGGGCGAACTGTAAGGGTCTGGCTTCAATGAGGCCCGGGCGTTTCCGCCCGGGGTCGGCTCCGCGAGGCTGAAGAGCTTGGTGCGGCCCGGCGATCCGCTTCAATGAGGCCCGGGCGTTTCCGCCCGGGGTCGGGCGCTCATCCATCGCGGGCCTCCCGTACGGCATGCTTCGCTTCAATGAGGCCCGGGCGTTTCCGCCCGGGGTCGCCGGCGCATGCCCAACCTCGTCGGCGTCGACGTCTACCCGCTTCAATGAGGCCCGGGCGTTTCCGCCCGGGGTCGGGTTCGAAGGGCGGCACGGGATGAATCCCCACGCCTTCGCCGCTTCAATGAGGCCCGGGCGTTTCCGCCCGGGGTCGGGGACCTCCTCGACGAGTTCGTCCGCGGGACCTACGGCGGCTTCAATGAGGCCCGGGCGTTTCCGCCCGGGGTCGGCGGCCGAGCATTTTGCTCTTCAAGAGGCTCTAACGGACGCTTCAATGAGGCCCGGGCGTTTCCGCCCGGGGTCGCGGCGGGGCTGCTGGAGTACCGCATCGAACTGATGACGCTTCAATGAGGCCCGGGCGTTTCCGCCCGGGGTCGCGACCTCACGCTGCCCGCCGCGCGGGGCGTGCGCGCGCTTCAATGAGGCCCGGGCGTTTCCGCCCGGGGTCGCCGACAAAGCCAGTGTCGGCACAGTGCTGCCAGTTCATCCCGCTTCAATGAGGCCCGGGCGTTTCCGCCCGGGGTCGGCGCCACCCCTGCGCTCGCCTTGCTGATCGCCGCGCTGCTTCAATGAGGCCCGGGCGTTTCCGCCCGGGGTCGGCCGCGTCGTATTCGAAGCGGGCGAATTGGCTGACATCGACGCTTCAATGAGGCCCGGGCGTTTCCGCCCGGGGTCGGGTGACGGGGTTCGTGTCGAGGTAGAGCGAGCGGCCCTCAAGGCTTCAATGAGGCCCGGGCGTTTCCGCCCGGGGTCGCCGTGCGCGCCCTTGTACCGAGACGGCTGGAGCAGCGGGACGCTTCAATGAGGCCCGGGCGTTTCCGCCCGGGGTCGGGCCAGGGTCAGGTCGCGCTGGACGAGGCCATGCGGCGGCTTCAATGAGGCCCGGGCGTTTCCGCCCGGGGTCGTCCCCTGTGGCAGATCGCGGGCGTGCTGGGCGACGACGTGCTTCAATGAGGCCCGGGCGTTTCCGCCCGGGGTCGGGCGCTCAAAAAGTACCGCTGCGGCAGGTCGCCAGTTTCGCTTCAATGAGGCCCGGGCGTTTCCGCCCGGGGTCGGCTCCACGACGCCGCCGGCGTCGGGCTCGTGCTGGCCGGGCTTCAATGAGGCCCGGGCGTTTCCGCCCGGGGTCGGCGCAGGAAGCCGCGAAGCTCCTCGACGCCGTGCCCGAACTGCTTCAATGAGGCCCGGGCGTTTCCGCCCGGGGTCGCTGGAAGAAGCGGGCCTCAAAGACCCACATCCGCAACGTGCTTCAATGAGGCCCGGGCGTTTCCGCCCGGGGTCGGGGCGATAGGCCGCGTCGTCCTGAGGCGTCAGCAGGCCGTGCTTCAATGAGGCCCGGGCGTTTCCGCCCGGGGTCGGTTGCTGACGCCGCCATGGCGAAGTGGGTCGGGCCGTCTCTGCTTCAATGAGGCCCGGGCGTTTCCGCCCGGGGTCGGTCCGGCCAAGCCCGGGGCGCTGACCGTGAAGCTGATGCTTCAATGAGGCCCGGGCGTTTCCGCCCGGGGTCGGGGCGAGGTCGCGCTTGCGTTCGGCTTCGAGAACCTCGGGGCTTCAATGAGGCCCGGGCGTTTCCGCCCGGGGTCGGACAGTGCGGGGAATTGGTACCGGAACGGAGTTCTCGCGCTTCAATGAGGCCCGGGCGTTTCCGCCCGGGGTCGGCGCGTCGATCACGACGACGGCCGGCGACATCGCGGTCTTGCTTCAATGAGGCCCGGGCGTTTCCGCCCGGGGTCGTCTGCGCTTCATGCTCGCCGCGACCAAGGTGACGGGCACGCTTCAATGAGGCCCGGGCGTTTCCGCCCGGGGTCGCCACCCACCAGCCGCCCCCGGAGGCCGCATGACCGAGCTTCAATGAGGCCCGGGCGTTTCCGCCCGGGGTCGGCGCCGCCCGCGCTCGACCTGGTGGCCTGGGCGGAGACGCTTCAATGAGGCCCGGGCGTTTCCGCCCGGGGTCGGACCGTGCGCTTCGTCGCGGCGCCGGACAGGAGCCAGCGGCTTCAATGAGGCCCGGGCGTTTCCGCCCGGGGTCGGGGCGCTGATGGCCATCGCCACCGGGATGGCCGCCCATTCGCTTCAATGAGGCCCGGGCGTTTCCGCCCGGGGTCGGCGACCAGAGCCGGCCGTGCCGTTCGTGGCCGACGCCGCTTCAATGAGGCCCGGGCGTTTCCGCCCGGGGTCGGGAGTGCGGACGCGACGGGAACGGCAGCGCACTTCCGGATGCTTCAATGAGGCCCGGGCGTTTCCGCCCGGGGTCGGCTGACGCCGGCAGAGGTCGCGACCCGCCTGCGGTGCTCGCTTCAATGAGGCCCGGGCGTTTCCGCCCGGGGTCGGCACACCTCGAGCGACTTCCCGCTGCTGCTCCAGGACGCGGCGCTTCAATGAGGCCCGGGCGTTTCCGCCCGGGGTCGGAGGGCAGACCGGTATGCTTTAGCAACGTCCTCGCTCTCCGCGCTTCAATGAGGCCCGGGCGTTTCCGCCCGGGGTCGGCCGAGGCTGATGGGCGTCCGCGACGGTCCGCTTGCCGAGCTTCAATGAGGCCCGGGCGTTTCCGCCCGGGGTCGCACGCGACCGGCAACGGCGGGCGTCGCGAGGGACGCAGCGCTTCAATGAGGCCCGGGCGTTTCCGCCCGGGGTCGGAGACCATTGAACCAGAGCTGACGACGGAGAATCTCTAGCTTCAATGAGGCCCGGGCGTTTCCGCCCGGGGTCGGGGTCCTCTTCGAACCCCTTGCCCGTACCCGGCAATCCGTCCCGGATTCGAGCGGTCCGCGTCCGGTGGCGTCGGACCACCGCCGCCCCGCCGCCTCCGGTATTCACGATGTCAAAGATCCCCAACCGGAACAAGCCCTTGCCTCCCCGCGAGCGCTCCCCGCGTCTTCTCGCCTGTCGGAGCCCTCGCGTCGCCCCGCGGCAGGGTCCCGCGCGCACCCCATCCTGGCCCATTTCGCGTCATACGACCACGACCTCCCGCGTCTTCAACGTGAAGGGCTTGCCCAGGGTCTCGATCCGCAGTTCCACCGCGTCCGCCGGGCCCACGTCGAAGATCAGCACGTGGTCCTCCGACGGCTTGATCTCCCGGTCGAGCCGGTGCCCCAACGAGGCCCGACGCCGCGCCGTGAGGCGGCACTGGAAGACCGAGAGCTGCACCCAGTCGCCGTGGGCCTGCATCACCTTGAAGACGCGCCGCCACCGCTTGGGGTCGGCGATGTCGTAGGTGACGATGTAGAGCCGCTCGTTCGCCGCCATCCTCCCGCCCTCCGGTCGTTCAGCGCGGGCAGTAGTGCGGCATCGTCGGGATCTCCCCCGCCAGATGGCGCGCGAGGAGGCGGGCCTGCACGTGCAGCATGCGGCGCATCGAGATGCGATAGCCGAAGGTCGGGTGCGTCGCCTCCTGGTCGAGGCGTCGCTCGAACGCCTTGATCAGCGCGCGCCGACCGGCGGGCGTGAGGTTGCAGCCGGGACCGACGGTGACGAAGTCGCCGGGTCCCACCTCGCCGTTGTTGACGGCCATCAGCACCGCGCTGTCGGCAAGGATGGGGCGCAGCGGCTCGATCATGTCGAGCGCCAGCGCCGGGCGCCCCGGCCGGTCGACGTGGTAGAGCCCCGCCCAGGGGTCGAGGCCCGCGATCTCCAGCGAGGTCGCGACGACACGGGTGAGCAGCGCATAGGCCAGCGACAGGCACGCGTTCACCGGGTCGGCCGGCGGGCGGCGGGTTCGCCGATCGAACGCGAAGGCCGGCAGGGCCGCAGCCCTGTCGGTCATCAGGCGGGGAAAGGCGCGGAAGTAGAGGGCCGCGCCCTCGCCCTCCACGCCGAGGAGGTGGGCGGCGTCGGGCGCGTGCGCCGCGCGCTCGACCAGATGGCGAAGGCGGTCGAGCGTCGCGTCGCGGTCGGGATCGGACCCCGTCGCGTGACCGGCATCGGGCGGCACGTCCGTCCCGTCGGCCTCGGCGTCCGGATCGGCCGCGGCCCGGTCGCGCCAGTTGCGGCGCAGGATCGTGCGCTGGTTGCGAAGCTTGGCGGCCACCAGATCGCGGGCGAAGGCGAGGCGCCGGGCGGGATCGGTGCGGAGCGTGAACTGGGCGGTGCGGGCCGCCGCGCCCCGCGGCCCCCGCCCGCCGGTCGAAGCGAGGAACCAGAAACCCGAACTCATCCACGCGACCGTCACCTCGGCGCGGGCGAGCGCGTGCAGCGCCGGCGTGGAGAGCGAGCCCGGGCCGGCGAGGATCAGGTCCGACACCTCGCCGATCGGCACCTTGCGGTCGGGCTCGCCCTCGGCGGTGATCACCAGCACCTCGCCTTCCTTACCGATGCGGGCCCCCGGCTGCTGGACGTAGAGCGGCAGGGCGGCGTCGGCCTCGGGCGGCGGGGTGCGGGGCACGGCGCCGGTGCGGAACAGGTTCACCTCGTCGGGCAGGCAGATGGGCAGCAGCGAACAGCGCACGCACTTGCGGCTGTTCTCCAAGGGCGGCGGAATGCGCCTGGCCGACGCCGCCAGCCGCAGGCCGGCGATCGCCTCCAGCGTGCGGGCGCGCAGCGCCTCGTCGAAGCGGACGGGCACCCGCTCCCGGCTCTCGGCGAACCACAGGAACCCGTCGCCCACCGTATAGCCCGCGTCCTCCAGCACCAGCGCCTGGGCGCAGAGCTGAACGCGCTCGGGCTCGTATGCGCCGGCCTCGACGTGGGGCCGCTTGCCGCGCTTGTAGTCGACCGGGGAGACGATGCCGTCGGTCGCCTCGACCAGGTCCATCTTGGCGAGGAGACCCAGCCGTTCGGAGGCGAGTTCGACCGAGCGAGTGCGGAAGGGCCGCGCCTCCGCCGCCTCGGGCGGGGGCAGCACCGGGCGGGCGCCGTCGACCCGGGCATGGACGCGCCGCCCGTCCTCGGTGTCGGCGCTGTC
>VYLD01000397.1_pt1 | contig 12930 bp, 9 predicted proteins | sample 5114401 | NCBI WGS metagenome assembly VYLD01 (sample SAMN12291783, study PRJNA351875) | freshwater metagenome | isolation source: freshwater lake | place: USA: Michigan, Gull Lake | collected 2013-08-08 | reverse complement strand
AAATTACGAGATTTGGAAAGAAAATCCATTTCACCCCAGCCTAGAGTTCAAAGAGGTGAAACCAAGAGAAAAAATCTGGTCAGTCAGAGTCGGCATTGGATGGCGAGCATTAGGGATTAAAAAGTCAGACGAAGAAAAGATAGTTTGGTTCTGGGTTGGGTCGCACTCCGAGTATGACAAGATTCTAGGTAAGAATTAGGAGCGATCTAACCAATCACTGCACTGGACCGAGAGTTAGACTAATAATATTATTCAAGGTTGATGATAGCGGGTCAGTGCGATCGCCGATCAACTTGGTCTGGGTTGACGGCCAACGGTTGACCCGCTATCAGTTCTTCCAGCCTGTAAATTTAAAATAAGCAGTTGGTCATAGCAGATCATTTACCGGTAAAACATTAAGGAAGGTAAATTTTCTTTGTGGGGGGAGGGCAATGTCTAAGCTCTTAGCAACACTTCCAGATGGTAAGGTCTGTGATTTCATAGATCAGAAAATCCGTAACGATACGCCCGAAGAGTATGTTCGTCAAAACATCGAGCGTCGTTTAGTGCTGGAATTGGGCTATTTGCCAGAACAGATCGAGGTTGAGTATCCAATTAAGCAGGGTAGTAAGACTGTTCGAGTGGATCTGGCTATTTTCCGTGAGGGGGATCAACACAATCAGGAAAATATTTGGATCGTTATTGAGTGCAAAAAAGACTCAGTAACACCCTCAGCCAGTAAAGACGGAGTTGAGCAGCTTCGGTCATACATGGCGGCTTGTGATAACTCTGAGTGGGGGATGTGGACAAATGGTAGGAAAAAGACCGTCTTGCGCCGCATTAGGACAAAGGAAGGCATTGAGTATGAAGAGCCTAATGATATTCCTTCTAAGAATGGTAATGTTGAGGAAGTTGATCGCCCAACTCGTGATGCTTTAAAAAATGCAGTTGGTGATAATTTACTGTTTTCTTTTAAGATTTGCCACGATCATATTTATGTGACTGATGGGCTACAAAAACAACCTGCCTTTTTTGAGCTTTTAAAGGTTATTTTTTGCAAGATTCATGATGAACGCAATTTTCCTAATCCATTGGAATTTTATGCAACAGCAAAAGAGAAAAAGAGTAATGATGGGCGGTTAACTGTTTTTAATCGCATTAGCAAAATTTTTAGCGCAGTTAAGAAACAATATCCTGCTATTTTTGACGCAAATGATGAGATTAAACTTCAACCGCGTTCTTTAGCTTATATCATCGGTGAGCTTCAACGCTATAGCTTTTTGAGTACAAATATTGATGTTAAAGGAAAAGCCTATGAAGAACTGGTTGGCGCAAATTTAAGGGGCGATCGCGGTGAGTTTTTCACACCTCGCAATGTCCAAAAAATGACCATTCGGATGCTTGAGCCAAAAGTCACTGATAAAATCCTCGATCAATCCTGTGGGACAGGTGGCTTTCTGGTAATTGCGATGAATGAAGTCATTAAAAAGTTAAAACTACAAGCAGGAGTAACTGAACAGTCAGATCCTTGGATGCAAAATGCACTGAATTCTAAAATTCAAGAAACAGCTAAAGCTAATTTCTTTGGGATTGATATTAATCCAGATCTTGTAAAGGCTACCAAGATGAATATGGTGATGAACAATGACGGCTCTGGAAATATTCTTAGACAAGATTCTTTGTTGCATCCTCATCAATGGGAAGATAGTTTTCGCAAGCAATTTGCAAAGGCTTTAGATATCGACCCCAAAACTCTACGGAGTGAAAAAGATCTGGGTCATTTTGATGTAATTGCAACCAATCCCCCCTTTGGTTCAAAGTTACCAATTAAGGATGAAGAAACCTTAAAACAATATCAGCTTGCCCACGTTTGGAAAGAAACTGAGTCTGGATGGGAACCAACAGAACAACTTCAAGGTTCTGCATCGCCTGAAATCTTATTTATTGAACGATGCTGGCAGTTTTTGAAACCAGAGGGACGTATGGGAATCGTTTTGCCTGATGCAATTTTGGGCGCTCCTGGATTGATTTATGTGCGGTATTGGTTAATTAAGCATTGCCGAATTGTTGCATCGATTGATCTTCATCCTGATACTTTCCAGCCTCGCAATGGGACGCAAACTTCGGTTTTGATTCTTCAGAAAAAGACTGAAAAGGAAATCGATCAAGGAACAATGCCTGATTATGAAATCTTTATGGCACAGGTAAAGGCGATCGGACATGACAAACGGGGTAACATCACCTACAGACGCAATGAGGAAGGGGAAGAGATACTGGTTCCAACTAATCCAGAGTCAATCCCTTTGATCGAGCGAACTGCCACGGGTGAAGGTGTGGCTAGACCGCTACCTCGTCAAAAGGTTGAGGATGATGATACGGATTTGGTAGCTAATGAGTTTATTGAGTGGAAGAAAAAGGTGGTACTAGGATGGTAACTTACGCTTTTAAATCTGATTACACGCCAGAGATACCTGATGATGAGTCGGAGAAGCTATCAACGACGATCAAGCTCAGTGAAGTATTTGCTGCTGGTGTGCGTCTAGAAGCTTCTGCTTTTAGTATTGAGGCTCATAATGCAGTTACAGCTTTGACAAATAGTGGTTTACCTCTCATACCGCTTTATGGTGAAGGTGGGCTTTGTCAAAAAGCTCTTGATGGCTTTCGCTTTAAACGAATTTATGTAAATTCTGAACACGGTTTTCCATTTCTTTCTGGCTCAGAGATTATCAGTTTACGTCCTAGAGTAGAAAAATATTTAAGTTGTAAGCAAACTAAAGGCTTAGATAAATTAATAATCCAAAAGTGGGACATACTAATTTCTTCTTATGGAACTATAGGCAATATCAGTCTAGCCACTGAAATATTTGCAGGTAAAGCACTATCAGAAAACGCTATTCGCCTCAGAGCTAATGATCCTGATACAGCAGGTTTTATAGCTGTATTTTTGCGTAGTCGTTATGGTCGTCCTCAGTTAACTCAAACATCTTGTGGTTCAGTTGTTAGTTATATAAAGCCAGAACATCTTGGAAAAGTTTTAATCCCTGATTTTCCACCGATTCGCCGAATTGAAATTGGTCGTTTGATGTGTAAAGCGGGAGAATTGCGTGATGAAGCAAATCATTTGTTAGACGAAGCTGATCGCCTTCTTCATGAACGTTTAAACTTACCTTATCTCAAAGATATTGCTCCGCGTGGTAGTGCATCTTTTACGACTACGATCAAAGCCTCGCAATTGATGGGACGCTTTGAGGGCAGTTTTCATAATCCTGAAGCGATCGCTGCCGAAAAACAACTAGCTAAGTTACCCGTTGAAATTACTAAAATTGGCGATCAAAGAGTCACAAAAGAAGTTAGAGCAATTACAAGATTTCGAGCGCGAACTTATGTCGAAAAAGGTGGGATTCCGCTATTAAGTAGTAAGCAACTTTTTCAAGTCGATCCAATTGATGTCAAGAAATTAGCAAAAGGCGCACATACAAAAGACTTGCCAGAAATTCAGCTAGAAGAAAATATGATCGCTGTTACCTGCTCAGGCACAATTGGGCGGGTACAAATCATTCCTAAGTACATGGCAAACTGGACAGCAAATCAACACGCCAATCGTTTGTTAGCTTCAGATGATATTAATGCTGGATATCTCTACGCTTGGTTAGTTTCCGATTATGGATACAGTCTCATGACTCGTCACGCTTATGGTTCAGTAATTCTTGAATTTGACCGATTTATGCTTGCTTCTGTCCATATTCCATTACCTGAACCAGCTATTAGAAATGAAATTGGCGATCTAGTTCTCAAAGCTAACCAACTACGCGATCAGGCTTGGCGCAATGAACAAGAAGCAATTTCCAAATTAGAAAAACTAATTTCTTCTAAATCAAATACACCTATGAATAATCAAACACCTATCGAAAGCTTCTCCTTAGCAAATATTAAATTTGACTATAATGCAGAACCAATCTGGGAGTTAGCCGCCCGACTCTCTGCCAAAATCCCTAATGAAGAATGGGCAAAACTACCAAAAGACTTAGCCCAAAATTTTGACCATTATCAACAGCAACAGGATAGTTAGTGAGAGTCGTTTTCGCCGATACAGGTTATTGGGTTGCCCTTCTCAACCCTAGTGATAATTTGCATAAAAAAGCTGTTCAGCTATCAAAAACATTGCGTCCCGTCTACATTGTCACCAGTGAAGCCGTCCTTATCGAAGTCTTAAACGACTTTTCTAAACGTGGTGAGTATTTCCGTGACTTAGCCATAGAGCTAACTCAAAATTTGCGTTCTAACCCCAATGTTCGTATTGTTCCCCAAACCAGTGAGCAATTTGAACAAGGATTAAGACTATATCAACAGCGTAAAGACAAAGCATGGAGTCATACAGATTGCGTATCTTTCAAAATAATGGAAGAAAATGGAATCACAGAAGCACTCGCTTATGACAAACATTTTGCCCAAGCAGGCTTCACCGCTCTGATGCGGAATTGTCGGGTTTGAGTTCGCAAGTAAATGTACCTTGTCGATGATGCTGAGGAACCAGCAAAAGGTTCGTAAGAATCTACAGCTTACAGCACTGTTATCTGTAAATATTCTCGTTTTCAAGGTGTAATTGGGCAATAGCTCGATCAATTAAATCATAGCCCTCCCCCAGGGATTCGATCTGCGAAAACCGATCGCGCCAAATCGCCGCACCAGTAAAATCCTGACAATACCAAGCCAAATGTTTCCGCGCTTGCCAGATACCGCGTTGTCCCTTGTATAGCCATAGCCCTTGTAAATGCTCTTTAGCTAGGCTTAACAGGTCAATAGAGGTGGGTTTCGGCAAATTTTTGCCTGTTTTGAGGTAATAATCGATTTCCCCCACCAAATAGGGATAACCGAGGGTTCCCCGCGAACACATCACCCCATCGGCCCCGGTAAATTCCAAACAATTAATCGCCGCTTCCACAGAAACAATATCGCCATTAGCGATGACAGGAATCGATAAAACCTCCTTCACCCGTTTAATCCATTGCCAATCGGCAGGCCCGTGATAACCCTGTTCCCTAGTGCGTGCGTGCAGGGTCAACATTTGCGCTCCCGCATCTTCCAAACGACGGGCAAAATCGATAATATTAATCTCTTGAGCGTTCCATCCCAAGCGAGTTTTCACCGTTACCGGCACCGATACCGCTCCCACCACTTCCCTAACAATTTGCTCGGCAATTTCTGGCTGTCGTAAAAGCGAAGAACCGCCGCCTTTTTTAGTAATTTTATTAACAGGACAACCCATATTAATATCGATGGTCATCGCTCCTTCCTTAACCGCTTTTTCTGCCGCCACAGCCATAAAATCGGGACGGCAATCAAATAATTGCATACTAATTGGTTGTTCCTTGTCCCCGATAACCATCAATTGCGGTAACTCTTGCAGCTGGGAGATTTCTGTCGCGTTGACCATCTCCGTATAGAGCATGGAATCGGGAGCAAAGCGTCTCACCAAGCGCCGAAAAACTAAATCGGTGACACCGGATAAAGGTGATTGCAATACGCGGCTATGTACTTCTAAATTACCGATTTTGAGAGGGGATGAGTAAATAGTCATAGAATCGGTTGAAAAATCAACAGCCAACACCAGCAAACCGAACAATTAGGAGATAGTTCCGTCACTGTTAACATTTTGCCAACTCCTAATATAAGCTTAACCCTAATCGTCTAGCCTAAAAGTACCTGTACGATGATTGGGGAGGATAGAATCCTATCTCTCCTAAACAGGTAATTAAACAAAAATTTCGCTTTTTTTATGGATAATCTACAACTCTGGCAACGTTACCAAGATTGGTTATACTATCACCCCAACCTAGAACTTTATCTCGATGTCAGTCGGATTCCCTTCGATGAGGCTTTTCTCAAAGGTCTGGAAGCAAAATTTGAGCGCGCTTTCCAAGATATGACAGCTTTAGAACAGGGTGCGATCGCCAATCCCGACGAACAGCGTATGGTCGGCCACTACTGGCTGCGCGCTCCTGAACTCGCTCCTAACCAGGAATTGCGGGCCGAAATCACCGAACCCATAGCACAGATTAAAGAATTTGTCAAGAAAATTCACTCCGGAGCAATTAAACCGCCTGATCAAGAAAAATTTAGCCATATTCTCTGTGTAGGCATCGGGGGGTCTGCTTTGGGTCCCCAATTCGTCGGTTCGGCTCTAGCACCCGATTTTCCCCCCTTAGAGATTGCTTTTATTGATAATACCGACCCGAAAGGCATCGATCGCACCCTAGCCCATTTACCCTTAGCTACCACCCTCGTTATCGTCACCAGTAAATCCGGCGGCACTCCCGAAGCGAGAAACGGAATGTTAGAAGTCCGCAACGCTTACGAAAAACAAGATTTAGACTTTCCGCAACACGCGGTCGCCGTCACTATGCCGGGTAGCCAACTGGACAAATACGCCCAAGATTGGCTAACTCGTTTCCCTATGCAGGATTGGGTCGGTGGTCGTACATCAGAACTATCCGCTGTCGGTCTTCTCCCGGCCGCTTTGCAGGGTATCGACATTGATGAAATGTTAGCTGGGGCCAAAGAAATGGACATCGCCACCCGCGTCCATAACCTGAAAAAAAATCCTAGCGCCCTACTGGCTCTGGCTTGGTATCATGAGGGCAATGGCAAGGGGGAGAAAGATATGGTGATTCTGCCCTACAAAGACAGTCTCTATCTCTTTAGCCGCTATCTGCAACAATTGGTGATGGAGTCCCTCGGTAAAGAAAAAGACCTCGATGGCAACAAGGTGTACCAAGGTATCGCCGTCTATGGTAACAAAGGTTCTACCGACCAACACGCCTACGTTCAACAATTACGCGAAGGTGTTCCCAATTTCTTCGCCACTTTTATTGAAGTGTTAAAAGACCGACAAGGAGATTCCATGGAAGTGGAAACCGGCTCCACTACTGGCGATTTCCTCTCAGGATTACTGCAAGGTACTCGACAAGCTTTATACGAAAATAGTCGTCACTCTATCACTATCACTATCCCAGAGGTTACTCCTCGTCAGGTAGGGGCCTTAATCGCCCTCTACGAACGGGCCGTTAGTTTCTATGCTAGTTTAGTTAACATTAACGCCTACCATCAACCCGGGGTAGAAGCGGGGAAAAAAGCCGCCGCTTCCATTCTGGATTTACAGAGAAAAATCGTGCAAGTTGTTCGGGAAACGGGGACTTCTCTCGACCTAACCACTCTAGCGGCCAAAATCGGCGCTAGTGACCAAGTTGAGGCTATCTATAAAATTGTCCGTCATCTCAACGCTAATCGGCGCAGTTTAACTATTACCGGCGATTTAAGCAAACCAGAAACGATCCAAATCTCTACCCGCTAATCAGTTATCAGTTATCAGTTATCAGTTATCAGATGTAAGTTTTAAGTTAATTAGTTATTTATTTATCAGATGTAAGTTAATTAGCTATTTAGTTATTTATTTATAGCGGTTCTCACATCTGTGTGGCACACTTTAACCTTTGCTGATTAAGTTTTTCAGGATTGAGAATGTACCTCTTGTCAACAGGAAACGCTATATCTTCATCTTTATCCCTGATTACTGTTTACTGATTACTGTTTACTGATTACTGATTACTGTTTACTGATCACTGATCACTGATTACTGATTACTGATTACTGTTTACTGTTTACTGTTTACTGATTACTGATTACTGTTTACTGATTACTGTTTACTGATTACCGTTTACTGATCACTGATCACTGATCACTGAATATAACTAACCATGGAAATGCTCGAAAACCTGAAAATGGCTTTTTCCGCTTTGATGGGCAATAAACTGCGTAGTGGTCTGACCATGCTAGGAATTGCTATCGGTAACGCCTCCGTCATTGCCCTAGTGGGAGTGGGTGAAGGAGCGCAAAAAGTCGCCCTCGAGCAGTTTGAAGCTCTCGGACCGAATGTTTTATTTGTTTCCACCTCCTCGCGCAATGTCCGGCGGACAATTCCTAATCCCCGGCCTCTCACCTACGAAGATGCTCAAGCGATCGCATCTCAAGTTCCCGCCATTGCCGCCATTTCTCCCGAATTGAGCGGTAAAAGAATCTTATCCTTCGGTAATAGAACCAGTAATAGCCCCCTGATCGGGGTGGGAGCCGAGTACCTAAACGTGCGTAACCGTCAACTATCTAAAGGTAGATTTATTATGGAATCTGACCTGAAACGGGATAATCGCGTGATTGTCTTGGGATCGGAATTAGCCAAAAATCTCTTTGGTAATCGCAATCCCGTCGGCGAAAATCTTCGCATCGGCAATCTTAGTTTTCAAGTTATTGGAGTTTTACAGGCGAAAGGCTCCTTATTTGAGGCTAATCAGGACGATCGAGCGTTAATTCCCCTAACTACTATGTCTAATCAGGTTCAAGGACGCAGAGCTATCTATGGCATTCCCCTAACTCATATTTCTGTCTTGGCGAAAAACTCTGCCCAAATTAAAGCCGCTCAGTTTCAGATTAGCAACCTGCTGCAAATGCGTCATCAGGTCAGCGACGAGAATTATGTGCAGATTTTCCCTCAAACCGCAGTCTTAGAAATGACCAAAGAGACTAACGATAGTTTAACTAGAATGTTAGCCTCGATCGCCAGTATTTCCCTTTTTGTCGGGGGAATCGGCGTAATGAATATTATGCTCGTGTCAGTCACGGAAAGAACCCAAGAAATCGGGTTAAGAAAGGCTTTAGGAGCCAAAGAAGGGGATATAAAAGGTCAATTTCTCATTGAATCGGTGATTTTAGCCACCACTGGCGGAATTATCGGGATTTTTGTCGGCATTCAAGGAATGTATCTAGCGGGAATTTTTGCTGCTTTAACCACCAGTGTCTCAATCCCTGCGATAATTCTCGCTTTAGGAGTTTCTAGTGCCATCGGTCTAATTTTCGGTGTTGTTCCCGCTCATCGTGCCGCTAAATTAGACCCAATCGTTGCTTTGAGAAGATTATAGTTTTTCTAGGTCTTGTCCTGACCTCGGGATTCTATACCCGCGTCCGTTGTCGTAAATCCCTCCGCTTGCGCTAATATTTGCAGATTGTGGGCTATGGAGGCGAAAGAATCGGCAGGATATTCGATTAAAGTGGCGGAATCGAGAAAAGTTTCCACTCCCACGGGACAACCCAAATAATCAGCCACCGCTTTTGGAGTAGTGGAACCGAGGAGAATAGTTCCCGATTGTCTCACAGAAGATAGCTTTTCCCAAGGCTCATCGATCATTAAGGATAAATGGGTGGGAGCAAAAAGATTCGATAATTCGATCGCTTTCTCCAATGATTCCACCACCACGATTAAACCATAATGAGCGATCGCTTTTTCCGTTAACAATCTCTGGGGATGTACCTGTAACTGTTTTTGCACTTCTTCCTGTACTATTAGGGCCAAAGCCTTATCCGTCGTCAATAAAATCGCTGCCGCTAGGGAATACTGTTCCGCTTGCGCTAATAAATCTAGGGCCAACTGCCTGGGATTGGCTTGACTATCGGCAATAATAACCAAATCAGAAGTAATAGAGAGATAATCGATTTTTACATGGTCAGAAACCAGTTTTTTAGCCAAATTAGTATAAAAATCACCTATTCCGGCAATCATCTCCACGGGAGCGATCGTTTTTGTACCGTAGGCTAAAGCGGCGATCGCCTGTGGTCCAGCCACCCGATAAATCTCACTAATACCCACCGATTGGGCTGCCACTAAAATCGCCGGATGGATGCGTAAATCTTCATCAGCAGGAGATACCATCACAATCCGTTTAACCCCCGCTATTTTGGCAGGAATCGCCTGTTGGAGCAATAAACTGAGATAGGCACGTTTACCATCGGGAACGACAATTCCCACGCTGTTAACCGGTTGATAACGTTTCCCCCGAACCGTACCATCCTCAGGAAACTGGACCCAAGCTTTGGGAAGACGCTGACGATGAAAAGCCTCCATTTTTTGACAGGCAACGGCGATCGCATTTAATAAATCCTGCGACACCTGTTGATAAGCAGCATCGAGTTCCGAGCCGCTCACCTTCAGTTGTTGTAGATTAAGGGACTGTTGGTAGAATTTTTCCGTGTAATCCACCAACGAGCGATCGCCAGAAAGTCGCACCTGCTCGACAATCTCTCGGACAAGCGATTCTTTTTCCCGAATTTCCGGATCGTCGAACCGTTCCCGAATTCGTCTCAGTTCCGTTCTGGCTGACCATGGCTCTGTGATAATTCGCAACATCGAGCTATTATCCTCTAGGGGCGAAACGAGATTAAAAAGTTTTCACTCCTCACACTCTAGCTTATCGCTTTCAATCTTGACCGGGGAGGGAGACGAAGTCGGTTATTTTAGCCGTTAGTCGTTAGGGGGCAGGAGGCAGGAGATAGGGTGATAGGGTGATAGGGTGATAGGGTGATAGGGTGATGAGACAACTTCCCCACTTCCCCACTTCCCCACTTCCCCACTTCCCCACTTCCCCACTTCCCCACTTCCCCACTTCCCCACTTCCCCACTTCCCCATCTCCCCACTTCCCGATTTCCCCAAGGTAACAAAACCAGATATTCTACTAAATAGTCGCCTATCACACCAGCCTGATCTCGTGGTCGTCCAATGCAGTTTGCCAAGATATTAATCGCCAATCGCGGGGAAATCGCCTTAAGAATCCTTCATAGTTGCGAAGAATTGGGCATTAGAACCGTTGCCGTCCACTCTACCATCGATCGCCATGCCCTTCACGTTCAACTGGCCGATGAGAGTGTTTGTATTGGTCCGCCCCCAAGCAGCAAAAGTTACCTAAATATCCCTAATATCATCTCGGCTGCCCTAACACGCAACGCCACGGCGATCCATCCCGGTTACGGTTTTTTGGCAGAAAACGCCCGCTTTGCCGAAATTTGTGCCGATCATCAGTTAACTTTTATCGGTCCGTCTCCCAGCGCTATTCTGGCTATGGGGGATAAATCTACCGCTAAAAAAACCATGCAAAAAGCGGGAGTTCCCACTATCCCTGGCAGTGGTGGTTTAATTACCTCAGAAGCGGAAGCAAAACGTATCGCTGATGACATCGGTTATCCTGTCCTGATTAAAGCCACCGCCGGCGGTGGAGGGCGTGGGATGCGTCTTGTCAATAGTTCAGATGAACTAGGTGATATGTTAAAAGCCGCCCAAGGGGAAGCAGCAGCGGCTTTTGGCAATTCAGGAGTATATCTAGAAAAATTTATCGAATGTCCCCGACATATCGAGTTTCAGATTTTGGCCGATAGTCACGGTAACGTGATCCATTTAGGAGAAAGAGACTGTTCGATTCAGCGACGACACCAAAAACTGCTAGAAGAGGCACCCAGCCCCTTCTTAACGCCCCATTTACGCTCAAAAATGGGTAATGCCGCCGTTAAAGCCGCTAAATCGATTAATTACGTCGGGGTGGGAACTGTGGAATTTTTAGTCGATAAACACGGCAATTTTTACTTCATGGAAATGAACACCCGTATTCAGGTGGAACACCCCGTCACGGAGATGATCACGGGGATAGACCTGATCCGAGAACAAATTCTGGTGGCACAGGGCGAAAAACTGCAAATTAAGCAAGATCAGGTGATATTTAGAGGGCATTCGATCGAGTGTCGCATTAATGCCGAGGATCCCGATCACAATTTTCGCCCCCACCCTGGCAAAATTAGCGGTTATCTGCCCCCCGGCGGTCCCGGTGTCCGCATGGATTCCCACGTTTACACCGATTACGAAATCCCCCCCTATTACGATTCCCTAATTGGGAAATTAATTGTCTGGGGAGAAAATCGCGAAACTGCGATTAAACGCATGAAACGCGCCCTGCGGGAATGTGCGATCACGGGAGTACCGACGACTATTGATTTCCATCGTAAAATATTGGAAACTCCCGCCTTTTTAGCCGGAGATGTTTACACTAATTTCATCCAAGAACATCTCTTGCCCTAGCGCGTTACCATGAATTTTAGATGAGAGTAGGTTGGGGATAATAATGACAGTAGAAGTTAAATTTAACTCGTTTCAACTCAGCGATGAACAGTTCTTTCAACTTTGTCAGGATAACCGAGATTTGCGCTTGGAACGCAACCCAAAAGGAGATTTAATTATTATGCCACCGACTGGAGGAGAAACCAGTAATTCTAACGCTGGAATCACTGCCCAATTATGGTTATGGAATAACCTAAATAAATTAGGTGTAGTTTTTGATTCTTCTGGAGGATTTAAACTACCTAATGGGGCCGATCGCTCTCCCGATGCTGCTTGGATACCTTTGGAAAAATGGCAAGCTTTAACCCCACAACAAAAGAAAAGATTTTTACCTCTATCTCCCGATTTTGTCATTGAATTAATGTCTCCTAGTGACAACATAGAAACTGCTAGGAAAAAAATGCAAGAATATTTAGATAATGGGACTCGTTTGGGTTGGTTAATCAATAGAAAAACTAGAGAAGTGGAAATTTATCGTCAAGGACAGGCAGTAGAAATTTTAACTAATCCAGAGAGTTTATCGGGGGGAAATATTTTATCTCAATTTGTCTTAGAACTTGATAGTATTTGGTAATTCTATAATCCTATAAAAGAGAATCTAAACACGATGACAGTAGTAGAAATTAAATTTGAATCTTGGCAACTCAGCGATGAACAGTTTTTTCAACTTTGTCAGGATAATCGAGATTTGCGCTTGGAACGCAACCCAAAAGGAGATTTAATTATTATGCCACCGACTGGGGGAAAAACGGGTAATTCTAACGCTGGAATCACTGCCCAATTATGGTTATGGAATAACCTAAATAAATTAGGTGTAGTTTTTGATTCTTCCACAGGATTTAAACTACCTAATGGGGCCGATCGCTCTCCCGATGCTGCTTGGATACCTTTAGAAAAATGGCAAGCTTTAACCCCACAACAAAAGGAAAGATTTTTACCTCTATCTCCCGATTTTGTCATTGAA
>VYLD01000265.1_pt1 | contig 12949 bp, 24 predicted proteins | sample 5114401 | NCBI WGS metagenome assembly VYLD01 (sample SAMN12291783, study PRJNA351875) | freshwater metagenome | isolation source: freshwater lake | place: USA: Michigan, Gull Lake | collected 2013-08-08 | reverse complement strand
ACTTAAGCAATTAAGCGTTTTTCGCTATCTGCGTCAACCCCATTGACGCGACCACCCTAAAAAAGTGGCGTGGTGAGGAATCGCCGTCCGTTTTACGGCGGCGAGGATGTCAATGGTTTCTTTTAGTACCCCTGGAGTCCCCGGCAGCGCATTAATTACCATGACTACCGTATTATCGGCGGCGGGTTTACCATTAGAGGGAGTGGCTTTAGTAGCGGGGGTCGATCGCTTGACCGATGGCTTTAAAACCGTATTAAATGTGATCGGTAATACAGTTAATGCCATCCTGCTCAATTACTGGGAATTAGGAGAAAGGGAAAAATCCCTAGAATCAAAAAACTAGCCTCACCTGGCTGCGGCAGGCCTCTCGTAGAAGTTGGACAAGCAGGGCAGGGATTAGAACGATATTGTCCTAAATCAATAATTTCATCTCGATAGTACAGTCCCTCAGACAAAACCTTTTTAACTGTCAAGGATGTCTTCTCTCTCATCCTGGTCAAGAAAAATTTCTTTTCTTCAGTAAATTGGTCAAACCAGACAAAACTAAAAAATCCCCAATCTACTATCAATAGCCCAGAGATAGGCAGTTTATTTAATAATTCTTCTGCCCACTTTTTATCATTAGATTTCGGTTCTTCTCGATACCATACTGTTATCGGTTGTTGGGTGAATGCTTCCACTATCATCATTATCTTACCAGCCAATTGCACTTTTTGCTCTGGGGCGATTTTGAGTATCTTCCTTAACTGCTATAGGGTTGAGCCATCTGCTATCCAGATAGCACTAAATTTTTGGCTAACTCTTTGCCATCTAGCTTCTAGCTTCAGATTTTGCGGTTTTAAGTTACTTTTCTCTAACACCTGTTTGAGCAGAACTCTCCAGATTTCACAAGGTAAATTCATTAAACGTTTGGAGACAGCTTGTTTACTTACTTCTAAAGGCTTTACCCATAATAATCCTTCTTCTTTTAAGACTCTTACTGCTTCACTTAATCCCGCTATTTTACGATAGACTAATCTCAATACTAAAGGGACCATTACTGGTAGATTTAAAAGCCTATCTCTCATTAATTTATCATGATTTCCCTGGAGATATTTTAACGGAGTAAATGAAGTTGGTGTTAAGTATTGAGTTAATTCTTCTACCATTTGAGGAATTTCTAAGACTGGCGACTGACATTGACGGCGTAAGTCGGGATTCCCCTCTTTTCTAGGTCGTTGCTTAGAGCGCTTTTTCACTGACTCACCTCTGATTTCTTCTCATTATTTTACCATTTTTTACTTTCTTCCTCTTGGATTATCAGCTACTCTTTATAATTAAGCCTCTTGCTTAAGTTGACAACAATGAAGGAAACTGCGCCCATAATGTAACATATATTATATCACGTCAAAGCGCTCAATGGTTAGGTTAATTTGGTTTTGCATGGGGAATCAATAGGGTTTATAGAATCATTTTGTTATGACAAATCTTCTCAACTTAAAGCTAATTGAGGCGCGACAATAGTTTCGAGGAAAAAAGCATTCAGATCCGTTAAGCTTTTGGCCTGTTCCAAGGTGATTGCACAAATGTTCCCCTGCTGATCAATATCGACCAAGGTATTTTCCTTGATTTCTTGAGTTTCGACAATAGGATTGTTATTGAACTTTAAATATAGAGTGTCCGTATCTTGAAAGTAGGTGATTTTCATAGCTTAAAATTCCTGTAATTTAAATAAGTTGTCAGTCATCTTTTTCTAAGTCGTTAAGAGATTGATTCGTGATGAGAGAATAAAGAACATCGGGGTCTAAATCAGCCCCATTTTCCCAATAAATTGTTCCCCAATCAGGGTTAATCTTGACCGTTTTAAAAAAATCTAAGTCTTTAAGCGTTTGAAAAATGCCAACAAACTCGATAATTTATTCAAGATTAATAATCCCCTCTTGATCATCTTCAAACTTAAGATAAAGTTGATAATTAGGGTTTGCTGAATAATGGTAAAACCCTTTTAAAATAAGGCTTTTGACCTGTTAAAATCCGATGTTCATGCTGCGAAAATCGGATTGGGACTATCAAAAACCTGGCATTATCCCTATTGTAGTACATAAGTTGGTACAAAAAAGAGAGGGCAACAAAGCCTGAAACTCCCGACTCCTGACGACCGACTCCTGACGACCGACTCCTAACCCCACCAACAAACTTTTTGCCGCAAACCCTAATTATTTAGAGGTTTCACTTCAATAATATCTTTTAGCATGGTTTATAGCGTTTCCTGTTCACAAGAGGTACATTATCGATTCTGAAAAGCTTAATCAGCAAAGGTTAAACTGTGCCTCGCAGATGCGAGAACCGCTATATTCATTTATTCTATTTAACTGATTCTCAATCTAGTCAAATATTAGGGAAAGTAACGATAAAACTTTCGACGATGAAGAACACGAGCAAATGTAATTGTATCTTCTTCAACAAAAAAACCAATTCTATAGTCACCAATTCGGATACGATAGGCATTATATTCTCCTTTTAATTTTTTAAGGTTGTTAATTTCGCTTAGCTGCTTAACTGCTAAAATATCAGTAAAGACAAGGTTTTTGATAACTGAGTAAGAGGAGGTACTTTTTAAATCTTTAAGATCCTTGATAAAAGTAGGAAGATAGTTAATTTTCATTCTTTTTCTAATTCAATTAAAGCTTCCTCCAAAGTTAAGGGAGTTTCATCTTTAACGTCTATCATGGCTCGATAGAGTCCAGTATCTTCATAAGTTTCTATTATTTGTTGATAATCTTCAAAGTTAATGATAACTTGCTGTATCTGACCTTGATTATCCGTAATCAAGTCTTGAGCAAAGGGATAATCTTTGATGTTCATAATTGATTGTTACTCATTTTACTTGGGTTTCTAATCTGCTTCTAATGTATCACGAATTTGTGCTAAATGGTGACAACAAAAGGTTATTTAATAGAACTTATCCAAGAAACGGGAACCGCTATCACGTCAAGGGTTTCGTTATTGTCAAACATTTCTAGGAGATAACCTGCTTCTGATTGTTGTTCATTAGGAGGCAAAATTCTACAATCGTCCCTTGATCGCCTTTTTGAAAGACGGCGTTAGGAACATCTTTACAGAGTTTAACTTGTTGAAAAAGTTGGACGGGTTGCATTATTCACAATCCTTTGTTTCCAATTATAATAGGATGGAAATTAAGTCTTTGGCAATATCAATGACGGCATCTATTGTATCAGCTTCAGCGACAAGTCCTTGAATATCGGGACTGGTGGCGACATAGTAATCTTGTCCGTTTTCTTGAAAGCGTTCAATGGTGAGGTTAATTGGGTTTTTCATAGCAGTTTTTTGAGTAAGAATAAGGTGGCTTTAGGATTTCTAATCTCCTTCTAACTTAGCCTGAATCTGTGTTAACAGTTCCTTACACTCTTTAACCAAGGAAATCCCCAATTCTTGGCATAATTCAAGCGCTTGTTGGCAATCACTGAGGGCAAGTTCAGGGCGATTTGTTTTGTGGCCGATTTCGGCGAGGGCTTTTAAACTATGGGCGATTAAAGGTTTAAAGTTAATCTCTTGAGAAATCACTAAGGATGCTTGAATTTTGCTTTCGGATTCGCTGTTGTTTTCTAGTTTGAGCAATGCCTCCCCGATATTATGGAGAGAATTTGCCACCCCTTGCCGATTGCCGATTTCTTCTTTGATTTCCAGAAATTGCTGTTGATAGACGATCGCTTTTTCTAGTTCAATTAAGGCATCCTGAAGACTTAAGGACGTTTTGACAATAGTTCAGGGCATCGTTTTGTAGGTTATTGCAGAAAAATAGTTGGGTCTCGAGGCTCGCATATCTTTTTGTAACAAGGATTACATTTTGAGGCGAGACCTCACTAAAATTTGCTCCACTGCATAAAATGCTTTTTTGTCAAGCATAGTAAACCCACAAGAGCCAAATAGTTTAGACTGAGACTAATTCAGGTTCACTGATCAGCCGTAGAAGTTTTGAGGAATCAACGGTTTCCATCGCAAAGGTTTGGCCGTTTTGATCGGTAAAATCAATCAGAAAAGCTTGTTGATTAAAAGACATTAAAACGGTTCCCATTTGTCCGCGACGCAGAAGGATGGGCTGATGGGTCGTTTTGTGAGTAGCGGTAACATCTTCCGTTAGGGCAACGAGATCGTCGTTGCTGAATCAAGGTATGAATGACAACCTTGCACCCATCCAAAAGTTAGTTTGGGTCTAGGTTTTAAAAATCCCACAAAAGAAGATTCATATCTCAAATCAGCAACGCCGTTAATTAATGGGATAGACATTAGTAAGACGAGGAAAGTTTTCAGTTATTTGGACAATCCAACAACTTAAAATTAAGGATTCTCCGATGTCGGTACAGAGGTTAAATTTCAGGTCATATACTTTAGACGTTCATAATCTGAGATTTATTAAACTTCTGAAATCGTAGAGTGAGCAAGGAATCCAGTTCTTTTTTATGTTTCAGATGGGCATCACTCAGACATTCATAAATAGCTGAAGAAAAGTCAGAAAAGTTTTCATAATATTTACCATACAAACATTTCTTTTTGACAAATTTCCACAGCCTTTCAATTAAATTTAGATTAGGCGAATAAGACGGCAGATAGAGTAGCTCTATTGACAAAGAAAGAGCCAATTCTTCAACAATTTTACATTTTTGATAGCGGGCATTATCTAATACTAGAGTGATGGGAATAGTTAGTGCTAAAGCAGCTAGTTTTTTAAGAAGTTCACAGACTTGATCTGCTGTAATATAAGTGTCATATGTTACCATAATAACTTCATGAGTTATTGCATTTAATGCTCCTAAAACATTGAAGCGTTTACGCCCGCTCGGAGACTTAACGAAAAGTCTCTCAAAACACCAATACCGAGAAAAGCTCCCATAACAAAGTGAGCCGCATCAACAAAAAAAACAGCCCTTTTTCCTTCTTTAGCCTCATTTAGTCTTGGTTCTAGCTTTTTTTCTTTGTAGTCTTCTTGTTCATCCCGGTCAGCTTTAGAAGGAAGATAACCTACTTTTATACATTTCATTCCCATGGATTTTAAGAATTTCCTCACTTGAGTAGGAATTCGTTTTATTCCTGTCAATTCTTCTCTTCTATATACAGCTTCATTTATTGTGGCGGGTGGATTTTTCTCGAAATATTTTTTGAGCGTTTCTCTTTGAGACTCTAATTCACTTTTAGGGCGATAGAAATTGATTTCTTTTAATTTTTCTATTCCGCCTTCTTGATAATCTCGAAGATAAGTTAATAAGGTATTTGGCGAGATTCCTGCTAACTGACAAATTTTTTGGTGCGGTATTTTTTGACTCTTTAACCAAAGAACTTCCATCTTCAGTTGAACCCGGGGATGGGGATGATGAAATCTTTCATAATACAGTGAGTTCTTTTCTTCTTCCGTGAATTCTAGGTTAATCATGTTTTCAATGAGTGCTTTGCTTCTAATTATGACTCTTAAACTATATTATTGTCTTTGAGTAAAAAATGCAAGTTATAGCCGTGCAAAGTATAGTGAGTGCCATATTGATCGATTTTATCAAGTTCGGCTTCTCCTTCCATTACTGCTTTTTTAAGAGCATTTTCTAGGATTTCTTTGTTAGCTAAGGGAATACCTAATCTTTGTTTGAAAAGCAAGGCTTTATGTTTTCCTTTTGAATGCTCAGGATTGAGGCAGTAACGTTCAAGTTTGTCTCCTATGGTTAGCTCGATTGGCGTTGGGAAGTTTCATTTTATTTGTCGGCTTCTCCTAAGTTTTCCTGAATTTTTGCGAGGAGTTCCTCTCCGTCTTTCATTAGGGGAATGCCTAGCTCTTGGGAGAATTTAAGGGCTTGTTGGCAATAGTTGAGAGCGCGATCGCAGTGATTCATTTGGTCGGAGATCGCAGTCTTGAGAATTGTCCATCATATTTGAACGTTAAGCGACAGCAAAGCCTGTATAGGGTCTAATTTCAGGGGATTTAAAGGCTAAAATAATCTGGTTTTGAGGGATTCCTGCGGCTACTAATTCATCGGCAATACCATCCTCAGTTCCGTCGTGTTGAATCCAAATTTTTTGATCAATAATATCAATATGTAATAGGGTTCCGTAGATTCGATAACCATTTTGCCAACCTGTTTCAACCAATAAATAGCGATCGCGGGTTTGCTCTAGGACTAATTCGATTTGGATTTGGCGATCGGTGTCGAGGAAGTCGGCATAATCTTGGAATGTTTTTTCAATAATTTGCCGATATTGGGCAATTAAGGAAGCCATCGTACAATTACCTCCTGGTTGGGATCAAAACTAAATAACTGAATAATACCATCTTCAATTAAGGTTTGACCTGCTTCTTCTTCAAATACTGTTTTGCAGGTGTTTTCGCTAACAGCCAAAAATAGTTTATATTCGGGATAATAACGCCTTAAAAGATGGTTATAAACGACAAATTGACCAACTGCTTCTTCAAGGTCTTTCATGTCAGAGGGACGAGTAAAGCTCTTAATTTCAACGGCTATTTTTTCTGTTCCTTTTTCTGCGGCTAATAGTCTTTCTGCTCCCAAATCAACAAATAGGTTTTTGCCTCTTGCTAAACGAATCCGTAGGGGGTCATGGGTAATTGTCCAGCCGTCTTTGATTATGATTTTCCTTGATATATCTGGGTTTCAGCGATTTTGGGCTTGGTCGAAGTAAATCCCAAGCGGGGATTGGAGTTGAGGCTTTTCTCGATTTGTTTTTTGTCTAAGTCCCATTAGGGCGTGTTTTACACAGTCATGGAAAATATCTTTAGCAGGCATTGTTTTCTGGTTCGGCGATCGCGTTATTTAGCCAGTGAGCAATAGTCTCGATTAGGTTGGGACGGATAGAGGGGAATTTTTCTGACTTGAAGCAACGTGCTAGTTGATAGGTGTTGTCCAAGAAACGGGAACGGCGATAACATCTAATGTCTCATTATTGGCAAACATTTCTAAAAGGCAGCCTGCTTCTGGTTGTTCTTCGTTCGGGGTCAAAAGTTCAACAACAGTACCTTGATCGCCTTTTTTAAAAATAGTGTCGGGGACATCCCTACATAGTTCAACTTGTTGAAAAAGTTGGCCGGTTTGCATTATTCACAATCCTTTGTTTCCAATTCTAATAAGATGGGAATTAAGTCTTTGGCAATATCAATGACGGCATCTATTGTATCAGCTTCAGCGACAAGTCCTGGTATATCGGGACTGGTGGCGACATAGTAATCTTGTCCCTTTTCTTGAAAGCGTTCAATGGTTAGGTTAATTTGGTTTTGCATGGGGAATCAATAGGGTTTATAGAATCATTTTGTTATGACAAATCTTCTCAACTTGAAGCCAATTGAGGTGCGACAATAGTTTCGAGGGAAAAAGCATTCAGATCCGTTAAGCTTTTGGCCTGTTCCAAGGTGATTGCACAAATATTCCCCTGCTGATCAAGATCGACCAAGGTATTTTCATTGATTTCTTGAGTCTCGACAATAGGATTGTTATTGAACTCTAGGTATAGAGTATCCGTATCCTGAAAGTAGGTGATTTTCATGGCTGACTTGGGTTATCAAGAGTTTCTAATCTTCTTCTAATAGTGATTCATTTGGCGGCGATCGCGGTTTTGAGAATTGTCCATCATATTTGAACGTTAAGCGACAGCGAAGCCTGTATATTGACGTATTTTAGGTTCATGGAATCCCAAAACAATATCTTCTTTAGCAATGCCTGCGCTTAGTAATTCTTTGGTGATACCGTCTTCGGTGTTATCACATTGTACCCAAATTTTCTCGTTAATAATTTCTAAATGAATCAGACAATCATGATAACGCTGATTCTGTTGCCAACCTTCTGAAATGACGAGATATTGATCATTCTGAGGATCAAAAGCTAGACGATTTTGAATGTCCGCATTGTTATAAATAATTTGGCTATAGGGGACAAGAATCTGATGAATAATTTTGCGGTAATGGTTTAGTTTATCCATTGGGTGATTACCTCATTGTCAGGGTTAAAGATAATTAGTTTTAGTGTTTTTTCTTCAAGGAGTATTTGACCAATTTCTTGATGAAATAAGCTGTTGAAAGTGTTTTCTCGAATAGCAAGATAAAGAGTTCTATCTAAAAGTTGGCGTTTGATGATTTTTTCATAAAGAACATATTGACCCAGCGCATTTTTTAAGTCTTCGACTTCCGATGTCCCGATAAAGCTTTTAATTTCAACGGCTATTTTTTCTGTTCCTTTTTCTGCCATTAGTATCTTTTCAGCCGCTAGATCAATAAACAAGTCTTTTTTGCCAATTTTAAGACTTAAGGGATCATCGGTAACTATCCAGCCGTCTTTGATTAGGGCGTGTTTTACACAGTCATGGAAAATATCTTTGGCAGGCATTGTTTTTTATAGATAAAAACTGAAATTTTCTCAGGTTTACTTTAAGTTATTGTCTGAATCTACTAAGTTTTCCTGAATTTGCCCTAACAGTTCCTCACAATCTTTAACCAAGGGAATCCCCAATTCTTGGCATAATTCAAGCGCTTGTTGGCAATGGCTGAGGGCAAGTTCAGGGCGATTGGTTTTGTGGGCGATTTCGGCGAGGGCTTTTAAACTATCAGGGATTAAATACTTATACTTAATATCTTGAGAAATAACTAAGGATGCTTGAATTTTGCTTTCTGCCTCGCTGTAGTTTTCTAGTTTTCTCAAAGCTTCTCCTATGTTGTGTAGAGAAATTGCCACCCCTTGCCGAAAGCCGATTTCTTCACTGATGTCGTGATGTTGCTGGTGATGGGCGATCGCTTTTTCATACTGTCCCAGGGAATTATAACAATTGCCTAAATTACCGAGAGAAATTGCCCCCCCTTGCCGAAAGCCGATTTCTTCACTGATGTCGTGATATTGCTGGTAATGGGCGATCGCTTTTTCATACTGTCCCAGGGAATTATAACAATTGCCTAAATTACCGAGAGAAATTGCCACCCCTTGCCGAAAGCCGATTTCTTCACTGATGTCGTGATGTTGCTGGTGATAGGCGATCGCTTTTTCATACTGTCCCAGGGAATTATAACAATTGCCTAAACCACATAGAGAATTTGCCACCCCTTGCCGATCGCCGATTTCTTCACTGATGTCGTGATATTGCTGGTGATAGGCGATCGCTTTTTCATACTGCCCCAAGTTTTTATAACACTCGCCTAAGTTCCCCAGAGAAATTGCTACCTCTCGCTGATTAACGATTTCTTCACTGATGTCGTGATGTTGCTGGTAATAGGCGATCGCTTTTTCATACTGCCCCAAGGAATCATAACAAAGACCGAGACGGTTTAACGAGTTACGATAACAAACTTGTTCCCGTTGACTCCCTGCAATAATTTGCTCATACAATTCGGCTCGCTGACGATAAAATCCTTGGAAATCTAAAAAACTATCAACCGATTTATTTTTCCCTTCTCCGCCTCGCTCCTCATTCAAAATGTTGTATGCTAACTGCCATTCTCCCAATTCCCCTGCATGGTAAAACGCCTCTAAATATTCCTTCAAATCTTCCAAGGATTCCCAGGGAGGCGAGGGTAAATGGGCTAAATAATAATCTAAGGCTAATTGATGGGCTGATCGCAATATTTCAGCATTTGCTTGATCTTGTACCACCATTGAAATTAAAGGTAAAAACTGAAACCGTCGCGGTTTTCCCGCTTTTGGTTCGGGGGGAAATTCTTGTAATAAAGACAAACGAGCAAAATGTCGTAAATCTTGGTCAGTTATTTCTGGGGTTAATGCCTGCGCTAACCCTAAATCAAAACTCTCGCGCAATACCGATAACCGCGTTAAACTCTCCCTTAATTGTGCCGCTAATCGCGCTAAACTGGCGGTAATCACTTCTCTGACACAGGTTTCCGTGTCGCGGTGATACCCTTCCACATCAAACATATTTAAGCCCAAATTTTGCGACTCGGTGACAGAAACCCCTTCTCCAAATTCATCACTCATCCAACTACAAACCAGTTGCATTAAAAGAGGATGTCGTCCCATCTTGTGGACAAATTCGGCTAATTCTTGATTAGTTCCTGTCAAACCGTAATTCACCCTCACCAACTGGATTGCGTCGGCTTCTGCTAATCCCCCCAGGCGCAACCAATGACAACGCCGCGTTAAATTGGCGACAAAACTCGGCTGTTCCCGACTGGTAATCAGGATTTTACTCTGGTTTCCCGAACCCAACCAACGGATCAAAAATTGCCTATAAACTGAATCTCCCGCCGTCTGAACTACTGTTTCTAAGTTGTCGAGAATCAACAGACAAGGTGAGGTAATCAGTCCCCGTATCATCTGCTGAATTAACGTCTCATCGTTCCATTTTTCATCGTAGGGTTGCTCCAAATTTTCTAATAACCAGCGTCCAAATTCCGCTACTGAATAACGCTCCCTAAAACTAACCCATAACACCCGCCAATGAGGGATTAACTGTTCCCTGAATTTCACCGCGAGGGCAGTTTTTCCGTAACCGCCAGTCGCCACAATTCCGATTAAGTGTATCTGATCATTACCTAATGCTGTTAGTAGTTCTTGTAATTCTTGCTGTCGTCCTTGCCATTCATTTACTGGTGGAAGCGTAGTATTCAGGGTTGCTGATTGCGTTGGGGCTAACTTTGTCTGTTCCCTACCAGACGACTCCAGCTAATGCTCTTTGTTAGTGTCACTGGGATAGTAATGGTTATGGTTTCCCCCCAAAAATTTAGCTTCAACATTTTTGTTGAATTGATAACCCTGGGATTGATCCTTGTTAATTTGAGTATTGCGGATCTGTTTTTCCGTTGCGGCTAACTTAGCGGCTAATTCCTGGTTACTGCTCATCAACGCCCGCATTTCCGTTAATAATTCTGTAACTTCCGAATCAGCTAATACAGGTTCCAAGTCAATGACGGCTTGCTCAACTTCAGGTGCTTTGCCTGCGGTTAATAACTTTAAGGTTGGCGAGGTAGGAAATTTGCGTTGCAGTGTCGCCAACAAGGAATCGTTAAGATTTTCCCCAGTCTTGCCTAAAAAACCTGTGGCAATAGCAGCACCAGCCAAGGGAGCAATATTCGTGGCCCAAGTTATCAAAGTCACTAAGAGTGGTTCCATCAACAAAAACCTCTTGATTTTTTTCTAATGATACAGTTTTTCCCAAAAAAGAATAACGTTTGCTTAAACCGCCGTATCAATGAATCGGTAATCGCATTTATTTGATTGTTCTCGATTCCAAAGGAATAACTAATTTTAATACGCCCATTGTTAGTTAAGCAAAACCCACAGGCTGAAACTGAACATCGTTGATGATTTTCACCGTTTCTCCTGATTGCTTAATCACAAATAAACCGCGCCGATAAGCATAACTATCTATGCCGTGGTCGCTTTCAATCCCCGCTACTGCGCCATAAACCTGAAAGTCTCGAAATTGGGGAAAGGCTAACTTAAATCGCTGTAATCGGTCGAGAAAGTCATCTACATCATCCTTCGAGAGTCGAGATTTACACTCCACCGCCACTAACTCACTGCCATTCACCGCCAGAATATCAATTTCCATCGCTGCCCCGGGACGTTTACTTTTTAAGCGACTCATGGTTTGGGTGACATCAATCCCCCGCCCTTGAAATAACTGCACAACCGCCGGCTCTACCATTTCTTCTATAAAAAGACACAAAGGGGTAGTTAAGTTATTGACGGCTTCGGTGGTGGCTCGTACCAGCTTTTTCAATTCTTCCATCGTGCGATCGGCTTCAGCCCGGCGGCGATCGGCTTCAGCACTGCGGCGGTCCGCTTCGGCATTTCGTTGTTCAGCTTCAGCACTACGGCGCTCGGCTTCAACATTGCGGCGCTCGGCTTCTTTTTGGAACTCGGCAAATTGAGCCTCGGTTCTTTCAAACAGTTTGTAAATATCGGCGATCCTAATAGCTTCTGACATGGCGTGTTCTTGTCTATTTGAGCAAAGCCGATCCTATTCTAGCGACTCGGCAGGCTGAGAGGACATCGTTCTTTTACCCATCACTTGCTGACAGGATAAATCCGACACCATCCCCGCCAAAAATCGCCAATTTTTTCCTAAAAAAGTTTGGGGTACCCCACTCCCCCAAAGCCACACCCAAAGCTAAAAGCCTTAGCCAATAAGCTTTTTATTATGCAATTTTTTTTAATTAGACCTCTTGCATTGGCACATACCCCAGATTTTTTCATAGCAAGTATCAACCTATTGAAGTGGGGAAAATCTTATGTTTTCAATGCTTACGTTCTTAACTGCTACCCTAAAAAACCACCTCAAAAAAAACGGTTTTTTTGTCTTCGATAACCCTTGCAGCGATCGCTGGGTACAATGTTTACAGGATGTTACCCAAGCAACCCCCGTTATCCAAACTAACGGAGAGATTATCTATCCTATCAAAGCAAATCCTGACGCTATGGGAAAAAGTGATGCACAATCCCCCGGAATTGGGCTTTTACCTCATACAGAATGGTCCTACAAAGCATTCCCTCCTAAATACCTCTGTTTGCACTGTAAAACCCCAGATCGTTGGGGTGGGGGTGCGACGACTTTGGTTAAGTTTGATGACTTAATGCGTCATTTTACCCTTGAGGAACAACATTTTATGGCGGATCAACCTCAATATTTTATGTCCAAGGACGAGAAAGAAAGCTGTTTTGCACCAATCTGGCAACGAGATGCCGAAATCATCCGCTTTAGCTATAATGTGCTGGTTTATCGGGAATTTAGCCCCGCTCTTAATAAACCGGTCGCTTCCGGTCTAAATCCCCGTTTAATGGCTTTATGTGTTGACACTCCCGTCGCTAAAAGCGAGGGATTCTTGGTTCATTGAGTTTCCTTGATCTGGCAGGACGTATCCAACCAAACCAGAGGGAATCTCTCCCCAAGCGCATTAGTTTCGGTATGCCCTACCGTACTTAGTCCCTTTTTGAGAATGTTGATAGCGGCGTTAATA
>VYLD01000396.1_pt1 | contig 12979 bp, 7 predicted proteins | sample 5114401 | NCBI WGS metagenome assembly VYLD01 (sample SAMN12291783, study PRJNA351875) | freshwater metagenome | isolation source: freshwater lake | place: USA: Michigan, Gull Lake | collected 2013-08-08 | reverse complement strand
TGACCTCGTTGCCGGGGCGCAAGATCGTGGTGCTCAGCGCCGACGTGTTGTTGCCGCGGGACTGTGGCGACCGCGAGACAGCCATGCCCTCGGCCGAGCTCGACGTCGCCACGCTGTTGACGGTGAGCGCTGGCGTCTTCCCGTGCGGCCGGGGGACCCGCGTGGTGGTGCGCCCCGACGTCGAGCCGTGGCTGCTGCAGTCGCTGGTCGCCAGGGACCCGTCGGTCGAGCTGGTGGTTCGGGTCGGTGACGATGTTCGCGCGGTCGGGCGCGTGCGAGCCCTGCTCGAACGGCTCGACCGGTGATTGGGCAGAGACCGGGGTTCCCAGGCCCCAACCGTCGGGTTGACGGTGGGATCTGGTGCGGCGACACTCCAGCTCGTGTGTAAAGGGGTGAGCCCCAGGGTGAGGCTGCTTCCTCGCGCTGTTGAACTCGCGTAGACGCTGCTGTGCCCCGGGAAACCACCATGCGCCTCCTGCTCTCGAGTCTGATCATCGTTTCGTTCGGAGCGCTCGCCGAGGCGAGCGCTGCCAGGAAGGAGGCGGTCGACGCCGAGTTGAAGAAAAAAGCGGTGTCGATCGCGCCAGACAAGTCGTTGGCCGGCGACATCACGCGCAAGAAGAAGAAGGAGGACGACGCGCCGGCGCTGACCTACGACACCTTCCGCCTCGACCTCGAGGTGCAGGTGGCCTCGAAGCGCCGCGAGCAGATCGCTGATCTGCAGAAGATCATCGAGTTGTCGACGGACAAAAAAGAGAAGCCCGCCCTGTTGTTCCGACTCGGCGAGCTCTTCTGGGAAGAGTCGAAGGGCTATTTCTTCGACGCCAACCGGAAAGATGACGACAAGATTCGCGCGATGAACGCCAACGACCAGGGCGGCATCGAGCGTGCCGAGGCTGAGAAGGCCGAGTTGCTCGCCAAGTCGAAGGAGCTCGCGGAGCAGGCCGTCGAGCGGTACTTCCAGATCGTTCAGGAATACAAAGATTACGAGCGCACCGACGAAGTCTTGTACTTCCTCGGGCTGAACCTGATGGACTCTTCGGACGAGAAAAACCAGCGTAAGGCCCTGGCCTCGTACAAGCGGCTGATCGAGAAGTACCCCAAGTCGAAGTATCTGCCCGACGCTTTCCTGGCGGTCGGCGAGTACTATTTCAACACCTCGAAGAGCAGGCGCGACCAGCTCGAGAAGGCGCTCGACAACTACAAGAGCGCAGCCAAATACCCAGACAACAAGGTGTATGGGTACGCGCTCTACAAGCAGGGCTGGTGCTACTTCAACATGGCCGACTATGAGAAGGCCATGGACCAGTTCAAGTCTGTCGTGCTCTACGCAGACATGCAGGGTCAGGAAGAGGTCGAGGGCAAGGGCAAGTCGAAGCGAGCCGGCCTGGTCAAAGAAGCACGCAATGACTACGTGCGAGCCTTTTCACGAGGCGGGGGCACCCCGAGCGAGGCGAAGGATCGCTTCAACAAGATCGCCAAGGCCGCCGATGACCTTCGGCTGATGATGAAACAGCTGGCGAACCTGTACTACGAAGAGGGCAAAGACAAAGAGGCAGCGCTCACCTTCGACATGTTGATCAAGGAGCGCCCCAACGCCCCCGACGCTCCGGGGTTTCAGGGCAAGATCGTCGACTGCGTGATGCGCGCTGGAAACAAGCGCATGACGGTCAGCCAGGTGCGCCGGCTGAGGAAGATCATGGAAGACGTCGTCAAGGGCAACCCCAAGATGGACGACAAAGAGAAGAAGGCGCTCGAAGAAGCGCGAGAGCTCTCAGAGCGCACCATCTCGAACCTCGCCGTCAACTGGCACAACGAGGCCAAGAAGACCCGCGACGAAGAGACCTTCGGGTTCGCGAACGAGGTGTATGCCGACTACCTGACGCTCTTCCCCGAGAGCCCGAAGGCGTATGATCTGCGGTTCTTCTGGGCCGAGCTGCTCAACGACAACCTGAACAAGTACAAGAGCGCGGCAGAAGAGTACACGCGGGTGATGCAGGTCGACGTCGGCCGCATCGAGAAGAAGGGCGAAGACGGCGCCCCCGGCAAGCCCGGAAAGTGGATGAACAACGCCGCATACAATTCGATTCTCGCGTGGGATTCGGTGGTCAAGGAAGAGGCGACCGGTGAAGCGGGGAAGCCTGCGCCGGCGGCGGACCCGAACAGGAAATCGACCATTCCTCCGACCAAGCGGGCGCTGCTCGAGGCCTGTGAGCGCTATCTCAAATACGTCGAGAAGGGCGATAAGCGGGTCGAGATCGCCTACAAGGCCGCGAAGATCTATTACGACTACAACGAGCTCGAAGAGGCGGTGACCCGCTTCGCAGACATCGCCCTCAAGTACCCTGACTACAAGTTCGAGAATGGTGACAAGGCTGGCGAGATCGCCGCCAACCTCGTGCTCGACTCGTACAACATCTTGCAGGACTGGGTGAAGGTGAACGAGTGGGCGAAGAAGTTCTACGCCGAAGAGAAGCTGGCGGTCGGTAAGTTCCGTGAGGACCTGGCGAAGCTGATCGAGCAGTCATCGTTCAAGTTGATCAACCAGCTCGAGGCGAAGTCCGAGTACGCCAAGGCTGGTGATGCCTATATGGCCTTCGTGCAGGACTGGTCGAAGTCTGAGCTGGCCGACAAGGCGCTGTACAATGCGTCGATCGACTACTTCAACGCCCGGTCGCTCGATCGCGCCATCGAGGTGCGCAAGCAGCTCATTCAGCGCTACCCCAAATCCCCCTACGTTCCCAAGACGGTGTACGCGTTGGCCGAGAGTTACGAGGCGATCGCCGGCTTCGAAGAGGCTGCCGATCAGTATGAGCACTACGTCGCGAACTACGAGAAGACCCGCGGGCCGGGAGGGAAGAAGTTGCCACCGCCCAGGGCCAGGAAGGGCGCAGCAGCGGCTCCGTCGGTGCCCGAGCAGGAATGGGAAGAGCAGAAGGCCCAGGACGCGCTCTACAACGCCGGGGTGTTCCGAGACGGCCTTGGACAGTACAAGCAGGCCTTGAAGAACCGCGAGCAGTACCTTCAACTCTGGCCAGGCTCGAAAGACGTCGAGGCGGTCACCAAGCTGATCATCGAGCTGCACGAGAAGATGGCGCTGTGGACGAAGGCCCAGAAGCTCTACGAGGACTACGAGCGGACCTGGCTCAAGGACCCCAGCAAGCTGCTCTGGGCCGAGGGAAGAATCGCGTCGATCTATGAAGACAAGCTGAAGAACCTGTCAGGGGCCCGGAAGATCTACGTTCGGGTGTTGGACTACTACGAGCAGCTGAACAAGAAGCAGCGCGACACGCTCGATTTGCAGGCGCTCGACGCGGTGGCGCGGGCTTCGTTCGTGATGAACGAAGATGACTTCAAGCGATATTCAGCGGTGAAGCTGCGGTGGTCGGCGTTGCAGAACATCGGTGAGCTCAAGGGCTCGATCGCGGCCAAGGCCCGCGCGCTGGAAGAGATTCAGAAGACCTATACCAGGACGGTGCAGTTCAAATCGGCCGACCCGGCGATCTGTGCGCTGTTCAAGATTGGGCAATCGTATGACCAGTTTGCCGAGGCGTTGTCGAACCCGCCGACGCCGAAGGGAATCCCCGATGACCTGCTGCTCGAGGTGAAGGCCCAGTTCGAGCAGCAGGCGGCGCCAGTGCGCGACAAGGCCGCCGAGGCGTTCACGGCGACAGTGCAGAAGAGCCAGGAGCTCGACGTCTTCAACCCCTGTTCATCGGCGGCGCTCGAGATGCTGCGCACGCGGTACCGCCCCGAGCAGTTCCCACCCATGCGCGAGGTGACCTTCGAGCTGAAGAACGACGCGAGTCGAAGCGTGGTGATGGGCGGTGGCCTGTTGACCACCATTCAGCCGGTGCCCGTGGTGTCTTCCGAGAAGGCGGCAGAGCTCAAGAACAACAGCTTGTCGGTGGGTCGCAACGTCGCCGACTCGTCGCCAGCCCGAGACTTTGGCGATGAGGGGCCGGAGAAGAAGCCTGAGGCCAGGAAGGTCGAGGAGAAGAAGGCTGAACCCACCAGGCCTGCGCCCGCAGCCCGGCCGACCCCGATCGCGAAGCCGGCGCCGGCGAACAACGACGAGCCTGAGGACACGCTGTGAGCCGCCACGTGCCAGACTTCAGCTCCCGGAATCCTGCGGCGAAGCGCTCGACCCTGCTGCCCGTGTTGTCGTGCGTTTGGGTGGCGTTGACCGCCGCTGGCTGCAAGACGACCGAGGCCGGTGGTGGAGTGAAGGACGACCGGGGCTCAAGCCGCCAGGGGGCCAGCGGGAGCGGTTCTGTGGCGAATGACGTGCCCCAGGTGTCGAGCAAAGCGAAGCTGTTGTTCGAAGACGGACTGAGGGCCTTCGAGCTGCAGAAGAAGAGCGGCCAGTTCGACTACCCGTCGATCGAGAAGAAGTTCCGCCAGGCCGCTGAGGCCGACGACCGGCTCGCTGAGGCCACCTACAACCTGGGGGTCATCGCTGAGCGACAGGGGAAACTGAAGGACGCGGTTGGTTTGTATAAAGAAGCGCTCAAGCAGAAGCCGACGTTGCGCCAGGCGTCTGAGAACCTCGCGGTGATCGCCCAGAATCAAGGCGACGAGAAGGGCGCCGTCAGCATCTACGAGAGCATTCTGGCGACCTACCCTGACGACGCCGGCAGCCGCGCACGCCTCGCCGAGATTCATCGGCGCCGGGGCCAACCAGACAAGGCGCTCGAGCTCGCCCGCGAGGCGCTGTTTCGCGACCCTCGCACGGTACAGGCCTACAAGACGATGCTTCAGGTGCACTACGAGCAAAAGCAATACTCGCTGGCGCGGTTGATCGCTTTGCGAGCGCTCAAGATCGAAGAGAACGACCCTGAGGTGTATTTTACCCTCGGTCTATTGAACCTGGCCGAGAATGAGCCGGTCAAGGCCCGGGCCCAGTTCAAGCGCGCGGTGGAAGTCAAAGCCGACTACCTGCCGGCCCACTACGAGCTGGCCCAGATGGCGTTCACGCAAGAGGACTACACCGGCGCCGAGGAGCACCTGCGGAAGATTCTTCAGGCCAATGGCAATAACGCTGAGGCGCTGGTCAACCTTGGCGTGGCCTACAAAGGCATGGGCCAATACGACAAGGCCCTGCAGGCCTATGACGCCGCCCAGAAGCTCAATTCCAACCTGCCAGCGGTGTATCTGAACCGGGGCATCATCATCGGCATCAAGGGCGACCCCGACAAGGCGTTGACGTACTTCAAGCAGTTCATTCAGATGTCGAGCGGCGACACCTCGGTCACCGATCAACACCAGGTCTTCGAGCTGATCAAACAGCAAGAGGCGGTCATCGCCCAGCGCGACGAGATGAAGAAGGCCGAAGAAGAGGCCAGGAAGATGGAAGAGGAGATGAAGAAGCAGGAGGACGCCGCCAAGGAGGAAGAGCGCAAGAAGAAGGAAGAGGAGTTCAAGAAGCAGCAGGACGCGGCGAAGGGCAAAGCTGCCGCAGATGCACTGATTGACGACTCGAAGGATGGCGCGAAGCCCGACGGCGCGAGCAAGGAGGCACCGCCAGCTCCCGGGACCCGCGGAGCGGGCTCGTCGCCGAAGAACACGCAGCCGGCGGCTCCGGCACCTGGAACGACATCGCCTTCGGGCAAGCCGGAAGTGCCGAAGAAGGAGAGCACGCCCGACGAGCCGAGCGACGCGCTCTAGCAAGGTGCACCGGCGCGACCCGAGGGCTGGCGACGGGCCGTGCCCCGTCAGTCGCCTGCGACCCCCCAGCGGACCTTTCGGGTGCGTCGCCTGAAGGCGGAACGGTCGGCTGGTCGGGTGCGTTCGAGCTTGCACCTCGTCGTCCCAGGAGTGAACCCGTGCGCCTTTTCGTGATCGTCGTTTCTCTCTACTCAGTGGTGGCTGCCGCCCAGCAGACCAGCGTTCCCCGTGCTGCTTCGCCGGTGCACCAGCCGGTTCCGGTGCAGCAGGTGACCTTCGCGGACACGGACGTGACCGGGGGCATCGTCAAGGGCCAGACCGGCTTCGAGACCTTGAAGCCGAAGGTCATCTTCAAGAACCTCATTCAGCTTCGAGGCTCCTTCGCGCGGGAGTTGCACGACTCCGTCGACGCGCTGTGAACCAGCGTGGTCACACCTGCTCTTACGGTGTGCGACCATCGAAACCGGACAGAACCGTTTGCGGACACCTCGGGAGTGGTAGGGTCTGCGCGCCGTCTGGGCATTCTGAAGGAGGTTCGATGCGGACACGCTGGTGGACTCTGGCGCTGGTGTCGGCGATGGCGCTGCCTGCGCAGGCGCAGGACAAGAAGGGTGGCGGCGAAGGGAACGTCACCTTCAAGAAACAGACTGAGTACACCTTCGACGACGACACCATCGAAGGCGATCTCACCAGGCCCGATGGGGAATACGTCGAGGCCCGCAAGAAGGTGAAGCACTCGAACCTGATCAAGATTCGGGAAGAGTTCAAAGACAAGGTCATGCAGTCAGTGGGCGAGCTGTAGGGCCCGCTGAGGAACCCGGCCCCTGGCCGGTTGTCTCGTCGCCGCTGACCAGTCGATTTCGGAGGCCCTCGTGCCCGTACCGTTGACGCTGAAGGTTTTCAAAGGTGAGCAGCTGCTCTCGTCGAAGGAGTTCGATCGCGATCTGATCAAGATCGGGCGGCTCGCGTCGGCGCACCTCACCATCGATGATGAGAAAGTCGCCCGCATCCACGCGGTGATCGACGTTTCTCCCGACGGGACCCTCTCGGTAACGGACATGGGGACGGTGGAAGGCACCCTGCTCAACGGCAAGCGGGTGATGAAGAGCTCGCTGTCATTTGGTGACGCAATTCAGGTCGGGGGCACCACCATTCGGGTCGAGAAGTCAGCGGTGGTGGTCGCTCCGTCGGTCGGTGGGGGCATCGCTTCCGTCGCTGGCATGGCCTCCGTCGCTTCCGCCGCCGCAGCTCCTTCCGTCGCTGGGACCGGGTTGGTTGGTCCCGCGCCCGCCAGTGTCCCCGGTCCCGCGCCCACCAGTGTCCCCGCAGCGGCGAAATCGAAGGCCCCTCCAGCCCCGCCGGTGTTCGAAGACAGCATCAGCCCGCGAATGCGGCCGCGCCGCCGCAAGGGTTCCGGCCCACTCGGGGTCGAGCTGCGGTTTCTGTGGGGTGATCAGATCGTGGGTGAGTACTTCCTGGCGCCCGGCATCGAGCGTGCGTTTCGGGTTGGTTCGGCCGCTGGCGTGGACTTCGCGATGGGTGACGCCAACCTTGGCGGGCCGGCCTTCGACGTACTTCGGCTGGGCAAGAGCGGTGCCTCGCTGCGCTTCACCAGCAAGATGACGGGTGAGCTGCACCGCAAGTTCGGCGATGAGGTGCTGCCGCTCGAAGAGGTGAAGCGCAAAGGCCTGGCCAGGGCCGATGGTGATGGGTTTGACCTTTCGCTGGGGCCTGAAGATTTCGCCTGGGTCGACCTGGGCGGCATCACGGTCGAGGTCTTCTTTCAGCCCGTGCCCAAGGCCGTCTTCGTGCCGTTCTCCGAGACCGTCGACTTCACGGTGCTCAACATCTTCCTGGTGGCCTTCTTCATTGCCGCGCTGTTCGTGATCAGCGCCGCCAACGCCGAGGCCGAAGGTGACGAGTTCGCAGATGATCTGAGCAACAACCAGGCTCGCATCGCCAAGCTGCTCATCAAGCCCCCTGAGGCCCAGAAGAACGCCATTCTCGAGAAGTACGAGAAGAAGAAGGACTCTGCAGACATCGCCACCAAGCGAAAGGGCGACGAAGGCAAGATGGGGAAGGTCGACGCTCCCAAGCGTTCTTCGACCACCGCGGTCAAGGGTGACCCGAACAACAAGGACCAGGCGCGCTTGCTGATCGCGAAGGTGTTTGGTGGCAACAGCGGCGGCATCAGCACCATCTTTGGCCATCAAGGCCTGGGCGGTGAGCTGAAGAGCGCGATGGGGAACATGTTCGGGGCGGCACCAGGTGACGCAGCCGGGCTGGGTGGTCTTGGGACCCGCGGGTCGGGGTCAGGGGGTGGCGGCCTGGGTGACACCATCGGCATCGGCGGCGTCGCCACCCGCGGGCGCGGCGGTGGCACCGGTGGCTACGGCGCGGGGGTCGGCGTCTTGAAGGGCAAAGAGGCCATCGACATCGGCATCACGTCTTCTGAGCCGTCAGTGATGGGCTCGCTCGACAAAGAGCTCATTCGGAAGGTCATTCACGCCAACCGAAGCCAGATTCGCTTCTGCTACGAGAGCCAGCTGAACCGGTTCCCCAAGCTGGAAGGCAAAGTGGCGATCAAGTTCATCATCTCGGGGCAGGGGACGGTCGCGAAGTCAGAGGTCGCTCAGACGTCCGTGAACAACGCCGAGCTCGAGGCCTGCGTCGCGGGCCGCGTTCGCACCTGGGTGTTCCCGAAGCCCAAGGGTGGGGGCGTGGTGGTCGTGACGTACCCCTTCATCTTCAAGCAATCGGGTTCCTGAGGGCGCCGATTCACGAGCGCTCGCAGGTGACGTGGTCGTGGAGCCTGCCGGCGCAGTCAGGTAGAGTCTGCGCCCCATGATGCTGCGCTCACTGGTCCTTGTCGGTGCCGTCACGTCCACGATGGCCGCCGCGCAAGGGCGCCCGTTGGAGGACAAGAAGGCCATCACCTACAAGGAGATCGAGCGTGGGGTGTTCCTCGGCGTCAGCGCCGGCTTCTGGGGCACCATCAACCCGCCCAGCGGCCCGATGTCGGCGCAGTACTTCTCGCCAGGCCAGGCGGCGTTGATCGAGCTGGGGTTCGACATCGGTGAGCGGGTCTCTCCGGCGATCTTCTTCCTGGCGACCAGCAACCGAATGGGCTCGGACTACACCGGCACAGCCCGAAACGAGACGTCCGGTCAGGCTCTGCGTTCGGGAGATTTTGGGTCCGTCGCTCCGGGAGCGGGTGCCCGAATTCGGCTGGTGGGTTTCCAGGACAACCAGGAGGTCAACCGCACCTGGATTTCCCTTCGCGCGGGCGCCGCCTTCGTCCTGTACCAGCCGACCACGCTGATCGACCGGCCCGACGTGTTGATCTTCGCGGGGCCCGGGGTCGAGTACTTCACCCGCCTTCGGCACGTCAGCATCGGGCTGGATGCGACCTTCAACTTCATGGTGCTTACCCAATCTGTAGGCTTTTCAGTGCTGCCCTTCGTGCGCTACGCGTTCTGACTCAACCGCGGCCTCCCGTCCTGGGCGGCTGCATCACACAGCCGTCGTTCCCGGGAGCGTGCCGGTGTCCGACGGCGCAGGGAGTGCACGATGGCTGGTGTCAACGACAAGGCAAAAGGCGCAGGACCGAGTGGACGCGGCGGGACCGGGTTCTCGTTCGACGAGAAGGATGGTCGGGGCAAGGGGCGGGGCAGAGATGGCGATCGCAAGGACAAGCGCGGGGGCGGCGGCGCTGCGTATCGGGTGATCAACGAACTGTCGGCGCTCGAGAAGGCCCTGACGAAGAGCGACTACCCAGCTCAGAAACAGTCGCTGGACGAGATTGTCAAGGGGCTCAAGCCGCTCCACCTGAAGTCGCTCAATGACCTCGATCTCGGCTCGCGGGGCAAGCTGCTGACCTCGCTGATGCGCGTCGCTCGCCAGCCGAAGAAGGACGGAGTCCCCCCTCCGCCTCAAGACAGCGCTTCATCTGGCGAGGGCGTGGCGGCTGCTGCGGCTGGGGACGCAGCGGCTCCTGTGGCAGGGGAAGGTGCCGCTCAGGGCGCCGCCGGTGAAGCGCCTGCGGCTGGCGCCGAGGCTTCAGCAGGAACGGTCGCCGTCAGTGCCCCGGCTGCCGCTCCCGCGACCTGGAACGACGTCATCTTCACCGTGGGGTTGGTGTGGAAGGTGGCCAATGAGGCCGATCGGGCGACCGCTGCCTTCGAGGCCTCGGGACGTCAACCGTCGGAGGCCGATCTGGCGGCGCTGGTTTCGGTGGAGAAAGCCCCTGAACGGGTCGAGCGACCGGCGCGACCGAACGACCGGCGCGATGGCCCTGGAAGCGGCCGTGGACCCGGCGGCAAGGGGAGGCCGCCAGGGCGAGATCGACCTGAGCGTGGTGGCGAGCGGCGAGATCGCCCGCCGGCCCGCGAGGTCATCAAGGAACGCTTCGAACGCCCGGCCGCACCGCTGGTGAGCACTGGCGATTGGGCGCTCGACGCGCGGAAGTACGAAGAGGCCGGGCGTACCCGTGACGCCGGCCGCGTTCACGAGACGAACAAGTCGTATGTCGAGGCCTCGCGCCTCTACGAGATCGGCGGCGACTTCAAGTCGGCCTTGCGCGCGGCCGCCCGCGGCAGAGACGTGGCCCGCATCAACGCGCTGTCACCCAGGATGGCTCCAGACGACGTGACCGTGCAGCTCGAGCGCGCCGAGGCGTGGGAGCTGCTCATGGAGCGCTACGTGGTCGCGCAGGACTTTGGCAACGTGGCCCGTCTCTACGAGCGCTCACAGCAGTTCGACCAGGCGGCGCTGGCCTGGGAGCGCGCCGGCAAGTTGTCGGTCGCCCGTCGCTGCTACGAGCGCGCGAAGGACTTCGTCGCGGCCAACCGGGTTCGCGATCTCGAGGTCTCGAAGCTGGTCGAGCGCGGAGACCGCCTGGGCGCTGCGACCTTGTTGATGGGCATCGGGCGCCGCCCCGAGGCCATCGAGCTGCTCAAGCAGCTGCCCGGCCCCAAGGCGTTCGCCTTCATGCAGAAGCTGAAGCTCGGCGACGAAGCACAGACCTTCGCGGCGGAGTCCCTGGCCAAAGCTGAAGCCGAGAACAACCTGCAGGGCAAGGCGCGATGGCTCGAGGTGCTGGGCAAGGTCGAGCAGGCTGCCGAGACGTACCTGCTCGCCAACCGCAAGGACAAGGCGGTGGTGCTCTTCGAGAAGCTGGGCCAGCTGCCGAAAGCGGCAGCGCTCGCGGAGTCCATCGGCCAGCTCGACCGCGCACAAGCGCTGTTCACCCGGGCTGGCGACCTGGGCAATGCCGAGCGGGTCAAGGGGCTGCCGAGGCCCGAGCCCAGGCCCGAGGACCTCGCTCACGCGGCGGCGCTGGCCAGGGCGGACGCCGCGGAAGACGCCGAAGCCGTGATGCCGCCTCCCCCAGAGCCTGCTGGGCCGGTGACGCCAACGGCATCAGCCTGAGGCAGGCCCAGCCGGTTCCCCACAGCGCTCGGGCCCCCGGGCGCTGAGGTCAGCCCCGCGTCGTCACCGGCTGCTGAAACACCGACGGGCTGGTCTGGGCGTGCCTCTTTGGAGCCTTCTGGCGGGTTGGTTGCACGGGTGGCCCGCGTGAGCCGTTTCCCGCGCGGTCAAGGTCTGGTCGCGGCGAACTCGAAATGAGTCGGAAATTCGAGACGTTTCGCGTTCGCCTCGGTGGAGCCGGGGGGTACAGTCGGGCTGCTCCCCATGACGGACACACCTGTTGAGAAGGGCTTCGGCGACGTCGAGGCATCGCTCGAGAAGTCGGGTCGGGTCGAAGACCTGATTCGCCTGTACGAGAGCCGCTCGCGAGAAGTGCCGACGGCCGAAGAAGCGGCGCACTTGTTGTCGCGCGCCGGGCAGCTGGCGCAGGAACGGCTCAAGAGCCCGCCGCGGGCCGAGGCGTTGTTTCGTCGAGCGTTGGTGTACGCCCCCAACGCCCGTGAAGCCCTCGAGGGCCTCAAGTCGGTCGCCGAGGGGCGCAGCGATCACGCGATGCTGGCCGAGGTGCTCGACCGGCTGGGGCTCATCTCGTCGGGCGCCGCCGCCGCCGCGCAGTACCTGAAGGCCGGAGAGCTGTACGAGATCAAGCTCGGCCGTCGCGATCGCGCCGTGCTCTGCTACCAACTGGCGGCTCGGGCTGCGCCGCACGATCGAGCCGGGTACTTGAAGGCGCGCGCCGTGCTGTTGGCCGAGGGCCGGTACGCGTCGGTCTACGATTCCCTCGAGCGCGAGCGGACCCACCTGGGCGAGCGGGAGCTGCTCGAGGACTACCTGGGCTTTGCCGAGGCCCTGGTGAGCAACCCGCAGCAACACACCCTGGCCACCAGCGCCATCGTGCGTGCGTTGGCCATCGACGGGAAGAACGCCCGCGCCCAGCAGGCCCAGAAAGACCTCGGCAAGCTCGAGTACGTCTGGCGAGAGAAGGTCAGGCAGCTCAAGGCCCAGTCGCTCGAGGAGAGGGACCGGCGGGTGGCGGCGCGGTTGTCGCTGCAGGTCGCCCGCTTGTTCGCCTCGTACGAGCCCACCGCCGTCGCGAAGATCAAAGAGGCGATCGATCGTTGCTTCGCGCTCTGGCCGGCGATGCCCGACGCCCTCGAGCTGCTCGAGCAGGTGGCGACCCGGGCCGGCGATCTGCGGGTGGCCCTCACGGTGTTCTCGAAGCTGGCCTCTGAGACGCGGGACAAGGTCGCCCAGGTCGACCTGCACCTGCGCATCGGTCAGGCGCTGCTGACCCGCTTGAACGACGCGGCCGGGGCGATGACGGAGTTCGAACAGGCAACCCAGCTGGACCCGTCGCGTACGGACGCCGCCCAGCTCGCCAGTGAGCTGCTGATCGGCGCGGGCCGGGTGCCCGACGGGTTCGCGGTGCTCGAGCGGCACCTCGGGACGTTGAAGGACCGATCGGCGCAGGTGACGCTTCGGTTGACCCTCGCCGACCTCGCGCAGCGCGTGCTGAAGGACGAGGCCCTGGCCCGCGCGCAGCTCGAGGCGGCGATCGCGGTCGACCCCCACCATGCCCAGGTCGCCTTTCGGCTGGTGAAACAGTACGCCAATGCTGGCGAGCTCGAGAAGCTGTGGCCCCTGTTCGAGCTCGGCGTCTCAGCGCCGCAGCCGATCAGTGAGCGCGTGTCGTTGTGCGAGTTCGTGGCGCTGATGTGTGAAGACGTCGACGACCCCGCGCGCGCCTTTCACGCGCTGGCGTCGGCGCTGCCGCTCGACCCGAGCCGACAGACCCTGCTGACGGCGCTGAAGGACGTGGCGGCGCGTGCTGGTCTCCAGGCCGAGCTGGCGCTCGCGCTGCGTCGGGCGGCACAGGTGGCGG
>VYLD01000395.1_pt1 | contig 12985 bp, 14 predicted proteins | sample 5114401 | NCBI WGS metagenome assembly VYLD01 (sample SAMN12291783, study PRJNA351875) | freshwater metagenome | isolation source: freshwater lake | place: USA: Michigan, Gull Lake | collected 2013-08-08 | reverse complement strand
TCTTTTCGAGCCCTTGAGAAAGAGATGGACGAATGGTGCGAACGCGCAAAACTCGCCGCATAAAACTTGACTCATTCACGACAACTTCACTTCCACAAGGAAGCTAGGGCGGGCGACGGTCTTCGCGCCGAGAAACCCCGTTCCACCCACCACGATGATCTTCATGCCCGTGCTCCCTTCGTTGGTGTGGCAACGGTAGAGAGCCTGACCGATGGCCACCACTCGCGTTCCACGACGCCAGAGCGCGCTGCCGAAGCGCCTCAAGCCCCGGAAATCACCGAGCCAACAGCGCAGCCAGGCGCTGGTCGACGCCATCGTCGAAGCCGGGTCTCGCGTTCTGGCCGCGCGCGGGTGGGACCAGCTGACGTTGCAGCAGGTCGCCACGGTGGCGGGGGTGTCTCCGGGCAGCCTGTACCAGTACTTTCCCGACAAGGCGGCGCTGGTGGCCGAGATCACCGAGCGGCTGTCGCAGCGCGAGCTGGCGTTCACCATCGAGCGCCTCTCGTCGCTCGAGCGCGACGCCACGCTCGAGGCCTCGGTGTCGCGGGTGGTGTCGACGCTGATCGAGTTCCAACGGCGAGAAGGCCCCTTGATGCGCGCGGCGCTCGACGCCCTTCAGCACCTGGGCCGCTACGAGCAGCTCGCCGACCGTGCCAGGCAGGCAGCGCAGTTCCTGAGGGGGCTGCTCGAGCTGCACCGGGCGCGGTTGGGCGTGCAGGACCTCGAGCTGGCCACCCACGTGGTGGCCAACGCGGTGCATAGCCTCACCCACGATGGGGTGCTGCCGAGACCCGTCACGCTCGACGACGTCACTCTCGCGCGTGAACTCGAGCGGCTGGTCCTGGGCTACCTGCTGCCTTCGGGCCCGGGCGCGTCCTCCGTGTCGACGACCGTGGCGTGAGACCCGCACCGGCGCAGTCGCTCAAGCGCAGACGACTCACGAAGGAGCGAGTCGTTGAGCCCCGATCAGCTTGGCGGACTGAGTGGCATCGAGGAGTTGCGAGCAGGCTCGCGGCGCGCCGCGTGAAGTGACCTGTCAGTCACTGAACGAGGTGCAAGGGAGGGATGCGGCGCAAATCCACGAGGCCACGTTGGGAGCTCACGAGAGCACCGAACAGGTCGGCTGAGTCACCACGGCTCAGCGGGTGATGCTGAACTCCATCGACTTCGCCTGAGCGGTGGCTGGCAGGGTGCCCGTGAATTCCTGCGGGGCCACGCCGGCGCCAGCCACCTGAATGCGAAAGGCCCCGCCTGCCCTGCCATTGAAGTTGACCACGAAGAACCGGTATCGGCCGGGGGCCGGCGTGGTGCGCCAGAAGACGTTCTCGACGTTGACCGGCCGGCACTGCGTCGGAATGACGCACGAGTCGACGTCGAGCAGGCCGTTGTCGCCGGAACGGTTGGCCCAGAAGAGTTCCTTCATGCTGGGCGTGATGACGTGCAGGTCGAAGTCGGTCTGGGGGACCCACGAGAGCGAAAAGCGCAGCGCGCCCACCCCGACGCAGGTGCCCTCGAAGCAGGCGAGGTCGGCCAGGCACTCGGCCTGAGAAGCGCACGAAGAGCCCGCCTCGCCGACCCCCGGTGGCGGCCTTGGCTGGGTGAGCGTGACTCGACGCGTCGCGGTCACCAGGGGCGTCACGTTCCACCGGGCCGTCAACAGCGCCGAGGTCGACGTGTCGCAGCCTTCCTGCTTGCCGCTGAGGCACTCGTACGTCACGTCGGCCTGGCCAAACGTGTCGAGCGCCACCGAGTCAGACGACACCTCGCCGACGTCGCTGCTGAAGGTGACGGTGCCGGCCCCGATGTTGCCGTACTCATCGGTGGCGATCGCGCTGACGGCGATGGACCCCTTCAGCACGTTGACGACTGGCGCCGGGGCGACGCGAAGCTCGAGCTGCCGGTCGACCCGAGCCGGGGAACACGCGGCAAGGACAACGCTCATCGAAAACACCAGACATCGCATCGCGGCTTCCTTCATCGTTGATTCGCCGACACGCATCGTTGCATCTCTCGGCTTCACCTGCCGCGCCGGGGCGCCAAACGGCAGACCCCGGCTTCGATTGCGGTGCCCTTCTTCGGCGCAGTTCGGGCGCGCTGCGAAGACGGCTCCCTCACCTGGCCTTCGCCCTTCAAACGGAAAAAGCCCGTCGTTGCCGACGAGCCTTTTCGTTTTTTCGACTCGTCATCTCGACGAGCCAGAGGGTTCTGCTTGGCCCTACCAGGCCCATTCAGTCCTGCTTGAGGTGCTTGCTGACGAGCTTGGTCATCTCGAACATGTTGACGACCTTCTTGCCCCCGAAGACCGCCTTCAGCTTGTCGTCTGCGTTGATGTTGCGCTTGTTCTTCTGATCCTGCAGGCCGTGCTTCTTGATGTACGCCCACAGCTTGCTGGTGACTTCGGTGCGCTTCGTCTTCTTGTCCGAACCGAGCACAGCGGCCAGTTCTGCCGACGGGGTCACCGGAGGCATTTCGGGGGGCTTGCGCTTCGACGCGGGCTTCTTCGGTGCTGCTGCTGCTGCGGTTCTCTTGGCGGCCATGTTCTTTCCAGTCTCCTCCCCTCAAGGGGACGTTGAGCGGTTCGGGAACGAACCGGAGCGGCGAGGTACCACGCCGCTCGATGGAAAACAGCCCTTCGTTGCTTTTTTTGAAGAGAGCGTTCCTCTGGCTGGCCCGAGCAGCCCTCGGCGGCGCCTCGAGCCCCCGCTCGTGATAGGCGCCTGCGGCATGACGCACGACGAGCCCCACCGCCCCGAAGGCGGCGCCCACAAGCCAGGCAAGGCCGCGTTCTTCGACATCGACGGCACGCTGATCAGCACGAACGTGGTGCACGCCTACGGCTACTACGCGATGAACGAGGGCAGCGCGGCGGGCATCGCGCGGCGCACGCTGTCGACGGTCGCGCAGATTCCCCTCTTCGCGGCGCTGAACATCATCGATCGGAAGATCTTCAACGAGTACTTCTACCGGCAGTACGAGGGCCTCACCGAAGACCGGCTGATGACGCTGGCCGACGACCTGTTCGACGACGTGGTGAAGGACGCCATCTACCCCCGCGCGCAGGACCTCATCGACCAGGCCCGCCGCGCCGGCTGCAAGGTGGTGCTGGTGACCGGCGCGCTGGACTTCACCATGCGGCCCCTGGCCAGGCACCTGGGCGCTGATGACCTCATCGCCAATCGCATGCAGTTCGTCGGCGGCAAGGCTACCGGCAAGGTGATTCCGCCCATCATCGAGGGGGCCAACAAGGCCAACGTCATTCGCGAGTACTGTGAGCGGCAGCACGTGTCGCTGATGCAGAGCTACGCGTACAGCGACTCGGCCAGCGACTACGCGATGCTGACGGTGGTGGGCCGACCCACCGCGGTGAACCCCGACCTGCGGCTGCGCGCCCTGGCCCGCAGCTACAACTGGCCGGTGCTCGACCTGCGGTGACGGCACAGGCGGTGACTGCGAGGGCGGTGACAGCGAGGGCGGGGCGCGCAGGTGATCGCTGAGGGTGGTGGCGTCGCCCGAGAGCAGGGCCACCCCCTTGTCGACGGACTTCACCCGAATCGTGCTGTTCTTCAGAAAGGGGTCGGCCTTGAGCCGCTTCTCGGCCAGCGCCTTCAGCTGCTTGTCCGAGGCGCGCCCGGCTGACCCTCGCTGATGCTTGACGCCTCTGGCAGTGGGGGCCAAAAGCCCCCGCGCATGCGCCCCTTGAAGACGCTGAAGAAGCTCTACGACGACGAGAGCCACATCATCATCACCGAGAAGGGCAGCCCTCCGCGGGTGATGTTCTACGGCGAAGACTTCTGGGTCGAAGACCTGCCGGTGGGCACCCGGGTCATCTGCCCGAGGCCGCCGCTCGAGGGCGTGCCCAACGTGAAGGCTGCCATTCGCTACGCCATCAACCACCCCGAGGGCATGGACCCGCTGCACGCCCTGCTCAAGCCGGGCATGCGGGTGACCGTCGCGCTCGACGACATCTCGCTGCCGCTGCCGCCCATGAAGACGCCCGACGTGCGCCAGACGGTGCTCGAGATCGTGCTCGAGCTGCTGGCGGACTCAGGGGTCGACGACGTGCACCTGGTCATCGCCAACGCGCTGCACCGGCGCATGACCGACAGCGAGATGAAGCGCATGGTGGGGCAGACCATCTTCGACGCGTACTTCCCCGACCGGTACTACAACCACGACGCCGAAGACCCCGACGGCATCGTCGAGCTCGAGCGCACCAGCCACAACGAGGTGGTCGCCATCAACCGCCGCGCCGCCGAGTCTGACCTGGTCATCTACGTCAACATCAACCTGGTGCCGATGGACGGCGGCCACAAGTCGGTGGGCACGGGCCTGACCAACTACGAGTCGCTGCGCGCGCACCACAACGCCCAGACCATTCGCGACACCGAGTCGTACATGGAGCCGTCGCGCTCGAAGCTGCACCGCTCGACCGAGCGCATCGGGCGCGTCATCGACGAGAACGTGAAGGTCTTCCACATCGAGACCACCATCAACAACCGCATGTTCGAAGAGCCGGTCGGCTTCCTGATGAAGAAGGAAGAGGACTTCACCGAGTTCGACCGCCTCAAGTTGCAGTCGTTCAAGTACGGGCTGTCGAAGCTGCCGCGGCCGCTGAAGCGGTCGATGTTCTTCAACATCTTCGCGCCCTACGACGTCACCGGGGTCTTCGCCGGAGCCACCGAGCCGACGCACCTCAAGACCCTGGAGATGTCGTGGAAGCAGTACTCGGTGCCGGTGAACGGGCAGAGCGACATCGTCATCTTCGGCATGCCGTACGTGTCGCCGTACAACGTCAACTCCATCTTGAACCCGCTGCTGGTGCAGGTGTTGGCGCTGGGGTACCTCTTCAACCTGAACCGTGGCGTGCCGCTGGTGAAGAAGGGCGGCGTCATCATCTTCACCCACCCCTGCTACGACGAGTTCGACCCCGAGCACCACGCGCCCTACATCGAGTTCTTCAACCGGCTGCTGCCCGAGACCCGCGACGCGATGAAGCTCGAGCACAAGTACGAGCGGGAATTCGCGAAGAACCCCTCGTACGTCCACCTGTACCGCAAGGGCCACAGCTACCACGGGGCCCACCCGTTCTACATGTGGTACTGGGGCGAGAACGGTCGGCAGCACGTCGGCAAGGTCATCGCCGCTGGCGCTGAGAACAACCACGTGCCGGCCATCATGGGGTGGGACCGCACCGACACCTTGAGCGAGGCCATCGAAGAGGCCCGCGGCTTCATGGGGCGCAGCGCCAGCATCAGCTTCGTGAAGATTCCTCCCATTCTGCAGACCGACGTTCGGCTGTGAGCGCTGGGCCGGGCGACCGGCGGGTCGGCCGCCGGGGGGAAGGCGCTACGGCGGGCGACCCTCTCGAGCCTCGGCCGACTCAGCGGCGGCTGAGGAGCGTGCCCGAGCGCCTGCCTTCAGCCGGCGAGACCTTCACGCGGGCCATCGGCGCGGGGAACAGCGCGCGCACTTCGAGGACCCGCACCTCGGGGTACGGCGAGAAGCGAAGCATCGGCACGTTCAGCGCTTTCTCAGGCAGCACCGGCCCCACCACCAGCGGGCGCACCGGGCGTTTGGACGCCGCGAGCAGGCCCATCGACACCGACAGCAGCACGCCCATCAGCGCGACGCCGACGACGCGAAACCGGAAATCGCCCATCAACGACTCGAACCGCTCGGCCAGGGTGTTCATGGACGGGTGCTCTTTGCCAGCACCTTGCCATCGCCTTCGACCATCGAGATCCGCAGGCTTGAGCGCCGAGGGAGTGGCCCCTGCAAGGACACCTGGCGTGCGCGCGCGTCGGTCAAGTGGTGTCCCCCCATTCCCCGGTTCAATTCGTTTACACAGGCAGCGGTGATTTCAGCGCACCGCGCGACTGAAGATGCAGCGCGCCGGTCTACGACCCCGCCCGTGCGGTCTCTCGCGACCGGGTGGCCGGTCCGTGTCACCGCCCACCCGGTTCACACCCCTCCAGGTACCGGTCCGAGTCGCCTCAGGGTCCCGGTCTCAACCGTTACCCGTGTGGAACGGCCTCCCGACCGTTTGACATGCGCGATGCGCTACTCGACGGCCACCTTGATGGCCCCTTCGGCCACGCCCTGCACGATGCCCGCGAACAGCGCCCCGTTGATGGCGTAGCCGTCGGTGGTGGTGATGAACCCGGCCAGCTCGAGCGCCGCCACCGCGTCTTCCGGCACCTCACCCTCCCCGCCCACCGCGAGCAGCTCGAGCAGGGTCTTCTCGGCCGGCGTCAACGCCGTCACCAACGTGCGCAGCGCGTTGTCGACCAGCGCGCGGCCTTCCTCGACCTCGGTGAGCGTGTCCAGATTCACCAGCGCCTCGATGGCCTCGGGGCCAACCTCTCCCGTGAAGCCCACTGGCAGCTTCATCGCCGCCAGCGCGCAGAAGGTGACGACCTCCCACGGGCGGTTGCCCGCCACCTCGGCGATCGCGCCCAGGGCCTCGTTCGAGAAGCTGACGTTGAAGGCGGCCGCGGGGGTATTCACCAGGGTGACCAGCTCGTCATCAGCGATGGGCGGCACGAAGCAGGTGGCCACGCCCGGCCGCTGCACGATGGCGGTGTCGAAGAGCGCGTCGACGTCGCGGTGCCGATGCGCCACCACCGCCACCCGCACGTTGCGCGGCGTATTGAGCAGCAGGTCGAGCACCGGCAGCACCTGCTCGGCGGGCAGCGCGCTCAAGGCGATCAGCTCGTCGAGGCCCACGAAGATGGGAGCGGCCAGCTCTCCCAGCACCGCCAGCGGCGACTTGACGTCGACCTTCAGATCGATCGCGCCCACCGCTTTCAGGAACTCGGTCACCTTCACGCTCAGGCGCTGCAGCACCGCCTCGACGGACTGGGGCAGCCCGTCTTCCCGTTCCGGGTCGCGCACGTCGAAGAGCAGCGCGGCGCCGTTGCTGCGCTCACACGCCCGCTGCAGCACGCCTTTGAGCAGCGTCGTCTTCCCGATGCGCCAGAAGCCGCGAATGCAGACCTGACTGCCTGCGGTCAGGTGCGAGGCGAGCTCGTCTTCGAGGCCCTTGCGGGCCCGCAGCTCGGGGGGAACATCGTAGACAGCGTCAAGGTACCGTTCGGCCAACGGGTGCAGCTCTGACATGGCTTTCCCACATAGCAGTCCGCAGAGCGAAGCGCTGCTGTCGCCCCGCTACTGCAGGTCGACCTTCGGCCGCTTCGTCTTCAGCCGCACGATGCCCTCGAACAGGTGTTGCTCGGTGTAGCGGCTGCGCTGGCTGGCGCGAGACCCGGGCAGCCAGCTCTGCGGCTTCTCGAGCCACTGCAGCACGCGCACCTCGCCGTCGTACTCGAAGGGCGCCAGCACCTCGGGGGGCATGCGCTTCCAGTAGCGGCGCTCCATGGGGCGAAACTCGTCTTCGAACCCTTCCCCGGCCTGCTGGTGCCGGCGGCGATGGTCGAGCGTGCCGTCGAAGGTCTGCGAGATGTGAAACAGCTCGTGCAGCACCGTGGCCACGCGCTGCCTCGGCGTCGACCGGCGGAAGAAGAGCGGCCGCAAGGTAATGCAGTACAGCACCCGCTCGCCGTGGAAGGTCACCAGCGGTTTGCGGCGGCCCAGGCTGTCCTTGCGGCGCCGGTCCGAGAAGCAGAGCGGCTTGACCGTGCCTCGGGACGCGCGGCGGGCCTCGCCGGCCACCACCAGAATGGCGTTCGCTTCGATGTGGCGAAGCTCCTTCACCGTGGCGGCCGCGTGGGCGACGAGGGAACGAACGGCCTGGGTGAAGTCCGGGCGGCGGGCCACGCGCGCGATGGTACACCCGCCCCTTCATCACCCAGCGCCTTTCACACCGGCGTGCACGCTTTTCGCCGCCTCGACACAGCCCGCAGAATGTTCGCCACCGGCCCTCGCGCGGCCCACGGGATGCCGTGGTCTTCACCTTGCAACCGGCGCTCGGGCAGACCCACCCCCACAGAGGTTCCCATGCGCTGGTGCTTCGTCGCCGTCACGCTGTTTGCTCCGGTGGTCGCCGCGGAGGACTCGGTGTTCCCTACCAAAGAAGAGAAGGCCATGGCGCGCCTGCTCGAGCCACAGCAGGTGTCAGCCGACGCGCGCGCGTTCCTCAAGACGAAGATGAAGGCGCACTCGAAGGACATGCGCGACCTGGTGCTGGCCGTGGCCACCCTTCGCTACGACGACGCGAAGAAGTTCGCGCAGGGCATCGCCAACGCGCCCCGCCTCGACAAGGCCTCGGCGCCGTCCCTCGACCTCGACCCGGCGTTCTTCGTGCTGCAGGACACGCTCAAGAAGCAGGCGACCGCGGTGGTGTCGGCGAGCGAAGCGAAGAACGCCCAGGCGCTGGCGAACACCTTCTCGACCATGATTTCGACCTGCATGAGCTGCCACAACGCCTTCCTCGCGCCGGTTCGCGACAAGGTGCTGCCCGCGAAGTGAGCCGTGGAGAGGCCTTGCGCGGCGAGCCACAGGCGACCAGAGCGCTTTCTTCCCTGGGCTGATAGAGCGCGCGCATGCGCCTGACGAAGCTCTTGACCCTGCTGTTGATGATGGCCTGCGGGCCCGCGAAGCCGACCACTGGCGACCGCACCGTCGACACCTCCTGCGGCCTCGATTGCGTTGCACAGAAGCGCTTCGGGCTGATCGTCGACCGGTGCTTCGAGTATTCCGCGAGCGACACCACGAAGCAGGACCCGCCCGAGCTGGGCGCCTTCGTCAAGCCGGTCTTCACCCTCGAGGGCGGCGTCCAGGTGCTGCCCGTCGAGTACCGCAGAACCGGGCAGACGCTGATGATCGACAACTTCGCTTTCAAGGACGGGGCGCTGCTGTTGATGCGGCGCGAGTTTCCCCGACAGGGCAAGTCGGTCACCTTCAAGAACGAAGCGGGGGCCATCGTGGGGGTGACGTGGCTGACGGCAGATCCGCTCCCAGGACAGACCCAGACCACCTCGGTGCAGGCCAACATCGTCGAGTCCTCTGGGGCTGGCACCAGCGAGGCCACGCGGTACCAGGTATCGACGGCCCAGGCGAACGCCGGGCAGCTGAAGACGCCGCTGTCGAACGTGACCGACGGTCTGCGGCTGCTCACCACCCAGTCGCCCGATCGTGGCGCCGACCCCATTCGCGTCTTCGTGCCCGAGACCGGGTTCATCAGCATCACCAGCCCGCTCAGCGCGACGCCCGCCAACCCGACGCCGATCTTCTTGCAGAAGGTGCGAGACCTCACCGCTGGTGAACCCGCCTGTTCCGTGGGAGTGCCGTAACCATGACGACCGTGACCATGACGACGGTGACCAAGACGACGGTGACCGTGACCAGGAGCCGCTTTTTTTTCCCGCTGATGCTGGCGCTGGTCGCCGGGTGCAAGACCGCACCGGAAGTGAAGGCCGACGCGAAGCCACCCGAGCTGCCGCAGCAGGACCTGGCGGTGGTGACCCAGTCGCTCACCGAGACGACGGTCAAGCTGTCGGGGCAGATCCTCGCGGGTGATGAGGCGCTGACGGTGACCGGGGCGGCGATCGAGTTCGTGGTCGACGGCGCCGTCATCAAGACCGGCACCACCTCGCTGAGCCTGTCCATCGCGCCCGGGCAGACGGCGCCGTTCTCGTTCGAGCAGCGCTTCGCCTACGTGAAGGACGCCGACGAGCTGAAGGCGATGGACGCGCGCGGTGGCTCGATGCTGATCGCCCTGCGCGGCACGCTGAACGGCACGGTGCAGCGCGAGGTGCTGGTCGACGGCAAGCCCACCACGCAGGCGGTGGCCATCGAGCTGCCCTTCGCCCGCGCGCGCGACGTGCGCACCCCGCGGCTGCCGCACCTCAAGCTGCTCGACTACGAAGGGGGCCGCTTCTCGGAGACCGAGGTGCAGGTGCTGTTTCACCTGGCGGTCATCAACCCCAACCCGTTCCCGGTGACGCTCGAGGGCATCAGCTACGCGGTGACGCTGGCCGGCAAGAAGGTCGCCGAGGGCACCCAGGGCGCCGGCACCAAGACGTCCATCGCGGCCACCGACGTGTTCGACGTGACCGCGGTCATCAACGAAGAGACCCACGGCAAAGACGTGAAGAAGCTGATCAAGGGGCTGGTGCTGCCGTACACCGTGGTGGGCGAGCTGAAGACGGCGCTGTATTCCGAGCCGCTCTCGGCGTCGGGCGAGGTGAAGTTGAACCCGTCGAAAGACAAGTAGAGTCTGCTGCTCGTCGATGCACTTCCTCGGCGCTGACCCCAGCGCGTTCCCATCAGCGACTGAGACCAACGAAGACGGCATTGTGGCCGTGGGGGGCGATCTGTCGCCCGAGCGCCTGGTGGCGGCGTACCAGCGCGGCATCTTCCCCTGGTACTCCGATGGGTTGCCGATTCTGTGGCACTGCCCAGACCCGCGCTTCGTGCTCGAGCCGAAGACGCTGCACGTGCCGAAGAGCCTCAAGAAGCTGCTCAAGCAGCCGCCGTATCGCCTCGCGCTCGACACGAACTTCGAGGGCGTCATCGACGGCTGCGCGAAGACGCGGCGACCCGGGCAACGGGGCACGTGGATCACCCGGGACATGCGGCGCGCGTACGTTCGGCTGCACGAGCTGGGGCTGGCGCATTCCAGCGAGGCGTGGCTGGGAGAGCGGCTGGTGGGTGGGTTGTACGGAGTCTGTCTGGGCAAGGTCTTCTACGGCGAGTCGATGTTCGCGCTGGCGGACGACGCCTCGAAGCTGGCCTTCGTCACGCTGGTGCAGTGGATGAGTGGCTGGGGGGTCGAGCTCATCGACTGCCAGCAGGAGACCGCCCACCTCGCCCGCTTCGGCGCCGAGCCCTGGCCCCGGCAGCGGTTCCTCGAGCGCGTCGCGGCGCTCACGCAGCTGCCGACCCGGCGTGGTCCCTGGAAGCTCGACGAGGCGAACGGCACCTCGCCCGAAAAACAGTGACCACCGGCAGGTCACTCGCGCACGGCCTCCGACGAGCGTCTTGAAGAGTCTCCACTCAGGGGAGCACCGAGACACCGACCCACACGCCGAGTGAGTTGATGACGGCGGAAGAGGGACGCACTGGACGGCAGCGCGCGTTGCCATTCCCGGGGAAGGGCAGCAGGGGCGGGCCCTGGGAGCCGACCCCGAAGCAGCCATCGTCCCGTGCGGTGTACACGACGTCGCGCAGCTCGAGCCTGACGGCGAGGTGCTCACCAATCACGAAGCGCACGCCCGCGCCGACTTCGGCCATGAACGTCAGGCCGGTGTCTTCATACGTCGCGGGCGTGGCGCCGGCGGGCTTGAGCAGACGACGGGTGCGGCCGAGACCGGCGCCTGCGTCGACGACGACGCTGAAGCGCGCGAGCCGGGAGTCGAGGAACGTGAGGGTTCCCGAGAACGGCGCCACCTCGATGCCAGCCATCGCGGTCCACGTGCGCAGAAACGAGCTGGCGGCCTGGGCTTCGACCCGCGCGCTGTTCACCAGCTCGGCGTTGAAGTCGTTCTCGCGATTCAGCCAATTGCCGCCACCGACCAGCGTGAGACCGAAGCGCTCTCGCAGGTGCCAGGTCACCTGAAGCATGGTGCCGACGTGTTGGGTGAACGTGCCGTTGAGCTCGGGCACCACGGGGTACAGGGTCAACTCCAGCCGGCCGACCTCATGCGTCTTCGCGGCCTCGACCATCGACGCAGTGGGCTCCGCGAAAACCAAGGCCGGAATCACCACGAGCAGTGCGCTGAAACGAAGCATGGGCGCTCCTTGACGAGCGCGCAGAGGGTAGCGGTCGAACCCGACGAGACGCCAGCCCCCCGTCGGCCAGGGTCGGCCAGGCCGGGCCAACCTCGAGCCGTGCTCAGACTGGTGCCGCTCTGTTCCGGTCGTTCCCAGGTCAGACCGTGATGGCCATGCCCCGGTAGATGCGCGCCCGGTAGCGCGAATCTTCCGCGTCCGGCAGCGGAGCCCCCGCCAACAACACCGCGCGGCCAAAACGCTTCACCTCTTCCAGGTGCTCGGTCTGGTTGCGGGGCTCTTCGGTGCGCGCCCTTCGGGTGAGGTTGATCTGGTTCACCGGCACGTCGTGCACCAGGCGCTCGTTCTCGACCGCCAGCGTGGCGGTCAACGCGTGCAGCGTCGTCTTGACGAAGTTGGCCAGGGCGAACCCGGCCCCGTTCGGGTCGGTGCCCGCGGGCACGTCTGGAGACACCAGCACCAGCTGCGTGCCATCGATCAGGCTGGCTTTGCGGGCGACCCGGAAGTGGTGGGTCAGCTGGTCCTGCACCATCTTTCGAAAGGCGGTGGGGCTCAGAGGCTCGGGCTCGAAGAGCGTGGTGGGCAGCGGCTCGAAGGGCGTGCTGACGATGGTGGTGGGGTAGCCGTGTTTGACCAGCGCGGCGTCGACGCCCCCTTCGAGATCGTCACCCACCACGCTCGCCTGCACCAGGTCGGCGGGCATGTCGCGCAGCGCCGCGCGAATCGCCGCCGCGCCCTGCTGGCTCTTCACCAGCACCACCACCCGGCCTACGTGACACTGGGTGATGAACTGTCGCGCGGCCTCGGCCAGGTATTCCACCAGGTGCTCGCCGATGAGCCACACCGTGCGGCCGCGCATCATGTCGAGCCGTTCCCGCTTGGGGCTGCCGAACAGCTCGCGCTCGGTGACCGACCGCTCGAGGCTGAGGCCGCCCGAGGGCATGAAGGTCTCTCCGCTCACCGCGCGGTCGGCCAGGAAGTACACGGTGGCCAGCGCGACCTCGGTCTCGGTCGGCATGTTGCCGAGGTGAAGCATCGACAGCACCCCGTTTCGAACCCTGGCCGCTTCGTCGTCGATGTTCTTCTGCGACAGGAAGGGAGGGCTCTGTGGTGGCACGCGGGCCAGCCAGTCAGGCTCGTCGTGTTTCGGCCAGCTGACGGACTCGAGGAACGCTCCGCCCAGGCGCAGGCGGGCCACCAGGCGCTCGGCGAGGCCCGGCGTGAAGAGGAACTGGCCCCAGGTACAGTCTTCGGTGCGGTCCTTCAGACAGCTCTGCGCAAAGTCGCGAAGCTC
>VYLD01000419.1_pt1 | contig 13030 bp, 18 predicted proteins | sample 5114401 | NCBI WGS metagenome assembly VYLD01 (sample SAMN12291783, study PRJNA351875) | freshwater metagenome | isolation source: freshwater lake | place: USA: Michigan, Gull Lake | collected 2013-08-08 | reverse complement strand
CCAATAAACGCTTGGGGAGAGAATACCTCTACTTTTTCAGAAGCAATTCTGTCTTTCGCAAGTAATCTCTGTGAACCAAGAATCCCCGTCTCTTTAGAGCGGGGAGTGTCAATTAATACCCAAATCTGATCACTGATAACTGATCACTGATAAGATGAATCCAAAATTTAAAGATATTACTGCTTGGGAACAGGCACAATTATTAATGCAACCGGCATTTATTCGGGTGCTGGATAATCTGCGTAAACAGTTAGAAAATTCCCTCTGGAAAGGAACCTATACAGAAATTCAAGATCCCTATCCCAGTTATCTGCTCTGTTTGACTTATCTCGATCGCTCCGTTACTGTAAATATTTGGGAACTTTGTTTTCAAGTCTGTTTTCTCGATTATCCCACCGATGAAGGAGAGAGCGTCGTCATCGATACCAGTCTCCTCGACCCCACCGGTGAACTAGATTGGCAGAGTTTGGAAACGAAAACCGAGCGTATTATTAACCGATTATTCGCTAATTTACCCCAATGAAAGCAGCGTTAGAAACGATCAAGGCAGAGTATGCCGCTAATTTTCTGAAAAATTACAGTAATGATCCCCAAAATTTAGCATCCCAAACAATTTTAATCGATCGCTCCGATTGGGGTTTATTAGAATTAAAAGGCCAAGACCGACTGCGTTTTCTCCACAATCAAACCAGTAACGCGATCGATCGCCTGAAACCGGGTCAGGGTTGTGAGACAATTTTCCTTAACTCTACCGGTCGTACCCTCGATTTTGTCACAGTTTACGCCAGCGATGATTCCCTCCTCATCCTCGTTTCTCCCCAACGTCGTCAATTTTTACTGGAATTGATCGATCGCTATATTTTCCCCTTCGATAAGGTGGAAATTAGCGACTTAACCGATAATTTTGGCATTTTCACCCTAATTGGTACTGAAAGCGGGCAATACCTGCAAAAAATAGGCATTCCAGAGCAGATTTTAACGGGGGTGCAGCATAGTCATTATCTCCTTTCTGACCCCCCCCTGAGACTGGCCGTCGGCACCGGCTTAGACCTACCCGGATATACTTTAATCGTTGCCGCCGCCGAAGCAGGTTCCCTCTGGGAAAATTTAATAAAAAATGGCGTTACTCCCGCCGATGCACAGGTGTGGGAATACCTGAGAATCCATCAGGGCCGACCGGCAGTCGATCGAGAATTAACCGAAGATTATAACCCTTTAGAGGCCGGTTTATGGCGAGCGCTCGTTTTTGATAAGGGTTGTTATATTGGTCAAGAAACTATCGCCCGTCTCAACACCTATAAAGGCATAAAACAAAGACTTTGGGGCATAAAACTCAGCCAACCCGTCCCCAGCAATACCCCGATTATTTTAGAAGCGCAAAAAGTCGGTTTACTCACCAGTGTGCTGGAGGATTTTGGCTTGGGTTATGTGAAAACAAAAGCGGGAGGAGAGGGTTTGAAAGTACAAATCGGCGAGGCAACAGGAGAATTAATCCCTTTACCCTTCCTCTCTCACGAATACCCCTTTCAGTGAACAGTGAACAGTAATCAGTAATCAGTAAACAGTAAACAGTGACCAGTAATCAGTAAACAGTAAACAGTGAAAAGACAGTAGGAAATTTCTATTTAACACTGCTCACTTGAAAACTCAAATCTGATAACTGATAACTGATAACTGATAACTGATAACTAATAACTGATAACTGATAACTGAAAAAGTCCCTAACCCCAGCGACTAGCGATGGGCATTCGCCAACCAGTGCCAAAAGCGCGATCGCTAATTTTTAGTCCCGGGGGAGCTTGTTTGCGCTTAAATTCGGCATTTTTAACTAATTTAATCACTTTCTGCACAATTTCAGGCTCAAAACCGGCGGCGATAATTTGTTCGGCGGATTGATGGCGATCGATTAATAGTGCTAAAATAGCATCTAAAATCTCGTAGGGAGGCAAAGAATCTTGATCCTTCTGATTGGGTTTTAATTCAGCACTAGGAGCTTTATTAATCACATTGAGGGGAATAATTTCCCCGTGCCGATTTAACCAGCGACAGAGGGAATAAACCCTGGTTTTCGGCACATCAGCAATCACTGCTAAACCACCATTCATATCCCCGTAGAGGGTGCAATATCCCACCGCCATTTCTGATTTATTGCCAGTGGATAATAGTAAATGCCCGAATTTATTAGAGAGAGCCATTAATAAATTACCGCGAATGCGTGACTGAAGATTTTCTTCAGCAATACCGAAATCAGTCCCAGCAAAAAGCCGCTCTAAAAGTTGATCATAAGCGGTCATAATTTCTTTAATTGCTAACTTCTCACTTTTGATACCTAAATTATTAACTAAAGCTACGGCATCGCTAATGGAATGGTCGGAACTATAGGGAGAAGGCATCATCACAGCGAGAACATTTTCTTTACCCAATGCGTCGGTGGCAATAGCGGCAACTAAACTGGAATCAATGCCACCACTCAAGCCAAAAATTACCCGTTTAAAACCGCATTTCTGCACATAATCTCGCACTCCTAAGACTAAAGCTCGATAAATTTCCTCATCTTCATCGATGGGTAAAGGATGAATAACTGCTGGTAACAAATCTTGATTAAACTCGATCAATTCTAGGCTAGAAGTAAATGCTTGGGCGCGATAAATCACTTCTCCTTGTCTGTTAAAAGCAACGCTATCACCATCAAAAATTAAATCATCATTACCTCCCACTTGATTGACATAAACTATAGGTAAATTATATCTAGTGGCACTATGGGATAATAAAGATTCTCGCAATTTTTGCTTACCGACACTGTAGGGAGAAGCGGAAAGATTAACGATTAAATCCACTCCCAAATTAGCTAAATCGGCGATGGGATTAACCGCGTATTGACGCTGACCCCAAAATTGTTCATCATTCCAAAGATCTTCACAGATAGTCACACCGATTTTAAAATTATTTTCTGTTAGTTGAAAATATTGACTTTCTTTCCCGGAAGCAAAGTAACGATCCTCATCAAAAACATCATAGGTAGGCAATAAACGTTTAGTAAAAATTTGTTTAATCTCTTGACTTTTCAACAAAGCTATGCTATTAAATAACGGCTTTTCTCCCCGGACTGTTGCGGAGGTATTTTTTTCGACAAAACCGACTAATACAGCTAATTTTTCTGGTAATTCTTGGGACAATAATTGCAATTGTCGAGACATTTTCTCAACAAAACCCAGATTTAATAATAAGTCTCTGGGAGGATAACCACAGAGGGATAATTCCGGGGTTAAAAGTAATTCCGCTCCCCGATTAAATGCCGTTTGAGCGGCCTCTAAAATCCTTTCGGCATTTCCTTCGATATCTCCAACAATGGGATTTAATTGAGCGATAGCAATTCTCATATTTTTTCCTATTTAAACAAAAACTAACGGTTGCTCTTTAAAGGGAGCAAAAGCTTCTTCATCAAAGCGATATAAACTAGCAGGACGACCAGCACCACGAGAGACTTTTAAACCCATATCTTTGAGAAATCCTAATTTCAAGAGCCGATTTCTGAAGTTGGAATAATCACTAAAATTTTTACCTAAAATTGTCTCATAAAATTGATAAAGATCATTTAAAGTAAATAATTCTGGTAAAACCTCAAAAGCGACGGGACTATATTCTACTTTATTGCGTAATCTTCGCCAGCCATATTCTAAAATTTGACCGTGATTAAAGGCTAAATCTGGCACTTTATCAATCATATACCAAGTGATATTATAATCCCGTTCAGTGATTAATTTCGCTTCTTCAAACCGCACTAAAGCGAAGTAACTCACCGATAGATAACGTTTCCCAAAACTCTCGGCCGCTGCCGGGAAATCTACCTCTGGACCGCCAAAAGTATATAACTGTTCTAGATAGAGATTATTGACGCTAATTTTCTCGGCTAAAATTCGATAGGCTGCCGTTTCCAGTGATTCCCCATTTCTCACTAAAGTACCGGGTAAACTCCAGTAATTACTAAAGGGTTCTTCCCGTCTTTTAATCAAAAGCACTAGCAGCCGATTTAATTGGGTATCAACGGAAAAGATCACGTTATCAACTCCGACTTTAAAATCAGCTAGAGATTTATTAGCTAGGGTCTTTGGCAGCTTCATGCGTAAAGTTTTTGACCTTCGATATAATCTTTAATCGGTGCGGGAACAGCCTGTTTATCGCCTTTTTCTCGATAATCTGTTGAGGATACAGCCGGAGCAAAGACATCGGCAATCAGACAATCACCTCCTAATTTTTCCAGTTGTTCAATATCATCTTGTTTAATAGGATAGCCGGGACGAGGAATCACGAGAATTTTGACTTTTTCTAGCAATTCTCGGCTGCGATACCAGTGCCGAATTTGTCCGGCTAAATCGGAACCAATGACTAGGGTATATTCCTCCTGTTCTCCCCAAATTGCTTGCGCTTTTTCCACACTAATTAAGCTCCGTTGATCGCTTAATTCTCGTCGCAGTTGTATATTATCTCTTGGGGTTTGAATATCCCCGATGAGCAAATTTAACATCCTCAGACGATGTTCGAGACTGGTTTGATGATTTTTAAAGGGATTATCGGCAGCCCAAACCGCAACGATATCGTACTGTTCCGATAACCATTTTAGTATGGCTTGATGACCGGCAGTGGGAGGATCGGCACTGGTTCCAAAAAGGGCAATTTTAAGCATAGGATTCAATTGCTTGCTCACTGAGGGATTAGTTTAAGTCTGCTCAATCTTGGCAAAGATTAACTTCTCCCCATTATAGTTGATTTTACCAAAATAGGGCAAGAGGATCAGTAATCAGTAATCAGTGATCAGTGATCAGTGAAGTTTTGCGACGAGTGGGCTGCTATTAACTTAACAGAAAATTCCCTAACACTTGGCCGTTCTGAATAGGGGAGATTGCGTCTAATTGCAAAAAGATACTTATTCTTGAAGAAGAGCATAATCATAATGCTCCAAAATTTTATCTAAACAGGATGGATTATCATCATATAAATTACCTAAGTTGTCTTCTTGCAAATGGTTTCTAACCCGATCAAAAAGCCCAACGGAATAGACACTATCATCATGACGAGAACGGTATCTAATCCCATCTACTCCTTGGGGATGTCCCCAAATTGCCCGCCCCCAAGTCCGACAATATTCATAATCACCGGAAGAAATGCGGGCATCTATTCCTATACGAACAAGGGCCGGCCCCGTTAAGTCGGCCAAAAGTAAAGCGCGATCGCTTCTAATTCTAAAAAGATTTCTATTTCTTAGGGCTGTAACGGTTACGGCTCCGTCAAATGTTCGCCCAAAACATTCAATAAAGGTACTGTACTCATCACCCACATAGAGAAGCCCATAGCCCTGATTGGGTCCATCGAAACGACCGCTACCACTGCGGTCAAAATGAAGACTAGAAAGGTGTCCGGTCCTATTTAATCTTAGCCAGGGGCCTGGGGTTTCAATGACGGGCAATTGACGCTGACTAAAATCGTCTGGTGGGAGGGGAAAAGGAGGCAAACCCATTACGCCGCGCTATGACTCCCGTAGCACTTAGCAGCCCAAACCACTGGCTCGATTTCTCCCTTTTGGAGTTTTTCTAGCGGGGTTGCTCCCTCTAAACGAATATCACCCGTAAGCAGAAAGAGCATTTGTGTCCAAGCACCGTCTTCTTTTAAGACGGCTAACACTTGGTCTAAACCGGACAAAACTTTGCCATCAATAAATTGCCAAGCGGGATAAACTAATTCCTCGTTGACAGATAAACCTAAAACCTGATGATTGAGCCTCATAGTTTCTAATTCCAAAGAACTACAGGCTAAAACACTACAAACCTCGGTGCTGGTTAAGGTTCCTCCTTGCTTAGATAGGAACCGTTTCTTCGCTTCTTCGCCTCGTTTAATGGCAGCTGCCAACGCAGGGGCCAAAGCTAAAGGAGATTGTGTTTTTTGTATAGATTCTAACATTTTTAAGCAACTTTACTTCCGTCAACAAGGCCTGTATAAAACAAATACAAGTCTCCCTTCAAATGTTTAGTTTCTTGTATAAGCTTACGTTTATCGTCTGAATACCCAATAACCTTACCTTTCTCTGGCCAGCCATATTTGTCGCGACCAGTGATCTCTACGACCACCCATTGATCGGGGTAATCGGATGAGACATCGGCGATACTCAAATCTTCTGTTTTGTGGCTAAGTGCTTTCATGGCTAAGGTGGCAGTTGATTTGATCAGGGTCCTTGTTTTTGTCTAGTAGTGTTTTGCTCCTCGTGTCAGGAATCCCTAACATTATTAGCTTGACTCAATCTACCCTCATGGGCTAAGATGCGGGGATGATAATGATGAGTAAAGAGCCAGAACCCGTGAGGATACTGGCTCTCTCCTAGCTTCGCATCATCGGGATTAACCCTCTCAATTAGCCCACCAGGAGACTTAAAACCTTAGTAGTGGACTCAAGAAGCCAGGAGGTCAATCAATATGAAGAACTTACTCACTGTCATGCTCCTAAGCTCCCTTGCTTACGGCGTAGCTCTGGGGAAGATACATCCCTACGATTACCCGTTTATCTACGTCATCAACGAACTAGCAAAACGTCAGGGTGGAGATAATCAAGACGGGAAGCGGTAGGTAGAACGTTTACTTAACTCAAGCTGGGCAGTGCGGCAACACTCGACCAGCTTTTTTGTACTGTTTCTTACTATCGCTCTATCTTCTTTAATATTATCCATAATATAATCACTTACTGTAAGGATATCAACCAATAAATATTGCAAAGTTAAGCCAACAATTGTTGGCAATTTAAACCAACAATTGTTGCTATCATTAAACAATAATTGTTGGTACTCCATTTCAAAATATGCTAACTAGCTCGAAAATACAGCCATGAAGATGCTCTCGTCAACTCCCCCATCACTATGCTATGCCCAAAAGCAGGCAAGAAAATGTGGTTTGGATATACCCAAGCTAGAAGCTTTGTTGAAAGAAATCGAACCCCTATCTGATAAATATAAGGAGATATTTTATCGGGCGGCTACAGGACTTTATTCCGCCGATGACTTGGCTGAAATGTTCTATCATAGTAGCGGCAAAAATCTAAACGCGGATTTCAACAAAAATCTAGGATCCCATCTTAAGGATTACCTTGAGTTAGATGACAGTGATCGTCTGGGAATTACTTCCCTAAGAAGGATTCTCTTTAAAAAGGGCTATTGTGTTGACATTAATGACGATGAATTAGTGAGAGTTTTGCCAACACGCTACGCTGAAAATTCTCAATCAGAGCAGTCTTTTACTGTCAGACAAAATTAGTGCGGATGAGAAAACCACCAATCAAGGAGATTAATTTAAAAATGGAAAACACAGAGTCATTGTGTGAGGTACCAACATCCGCCAGTTGCCGTGCTGACATTATTAATGGGTTGTTAGCTCAACTAGACAATAAACAGGACAGCGATCACCGTGCTGAAATCATAAGGAAATTAGGAGAATATCCTGATCCTCAAGTGATTAAAACACTTTGGGATTTGAGAAATAATCTGGAAAACGAATCCGATGATTTTGTGCAGTACGAAATCAAGCTTAGTCTGCATAAGGTAACTACTCATCCTAGTACAAATATTGATTTTTTTCTGGATAACTTAGAGGTATTCCAATCAAAAGATAACAATTATCAAGCTCCGAAAGTATTAATTGATGCTGATCTAATTGAAGAGTTTTTATTACGAAATCAAACGACTCTTAACAGGGAAGCTACTAGGGTTATGGGATTTGTTTTAGAGGTAAAAATTAATCCTTACATTGGCGAAATGGGATTAATACAAATTTGGCATAGTATCAAAAATCTGAAATCTCAAGAATATGCCAATCGTTTGATCATTGAACTTCTGAGTAAAATTAACGTCGGCCAAGTTAACTTGAAAGAAATTGACCTAGAAAAATATCCCAACGTTAATTTAAAAACGGCAATTCAAGTTGAGATTGCCAAGAAATATAACCTAGCGGGTATTATCACCATCGCAGATCGAGAATTCATTGCCAGTGGGTATCCTTTTGTGGGTTCTCCTTCCTTATTCTTACAGTCTTTAGGGGAAGATACCTCGCCAGCTTCTATCGAAAGAACTCTCAAAAATCTCGGTAAAGCGGCAATGGAAAATGAACAAGTAAAACTCAATCGGCTTTTAGAGAATGAATTTCAACAAAACTTATTCTTTGAAGATAATCTCGTTCTCTTTCAAGGCTGGAAAATTGAGAACTTTGAAATTCTCTGTGCTAACAACAATTTAACTTCTGCGACAGTTATCTTATGTAATACAAAAACCCAAGAGCGTTACACTGAATCGGCCTTTAAAAAAAGTCCAGTAGATGCACTTTGTACTGCCTTTGATGAGGCTCTAGCTCATTTAGTTGAAATTAAACATCACCTTAAATCTATCTATGTGGCTAACTTGACACCGGGTAAACAAGGAGCCACAACTGTCAAGGCGGTGGTTGAGTATGATGGTAAAGAAGTGATTACTATCCACACCCATGAAAATATTCTCAAGGCTTATTTTTTCGCCTACGTCAAAGCGATGATTGCCGTTTATGCACCCAAGGAATATCACCCCGATATTCATAGCACAAAAGAATTGACATATTTGTACAAAATTGGCGAACGAGATTTTCGGGGACTGAATTTCAGCCAAGTCAATTTAATGGATGGTGAGGCCAATCTTTCCGATGCAAAATTGATGGAATGTAACTTCAGTAAGGCTAATCTTTCGGGGGTTAATTTAACTAATGCTGATTTAACAGGAGCCGATTTAAGTCATGCCAATTTGAGCAAAGCTACTCTAACGGGAGCTAATTTGACCGATGTTAAATTAGATGAAAATAATCTAACCCTCCTTGATGGCACAATTTTGACCAACACAATTATGCCTGAAATTACAATGGAAATTATTGGCGAATCCCGTTTAGAAAAGGTTGCTCAACTACTCAAACACATTGATCCTCAAAGTGAATCTCGAATCTTGGCTATTCACTCCATGACAGATTCCATCTGGTGGGATAATCCTCTTGGTCAAAAATTCTGGGAAGTTAACGAAGAACTAATCAAAAGGGAGATTTCTATTCAACGAGTCTTTATTCTTCCTGAAGTTCCGACTCAAAAGCATTTACAAGTGATTCAGGAACAACTTAACTCTGGCATAAAAGTTGCTTGTATTTGTCATGAAAAAGCTAAAGATATTCAAGAATATTATTGGCATAATACCAACCTATTGATTAGCGAAAACTTATCTGTGCCAAGAAATTCTTTTACAGCGAGAAGAATTATGAATGGTCAAACAGAATCAGGTTATATTTCCTATCAAACAAGAGTTGTAGAGACAGATAAAAGTCTCTTTAACGCTCTATGGGAAAAATCCGAAAAACTCTCTACTGAAGCTAATATTGAGGAACAATTAGCAAACCTAAGCACCTGACTTTCTTTCCATGAAAAGGATGCCGTTGAACTTTCTGAATCAGCCTAATGATTTTTAAAGTCTGCTTGCAGTCATACTCAACTCACCAAGCCAAATCTTCAAAAGCAAACCGATCAAATTCCAAGCTTTCCGCCATTTTCATCGGATAAATATTGAATACTGGCTTGGCTCATTTTTCCCGAACTTTATTGTTTTATTAACTGATGATCACAAGGCGATCGCTTTTTCTATTTTGTTTGCATAAAAAGCGGTCATTGGGAGGGAAATATCTCCATTTTTCAATCCTCATAATTAAACAACTATGATAGACAACTGACCATAATATTTTGGAAATTCTGGTAAACTTTGTGCTAGTCTATATTATTAGAAAAAAAGACGTAGGGAGTAATTTAATTTGCCTGCTAGAGATTCCAGTCACGAAGCAGTTAAACAGGCTATCATTAATGACGGCTGGATAATTACGGATGATCCCTATGTTATTTCCTATGGTGATCGCTTTTTATTTGTTGATTTAGGAGCCAATCGTTTGATTGGTATTCGTCGTGGAGATCAACGTATTGCCATTGAAATTAAACAATTTAAAGGTCAATCCCAGGTTACTGATTTAGAGCAAGCGATTGGTCAATATTTATTGTATAAAATCTTGCTTAATCAAGTTGATCCAGACCGTGATCTCTATCTAGCGATTTCTGAAACAACCTATAATGATATATTTATTGAACCCCTTGGGCAACTGGCGATCGCTGAAATTCCACTAAAACTTTTTATTATCAACATTGAACACCAGGAGATCATTCAATGGATACCTTAAAAACTTATCAGGAGATTATTAAACAAGTCATTAGTGATTATGCCAAACTACGGCCATCTCACGGCAATATTCATCTTGATCCAATATTTGATGATCATCATAATCGTTATGCTTTAATGCAGGTTGGTTGGGATCAAGAACGTCGAGTGCGTGGCAATTTAATTTATGTCAATATTGAAAATAATAAAGTTGTTATTGAGTATGATGGTTTAGAAAATGGAATTACTCAAGATTTAATTGCAAGAGGTATTGCAAAAGAGGATATTATTTTAGCATTTTTACCAGATTCAAAAAAATTAATTTAGCCTGAGCATAACTCCATCAATTTAAGCATCCACATTATTAAAAATTTTCCCGACTTCGGTTTACCCAAAAACTGGATTGATCGCCGTTCTTATTTCTTCATTTTCATCAAAAAGCGGTCACTAAAAAGAAAGTTCTCGGTTGTTTGTAACACAATACTGAAGATATAAATCAATTAGTTCCTGATAAGAAATTCCTTTTTCTTTTGCTTTTTTTTCAAAGAAATCAATGACATCAATCCTTAAAGGTAAAGTGACCTGCAGCTTGAGTTGTTGAGCAAAAGGATTAGGACGACTTTTCCTATTAGCGAGATCATACTCTGATTTCATAAACAATAACCTCGATGAGGACAGTGTAGTATTTTGGTTAAATTTAACGAATCAATCATAATACATACAATCAAATTGACGATAGTTCGCTCTTAAAAAATTTTTCTCTCTCACCTCAGAAAAACAGCGATCGCCGTTCTAATTCTATTGTGATAAAAAGTGATCGCTTCCCCACAATCCCTAAAAAATAACCATAAAATTAATTAATAGAATATCGGAGAAAGACAAACATGATTATCGCTCAAGAAAAACCGACTATTGCGACAGTCACCAAAACCCCTGTCACCTTGGAAGCATATCGGGCGATCGCTGAAACTGCTCAGGAACGTTATGAATATTGCCATGGAGAAATGATTCTTATGTCTGGAGGAACCGCGACCCACAGCGCAATCGCGATCAACATCTCGGTTTATTTGGGATTTTTATTGAGAGATAGGGATTTTCGTCTGTATAACAGCGATCTGCGGGTGTGGATTCCTGAATATCATTGTGGAACCTATACCGATCTCATGGTCGTTAACCATGAACCGGAATTTAACGGCGATCGCAAAGACGAAATTCTTAATCCTTTATTTATTGTAGAGGTGCTTTCCCCCGCCACGGAAGCCTATGATCGAGGTGATAAATTTAGAAAATATCGTTCCCTGCCAAGTTTTTGTGAATATCTGCTCGTTAGTCAAACTGAACCCTACGTTGAGCAATATTTCAGACTCGAACAGAGCGATCGCTGGCAATTACAAACCTACGATCAACTTAGTCAAATAATCCCTCTGGAGAGTTTAAACGTTGAACTTCCCTTGCTAGAAATTTATCGTCGCGTTAGTTTTGCGGCAGCCTCATAAATCGCTTAATCCGATTAATACCCTTTCTATTCTGTTTGCATAAAAAGCGATCGCCCCACAGTTTAAGCTCAAAAAACCGCCATCGACAAAGAAGCGCTACATTTATTGAGGATGGTTAGGCAGAGAATGATATTGAAAAATGCCAAATATACTGCCGACACTGCCAATACTGAGAATACTGCCGACACTGCCAATACTGAGAATACTGCCAACACTACCAATACTGAGCATACTGCCGATACTAACCAGACTTAAAATGCTGCTGGCACTAGCGAGACTTAAAATACTGCCAGCACTGCCTAAACTCAAGATACAGCGATAACTAGCTTTGCTCAGATAATTAAGACCAGAAATCATTTTAAATCGGGGAAAGATTGGGGAATAGTTAGGGAAGTATTTTGCCAAACCTCTTGTAAACGCATAGCCGGCATAGTTAGTTGACATCCTGAAGTCTTTTCTGAACGAAACCCCCTACTATCTGTGGTCAAGGTTCAGTTTTTAGCTTGGTTATCGCTTTTTCCATTGTAGCTTAAAGCCGTCCTCAAAGGACGGGGTTTTAACTCAAATTTTCGATAAAGAATATCACCTTGGTCGAGAGTGATTTCCAGTAATTGCCAACCGTGGATAGTTTGACCTTGTTTTTCTAAGTAAAGTGGCACAAAATCGGCATTCATCGCCGCTTCCTTGACAATTTGACCCATAAAAGGATGATTCGGTGTGATTAATGTAGCCAAAGCAACCCAGAGGAGATCATCGGTCATGCCATTACCGAGAATTCTACCGCCCAAAGCGGCCGCAGCAAAGGAATAGGTAGCCAGATCCCGGGGACATAATACCGTATCAAAATCAAAAACTTCTTGAATTGATCGCCCGAATTGTTCCTGAGAGCAGCGTAAAACTAGATTAATTTTAGGAGCGATCGCTTTAGCAGTGAGAGCAATCTCCACATTAATCATATCCTCGTAAGTAACCACGATCAAAGATTCGGCGTTGTTAATATTAGCCGTTTCTAGGGTAGCCACTAGACGCGCATCCTCGATGATAACGGGGATTCCCCAGGAGCGCACGGAATGCAAAAATCGATTATTGGGGTCCGATTCGATCACCACCACTTCACAGCCTTGCTCGTGCAATTGTCGCACGATCCGGGTGCCGATACCTCCTAAACCACAGATAATGTGTTGACATCCTCACCGCCGTAAACGGACGGTGATTCCCAAACCTCACGATTTAGGTTTCTGCTTCTTTCCCTTGCGGGGTTTCGCACCTGCCTTAACAGATTTACTCTGTTCTG
>VYLD01000466.1_pt1 | contig 13101 bp, 14 predicted proteins | sample 5114401 | NCBI WGS metagenome assembly VYLD01 (sample SAMN12291783, study PRJNA351875) | freshwater metagenome | isolation source: freshwater lake | place: USA: Michigan, Gull Lake | collected 2013-08-08 | reverse complement strand
GGGGTCGATTTCTGCGGCCGAGGCCAGCACCGGGCGATCGACGGGCTTCTCGACGATCACCTCGCGCACGGGGCGGTTCACCCAGAAGCCCGCTGACGCGACCATCGCGCCGAACGACGCCGCGGCGGCGTAGCCCACCCACGCGCGCGCCGATGGCCGCCGGGCAAGTCGCCACGCCGACCAGGTCGTCTCGGGCAGCGACGCCAGGGCCGCGCGCTCGTCAGCGTCGGGCTCGGGCAGCCTCGCGGCGTCGACGACCAGCGCCAGCTCAGCCGCGAAGGTCTGGCACCGCTGGCACCCCGTGAGGTGAGCCTGGGTCTCTCGAGAGGGAGGGCCTTCGAGCAGGGCCAGCTCGACGTCGTCGCAGGTCATGGGGACGCTCCAGGGGTGGCGGCGCGGCCGTGGACTTCATCGCGCAGGCGCTTCACGGCGTAGTGAAAGTGGGACTTGGCGTTGCCTTCGCCGATGCCCAGCGTGGTGGCGATCTCGGCGAACGGCAGCCCGCCGTCGATGCGCAGGGTGAACACCTCGCGCTGGCGCCTGGGCAACGTGAGCACGGCGCGACGCACCAGGGCCTCGTTCTCGACCCGCTCCATCGCTTCGGGTTGAGCCTCGCCGGGGTGCGGCTCACGTTCGACGGCCTCGACCGGCGCGAGCGCCCACCGAGCGTTGTCGCGCACGTCGTTCTTCCCGAGGTTGATGGCGATTCGCAAGAGCCAGGCCCGAAAGGGAAACTCGCCGGCTGATCGCAGCAGCCGGGGCAGGCTGCGCCGGGCGGCCTCGAAGGCCTGAAGAAACGCCCGCTGGGACAGATCTCGCGCGTCGTCCGGCGAACTCGCGTACCGCCGCACCAGCCGAAACACGGTGTCCTGATGGCGACGCACCAGCTCTCCGAACGCAGCCTGGTCACCCTCGAGGAAGGCCCGACACAGGGCGGCGTCGCTCGGCGGCACCGACGGCACCAGGCGCAGCACCGGAGTCGGGCGGGAAGTCACAGACGGTCGAACACCCGCGTCCACCAAAGGTCAAAGCCGCGCTGCCAGCTGCCACCTTCGCGGTCAGGTCCACCAGGGCCTGCAGGGCTCACAGCGCGCGCCCGTCGATGCCCACCACGCGCCGCGGCCCATCGAAGCCGAACGCGGTGGTGGCGCGGTCGAAGCGCTGGCCATCGAAGCGCACCGACAAGGCGGGGTCCGACAGGGGGCGCTGGCTCCATTCCACCTTCGACTGCGCCTCGTCGACGTACCCGGCGAGGTTGAAGGCGCGGCTCGACGCCAGCACCGACACCCCGGTCACCTGGAAGAAGAGAGCCACCGCCCGGGACAACGGGACGCGAACCTCGAGGCCCGCCATCACCCCGACGCTGGTGTCGAGCAGGTGCAGCGCGGTCTCGTCATCGAAGAAGCGCACGGCGCCGAAGTCGATGGGCTGGTTCTGCTGACGGGCGAACGACCCGAAGCCGTAGCCCCCGAACACCACCGACGGGCCCGCCAGGGCGACGAGCTCGACCGGTCCACGGCGCACCCTGAAGCCCAGCGGGAGCGACACGGTGGCGCCATAGGTCCTGCCGAGCTTGCCCGCTTCTGACGCGAAGCTGGTGAAGGCGAGCGCCGCGTCGAGGCCGACGGTGAAGACGGGCCACCGCAGCTCGGCGCGCACCATCAGGCCCGGCGTCAAAAGCGACGGTGAGGTGACGTGGGTCCAGTCCCAGCGGGTCCCGGTCGCGTCGACCACCGTCACGTCGAGCGTCGTGCGGTCGTGTCTGGCGGGCAAGGCAGCGGCGCCCACCCCGAACGCCAACTCTGGGCCCGCGCGCGCGACCGAGGCCGTCAAGAGGACCGCGCTGGCCACCACCATCGGCCCCAGGCTTTGCGCCGCTCGGGCTCGCTTGAACACCCAGACCATGCAGACTCCTCGAGTGAGCGTCAGCGACGTTCGCGGGCCGGTCGCACCAGGCCGCCCATCGGCGCGCGGATGACCGTCGTCACGCCCTCGACGAAGGCCTCGGCGGCGGCGGTGACGTCGGCGATCGAGCCCGAGAGGTACGCCCCGGCGAAGTTGGTCTCGGTGGGTGGCCCGAAGAACTTCTTCAGCGTGACGTTGGCCGCCTTGAGCGCGGCGTCGAGCCCCACCAGCGCCTCGGTGGGGGGCGCGATGAGGTACGCCAGCGGGCTGCCGACCGGCAGGTTCGCCAGCGGCGCCAGGTACCGGCCGGTCTCGGCGATGACGTGCGGGAAGAAGGTCGGCGCCGTGGTGCCTTCGAGGCACACGAAGTGAATGGTGGTGGCGAGGGCCTCTTTCAGCGCCCACAGGCCTTCCTTCACCTCGTCGGGGTGCGGGCCGGCCAGCACCCCCAGCACCTCTCCAGAGAAGGGCCCCGAGGCGTGCGCGCTGCCCGCGTAGAAGCTCTTCGCGTACACCACCTCGACGTCGGCGAACTTGGTGGCGTGGTCCAGCGCGGCGTACAGCGAGTCATCCTGGTCGCAGGTGACGAGCCCCACCGAGACGTGCCGCGCCGAGCACCCCAGCGACGCGCGCAGCGACGGCTCGAGCTGCTCGATGAGCCGAACCGACTTGAGGTGCGCCTTCTGCGGAACGAGGGTCATGTCAGTGATGTGAGACGTGAGGGCGGAAGGCGGGGTCGCCTCCGGTGAGCTTCACGCCACCACCGCCGGCGGCGAAGGTCTCTTTCATCAGGGCGGCGCAGCGGGCGGCGGCGCGCTCGGGCGGGAAGCCCAGGTCGCGCACGTTCGAGATGCAGTCCTTCTCGGCGTTGTCCTGGCCAAGGCGCGGCCCGTACGCCGTGTAGATGCTCAGGGAATCACCGGTCCCCAGGCCCGGGCGTTCACCGACGATGATCAGCGTCGACCGGGCGCGGGTGATGACGCCGATCTCGTCCTGCACCGCGATGCGCGAGAACTTCACGAACAGGGGTACGCCGACGCGAAAACCCGCCGCCGTCAGGTGCCGCTGCAGCGCCGAGACCAGGGCCACCCCGTTCTGCGTGAGGGCTGCGGCCGACAAGCCGTCGCCGGCGATGAGCTGCACGTCGAGGCCCTTCTCGACCTGGGCTTCGCAGCGGGCCTTCGAGGCGTCGTCCAGCCGGCGGCCGAGGTCGGGGGCCAGCAGGTACTCGGCGTGGTCCTTCGCGCGGGTGCGCAGCGGCAGCCAGCCCTGCTGCTCGGGCCAGCCGTCGGCGATCTGCGAGTCCACCGCGTCGAGGGCGATGGCGTGATCGGCGCGCAGGCCCAGGTAGCTGGCGGTGAGGTACCGGGTGCCGGTTCGGCCGGTCGCGATGCGAGAGGGGGTCGTCTCGCGCATGCGCGTCAGGGCCTGGGCGTCGAGCGGCGCCGGCAACGGGCGGTGACGTGGGCCCCTGCGCACGGGCTCTGGGGTCTGCGGTGGTGTGACAGCAGGGCGTGGCTGCCCAACGGGCGCCTGGGTCGAGGTCTTCACCACCTCGCGAACCACCTCGGTCACCAGCGCGCGCAGCTCGTCTTCGGTCATGGCTGCCTCGTCACGGCTTGAATTCTCACGGCTTGAATTCTCACGGCCTGAATTCCCTCGCGAACACCGACGCGTCACCGGCGCGGTCGGTCAACCGGCCGTTGCGCCACAACCCCATACGCTCGAGCCACTGCTCGAACTCGGGCGCGGGCCTCAACCCGAACAGCTCACGCAGCGCCGCATTATTGTGAAAGCTGGTGGTCTGATAATTCAGCATCACGTCGTCGCCCATGGGAATACCCATCAGATAATTCACCCCCGCGGCGGCCAGCAGCATCTCGAGGTTTTCCTGGTCGTTCTGATCTGAGATGGCGTGATTGGTATAACAGGCATCACAGCCCATCGAGATCCCAGTGAGCTTCCCCATGAAGTGGTCCTCGAGGCCGGCCCGGGTGATCTCCTTGGCGTCGCGCAGGTACTCGGGGCCGATGAAGCCCACCACGCTGTTGACCAGGAAGGGCTGGTACCGGCGCGCCAGCGCATAGGCGCGCGCTTCCATGGTGACCTGATCGGTGTCGTGGTGCGCGTTGGCCGACAGCGCCGTGCCCTGGCCTGTCTCGAAGTACATGACGTTGGGGCCCTGGGCGGTGCCCTCGCGGCGGGCCAGGTCGGCGGCCTCGTCGAGCAGCGACACCGAGACGCCGAAGTTCTGATTGGCCCCCTGGCTGCCGGCGATGGACTGGAACATGAGGTCGAGGGGGGCTCCGCGACGCAGGGCGGCCATCTGAATGGTGAGGTGCGAGAGCACGCAGTTCTGGGTGGGCACCCGGAAGCGGCGCATCAGGTCCTTCACCCGGGTGAGAATGTCGACCGTGCCCTGCAGATCGCCGGTGCTGGGGTTGACGCCGATGACCGCGTCGCCGTTGCCGTAGCTGAGCCCGTCTTTCACCGCGGCGAGCACGCCCTCGACGTCGTCGGTGGGGTGGTTGGGCTGTAGCCGCGACGAGAGGCGGCCGGTCAGGCCCAGGGTGTTGTTGCAGCGAACGACGACCCGAATCTTCCTGGCAGCGATCACCAGGTCCAGGTTCGACATCAGCTTGGCGACCGCGGCGATCATCTCGGGGGTCAACCCGGGGGACACCGACAGAATGTCTTCGCCCGAGGTGCGGTCGTCGAGCAGCCACTCACGAAACTCGCCCACCGCCCAGCCCTGCACCCGCTGCAACACGTGGGGCGCCAGGCCGTCGATCGAGACCCGGGTGACCTCGTCGAGCTCGTACGGCACCGACGGCGCTTCGTAGAGCTGCTTGAGGGTCACCCCCGCCAGCACCTCTTTGGCAGCTGCCATCTCGCGCATCGAGCGCGCCGCGAGGCCGACCTGTCGATCACCCGACCTCGGCTCGTTGGCGCGACCGAGCACCTCCTTGAGCGAGCCGAAGCTGAAGTGCTCGCCATGAATGCGTGTCGAGAAGGCCACCGGAAGAGGGTTGTCGATCTGTCCCGTTGGCGGGTCAAGCGACGCGAGCGTTGCAGGACGCGACGGCTCCAGCGCCGGGCCGTGACCGTCGCCCCGGCGTGGGGCTCTGCGCGACCTGCTGGGCCGTGTGACCGCCCTTCGTCACCGGCGTTCGGCCGGTCGCGGCGCCGCCGGGGTCCCCGCATCCAGGGTGACCGCGCGGCGGTACTGCATCACGTACCGCACGGGCACGCTGAGCCGCGGGGCGGTCACCTCCACCGCGACCTCGAGGCGATCGCCACTGGGCGAGACGGTGAAGACCGTTCGTCGACGGCCTGCGTCGTTCCAGGTCACCTGGGTGAGGGTGGTGGTCGTCATGGCGTGGGTGAGTTGGTTGACGGCCCGGTCCAGACCAATGGTCGTGCCCTCGCCCCGGGTCGTCGTGGCCGCGACCGGCGGGGTCAGACAAGTCACCAGGTCACCTGCCCGCCGAATGGTGACGGAGGGGAACACCGGGCTGACGTCGCGAAGGGCGCTTCGAACGACGAAGGTGATGGGCCCGAAAGGCTCAGCCGCGGCCGCGATTCCCCGCTCGATGGCGGCGCGGTTGGCCTGATCATCGGCGCTGACCCACACCCCCTCGACGGTCGGGGGCACTGCGAGCAGTGCCAGCAGGACCGGGCTCATGCGCCTTGACGACGACGTGCCACCACGAACGGGTACCGCCACGGCCAGAAGAAGTAGGTCGCGGTGCCCATCGCCAGCGCCAGGTCGTACATCGCGTACAGCTGTCTGACCGATTGGGTGAAGAACCACCTTCGGAAGGGGACGAAGACGTCTGCTTCGATGAACTCGAGGCGCTCGATCTCGAAGCCCGCCTGTTCCAGCCCCTGCCGGTACTGGTCCTCGGTCACCACGTTCCCCAGCGGCATCTGCACCCCGCGGCTGACGTGGCCCAGCACCAGGTTCGAGAGCCAACCCCGCGCGGGGGTCGAGAGCAGGTCGACCATCGAGAGCACGCCCCCCGGCTTGAGCACCCGGGCGGCCTCCGCGAAGAAGGTCGCGCGAGGGTCGAAGTGGAAGGCCGCCTCGGTCGAGGTGACCACGTCGATGGAAGCGGTGTCGAACGGGAGCGCCGTCGCGCTGGCTTCCAGGAACTGGACCCGGCTCGACAGGCCCTGCTGCTCGACCTTGCGCCGCGCCCAGGCGAGCTGGGTAGCGCTGATGTTGATACCGGTGGCGCGCTGAACGCCCCGCTCGGTGACGAAGCTTCGGGTGGTGACGCCGAACCCGCAGCCGACGTCGACCACGTGCCCCACCGAAGGAGACAAGCTGGCGCCCCCGGCGACCAGGTCGAACATGGCGTCCGTCGCCGCAGCCAGAGAGGACGGCCGAACCCCGTCGCGAGCGGCCCAGTAGCCCATGTTCGCCAGCGGGCGGTCTTCTTCGGCGCCGAGCACGCGTTCGCCCATCAGCTCGTACCAACGCCCTGCGTCGCCGGTTCCCCCGAAGAAGAGGCGCGCCCACGCGAGGTTGCGCCTGAAGGCGCTCATGGACGCCGGGCGACCCTCGGGGTCGGTCGGGGCGGGTCGAGGCGACATGGAGTGAGTATCGAAGCCCTGACCCCTGCCCGAACGTTTGAAAAAACGAAGCGTCGACTGGCTGGCTTCGAGCGCCGGTCAGGGGCGTCCGGCGTCTGGGCCGTCGAGCGCATCGACCAACCCCACCCCGAAGTCCAGGTAGGGGATCAGGGCCTCGCCCTCTGGCAAATCAGTGAGCTGATCGAGCACCACCGCGGAGTCGACGAAGGACACCGCTGGCACCGCCGGCAACCCGGCCCCCCGCTTCAGCGCGTCGCGGACGGGTTGGTCGAGCAGCCCCCTCACTGCGTCCGCTTCGCCAGCCACCACCCATGGAGGTTCCACCATCGGCGGCCCGGTCCACGCTGGAGGCAACGTGGTGCGGGTCACCAGGGTGGTGATGGTGCCGAACTGGGCTGGCGTCAGCGGCAGGTTCGCCGGCGTCACCAACACCCACGACGGGGTCGCCCGCTGCAGGGGCACCCGCAACCGCCAGGCCCCGCCCTCGTCGGCCCCACCGCGCAGCAGCTGCACGGCTTCGAAGGGCCGGTCACGATGAAACCCGCGCAGCACGTAGACCACCCGGCCTTCGTTCTTCAGCTCGACCGCCCAGCCGTGCGACGAGGCGATGGCCTTGCGCCGCACCTGCCGCGCTCCGGCCTGCCGTGAGATGCCGAGGGCTACCAGCACGGGCAGCACCACGAAGCCCAGCAGCACCACCCACGCGGGGACGCCGCGGGGTCGCGACGAGGGGTTCTGCGCGCTCACCGACGCCTCGCGTCCATCGACCGGCGCCTCACAGAAAAGACAATCATCTTCACGTCGTTCTGCGAGCCAACCAGGCGCGGCAAGGGCTCGGAAACGTCAGACACCCTTACCGGGCCAACGCGGCGTCGACGTAGTTCACGCCGCTGGGGCTGATCTGGTTGCCATTCTTGGTGCGCTTCGCGTGGCCCGGGTGCTCGCGCAGGGCCTTGGCGGCGTTGGGCGCCGCGTACTTCACGCCGTGCTTCGCCCAGAACTTCGAGGTGACGCCAGAGCTGACCTCGACGGTCAGGTCCCGCGCGACGTAGAGCGGAATCAGCGAGCGCAGCAGCTGGTCCTTCTGCTTGCCGGCCTTCACCAGGTGCGCCTTCCTGGGGTTGGCCTCGAGCGCTGCCAGCACCGCGTCGAGCGGGTCGGCGCTGGCCACCACGCCCTGCTTCTTCTTCGTAGCCTTCGCTGGCTTCGTCGCAGCCTTCACGACCTTCTCCTGCACGGGAGCGCTCTTCGGCTCCTCGACCACTGCCGGCTTCACCACCACAGGCTTCACAGCCACAGCCGGCTTCACAGCCACAGCCGGCTTCACAGCCACAGCCGGCTTCACAGCCACAGCCGGCTTCGCGAGCACAGCCGGCTTCGCCAGCACAGCCTTCGAAGCAGGAGCCGACTTCGCCAGCCCCAGGGCCTTCAGCACGTCGTGCACCTTGCGCTCGACGAACTCCTCGATGCCGTGCACGTCGAAGAACCCCTGCTTCACCTGCTGCGCCTTGAACGCCATCGTGACCGTCTCCTTCGGGGGAAAGTGATCAAAAGCGCGCGCACCCTAACCGAAGCGCCGCGAAGAACGAGCCCGAAAAATCGGCCCCGGCGGCGTCGCGACTCCTGACGAGCAGTGCCACGCGGGCGGCCGTGCGTCTCGTCGGCAGCGGGGCTGTTAACCTCTGCGCCCATGACGAGCAGCGCGTGGTTGGTGATGGTGGTGATGGCGGCGGGGCCCCGTGGGCTGCCCAACGCCGAGGTGGTGCTGTTCTCCCCGAAGCTGTCCGAGGTCTCGACGCTGCTGCCCTTCTTCACCCGCGCCGGCCAGGGCTCGGTGATGCTCGCGCCCGCCTCGTGGCGGGAACAGGCCCACCCGCTGCTCGCGTTCGACCTCACCCGCCCTGAGTCGGCGACGGCGCTGGGCATCTCGGTGACCGACAGCCTGTCGCGCTCGACGCGTGGGCCAGTCGAGGTGGCCTGTCATTCACTCTCGGACGTGAAGGTCTTCGAGGCCGCCGCGCGCAGCCGGCTGGAACGGCTGGGCGCCGTCTTTCGAACCGAGCTCAAGGGCGTCATCACCCTCGGCGCGCGCGACGGGCTCAACCGCGTTCAAGCGGCGGCGCTGATCAAGGGTCGCGACTCGTGCTCGGTCTCGGCGACGGGGCAGAGCGTCGAGAAGCTGCTGCCCGAGGTGACGACCGTGTTGACCGGCAAGCCGCTGGCGGGGCCCGTCGTCAAGGCCATCGGCCAGCTGCCGGCGCCCCAGTACGTGATGCAACCGGGCTCGGTTGATGGCTTCTCGGTGCTGGCGCTCTCGACGAAGGGGGACACGCTGTCCCTCGACGCGACCGCGAAGGGGCTGCCGCTCAGCGCGCTGCAGGGACCCGGGCCCTCGCCGTTCGCGGCCCTGACGGTGCCCGGCGCGGTGCTGACCCTGCGAATGCGCCTGGCGAAAGAGCAGCTGCCGCGCCTCATCGAGCAGCTGGCCCCGACCATACCCGGCGGCAAGGCGCTGCTGCCGGCGGCGCTGGCGCTGGCCCCGACGCTCACCGGCAACGTGGCTGTCGTGCTGCATCGGGTGAAGGTCACCTCGGGGCTGCGCACGGCGCCGGCGCGCTTCTTCGCGGTGCGGGCGGTGCTGCTCGCCGAGACCAGCGACCCAGGTCAGGCGAAGGCCGCGGCCGACGCCATCGACCCGCAGCGCCTGGCGGTGCGCGAAGGCCGGCTCGAGGTCGGCGTGCAGGGCGCCGTGGCCGTTCTGTCCACTGACGGCGACGCCAGGAAAGACACCCTCGCGGCGCTGGCCACGGCCTCAGGGACGCAGCCCCACGGAGCGTCATTCGACGTCGACCCGGCGCGCCTCGCCCAGGCGCTGGCCGCGGTGCCGTTGCTCGAGGTGGTGCAGACCCCCGAGCTGGCGCCGCTGCTCATCGTCTCCACCGAGCTGGGGCCGTTGTTGTCGTTGACCGAGCGCGTGCGCGGCTGGGTCGACTCTGCCGGGCCCGGCCTGCATCGCGCTCAGCTCACCTGGTCGCTGGCTCGTGCGCAGCCAGGGGACGCCGGAGTGCCTCCATGAGCCACCAGCACCTGATCACCGAGTTCGAGCGCTACCGCGAGCCGCTGGGGCAGGCGGCGCGGCGCCTCGAGGGCTCCTTGTGCGAGCTGCTCTCGGGCCGGGGCGTGCCGGTGCACTTCGTCTCGAGCCGGGTCAAGAGCCCGCTCAGCCTCACCCGCAAGCTGGCGCGCCCCGAGAAGACCTATCGCACGCTGTGGGAGGTGACCGACCTGGTCGGCCTGCGCGTCGCGACCTCGTTCGAAGACGCCATCGAGACGGTGGCCCGGCTGATCGAGGCGACCCACGCGGTGGACTTCACGCATTCCACCGACAAGCTGCGCTTCACCCACGTCGATCGCTTCGGCTACCGCTCGTTGCACTACGTCTGCGCCGACCCGGCGTCAGGGCTGCCCGAGGCCTTCCGCTTCGAGATTCAGGTGCGCACCGCTCTGCAGCACGCGTGGGCCGAGGTGGAGCACGACCTGGGCTACAAAGCCGACGCGGTGCCCGAGCGCATTCGCCGGCGCTTCTCGCGGGTAGCCAGCCTGCTCGAGGTGGCCGATGAAGAATTCGTCGCCATTCGGGAAGAGCTGGCGGCGTACGAGACAAAGGCCCGGCAGGCGGTCGAGCGGCCGGACAAGCCGCTGCCCATCGACGCGGTGACGGTGCGGGCGTTGTCACGGTCTGACGGCGTGCAGACCCTCGACCAGCGCGTCGCCGAGGCGCTGAAGCGGCCGCTGGGCGAGCACGACTTCTTCCCCGAGTACCTGGCGCGGCTGCTGGTGCGCTGCGGGCTGACCTCGACGCGAGAGGTCGAGGCGGCCTTGTCGACCTTCGGGCCCCGGGTGGGCGACGCGGCCAAAAGGTACTTCGACTTCAGCGCCAGGCGGTGGGGCCAGGGCGCCGACACGGTGAAGGCCATCGAGCACGGCTACGCGTTGTTCTTCCTCGCCCACCTCGCGCTCGCCGAAGGGCCAGAGCTGACCCTGAGCAAGGTCGCCCGGCTGACCGGCACCTACCAGGCGCTCGATGAGCTCGACGAGCGCGAAGCCCACGAGGTCGCCAGCAGCGTGCTCGAGGCGCTGCGGGGGTGACCTCGACCGGCGGGCCAGTGGGCCTCGCACGTTCGGCTGTGGTCGGTGGTGCTCGCGGCGTCCTCAGCTCCGAAGGTGATCGAAGACGACTACGCGAAGGCGCTGGCCGAGGCGAAGAAGACGAAGAAGCTGCTGTTCGTCGATGCCTGGGCGCCCTGGTGCCACACCTGCGTGTTCATGCGCGAGCACGTAGAGGTTGAACAAGACTGCATTTCCCAAAGGGAGGCAGGGTACGCGAAGGTGGGGAGGCAGGTGGAGGCAGTTGAACGGACGTGGCCGCGGTGACTGGGCACCACCGTCGACCGTCGACCCTCCCATGCCGGTAGCCTCGTTGGAGAGGAATCACAACCCGCCTCGCGCTGGGCCAAGCACGCACCTGCGCTGGTGGCCGCCTCCTATCTCAGGCAGCTCCGTCATACGCCCACCGCGGGCCTGCTCCGGCCAGTGGCTCTGCCACGCGCTGTCGCGCGCCCTTCGGGCTGGCCTGCCCGCCGACAACTGGCCTTGAGGGAAAAGGAAACTTCGGGGTGGTCGCTGTCTCACCCTCATTGGCAGAGAGGGTATGCTCCTTCCAACTCAGAGGTCATCCAGACCGTCGAGCACCATTGGTCTGCGGCCCGGGTCGTCCGATGACGCGCGAGGAGGAGCCTCCGCGGAAAGCGCTTGTGGCGCAGCTCGAGCGGGAGACGTCCCCCCGATGTGCGCGCGCGGAGCTTTGGCTCCGAGTGCGTCCTCGTCAACGTCTGGACCGGCGAGTCGATGCCGTGCCTCTTCAACCCGACGCAGCTCACCGAAAAGCTGCAGGTGAACTGGAACCGGCAGGTCGTCCCCGGCCTCTCGCACCAGGTGCTCCAGTTCCAGAGCACCTCGAACCGGCAGCTCACCGGCGTCGAGTTCTACCTCGACCGCTTCTTCGCGACCGAGCAGCCCGGCGACCCCAACATCCTCGAGTTCCGCGCCTTCCTCCGCGCGCTCACGGCGCCTCCCGCGGTCACTGAGGGAGTCCTCGCCACCGCTCCACCGCGCGTCCTCGTCGTCTGGCCGAACGTGGTCACCATCGAGTGCGTCGTCGCGAGCATCGACTTCCAGTACCGCCTGCTGCGCAACGGCTCGCGCACAGCACACCTTCGGCGCCGACGTCTTCCGGTGCCCTGCGGCAAGCGACGAAGAGTTCACGCCAGCCGTTTGATGGCACGCCGCCTCGGAGCGCCTGCTCCGGCTGAGCCACCCGCTTGCCCTTGAATGATCGTCCTTGCCCGCCTCCCGGCTTCGGGCTGTGTTCCTCTTCTGTGCGCTGTCGAGCCGGTTCGCTCGGAGGGGTGCGGTGATGGACGGACATCGGGTGGTGCCGGCGCTGGGCGGGCTGTTGGTCATTGGTGACCAGCACGGTCGCGAGGTGACTGTCGGAACCGGTCACGAAGCAATCGAGGTCCTCGCGAACTGGTCCGCCGATGCGCTCGAAGCCGTTTGTCAGAACGGGATAGAGGAGCTGGAGGAGGAGCTGCCGGGGTTTCGAGCTCGAGTTCTGAGTGCAGTGAGCGCAGTCGAGAGACCCGCTGAGGCGGAATCATTGGCGGTGGTCGAAGCCTTCGCGCTGGCCGTTTCGCGCGCTGCGGAAGCGGTGTGCCACTCGGAGGACGAGCGCGCGCTGCTCGGCATTCCAACGAGCTTCGCCTTCACATTCACGGACAGCATCGACCTGGCCGCAATCGGGGCCACTGAGGCCGCGCACGCTGAACATCGCGCGAGCATCAATGACGCGAGCCTCCTCCGCAGAGCAGGACTCGTCCTCGCCATCGTCGTCGCGCTGGTGGTGCTCTGGTTCGCACTCTGAGCCCGTTCCGGTTTTGAACACAACGGTGACCGGCGGTGGGACGACTCGCTCGTGCCACGCCCGACGGTGAGTTCGCCTCGCTTCGTGCATCTCCAACTCCTGCGCTTTCTCCTCGCAGCGATGGCCGAGGCTGTGAACACGAGCTGAGGCCCGCGTTGGGGCAACGAAGAATCCACGCCGCGCTCGCGAGCTTCTCTCGGCCGTTCGGAGCAGTCCCCGGCCGGCGCAGTTCCGCGCTTTCTCAAGTGGTGCGGCTCTCCTCGGCCATGACGCGCCCCCCGCGGTGCGTGCTCGTCAACGTCTCGACCGGCGAATCGATGCCGTGCCTCTTCAACCCTACGCAGCTCACCGAGAAGCTGCAGGTGAACTGGAACCGGCAGGTCGTCCCCGGCCTCTCGCACCAGGTGCTCCAGTTCCAGAGCACCTCGAATCGGCAGCTCACCGGCGTCGAGTTCTACCTCGACCGCTTCTTCGCGACCGAGCAGCCCGGCGACCCGAACATCCTCGAGTTCCGCGCCTTCCTCCGCGCGCTCACGGTGCCTCCCGCGGTCACTGAGGGAGTCCTCGCCACCGCTCCACCGCGCGTCCTCGTCGTCTGGCCGAACGTGCTCACC
>VYLD01000553.1_pt1 | contig 13158 bp, 18 predicted proteins | sample 5114401 | NCBI WGS metagenome assembly VYLD01 (sample SAMN12291783, study PRJNA351875) | freshwater metagenome | isolation source: freshwater lake | place: USA: Michigan, Gull Lake | collected 2013-08-08 | reverse complement strand
AAAATCTATGTCCTTTCTTGATAATGTGTCTTTCTGCTACTAACATTGTTATCCGTTGCCTTTTAACTCAGCGTCGGGTTTTGAGGGGTTGTCATCCGTTATGATAGTTGTACCAGAAGGCAATTGATAGCCTGTTAAATTCCCTTGTTTCCACCACCTCCAAGCCGTTCGATAACTTATTCTTGTTTTTTTTGCCTAGTCTGATAGTTTCGTGTTCACATATTACCATGGCTGGCTATATATGACTATATTTTTATTGAAACTTTACAATACTCGTTTTCTTCTGGATATCTGCCGGGTTGATAATCTTCCAAACCATCCAAAAGCCCAATATCATAATCTGCGTTAAAAGTCAATAAAATTCCCTTCACCCAGCCATCCCCCTCGGTCAGTCCGGGATAACCGAGGGCGGTAAGATGGTATAAATGCCCCTTTGTGTAGGCGGTTTTAGAGTTGATCACTTTTCCCGCACAGTAGGCAGAATAGTTACTCTCCTTAGGTTTCAGTGTTCCATAAACAAAAAACTTCCATCATCGCTCCAATTGTGCCGCTACTCCTCCTAATAGGATATCGCGAACAAATTGACTGGCTAAAAGTTCGTGGGGAAAACCAAGGGAAATGGCGCTGATATTATCGAGTCGTTGCAGTTGTTCCCCAGTCAGGTTAAAATCCACACAGGCTAAATTATCCTGCAATTGGGACAATTTTCGAGCGCCAATGATAGGAATTACGGAGTTAGGGCGATTTCTTAGCCAATTTAATGCCACTTGTGCCGGTGATTTCTCAATTTCTCTGGCTATCTCTAGGACAGTCTCGGCAATTTTTAAATCGCGATCAAAAATTTGAAAAGGTTGGTCGGTCATGCTTAAACGTCCATCGACGGGGTTGGGTTGATTATATTTTCCTGTTAAAACTCCTCCTCCCAGGGGACTCCAAGCTGTCACCCCGATATTTAATGCTTTGGCCATGGGCAATAATTCCCGTTCGGGGGTGCGTTCCTTGAGAGAATATTCTATTTGTAGTCCGATAAAGGGTGTCCATCCCCGCAGGGTGGCCAGGGTGTTCCCTTGGGAGACAATCCAAGCAGGACTGTCAGAAATGCCGATATAAAGCACTTTTCCCATCCTGACCAAATCATCGAAAGCGCGCATCACTTCTTCGATAGGAGTGAGAGAGTCCCAAAGATGAAGCCAGAGTAAATCGATGTAATCAGTACCTAAACGCTTTAAACTAGCTTCTACCGCTTGAAAGAGGTTTTTTCGATGATTTCCGCAAGCATTGACATCGCCGGGGCGCGTGTTGAGAGAATATTTCGTGGCGATTACCCATTTTTCTCGATCGCCCTTGACAAATTCCCCCACTAATGTTTCACTGGTTCCGTTAGTGTAGAGATTAGCAGTATCGAGAAAATTGCCGCCCGCTTCCGCAAAAGCCCGAAAAACCGCCCGACTTTCCTCTTTATCCGCTCCCCAACCCCAATCTTGCCCGAATGTCATCGTTCCTAGACATAGTTCCGAAACTCGCAGACCACTATTACCTAAAAGTTTGTAACGCATAATTAACTAAAATTTTGAATAAGAAGTTAATTATAATTGAATTTGATCGACATTTTTGCTAAGTACATTTGGTACAATTTTGACAAGTTAACCCTGGCCTTATTGGTTAATCATTTTAGATGTGTAATCAATTTTGCTTAGGTACTTAGCAGACTCAGGCTATTTAGAAACAGCCCAAGAACGCACTTCACCTAAAGTTACAGGAGTGCGATCGCTAACATCAATGGTAAAGCGAAATACTCGTTTAGCTCGCAGACCATTTTCGGGATCGAAGAATTTTAATTTCACATCCCAGCATTCACTTCCGTAGCGACAGAAGGGGCTTTTTTCTACTTCAATACTGTGTAATTCCATTCCCATTGCTACTGCTTGGGAGAAGGTTTGTACAGCTTGAAAAGCGTTAGTAGCCGCAAAATTTAAGGCGCGATCGCGTGCTATTTGTCCTAAATTTCGTAAGTCATAATAAATGCGATTCAAGAAACTGGTCAGAGAACGCCGCATCCTCGCTTCATCGGCGATTTCATGTTCCGCGCTAACAGTTTCTATCGCTGATTCAATCAAAGTATTAACTTTCCAGCCATACATTCCTCGCGGACTATTAACTTTGATGACCGGAACAATTTGACCAGAAAATAGTTTCACAGTTTCATCGGTAAGAATGCCCGGAATACTCACTCTTTCAACATAATCTTCGTCAGCTTCTGGCAATATTTGACCCGCTAACATATATTGCATGACTTGATAAATCTCAGCGGCAAAAGCTCCCACTGGTTTAATTGCATAGATGGGAGTTAGTTCTAAATTAACTGTCCAAATTAAAGACTTAGTTTCTGATAGATTACTTTCTAAATAATCTACCATTTGTCGTGCATCGTAGGGATTGGATGGTAATTCAATATTATCGATCGTGATGGTTGGCATTAACTGTTTAAAAGTATCCCGACGCGCTTCTGTTCCGAAATCATAACCTAAAGTTCCTAACACATAAACGAGGTTTGAGCGTTGACTAGGAACAACATTATTTAGGACAATATTGTTATGTGCTTGATGATTTTTTATTAATCCAGTTGAGGAAATATTTTCTGAAGCATTGCTAGGAGCGATCGCTGGTTGTCTTGTTGCTGCTGTTGAAATGGTTGCAGTTATTCCCTGATTCGCTATCTCGGTTGAACAAGAGGGAATAACCGAGGTTGTCACTGTCACTGGAATTACCGTCGATTCTATGATATTATTCGACGAATTGTTATCCGCTTCAACAGTTTGTAATTTCTCTCCTGTCAGCAATTCATAAGCTCCAGAGATGTTGATTTTTCCTAACAGACAGCGTTCTGGTTCTTCTACTTCATTAGGATCACAGGGAATGGCACTATTAGTCAAGGCGGCTCTTACTGCTTCCGCATCAGGAGATAAACCCTGTTCTAATTGTAAACTCATTAATAAAGCGGCCGTTCCTGTCACAATTGGAGCAGCGCAGCTAGTCCCTTTTTTGCGGATAGGGTCATCAGTTCCGGGTTGAGATCCTAGAATATTCTCTCCGGGAGCAAGAATCCCTTGAGTCGCATATTTACCACCAAAATTACTGAATTTAAATGGCTCTCCTGTATCTTTCATCGCTCCTACTGTCAGGACATTTTCTAATACCGCAGGAATGCACCAACACTCTCCTTTATCATTACCACCAGGAGCAATAACGAGTATATTATTATCCTGTGCTTGACGAATCGCTTTATCAATAAATTCGTGAGCTAATCCGCTTTGAGTTGGGTGACAAGCGGCACAATGGATAATATTCACTCCCTGTTCAATTGCGTTACTAATCGCCCGGGAAAGATTGAGAGGATTAATAAAATCGTCATTCCCATAAGCAATGGGAATATTAATCACCGTTGCGTTAGGAGCAATCCCTTCTACCGGTGAATCTGGCTGTCCACAAATGGTGCTGATAATATGGTTAGCATGGAAGCGCAAATGCAAACTGTGGCGGATATTTTCATCTGGAATCGCCTCCTTAAACATTTCCTCTTTTTCTTCATCACTTTTGCCACTTTTTTCTACATCTAAAAAGGCTTGTAAGTGTTGGGGATCGATGGGAAATTCTTCGGACCAATAAGGATTAATACGGGTAATATTTGCTCCTTGAAAACAGGCGCGATCTAAGTCAACTGGTCCATCAAGAACGGCGATTTTGATGCGTGGATCGCCTTTGGTATGGGAGCGAAGAGCGGTCATTCCGGGGATAGCATTGAGATCAGGCATAGTTTGTACAGATTTTCAAGAACAGTTATAGAATAAAAGCTAGATAACAAAAATAGGGGAATTAAAGATGAGTTCAATCACCCAAACGGTACAATCCTCAACCACAATTCAGGAACCTTCTGCAACGGTGTATTGCGATTCCCCTTTACCCGACCACACCCAACTCCCCGATAAAGATGGAAGTTTTGTGAAAAACTATCAAGAGCCTCCCCAAGCAGACCTTTTAACGGATACTATTACACCCCTTTTAGAACAATTACATCCTGATGGTAATTACTGCCTAGGTCGAGATTGTGGGATTTATTGGCGATTGCCAGAGCATCCAGAATCTCTAGAAAAGGGTGCTGTTGCTCCCGATTGGTTTTATGTTCCCCATGTCCCCACGACTATTGATGGTCAAGTTCGCCGTTCCTTTGTGATGTGGAAAGAAACCATTGAACCGGTTATTGCCTTAGAATTTGTCTCTGGCAATGGTGAAGAAGAACGGGATAAAACGCCTGTTAAGGGTAAATTTTGGATCTATGAGCGAGCGATTCAAATTCCTTTTTATGGAATTTATGAAGTTAACAAGGCCCAGATCGAGATGTATCAGTTAGTTAATGGTCGTTACCAAAAAATTACTCCTAATCAGCGCGGTCATTATCCTATTGTTCCTTTAAAGGTAGAGTTAGGAATTTGGCAAGGAGAATACCAAAATCAATTCTTTCCCTGGCTTCGCTGGTGGGATGGGGAAGGTAACTTGTTGTTAACTTCCCAGGAATCTACTGAACAGGAACGACAACGAGCCGAACAGGAACGACAACGAGCCGAGCGGGAACGACAACGAGCCGAGCGCCTAGCGGAACAGTTAAGGGCATTAGGGGTAGAACCTGAAGATTAAGGGAAGGTGTTTAACACCAAATGCGACCCCGACGAAACGGCGGATCATTGGGATTCGCCTTGCGGTCTTGGAACATCAATTTCCAGCGTCCGTAATCTTCTAACCCAGTTGCGGGAATATATTTAGCTTTAGGTTGAGTTGTTTCCTGTGGTTGAATGTTGGATTTTTTTGTTTCTGGTTGCTCAACATTCGGATTGGTTTCTGATTGCTTAGAACTTTTAGAGTTAGCCATTGTTTGATTTCCTCCAGTGTTTTTTGTTAGGTTTTAGAAGTCGATACTAATAACGAAAACCGCCAAAAGAGGACATTTTTAGATAGCCATAGTGAGGATATTGAAATTGTGCCGGATCGTTGTAGTTAGCCCCATGAACTAACTTAACCAAGATAGATACTAAATCTTCCCCATCTCCATGAACAATATCAACACATTCGTGGGGATGAATAAAATGGGGACGTTTGACGGGAGCAGACTGTTTGGGAAGTTTCATGGTTGTTTTGGGGTAAATAGATAGAGTTTAGGGGAGGGGACTAATAAGGAGAAGACCAGGAACGAACCTCGCCCAAGGTGACAGGAATTAAGTCACTCACATCTATAGTAAAACGGAAGACTTTACGAGCGCGGCGGCTATTTTCTGGGTCGAAGAATTTTAACTGTACATCCCAACAATCGCTATCCAGCCGACAGAAAGGACTCTTAGAAACATTAATACTATCTAACTCCATCCCTGCACCCACAGCCTCAGAAAAAGTTTGTGCTGCTTGGAAAGCATTGGTCGCGGCAAAATTGAGGGCGCGGTCTTGGGAAGTTTGCCCTAAATTGCGTAAATCGTAGTAGATGCGGTTGAGGAAACTACTCAAAGTCCGGCGCATTTGGCTTTCTTGGGCTTCTGTTTGTTCTGCACCAACAGCTTCTATTGCCGCACTGACTAAAGTATTAACGTGCCAACCATAAATTCCCCGGGGGCTATCCGGTTCAATGACGGGAACAACTTGTCCTGAGAACAGGCGTACTGTGCGCCCAGTAATCCGTCCCGGAATACTGACACGCTGGATATATTCGGGGCTGTCTTCCGCTTGCACTTGTCCCGAAAGCAGTTCCTGTAAAGCCGAATAGACTTCGCGGGAAAAAGAGCCGAGGGGTTCAATGGCGTAAATGGGGGTAAGTTCCAGGTTCAGGGTCCAGATTAAGGATTTGGCTTCTGAGAGGTTATCGGCTAAATAATCCACCATCTGGCGGGCATCGTAGGGGTTAGAGGGAACTTCAATCCCTCCAATTACGGCGGTGGGCATCAGTTGTTTAAATGTGTCCCGACGGGCTTCTGTACCGAAATCATAGCCCAAAGTGCCAATGGCATAGACGATTCCACCAGCGGGTTCAGCAGCTTGGCTAGGGGTGACAGATTTAGTGGTAGTTTCAGGCATGGATACTCCTTGAGAGGTTGTTACAGGGTTGGGAATTTGGGCGGCAACAACGGGGATTGCCGGTGCGCTGGTTGCGGCACTCAGTTCGAGATTTTGGCGTTGAACCTCGGTGGTTTCAGGTGTACCACCGCAGCCGCAGCCGGAAGCTTCTACTGTTGCTTGGGTTTCTATGGTTTCGGACATGGTTTCTCCGGTTAGGTGTTTAATTGCCCCCGAAATGTTCAACAGGCCGGCTAAACATTTTGGTTCGTTTTCACTGTTTGTCAAGGGACAGGGAAGGGCGCTTTTTAGTAGTGCTTCCCTGACTGCGTGGGGATTAGGTGTTTCTCCCCGCTGCACTTGCAAACTGAGTAATAAAGCCGCTACTCCTGCTACGATGGGCGCAGCGAAGCTAGTGCCACTCATTTGTATTGTCCCGCCGCCCGGTTTTGCCCCTAAGATGTTTTCTCCAGGGGCAAGGATGCCTTGATTTTGGTAGGTTTCCCCCCAATTACTAAAGTCGAGGGGATGCCCTCTAGCATCAACAGCACCCACTGCTAGGACAGCAGGAAGGGCGGCTGGAACATGGAGGCACTCGCAACCATCATTTCCGGCAGCCGCAACGACAAGAATATTTCTCTGGCTACACATTTCAATGGCACGCTCTAGCCAGTCTTCTGCTTCTCCAACATCGGTGAGCGCCCCTCCACTAATACTAATAATGTGCGCTCCATTTTCGGCGGCTTGTTCAATCGCACGGGCTAAATCTAGTTGAGATAATCGCCGTCGGTCATCGGAAAAAACTGGCACGAGTAAACCGTGACACTGAGGGGCAATTCCTTCGATTTCTGTATTAGGCTGTCCAAAAATTAAACTAGCAATATGAGTCCCATGGGTGGACATCTGCCCACTGGTTGCACCATGTAATACTAAGGTGGGCAGTCGAGTTAATTTTGCTCCCTGAAAACAGGGATGTTGAGTATCTACGACACCATCAAGAATGGCAACAGTAATCTCTGGGGAACCCTGGGTTAGTTTGTGTAATGCTTGCAATCCTGGAATCATAATTCTTATTCTGATATTTTTTTGACAAAAGATTTATGTTGGATTGTAGCTATTCCCAATTGTACAACTTCTAAAACCCTGGCTAAATTACCCGCTAATAAAGCATCTCTACCTAACCATAATCCAGGAAATATTTGAGAACATAATATTCCTTCTGCATTAGGTTCAAGTGTAACATATTTTTCGTCATTTAAGACAAACCAATCAAATTCTTCATCCAATACTCGCCAGACTAAATATTCTTGCACTTGATGGCAGCGATAAACCTCAAGCTTTTGATGCAAGTCAAGGGAGACGGTACTAGCAGCAATTTCCACGATTAATTCTGGCGCACCTTCGACATAGCCATCCTCACTAATAGTTGATTGTCCACCATTTTTAATTCTCAGCAGTGCATCGGGTTGAGGTTCATTATCAGCATCAAGGCGCACGGTACAATTGTCGCCTAATTCAATTCCTGGCGTACTTGACCAATAGTTACCTAACCAAGTGATAATACGAGCGTGAGGGTTGCCATGATTAGTAATTCTTAAGGGAGAAGCCATCAGATGAACAATTCCTTCAATGAGTTCGGCTTTTTTCAGATTTGGCATAGCATTATATCTACGCTCAAATTCACAACGAGTGAGGTTGTCGCCATTTTCTAATAGTGGAATTGCTTGAGGAGATTTTGCTACAGTGGCTATCATCTTAGTATTTCCTACTTGTCAATACATTGGTAATTTTAAGGTGAATCCAGGTAAAATTTCTTCTCCTGATAATGTTGCTGGTAATTCAATAATTTCTACAGATTGATTGGGGCGATAGATTTCTAACCTTTGGTTGGCAGGATCAATTAGCCACCCTAATTTTACACCATTTTCTCGATATTCTTGCATTTTTTCTTGTAGATATTTTAAGGGGTCGGTACGCGATCGCAATTCTATCACAAAATCTGGGCAAATTCTGGCAAATTTTTCTTGTTCTTCTATGGGTAAAGCGTGCCAGCGTTCATTGGCAATCCAAGCAACATCAGGAGAACGTTTCGCGCCATTGGGCAAGGTAAAGATAGTAGAAGAACTAAAAACTTTACCGAGTTGAGTTTGCCGATTCCAAATCACTAAATCAGCATTTAATTCTGATTCTCGATTGCCACTAATGGCTCCGATGGGAGGCATAATGATTAATTCTCCTTGGGCAGTTTGTTCGAGTCGCCAATCGTCATTAGCACAGCACAGTTGATAAAACTGTTCGTCACTTAAATTGGTGGTTTTCAGGTTTAAGATAATAGGTTCGGTGGTAATCATTATACTTTATTTTTAAAGTCAATATTTTTAGTTCTTGTTTTAGATTGATTGTCAGTTAATAGGTTTGATTGGGCAACCAAGAACGATCAAGTAATTGTTCTAGGGAGTAGGGGCATTCAGTAGGAAAAGTTACTAAATTAGTTGTTTTAATTTTAACAAAACCTAGCGCATCTTGATAGATAGAGGTTAATTCATCTTCTAAATACTTGCGGAGATTAGTCGTGATTGTTCGTCTCAGTTGAGTACGAAAGTTATAGATTTCTTCTTGCCGGTGAACAGCATTATATTCGGCTTCAGTTGTCCAATATTGCAGTAACAGCAAATGACGAATAATTTGCTCTAACAGACTAGCGACAGCATTTTTCTTCTCTCTACCCAAATACTCTAACTCCTCAATTAAATTATCTAAATCTAGCTGTTGGAATTGATGATTTTTAAGTAAGTTAATAGTTTGTTCCAGCCATTGATCATCATCAACGTCATAGAGTTGTTTTAAGTCATTCATTTCTATCATCAACATAAAATTTACTCCATCTTAAAGAATTTGTAATAATAAAGCCGAATATTCTCAATTCTCGTTTTTTCTAATTCTTTTTGAGTAGTACCTACCCACATATTAGGTAAAATATCTTGATGTTGATAAAAGCTGTGAACTCTTTGGGCTGTATCATTAATCTTAAAATAATTGGTTAAACCTTGACGATCTTTGAGATGATAGTAAAGCACTGCGTTATTATTTGCTTTTGATAAACCCGTGAAAAACAAACTTGATCCTTGGAGAGGGTTTAAGACTGAATCAGGAAAATGTCGCCAGACTAAATTGATGGTTTCTGGTCTGAAAAAATCATCTTCTTGAAGTTCGGCATAAATTTCGATTTCACTTTTACCATTAAAGTAAAAATCAAAACCAATTAACTCAACAAATTCACTTAAATAATCACTGTCAGCAGCACCATCACTTAAAACGAAAGCAGTTTGTAGCTTTTCAGGATAATCTTTAATTCTAATGTGTATTTTTAAACTAGAATCAGCTAAATTAGTTCTTAAATCAAGTCCAGCACTGAGAACTTCTAGTTTGCTAAAGTCAAAGTTATGTCCTAAAAATTTCTGTAACAATCGCCTTCAACTTCCATAACAAAATCTTCAAACAGCCGCAGAGGATAAATCGGCTCAACATCAAAAGCTTGTTGATGATTACGGATAAATTGTATTCTTTGCTCTTTGAGAGAGTTTTTTTGAATCTCGGCAACTATCATGATTTCAAGATGTTAAAGGAAAAAATTATGTCAAGAAAATCTCGAAATTTACAAGCTGGTTATTTCTACCACGTCACCACACGCTGTAATAATCGTGAGTTTAAACTATCAAAGCGAGAGTGTCGGGAGGTGTTTCTTTATGCCATCAACAAGGCTTTGAGCAAATACAAGTTTAAGCTCTATGCTTTATGTATTATGTCTAACCATGTTCACTATCTGATTGAACCTGCTCAACCGCAAGATTTACCGAAAATTATGCACTTTCTTAATTGGTACACCGCGATGTGATCCCCCCGCCTTCGGCTTCCCCCCTTATCAAGGGGGGCTAGGGGGGATCGCACAGGACACTTTTGGGAAAAGCGCTATTTCTGCGATGGCTTTCCGCCTTCTGATACAGACAGGGCTTTAAATACCTTGCGCTACATCCACGGGAATCCAAAAGCAGCCAAAATGCGTTCTGGGTTCTTCTATGATTTCAGTAATTACGGCAGTTATGAACGCTTAACTGATGACGGCTTAACTCAATGGCATCCTGCTTTCTTAAAACTTGGTGACAGCTTAGAAGACTGTGCCAGAAAGTATAAAGGCTTCTGTCAGAGGTACAAACCGAAGGAGAAGACAACCCCAACCCGTTAACCCTGGGGTAGTAAGCTGTTGGCAGGGGTTCATCTCTCCTCGGCCAAGTCTTCTAGCACTTTTGAGCGAAGGAAAAAGGCAAGTGGGGAAAAACCCAACCTTCCCCTGCTTCTCCCGCGTGCCAGGTAACAGAAAGCCCTGAATTAACAAGGGTTGTACGTCAATTCGTTGGGGCAAACCGCGCACCCTGGCAAGCAGAAAAAGACTTTTGACATTTTTTGAGGTAAGTGTTAGGATGAAAGGGACTATTCCGCGTCGTCTCCCGCAAAAGGATCCGTACGTATAACTCTACTCCCTCGCATTAGGGGTGTCACGTTGTACAGCCCTGTACCACCCTCAGAGGAAGTGGTATTGATTTCCCGTTGTACGGGAGCAGAGTTACGGGGTGTCAGTTTCTTGGTTTTCATGGTGGAATTTCCTCCAATAGATTTGTTTTTCACAGTGTAGAAAAACTGCCAATCCAAGTCAACAGTTTCTAGGTTAATTTTTGTTAAGAAAGAGTCAAGTTTGCGAATCACACTTTCTCCCTTATTCCTAACAGAAAGCTCTGAATTAACAAGGATTGTACGTCAATTCGTTGGGGCAAACCGCGCACCCTGGCAAGCGGAAAAAGACTTTTGACATGATTTGAAGTTCGTGCCAGAATTAGGGGGATTACTCCGCGTCGTCGCCCGCAAAAGGATTCTGATTATTACACTCCGGCCCCCATCCACATTCATACGTAGGGGCGATCGCATTGCCATCACGAGAGACGGTAGCGGCATTTTCCCGTTGGACGGGAGCAGAGTTACGGGGTGTCAGTTTCTTGGTTTTCATGGTGGAATTTCCTCCAATAGATTTATTTTTTCATACTGTAGCAACACTACACAATCAAAGTCAATAGTTTTTTAGGTAAATTAAGGTGAGATTCCTGAAGGTGAGATTCTGTCTGCAATTAATCAGGTGGATGCCAACCAGCTTTAACCCAATTTTTACGCACAACGACAGCTAGACTATTATTTAATTTTAAAGCTACAAGTGTTGCCCGACCACAAGCCGTTATTCCCATAATTTCTGTTCCCTCTGAACTCCAAGTAAAATGTTCTTGCCACCTTTGAAGGCGAGGATTAAACAAAGAAACTAACAGTTCAGATTCAGGATCAATAGCCTCAGTTTGTGTCCACTTATATTGATTACATAATTCACAAGCTAAACATAAATTTTCTTCTGTATTAGCACCACCTTTAGTTAAAGGTTGGATATGATCAATTTGTAATCTTCCCATAATATAATCCTGGTGACTGAGGCAATATTCACAGCGATTTCCTGCCCGTTGTCTAACTTTTTGGCGTAAAGTTTCTGTGAGAAAGCTCATGGTATTAAAGCATCTCTCAAACCTCTTTTAACGGCTTCAGCTAAGGCGATTGACTTTCTTAATTGTCCCATTTGGTAAATTGAGATTAAAACTGACAATTCATAGCCTTCAGCTTCGGTTAAACCCGTATTTTTTCCCTTAGCTTGTAACTCTCCCAAGCGTTGATTTTGAACAACATCCATTTTTGAATTAGCTAATTCAATCACTTCAGCATCTAACAGATGGGAAATTTCAACATGATTACCCACTGCTGAGAGACTATTAAAGGTAGGTAGAACAATTTCTAAGGTATCAATTAAAACCTCTGATAACTCTCGTTCCGTAGCCTTTCCTAAACATTGGGCGGTTTCAGCTAAACTGACTGGTAAATCAATAGTAATTCGAGTCATTTGTGATGTATGAGTAAGTAAATCTTACCTTAATCATAGCTTAAGTAATTCTGTCAGAGGTACAAACCGAAGGAGAAGACAAACCCAACCCGTTAACCCTGGGGTAGTAAGCTATTGGCAGGGGTTCATCTTTCCTCAGCTAAGTCTTCTAGTCCCCTGCTTCTCCCGCGTGCCAGGTAACAGAAAGCCCTGAATTAACAAGGGTTGTACGTCAATTCGTTGGGGCAAACCGCGCACCCTGGCAAGCAGAAAAAGACTTTTGACATGATTTGAAGTCCGATGCTCGAATCGGGAGCATTACTCCGCGTCGTCTCCCGCAAAAGGAACATAAGATGTCTTGTCATAAACTGTGTTTGGGGCGATCGCATTGCCATCACGAGAGACGGTAGCGGCATTTTCCCGTTGGACGGGAGCAGAGTTACGGGGTGTCAGTTTCTTGGTTTTCATGGTGGAATTTCCTCCAATCAGTTGGTTTTTCACAGTATGGTAAAACTGCCAATCCAAGTCAACAGTTTCTAGGTCAATTTTTGTTGAGAAAGAGGGCGTTGCTGAATCAAGGTATGAATGACAACCTTGTACCCATCCAAAAGTTAGTTTGGGTCTAGGTTTTAAAAATCCCACAAAAGAAGATTCATATCTCAAATCAGCAACGCTGGTTGATTCATGAATCAACCTACTATGAGAGCAACAACCTGTACTCCCCTGCTCCCACTCTCCCCTGCTTCTTCACCCCCCGAAGCAATCTCTTAAAAGTTTTAATTGTTCTGATTGGTAATAAATTGATGAACAATCTCAACTCTTAGATTTAATTCCCGTGCAATTTGTTCTTCATTAAGTTCCAACCTAACCAGAAGAGGAATTGTTTCTAATTTCCCTTCAAGTTTCCCTTCAAGTTTTCCTTCAAGTTTTCCTTCAAGTTTTCCTTCAAGTTTCCCTTCAAGTTTCCCTTCAAGTTTTCCCTCAATTTTTCCTTCAAGTTTTCCTTCAAGTTTCCCCTCTTCCTTAGCTTCTTGATAAAACTTGGTTTGTTTCCATTCCGTGAGATTAAACATAGCTTCTAACTCCTGGCGACTTTTCTG
>VYLD01000391.1_pt1 | contig 13226 bp, 8 predicted proteins | sample 5114401 | NCBI WGS metagenome assembly VYLD01 (sample SAMN12291783, study PRJNA351875) | freshwater metagenome | isolation source: freshwater lake | place: USA: Michigan, Gull Lake | collected 2013-08-08 | reverse complement strand
AGCATCGACTCCTGTTGCGGCTCTCGGCGTCCCATCGACATGGTCGCGACCTACAGCCTCTCGATCCAGCCGTCGATCCCCCCAAGAGCGATTACTTCAACAGCCTGTTAGGCCGCGAGCCAGCCATATGGATGGTTCACAGCCGTTTCGTCACCGTCCAGATATGTGGCGAGGAACGTCAGGTGGTCGCGATTCCACGCCCAAACGTGTGTCCTGCCGACTGCAAACTGCCAGAACAACTCCGGGAGGGTCTGGTACGCCACCCCGTCCGCGCGGTAGGGGCAGGCGACACAAGAAACCCTCCAGTCGGCCACGTTCCAGGCTGGACTCAGATCGCCGACAATCACGCCGCCCTTTTCTTCGGACGGTTTGAATGCTCGGGCCCGCCCGCCGCAGCGGGGGCAGACGACCTCGAGATCTCGTGCTCGCGAGTCGTGGCCGTATCGCACATGCGTGCTGCTCCCATTCGTGAGCGCTCGTGACATTGCGATGTTTTAGCATGTTTCGCTGGCAGCAACTCCTGCAGGTCGAGTCTCCGCGCTCAGGCTTTCTGGAGCAGCTGGGCCCCGTGACGAGGCGGCTGGGGCCTGTGTGAGGTCGCTCATCACCACCGGTCGAACCAGATTAACCATGGCTGTGTTGAATTTCATCGCTTCGTCGATGAACGGTTCGTGACCAGAGTTCTCGAACCACACCAGCTTCTTGGACGGCGCGGTCAACGCTTCGAAGTAGTCGATGCTGTGCTGCGGGGGCACCCAGTGATCGTTGCGTCCCAGAAAGAAGAACACCGGCACCTTCAGCTCAGGCGCCAGCATCAAGAGGTTCAACTTCGAGACCTCGGCCCACATGGCGTTCAGCGAAAACCGGAAGCCCCGGACGATGTTCGGCAGATCGAAGATCGACGACTCCGGCCCGCCGAGCACGATGCGCGCCATGTTCCACAGCGCCGCCGGCCTCAGCTGACCCTCGAAGCGCTGCAGGATCGCGCGCTCGGTGAACAGGCTCGCGACGGTATGGGGTGGGGGACCGATGGCGCGGAGTTTCTCGAGGGCTCCGGTGTCCTTCAGGCGCTCTGCCTCGGCGAGGACGTACGCATACGACGCCGCTTCGCTGGCCGGCCAGTCACCGAGCTGCCCGCTGCCGACGTACGCCGAGACCTTCTCGGGGAAGCGCGCGGCGTAGAGCACTCCGAGCGCCGAGCCCCAGGAGTGACCGAACAAGACCACCTTCGTCTGCCCCAACCGCTTGCACACGGCGTCCACCAGCTCGTCGAGGTCGGCGATGAACTGGTCGACCGTCATCGACCCCACCGCGAGCTGCGGGTCGAACGACTTCCCGGCGCCCCGTTGATCCCAATTGACCGTGGTGAAGCTCTTCTCGAGCGGCGCATTGAACTGTCGGAAAAAGCGCATCTCACCCATGCCCGGCCCTCCATGGAGGAGGATCAGCGGTGGGTTCTCGACTCGCTCGCCCCTCAGCATCGCCCACTGCTCGACCCCGCCGAGGCGCAGGTACATCACCTCACTGATGCTGTTCGGCAAGCGCTCGCCCGAAGGCGACCGAAAGGGCGGCGTCGTTCCCAGGTGTTTCATGAACCCGAACGCTGCAAGTGCTGAACCCCGCCCTTCCTCACGGGCGAAGCGCGGTCGTCAGGTCCGAGGGCCCATCAGATCGATCTTGAGCGCCTCACTCGCGAACTGGCCGATTCGAGCGGTCAGCTTTTCGCTCGAGGGGCGAACACTCGCGCAGCTCAGGCCCGTACACCCCTGCACTCCCACCCGCCGGTTGCCTGTTGAGCGTCGCGGTGAGGTCGGTTGCTCCTTGCGACTGCACGTGCGGGCGCCATCTGTGCAGGATTGAGAAGTCAGCATTTGACTTTGGCCTTCGGCAAGAGCCGACTCACCTGGTCCCCAAACTGTGGAGGAACGCGGACCACCTTGAGCTGCTGCAGCTCACCGATGGTGTCGGGAACGGCCGTCCACCACTCGAGGCTGAGTTCCTGCAGCGACGTGAGCGAGCGCAGGCGCGCCAGCTCGTGCACCCGATCGGCGAAGTGGACGCCAGCGAGGGACAACGACCTGAGCGCGGTCAGCCTGTCGATTCCATCGGGCAAACGCTTGAGCTTCGTCAGAGTGACGTCCAATGACTCCAGGCGCGTGAGTGCGCCGATCTCGTCGGGCAGCTGCGGGAGTGGCAGCCCGGTGAGATCGAGCGAACGAAGACTCCGGAGCCGACCCGGCGGGGAGCGAAGCCACGCGAAAGCCGCTGATCTCGAGCTCTTCGAGCCGGTCGTGCTCGAAGAGGTCGCCCCCCATCGAGAGATCGCGAGGATCTCCGCGATAGCCCGCCTCGCGGAACAGCCCCACGTGTCGGAGCGAAGGCAGCGAGCGCAGCCCTGACGGCACAACCTCGAGGTCACAATCGACGAAACGCAGCTCGGCCAGATGTTGCGCGCGTTGCAGACAGGCGAGCGAGGCAGGGCGGCACTTCTCGAGGAGGAGACTCGTCAAGCTGGGAGGCAGGTCGAGGCCATCTGGGATGACATCGAAACCGCTGAGGCTGAGCCAGGTGACCGAGGACCACCCCGAGAGGCTGGGCAGCGTTGAGAGCGCTTTGCTCTTTTTCAGGTCGAGGGTGGTTGCATTCGGATCGGGGACGAGCCTGGCGAGCGGAGGATCGGCCTTCGTCTTTTTCGGCACGGCTTCCTCTGTAGCCGCAGAGAAGAAGAACGACCAAGCCGAAACCGGGAAGGGCGTCGAGGGATCGTCGCCCTTCGGCCCCTCGTCAGGTGCGAGGGCCAATCAGATCGATCTTGAGCGCCTCACTCGCGAACTGGCCGATTCGAGCGATGAGCTTCTCCATCGCCGGGCGAACACTCGCGCCGCTCAGGTTCGCCGCGTCCTCGAGCTTTTCGGCGCAGCTCAAGTCCGTACACACCTGCACGCCCACCCGCTTGTTGCTGTTCAGCGTCGCGGTGAGCAACCCGACTCCCGTGCCCGCGCTGGGGCAGTGACACCAGCTGCACATCGACGGCCCCGACGAACCTCCGTTGGTGTCGAACACCAGCCCCGTCGGAGTGCCCTTCGGAACGGCGAACACCATCATCACCCGGCCACCACCCGGGTGCGGCCAGGCCAGATAGTCCTTCACCACCAGCGGGTAGCGGACCTGTGGCGGCAGCTCGACCAGCGGCAGATCTTTCGGGCGGAACGTCTTCAGCAGCGCGTCGGGGGAATCGAGCTTGAACACGCCCTTCGTTTTCCCAGATTCGCCTCGTCGGGGAAACCGGCCGGCCCGCGAGGTCAGGACGAAAAGGCGGCCTCGTCGGCGGTGTTGACATGCCCGCTGCGCTCACATAGTTCCCGCCGCGCTTTGCAAGCCGGCCCTGTCGTCTAGTGGCCTAGGACGGTGCCCTCTCACGGCATAAACCCGGGTTCGAATCCCGGCAGGGTCAAAAATCCTGGCTCGTCCCCAGGTGAAGAAGCCCCGAGCTCATCCCTCGGGGCTTTTTTGTTTTTCAGGGCTCTGATCGCCCGGCCAGCCATCGCTTTGAAAGGCATCTCAAAGCCGATAAAGTGCTCTTCAGAGCATCTCGTGACCGCCAAGAATGCCCTCACCAGCACGCCGCCCCACGCGATTGAGCAAGCCCTCAAGCGTCTCGGTGCGAACCTCAAGGTGGCCCGAATTCGTCGGGGGCTCACGGTGCGACAGGCGGCCGAGAAGATCGGTACGGGTGTTCGTGCCGTGGGCGATGCCGAGAAGGGAAAGCCGTCGACATCGGTCTCGGTGTACCTCGCGTTGCTGTGGCTGTTCGGCCTGATGGCCGACTTCGAGCTCCTCGCCGACCCCGCGCGTGACGCCGAGGGCTCGAGCCTCGCGCTTGGGCGTGAGCGGACCCGTGCCCGGCCACCTCGCGGCCTCGACAATGATTTCTAAGCCGGCACCCTCGAGCTACTTTGTTTACGTCACGCTCCCGGGCCAGACCGAGCCCGTCACCGCCGCCCGGTTCGAGCTGACAGCAACGCGCCAGGGAGAACCTCTCGGCCGGCTGGTCTACGGCAAGAGCTACCTCGCGCGACCCGACGCGGTGCCCCTGGAGCCGCTCGAGCTGCCACTGCTGGAGCGCACCTTCGAGACCACGCAGCTCAAGGGTGTCTTCGGCGCGCTGCGGGACGCCAGTCCGGATTTCTGGGGCCGCCGAGTCATCGAACGCCACGCAGGAAAGCCGATGCTCACCGAGCTCGACTACCTCCTGCAGTCGCCCGACGATCGCGCTGGAGCCCTTTCGTTCGGTCTGGGTGCGACACCCCCGCCACCGCTGAGGAAGTTCAACCAGACACTCGAGCTCGAACACCTCCAGTCGCTCGCTGACTCCATCGTCTCTGACCAGCGCGACGTTGGCCCCACTGCGGCGCAGGTCGAGGAACTTCTTCTCGTCGGGACCTCGATGGGCGGCGCTCGCCCGAAGACCGTCGTCGAGGACGACGAAGGCCTGTGGCTGGCCAAGTTCAACCGACCTGACGACGCCTGGAACAACGCTCGCGTGGAGCACGCGATGCTGGTGCTCGCCACGGAGTGCGGCGTGCAGTCCGCGGTCAGCAGAATCGTCACCGTCGCTGGGCGTGACGTGCTGCTGGTGAAGCGCTTCGACCGGAAGAAGACCGAGACGGGCTATCAGCGGGCGCGGATGGTCAGCGCCCTGACGCTGCTCCGCGCCGACGAGCTGCCGAACTCACGAGGTCGCTGGTCCTACCTGGAGCTGGTGGAGGCCCTGCGTCGGGCGAGCTCCATGGCCCAGCGCGACGCGCACCAGCTGTTCCGCCGGGCGTGCTTCAACGCCCTCATCTCGAACACCGATGACCACCCGCGAAACCATGCGTTGGTCGCGATGGAGCGCGAGTGGGCGCTCTCGCCTGCGTATGATCTGACGCCCACGCCGCACGTCAGCCTCGAGCGCCGCGACCTCGCGATGCTCGTTGGCGACGCGGGCCGCTGGGCGAACGCGCAGAACCTGGTGTCGCAGGCGCCTCGCTTTCTGCTGACCACCGAGCAGGCGGTGGCGATCGTGAACGACGTCGAAGCCAGGGTTTGCGACGGCTGGTACCGCGTCGCCCGTCGGGTCGGGGTCACCGAGCGCGACTGCGAGGCCATCGCTGGGGCTTTCTGCTACCCGGGGTTTCGACTTCCGGTCCGAGTCGACTGATTCCCTCGCCGGGAAGCTCATCGACGTGCTGGTCGCCATGCGCGAGCCGGGGCAGGAGGCGGAAGAGCCGAGCTGATCCTCGCGGCGCTGGAGTCCGACACGTTGCACGGAGTGATCGATCAGCGCGGCCGCAGCGCCCGGAAAGAGGCCGTCGAGCCGATTTTGGGCCAGCGTTCACATCGTCGCGCGCCAGTCTTCCGAGACGAGCCCGTCGACGCGTCGGAACTCTCGCAGGTTGCCGGTGACCACCGTGAGCGCGTGGGTCAGCGCTGTTCCAGCCAGCATGACGTCGTAGGGGCCGATGGGCTGGTCGGACGTCGCGAGCGACCCACGGACCCGTGCGGTCGCTCTGGCTTCCAACTCGGAGAACGCGACGATTCGGGCTTGCGCCAGGATCAGCCCCAGAATTCGTTCCACCTTGCCCCGCTTCGCTGGCTGCCGAACCAACCCGAACTCGATCTCCATCAGGGTGACGGTCGAGACCCACACCTCGTGCGGCGGGGTACGCGCCACCCGCTCGAGGACTCGAGGGTCCCGTCGAACGAAAAACGACAGCGTGTCGGCGTCGAGCAGGTACATCAGAACAGCTTGCGCCGCTTCACGGGGCCCAGGTCCGAGCGACTGATGGTGAAGTCGACGGGGTCACCATGCTTCAGCCAATCCTGCATCGTGGCGGACCAGGTTCCTTTGGCGTCCCGCGGAATCGCGACCAGCATGGCCGCCGGCTCACCGTCCCGGGCGATGATGATGGTGTCCCCGCGGGCAACACGCTCGACGAGCTTCGAAAGCTGGCTCTTCGCCTCGTGCATGTTCACGGTGGTCAAGGCAACCTCCTGGGTTAGCTAACCAGACTAAGCCAACGCAGGGCTCAGGTCTCGTCTCTCCTCGCGGCCCTCATGTCGGACCAGCGCCGACACGACTGAGCCCGGTCGTCACGAACCCGTCAGCGTCGGTCACGAGCGCTCAATCGCGCCTGAAATCGGCCTCCGAGCGGTCGTTGTGACCCTCCAGAACGGCTGTTAAGGCCGACGCTCCGGTCGCAAGGAGCCCGTTTTGACGCGTCCCCACCTCGCAGCACATTCGCTCGGAGCCTTCACTCCGGGTGCCACGTCGCCCCGCACGGGGCCGCAGGCGTTCCGGGAGCTGCTGGCCCGCGTGGGAACGCCCGTGAGCGTGGTGGAGGTCGGCGGTCGCCCCGCCATCGTCGAAGGTGGTGTGGCGTCGCTCGGCGGCGTCGTTGGCGAAGGTCAGTTGCCGTTGTTGGGACATGCGCCCGCGCTGACGCCCGAGCGCCTCGGCGATCGAACCTTCACCCAGACCTATGGCCTCTCGGCCCCCCTCATCGCCGGGGAAATGGCCAACGGCATCGCCTCGGAGGCCATGGTCGAAGCGGTCAGCCGCGCTGGCTGCCTCGGCGTGTTCGGAGCCGCCGGCCTCACGGTCCCCCGCGTGATGGCGGCGATCGATCGGCTGAGCACCTCCCTCGCCGGGCTGCCCTGGGGCATCAACCTCATCCACTCGCCGGACGATCAGAAGCTCGAAGCCGAGCTCGTCGAGCGGTTCCTCGCGCGTGGCCTGCGCATCGTCAGCGCCTCGGCGTACCTCGATCTCACGCTGCCCGTGGTGCGCTACCGCACCGCTGGCATTCACCGCGACGCGAGCGGCGCCGTGGTGGTGCCCAATCGACTGATCGCGAAGGTCTCGCGCGTCGAGGTGGCGAAGAAGTTCCTCGAGCCCGCGCCCGAGCGCTTCCTCACCGAGCTCGTCGCGAAGGGCCAGCTGACCGCCGAACAGGCCGAGCTCGCGCGACACGTGCCGATGGCTGACGACGTGACCGCCGAGGCGGACTCCGGGGGCCATACCGACAACCGACCGCTGGTGTTGCTGCTCCCCGCGCTGCAGGCGCTGCGTGACGAGCTGAGCGCGCAGCATGGGTACCTGACCCGGCCCCGCATCGGCGCGGCTGGCGGCATCGCCACTCCGGCCTCCGTCGCGTCAGCCTTCGCGATGGGCGCGGCGTACGTCGTCACCGGCAGCGTCAACCAGGCCACGAAGGAAGCCGGCACCAGCGACGCCGTTCGCGCGCTGCTGGCTCAGGCCGGCCCGACCGACGTGGCCATGGCTCCCGCCGCCGACATGTTCGAGCTGGGCGTCAAGGTGCAGGTGCTCACCCGGGGCACGCTCTTCGCTGTTCGAGCCCAGCGCCTGTACGAGCTGTACCGAACCCACGCGAGCCTCGAGGCGCTGCCCGCCGCCGTGCGCGAGGAACTCGAGACCAGGTACTTCCGCAGCACCCTCGACGACGCCTGGGCCAGCTGCGTGCGCTTCTTCACTGAGCGTGATCCCGCGCAGCTCGAGCGCGCCGCGAAGGAACCGAAGCACCGCATGGCGCTGATCTTCCGCGCCTACCTCGGCCAGGCCTCGAAGTGGGCCAACGCGGGCGTCGCTGATCGCACCCTCGACTACCAGGTGTGGTGCGGCCCCTCGATGGGTGCCTTCAACGCGTGGGTCAAGGGCAGCCATCTCGAGCCGTGGATCGCGCGTGACGTGGTGTCGATCACCCGAAACCTGCTGGTCGGCGCGTGCGCGCTCACCCGTTCGGCGGCGCTGCGATCACAGGGCGTGGTGTTGCCCGCCGAGGTCGAGGCCTTCGCGCCACGAACCCTCGCTGAGCTGGACGTGCTGGTGAAGACCGCTGACGTGGCGGCTCCCTCGCCTGTCGAGCGAGTCCCCTCCGAAGACGCCACCGCCCCTCGCGTGAAGGAGCCCATCGCGATCATCGGCATGGGCTCGCTGTTCCCGAAGGCCAATTCGCTCGAGGAGTTCTGGCGGCTCCTGAGGACCGGCGTCGACGCGACCGGCGAGGTGCCTTCAACGCACTGGTCGCTCAGCGACTACTTCGACCCCGACTTGAAGGCGCCCGACAAGACCTACGGCCAGCGCGGCGCATTCCTGTCGGCGACCAACTTCGACCCCACCGAGTTCGGCATTCCACCTTCCATTCTCGAGGCGACCGACACCTCGCAGCTGCTCTCGCTGGTGGTCGCGCGCATGGCCCTGGAAGACGCGGGCTACGGCGAAGACGTCTCGTGGGACCGGGCGCGCGCGAGCGTGTTGCTGGGCGTGACCGGCACGCAGGAGCTCGTCATCAACCTCGGCGCACGCCTCGGTCACCCGAAGTGGAAGAAGGCGCTGAAGGACGCGGGCGTCGACGAGGCCACCGCGAAGGACGTCGTCGAGCGCATCAGCAGCTCGTACGTCGGCTGGCAGGAGAACTCGTTCCCGGGGCTCCTCGGCAACGTGGTCGCGGGGCGCATCGCCAACCGCTTCGATCTCGGCGGCACCAACTGCGTGGTCGACGCGGCCTGCGCGAGCTCCCTCGGAGCGCTGCACCTGGCCATCGCGGAGCTGGAGTCGAAGCGGCAGGACCTCGTGCTCACCGGAGGGGTCGACACGCTGAACGACATCTTCATGCACATGTGCTTCAGCAAGACGCCCGCGCTCTCGGCGACCGGTGACGCGCGGCCGTTCTCGGATCAGGCCGACGGAACGCTGCTCGGTGAAGGCATCGGCATGCTGGTGCTCAAGCGCCTCGCCGACGCCGAGCGTGACGGCGATCGCATCTACGCGGTGATTCGTGGCCTGGGCACCTCGAGCGATGGGCGCGCCAAGAGCATCTACGCGCCGTTGCCGAAGGGGCAGGCGAGGGCGCTGAAGGCCGCCTACGTCGACGCCAACGTTTGTCCCAGGGACATCGCGCTGCTCGAGGCGCACGGCACTGGCACCAAGGCTGGCGACGCGGCGGAGTTCGAGGCGCTCGAGGCCGTCTATCGCGAGGACTCCGCCGACCCGGCCTGGTGCGCGCTGGGATCGGTGAAGTCGCAGATCGGCCACACCAAGGCTGCAGCAGGTGCGGCGGGGCTCATCAAGGCGGCGCTGGCGCTGCACCACCGCGTGCTGCCTCCCACGCTCAAGATCGATAGACCGAACCCGGCGCTCAAGCTCGATACGAGTCCCTTTGCGGTGTCAGGCGTCTCGCGGCCGTGGCTCACGTCCCCTCGCGGGCCCAGGCTCGCGGCGGTGAGCTCGTTCGGCTTTGGCGGCAGCAACTTCCACACGGTGCTCGAAGAGTACGGAGCTCAGCGCGGAGCTCCCGCGTGGGACGGCTCGGTCGAATTGGTCGCTTTGTCTGGACACGACGTCACGGCACTGAAGGCTCGGGTCGGCGAGGCGATTGCCGCGAAGGACGTGGCCTCGTTCGCGGCCGCGTCGCGGGCCTCGTTCAGGACGCAGGACGCTCATCGCCTGGTGGCGGTGGTGCAGGCCGGCGCTTCACTCGATTCGGTGTTTGGAAAGCTGACCTTCGAGCGGCCGTTCGTCACCAACGACGTCGCGTACGGGGTCGGCGCTGTCGCTGGAAAGCTGGCGTTCGTGTTCCCCGGGCAAGGCTCACAGCACGTGGACATGCTGCGCGAGCTGGCGTGCGTGTTCCCCGAGGTGCTGCAGGCGGTCGATGCGCAGCCCACCCTCGCCAAGCAGATCTACCCGCTGCCGACCTTCGACGAGGCCGAGAAGACCCGTCGTGAACAGGTGCTGACCAGGACCGACGTGGCCCAGCCGGCGATCGGCGCTGTGAGCCGCGGGTTGCTCGAGGTGCTGGGACGTTTCGGCGTCGCTCCAGCGTTGGTCGCGGGGCATTCGTATGGCGAGCTGGTGGCCCTGCACGCGGCTGGGGTGTTGTCGGTGGACGGCCTCGAGAAGGCCTCGAAGGTGCGCGGTGAGTTGATGGCGGGTGATGGGTCCGACCGCGGCACCATGTTGGCCGTGCTGGCGCCCCTCGAGCAGATCGAGCGGCTGATCGTCGATGAGCACCTCGACCTGGTGCTCGCGAACCGCAACGGGCCGAGCCAGGGTGTGCTGTCGGGTGATCGGGCGTCGATCGCGAAGGCCGAGGCGGCGTGTCAACGAAAAGGGCTGCGCGCGACCCGGCTCAACGTCGGAGCAGCCTTCCATTCCCCCCTCGTCTCCGGCGCGGCCACGCAGTTCAGCGAGGCGCTCGAGCGCGTGGAGTTCGAGGCTCCCCGGGTTCCGGTGATCGCCAACACCACGGGCGCGGCTTACCCCGCGGATGCTGCTGCCGCGAAGCTGCTGCTGGCGAACCAGCTGGCGAAGCCGGTGCGCTTCGATGAGGTAATCGAGCGGCTGTACTCGGAAGGCGCGAGGACCTTCGTCGAGGTCGGCCCCCGCGCGGCGCTCACCGGCATGGTGAAGGCGATCCTGACCACGCGGGCGCACTCGGCGATGGCGGTCGATGCTCCCGGTCGGCGTGGTGGGGTGTTCGAGCTGGGCCTGGTGCTGGCGAGGCTGGCTGCTGAGGGCCACCCGGTGAAGCTGGAGGCCTGGCAGCAGGTGCAGCGGCCTCCGCGGTGGAAGGCGAGGCCTGCGCGGGTGCCGAAGATGGCGGTGCCGCTGACAGGGGCCAACTACCGGTCCCCCGTGACGGCGAAGCCCGTGGTGGCTGTGAAGGCCCGGCCGTCGACCGTGCCCGTGCCACCTCCTCCGATGGCAGTTGCTCAGCCGGTCCAGACACCCGCTCCGCGGCTGCAATCGGCGTCAAATACAACCAGCGGTGCGGTGTCTGTTTTGCAGAGCCCGGCCGTGCGAGCGCCTTCATCGTCAGCGCTCACGCAATACCAGGACAACCTGCGCGCGCTGCAGGCCCTGCAGGAGCAGACGGCCCGCCTGCACCAGTCGTTTCTCGATGGGCAGCTCGCCGCGCAGCAGAACCTGGCTGCCTTGATGCTTGGCCAGCCGATGCCTGTTGCCGTGTCGGTCCCCGTGGCTCCAGTCGCCCCGACGCCGGGGCCGAGCACGCACGTTCCGGCGCCGACCGTGGTGGCGCTGCCTCCCGCGCGGAAGGTCGCCGAGGTCGCGTCCAACGGCGTTCACCACTCGAACGGCGTCTCACGCTCCACGGTCGTGGCGGCCCCGAAGGTCGACACCCGCGCGACGCTGCTCTCGACGGTCGCCGAGCTGACCGGGTACCCGGCCGAGTCATTGTCGCTGGAGATGGATCTCGAGGCGGACCTCGGCATCGACTCGATCAAGCGCGTGGAGATCTTGTCGCTGCTCTCGCGCCGAATCCCCGGAGCGCCCTCGGTGAACCCCGAGAAGCTGGGCGGTCTCAAGACGCTCGCGCAGGTCCATGCGTTCATCGAGCAGGGAACTGCAGGCGCTCCCGTCCCCGCCTCCGTTCAGCCCGCTCTCGATGTCAGAGGAACGCTGCTGACCACGGTCGCCGAGCTCACGGGTTACCCCGCCGAGTCGCTCTCGCTGGAGATGGATCTCGAGGCTGATCTCGGCATCGACTCCATCAAGCGCGTGGAGATCTTGTCGCTGCTGTCTCGACGAATTCCCGGGGCCCCCTCGGTGAACCCCGAGAAGCTCGGCGGCCTCAAGACCCTCGCGCAGGTGCTCGCGTTCACCGAGGACGGAGCGTCTTCCTCGCAGGTGGCCCCCAGCGCCCCAGTCGCCGTGGTGCCGGCAGGCATCGACTCGAAGGGCATTCTGCTGGCGACGGTGGCCGAACTCACCGGGTACCCGGCGGAGACGCTCTCGCTGCAGATGGACCTCGAGGCAGACCTCGGCATCGACTCGATCAAGCGCGTGGAGATCTTGTCGCTGTTGTCGCGTCGAATTCCCGGTGCGCCTTCGGTCAACCCGGAGAAGTTGAGTGGCCTCAAGACCCTCGCGCAGGTGCAGGCGTTCATCGATCAGGGCGCCGTTCAGGCTCCAGCGCAGACCGTGGGGCAGGCCCCTTCGGCTGACGCGGCCTCGGTGCTGCTCGCGACGGTCTCGGAGCTGACCGGGTACCCGCTCGAGACGCTCTCGCTGCAGATGGATCTCGAGGCCGATCTGGGCATCGACTCGATCAAGCGCGTCGAGATCCTCTCGTTGTTGTCCCGGCGAATTCCCGACGCGCCGTCGGTGAACCCCGAGAAGTTGTCAGGGCTGCGAACGCTGCAGCAGGTGCTGAGCTTCGTGAGCGGTACCGGCCTGGCGTCGACCCCCATTGAGCCGTCGGTTGCACCTGCGGCCCCGTCTTCCCCTCGGGTGGCGCAGTCTTCTGCGCTCGACGGGCCTTCTTCTCCCCCTCAAAAAAGGCCTTCCACCCTGGGGGTGGTGCCCGAGCAGGTCGCTGCCGACAGCGTGTTGCGTCGGGTGGTCGCTGCCGTCCGCGCACCGGCCGTCACGGGGGCGACCGTGCGTCTGCCTGCAGCGAAGATCCTGATCGGTCGCGATGATGGCGGCCTCGCCGAACACATCGCGAAGGCCTTCGAACGGGTCGGGCAGGCGGCTGAGGTGATCGACCCGGGCGCAGCCATCGCTGGATCAGTGGGTGGCCTGGTGTTGATCGCGCCCACCACCTCCGCGTGGGACGAGAGCTCGGAGCAGTCGCTCAAGCACGCGCTGCAAACCGCGCGGTCGGTGTCAGCCGCGCTGCGCGCGACGCCCGGCGCCTTCCTGGTCACCATCAGCCGCCGCGACGGAGCCTTCGGGTTCAGCGCCAGCGCGACGCTCGCGCACCCGTTGGCCGCCGGGCTGATCGGCCTCGCACACACGCTCAAACACGAGTGGCCCGAGGTGCGGTGTCGCACGTTCGACGTCGCTCCCGTGCTCTCGCTGGAAGACGCGGCCTCTGCGGTGGTCGATGAGCTCACCAACGACGGGCCTGCAGAGCTGGGCATCGGCGCGGCAGGTCGGCTCTCGCTGGGGCTGCGCGAGTCGGTGGTGTCAGCCGGTCCACTCCCGGTCAAAGCCGGCGACGTGGTGGTGGTCACCGGTGGAGCACGAGGCGTCACCGCCGACTGCGCGCGCGAGCTGGCGCTTCAGACCGGCGTCACGCTGTTGCTGCTGGGGCGCTCGCCTGCTCCCGAGCTCGAGCCTCAATGGCTGTCGAGCGCGGTCGACGAGGCCTCGATCAAGCGGGTGCTGCTCGAGCGCGCTCCCGCAGGTCAACGCC
>VYLD01000390.1_pt1 | contig 13240 bp, 12 predicted proteins | sample 5114401 | NCBI WGS metagenome assembly VYLD01 (sample SAMN12291783, study PRJNA351875) | freshwater metagenome | isolation source: freshwater lake | place: USA: Michigan, Gull Lake | collected 2013-08-08 | reverse complement strand
CGCTTTTAGGTAGGCCACGGCTTTTTCGCTCAGGCTGCTGAAGGATTGTTCAGGAGAAATAATTTCGATGACTAATTCCGGAGGAACGGGACAAGCTTCATCGGTGAGGGGAATGTCTCCTAACCTTTCTAGGGAAATGTAGAGGAGATCGGGAACGGGACACCAATCTCGATCGTTTTTGCTTAGGACGATCGCCCATTCGATTCCCACTTCTCCCCGTCCTTGATTCCAGTGATCGAGTATAGAAGATAAAGCCAGAGTTAAACGAGAATGAAAGAATTTCGGTGACATTTTCGGGATCGCTTCTCCATCGACTAATTCATAGGTAATATCGCCATCGGGAGCGGTTAGCGATAGAAATTCTGGTAAAGTGAGGGATTTAGAAGAGATAAGAGTCATGGTCAATTTTTAACCGAAGTGATAGGACAATCGAGCGGGAATTTTCAGATCGGTGCGATCGCTTATTTGGTAATACTCCCCGCGCATTCGTACATTACGGATTAAACTAACGGGTGGCATATTGATCACGTCGTAGCCAATCACCTGATGGGTAAACATAACATCGAGAGGATTTAAAGGATAGGGATAGATAAATAAATCCTCTTTTTGTTTTGATACCGAAAGTTCTGTTAGTTTTACTTCCGCTTTACTCATCCATTTTCCTAAACGAATCCATTTAGGAAGTTGTAGGGGGTGACAGGAAATGATAAAACATTCAAAAACACTTTCGGGAGCGATTTCTTTGGCTCTGCCAAAACTGGGAATATTTTTCTGGGTTTTTTCCATCTCCACATGATAGTTATTATTGGCATATTTCCAAGTATTGAGAACCGCCGTATGAGCGATCGCCCGTGCGGGAGTGACATAAATTTTCTCTTCGTTAAGAGGATTTAAATGTTCTTGGTACTGGGGAATCTGTTCGGAACAGAAGTAACGATAACTATCGCTATTTACCAATCCCAAAGCATAACAGAGCGCGTAATTATGAATTACGGGTTCGGTTTCGTAGAGTCTGCCGATTTCACGGGTTGCGTAATAAAGACTATCGTGCAGTTCTAATTGACAGGAATAGATGTGAACCATAACTCTTTAAAAATTGCGAGGATATAGGGTGAGAAATTACTCACCCTACTGAAATTTACGGTTTTTTAGCGGCTGGCTTTTTCTCGGCGATATGTTTCTTAGCGTAGTCTTTCGCTTCTTTATCCGCTTGCTTCAAGATCGATAAAATTCCTGCTTCCGTACCTGTGAGAGTTTTCACCTCGGTTAATAAAGGTTGAAAATTTTCCCCGATAAAATCGGTATGAACGATAAATTCTTCCGCCATTAATGCTTGTATTGCTTCGGTGGCTTTTTCCATAACTAAATCCTCATCTAAGGGATCGATCGAGTGTAATACTTCATCGGGAAGGCGATCATATATTGCCTGTGTCCAGCGCAAATTACTAACAATTTCCCCATCGGCAAAAATAACACCAATAAGCTCATTTCTTACCCGTCCCGTCCGGGTAGTTTGCGCTCCGTAGTGACGGGTACGCAGGATGTTATTAAAAACGTAGAGAAAACCCGCTTCTGTCGGATCTTTTAGGGTGACAATACTAGGGAAAAACACCTGCGGACGGATGTGATCCTGTTGGTTAATTCGGCTAGTCACTTCACCTACTTTTGTGTTATTTTCTCCCTTAGATGCCATGGTACCATTCTCGTAGGGAGCGTTTAAAGTAAAACTTTCATGGGATTCATCAAAGGGTGTGATCGAAAAAGCCGTATCTACTACTACTTTCGATTTTTCTGAACCAGAATCACCGATGGCGAACCCGTAGATAATACAGTCGGGGTTATTCATGGCAAATTTTACATTATATTCACATTCTTCGGCGGTAATTAATCCGTAGTTTCTGAGTAATTCTCGACCGACTAAACGTTCTGGAGTTGACTGTTTTCGTTTAAACATCGATAAGCGACTAATCGTTTTTTTGCTATCAATTCCCGCACGAACACGAGCTTTATTTAGGTCTCCATCTGTTTGAAATAAAGGATAAGATTCTGTGACTCGAATCGTCAAAAAGTGAACGTGTTTTCCCATCGGTTTGTAGGGAATATCACTATGAAAGAATTTAAAATCGAGGGTTTTTAGTAAAGACATGGTAGGTACTCCTTGAATTAATTATTGTTTTCAGAATCTTCTTCCACAGGTTGACCCTGGGCTTTTAACTCTTGATTTTCTCTGTCCTGTTCGAGACGGTAAAGAAATTCGCAGGTATCGCGAATAAGGTTTAATTGTCTGCCGGCTAGACGCGCTCGATCGCTCTTAAAAGAACCCTCGAACACATCGATCACAAAATAACGAGCAAAAGACAATATTTTCTGTCTTTCCTGTTCTCGATCGGATAGAATCCAGCGACCTTCTGCTGTAGAAGCATGAACCCGATTCATTAAGCTGGCCACTTCCGCCGCTACTACAGAAACTAGGGCTTCTCCCTGATACATTCCTCCTTTGAGAATCGTATCGGCGGCCACATCAATCGGTTTTAAAACTGCGTTTGCTTTCGGATTATATCGTTTATTAGCTCGATAGAATTGACGATATAATTCAGTTAAGTTTTTCGGGTGATTTAAGGGCGATTCTGCTGTCATATCGATAGTTAAATTGGTTCGGTTGGCTTGTACATAGGGATCGAAACAAGGATAGAAATCGTAGAGATACAGAGCGATCCGATTAGCGCTCGGTATATCGGCATCTTTGCCCCGTTTCCACTGTTTAAGGTAATGAAAAACATAGAGAGGACTGGTTTCTAAATTGATAGCGAGTTCCGTTAATTTTCCCCAATTGGGGTCATAACCCGTCTTACCCTGCTTCGAGTTTACGTCTAAATGGATAGAATAGGCTGCGGTTAGGGTATTTAAGGGTGCGGAATATTTTTTTCCGTCATTATCTTCCCACGCATTCAAGACTCGATCGAGACGGAATCGATCGCATCGGGTTAAGGACCGGATCGCTTGGGGCGCACTGTCGAGAAATACCGTCTCTTCAAATTCCGCACCGTCGCGATAGGGAGGGATAGGAGACTCAGAAACCACCGTTTTAACATCTAGAATCATCGGGAAAGCTAATCCTAACCATGCTGGCATAACCCAGGATTCCGTATCGGTGGGATCGCGGCCAGGAGGTAGGGCCATGAAATAGAAGGTTAGGGGTTTATCTTCGGGATAGGATAGTTTAAAAGTGCGGTCTTTTTTGCCATCTTCCTCCTCGTTAATTCTTTCCTTTTTCTGCCTTAATTTTTCATCGATCAGGAAACTATCGACACTCTGATAACGGGTTCGATCGAAGTTAGCGACCAGATCCTTATCGACAAAGTGCAGCTTAATCGAGCTATCAAAACGAGTTTGAGCGATGTTAGTGTAGGCTTTTTGTAAAAAACTATTGGTTTCGGGAGTAAAATAATAGGTCGGGTAAAAGTACAGATAGCGATATTTGCCGTCCTCGAAACGTTTTCCTACCGCTTGGGTTTGATTCATAAGAATCTGACGCAACATCATTTCCGTTCCCGCAATACTGGAAATATTTCGTTTGGCGTTCGAGCCTGCCAACATTTGTTTATTGGTATAGACTTGGGGAGTAAAAAGAACCGCCGATTCCATCTGTTCGCTGACACTATAGGGAGAATGGGAGATCGAACAGAGAAGTTGACGGCCGCGACCTTGTTTTTTAGCGGCGTTGTAGTGGTTTAATTCTTTCTGGAAGGTTTCGATCGAGTTGGCCAATTCCCGACCGGGTAACTGCACCATTTGATTAACCCACTGTCGCAAATCCTCCCAACCATCGGGTAAGTTATATCCCGCAACTATGGCCGCGATTTTTGCGGCGAGAAAAGCGATTAAATCTTCTGCAACGGGTCTAATATCCTCGATTCCGGGATGCTGTTTCAGGTATCGCGCCGCTAGATAATACCATTCGTAGGGAACCCCTCCCGTATTGCCTTTCAGTTTGAGTTCTTTTAAAGATTCATTAATACGCTTGATCGCTCGGATTTGTGGCAGATAATTTTCTAGATTCCAATAATGCGCGATCTCGCTAATTAAATCTAAATCCGGCGGTGCGGGTAAGTTTTTATCCGATTTTCGCGCCTGTTCGATTTTTTCCAAGCGATCGCCCCAGATTTTCCGTGTCACCACGTCCCCGAACTCCGCTAGGCGATCAATCCGGATATCATCTTTACAATGAAAATCGTAATCCGTCGGTAAAACGCCCTGTTGTTGAAATTTAATCAGGTTTTCGCTGCGACTTCCGGCCACGGACGCTTTATTATCACTGAGGATGCGAAGGGTGGCGTTGAGGGCAGCGCGCATTAACCCGGCATCGTCGAAAAATTGGCTGTAGTAATCCGCGTATTTCATCCCTTTGCCATCTCGGCCGAATCCTGTTTGTTTACGCTGTAATTCGCCGCTACAGAGGGATTTAATGGTGTCCACCACTCGATTCGGTAAGGTTTCTAGGGACACTTCCGGCGCGTTTTTGGGGGCGATATAGACAACTCCCGTAGGCAAGTAAAGTAAAGGCTGATAGTCTAGTTCTTGATGCGCTTCCATCACCGCGTTATTCAGTACGTTTGTTAGTACCCCGCGGTTTTCGGCGATGCTGTGATAGGTGAATTTTAGTTCCCCATCGCTGAGGCTGTATAAAAGGTCTTGTAACGAGTCTTTTTCCGCGTCGTGAGGGTGTTTAATAATCGAAGCGAGGCGATCAGCTAGACAGGCAAGATCGGTTAAACTTTCGAGAGCGCTATTGTTTAAGCGAGTATTTAACCCATCTTCAGAGGTATTTCGATCGGTATCGTTCCGACGCTGGGCATTTTTAGCGATATATATCAAATCATCAAGATATTCAGTCCATTTTTCTGGTTTATCGGAAAATAAAAAGCGATCTAATCCTAATTCGGGAACCAATACTTGAAAAATCTCTCGATGTTCCTCTCGTGATAGTTTGCGGATATCCCGATCGAAATCCTCGTTAATCTCGATATATTTCGCCGGCATCGCGGGGAAAAGCGCGTAGCGGAATTTCTCGAAATCGTGGAGAATAAACCCAGCGATCGCCAACCTGCGCTCGAATTCCTTTACTACCCGTCGAACGGTAGTATTGAGTTTTTCCAGGCGTTTTTCGATGAGATTGGCGGGAAATAAACCATTAAGTAAATGAGTATTGAGAGATTGATCGCCGGCATTATCCCGTCGAACTTTACTTTTTCCCGCTAATTCCCGACGGCGATCGATTTCCTCGAAGAAATTTCCCCCTTTTGCCGTGACACCGATCGCTAATCGGAGTAAATTGGGTAATACCATTTCGGCAAAATCTGCCATAACTCGATCATCGGGGTTTTCCGCTCGAATCGCCTCCCGTAGGAGTTTTAGGGTTAGCAGTTGGCGAACGGTTTCGACTCGGCGATCGCTTACTGATTCAGTAATCCCCAAATCTTCGGAAACAAGAGATTCTAAATCAATATCCTCGAACTCAAAATCCAGATCTTCATCGTCAATTTCTGTAGTGTTATCGAATAGATTTAACTGTCCTGTTTCCTCTAATTTTTTTTGTTTTTTAGGCATCTTTCACCTCTAGAGAGTCTAAATAGTCGGTAATTTGTTTGAGATAAAGCGGAAATTGAGATAAAGCGATCGGAATCGCCTTAAAAACAAGTTCATTATCGATCGCCTCGTATTGATGCACTAAACGATTTCCCATTCCTGATGATTTTGCCAACTCCCCGGCTAGTTCTCCGGTAGTTAAACCATTTTTACCAGCTTCTATAAAAGAATCGTAATAGGTAGCGGGAGTTACGTTATGTAATTGTAAAAGAAGATAGCTATTAATATCGGAAGATGACTCTACCAATAATTCTATCAATCTCTCAACCATAAGTTGATAGTCAAAATTGTCCAAATACTCTGATAGAGTAACGCTCTCGAACCCCCGTAATCGATTAATATATTTGATCATTAAACGAATTCTAACGGTGACTATCTCTCTTTCCATCGTTTAAACTCCCCATTGTTTGAGCCAAAGATCGATACTGTCTTTTTGAATCTTTCGGAATTTAGCGGTATCGGCGTACTCTTTCCAAGCGTGGACACGAAATTTTAAAAAGTCTTCCGTATTTTTTTCATAGATAAGTTTTCCATCTCGCGCGACTTGATACTTCATTAATGGAGAACAGCGATCGAGTTCAATTAGATCGATCAAATCACGGTTTATCTCAAACAATTCACTCAAGATAGAGAAAGAAGTTAAGTAATCATTACTGATTTCCTTAATATGTGTTTGTCTGTTTGTTTCATCCTATGAAATTGCCAAATCTCAATCGCTATCAAGTCTATGCTCTCCGCACGCTCTGGAACCGAAGAGAATTAATAGTTTTAAATTCGGTATTTTTTCCACAGTCGTGGTTATTCTATTGATTGTATCGATAATTTTCAATTCTTTCATATTTTTAACCATTTTCTGCCTCCAAAGAATCTAGATATTGAACGATCGAGCGTTGGTAGCGGGGATAATCTCGTAAAATATTAGCGATCGAGGAATGAATGATATCGGGATCAATTTTCTTGTACAGGTGTACGAGTAAGTTCCTTAATTTAATAGACTCGGCCAGTTGAACGGCTAGGTGTTCTTCTAAGATTCCCAGTTCTACGATTTGAAATAAAGCGTCGCGAGCATTATTTGGAGACTCGATATCTAAACATTTTAAAATCTGGTAATTGATATCGATGCCAGTTTGAACGATAAGCTGAATTAACCTTTCTACGGCTAATTGACGTTCTCTCAATGTACGATAATCCTCTAAAGTTATCGAACCGTACTCGCTAAGTTCGGCTAGGTATTGATTCATGAGGTTTAATTCGTCTATCGCGATCAGAGGTTGAATAGCATTTACACTCCTTTTTCTCGTAGAGAAATCTCTAGATTATTCCGTAATTGACGGTATAACGCTTTCGATTCTTCAGGATTCATGAGAAATTTTTCTTTAAATCCCTCGAATAGTCCCGTTTCCCGTTCGTATAGAAGTTGACCATCCCGCGCGACATAATGAGCGAGGATCGGCGAACATTCTTTTAAATCAACCACATCAATTTTGTCATCAGGAATCTCTAAAGCTTGTTCGAGCAGTGTATAAATTTTCAACAGACTCGAAATATCCTTGCGATCACTTCTTTCCTCGTATAAAACAGCGAAATCCCAATCGCTATCAGGTTTATGCTCTCCACGCGCTCTAGAACCGAAGAGAATTAATAGTTTTAAATTCGGTAGTTTTTCGACAATAGCAGTAATTTTTTCTACTAGCCTATTCATATTTAGCCTCTATCAAAAAAAATGGCGAGAATCCGATGGATATATCGATCGATGTCCGTAGCGTCTGTCTATGTCTATTATCAAATGCAGAGGAAGCAAAGAGCAACTAAATACCAGAAAAAGTGTCCGTACACTTTATCCCTCTCATCTCTTGTTTGATAGCTGATCTCGGATTCACTCTAGCGATTTGGGTTCATCCTGTAAGGATGGGGGCGATTCACGAAGTTTTGTATCCTTTGCCCTCATCGCCCAAGTCTCCCGCACGTAGAATTGCAACTCTTTTAGACGTTCTGGAGTCCAATCGGAAACCTATTCCCCGCGCTCGTAAGATTCAAGACAATCTCGTTTTTCTGGATCGAGATCGTTAATATCTGTCCGTTTATCTCGTGTAGAAGGGGAATTATTATCTATGTTGGTCATTTCTCTATGTTTCCATGTCCTGTAAGGGTTATAGCTAATAGCTTTGTACGATGCGGGTAACTAAATCATCCATTTACCGAGCTTTACAGGAAAAAACTGCCGATAAAGTGAAATCGTCTATAATTTGCATTTTATCTAATCCTCTGGATTAAAAAAACTGACTTGACATTCTAAATCAGCATTACGATCCTCTAAATACGGCAAACGATGGAGTAATACATTGACTGATTCCCATAAATCGCTTATTTCGCCCTGATTCTTCTCCTCTCGACGCTCTAGCAAATATAGACGGCGAGATAAATAGTACACAAGTTCGTATAATTCTGTTGTTGCTTCAGATGTAATCGGTGGATGGCTTTTTTCCGTGGGTTGCATGGGTGATTCCTCACGTTACTTACCCATCGATTATAGCTCAGTTACTAATTGAGTATAGAAAAACAATCTAAAAACCGAAACCAGATTTTGGTACACTTAGTCTGTAGGAAAGTCGCTCTCTCAGTCCTCGAAGGCGATGAGTAATAATGCTTATTAGGTATTGAAACTTTCTCTACTCTATTAGAGAGAATATCTGCTATCGCTTTCCTGCCATCGCATCCAAGCTGATGTGCAAGCCCTATTAGGGATAATACTTCTAACAGATCCACACCTCACCCCCTTTACCTTTGAACCGATGAGCGAGAGTATCCAACAACAAAGCCGCTTGACCGATCGCTATAGAATAGGGTGACACCGGAGAATGAAGACTACTCTCGTCACTAATCGGATAAATACCGAAGTGCATCGGCAGTTGTAAGCGTTGGCGAACCTCGGCGACGGGATAGGCAAGAACGAAGCTAACCAGAGCCAGATCCCGTAACTCCCGACTAATTCGATCGAGCCAAGGATTATCCGGTTGCCAAACACCGATTCCCGTCAAAACCTGCACTTTCCACGCGGAGGCGATCTCGCCTAAATCACCGTCGTAGGTAAAGCGCCAGTTTAACCGTTCCTCTCGATATCCCTTTAAATTCAGAAACGCGAGACAATAATCGAAACGTCTGCGTGCGATCGGTGTTTCCGTGGCCTCGATCTGGCGCTTAAACTCGCCTTTTCTCCACACCTCCACCTCTAGATTACCGAGAATGCCGGGTAAATCGTCGGTTTTAAAGCGATCGCATTCCTCCGGTTCCGTCAAATCGTATAACCCGCATAATAACGGACTCGACCCGCGAAAACTAGACGCATCCTCGAAAATCGGATTACCGCTTTTCCCCGATAACTCCTTCCATTCGTCGGCCCATCCTTTCACCCGACCAGCGACCCGTTTTAAACTGGTATCGAAAACCTCCTCGCATTCCTGTTGAAACTTCTGGCGACTTTCCCCGTATTGGGATTTGATCTTCGGACTCCCTAAATTCCACCAGAGTTGAAATGATTGTACCGCTCCCCAACGTTGGTAATAACCCTCGAAATTATTGATATGACGGTAGTTACTCTTGATGGCCTCCTGTAGCTGAATTCGGTCATACCGTTCCCCGACTTGTAACGGCGCGTCTTTCTTCTCGAATAACCGTTCTAGGAAAAATTTCGGAACCAGAGCGATCGCAGTGAAGTTAGCAAATTTTACCGCCGTTCCCTTTCGATCGTAGCCGCTGTGACGGCCTAAACGGCCGAAACGTTGAATAAAATTTCCCGCGTCCGACGACTCAAAAATGAGGAAATTAATCTTGAAGTCCACCCCCACATCGATGGTACTCGTTCCGATCACCAGATCGCGATTTAACGATGCCAACTTCTCCCGCGTTCCCGAAAGACCCGTATTTTCCCCCACTGTTAAACCGATAGTTGCCAATAATTCTCGGAAAATCGGCAGCAGACGTTTAACCGAAGTGATCGAATTGAGAATAATCGCGCCCTTGCTGCCGGGGTATCGCTTAAAATAGTCTAAAATTCGCTCTTTATTTTCTTTCAACCAATTTTCCGAAGTTTGAAAACTCGACGGTAAAGGAATAAAAGATAGCTCGATTTCCGAGGTTACTTGTCGCCATCCCCGTTGAGCGAGGGAATTGGCCTCTTCTGGGGTATCGGGAAACTGGTATTTTCCTTCTGTTACCGGGTCGATCGATCGATAGCGAAACCCCGCTTTATCCAATCGTTTTAGTAAACCCTCGTCGGGAGTTGCGGACAGAAACAGGTATCGTTTCCCACGATTGGCCCGTCGGATTAGAAGCATGGTATTGATTATGCTGGCGACCTGTGGCGTGCCGAAAACGTGAAATTCATCGAATAGGAAGAGATCGAAATGTTTATCGATCCGGTTCCATAGCTGATCGGGATTATCGTAGGGGGTTAAATAGGCTCCCCGGTGGAGATAATGGAAAATATCGGGGTTAGTTAATAAAATTTCCGACTGTTTCGATCGAGTCTCTAGAGCGATCGCTTTCGTTTTTCCATCCCGTTCGGCGTACAATTCCAACTCGGGACCGGTTAAAAGATTGACCCGCGGTTGGTCCGTTGGTTGAAATCGTTGAATATATGCCTCGATCTGACCCCGCTGATCCCGCGCCAGTTCGTTGGTTGGGTAGAGTCCCATAATCGGGAAATATCCTTGCAAAGTTCGCAGGTAGGCCGCTAGACTTTTCCCGTCTCCCGTCATGGCCGTATTGAAAATCACATCGATCTCGGGATCGTTGAGTGCTTTCCACGTCTCCACCTGATGCCACGATAACCGCCATCCTTGGGGAACCTTGATCCCGTCTGGGATATCGTCTGCGGGACAGGAATAGACTGGCTTGAGTGTTACTTGATAATTTACCATAAATTTCTGTCCGTAACTTCTTGCTATCTTCCATAATAACCACGATAATAGGGATGGACAAGTACCTAAACAGAAAAAGTGTCCGTATATTTATAAACTATGAGCAGGATAGGACAATCAATCACTTTATCGGTCAGTGAAAAAGAAAAACAGGCCCTAGAAATCCTTGCCAGTGAATTCGGGCTATTTTGGGGAGATAAACCGAATATATCGAAGTTAATCAAAGAAATTGCCCAGAATAAGCTTAAAATTGCCCCTAATCACGACTGGAAGCCCGCTCGCTTGCAGATGCTCCAACAGGCGATCGATTCTCTCATTGATGCTGGACAAATCCCCATCGCCCTGGAACTAACTAAACTACTATTAGAACGGAGCGAACTGTCAGGCCCCTTACGGAAAGAGCTAGAAGACCGCCTCGATAATCCTCCCCCACCATGGCGGCTGGAACTCGATCGCTGTATTCTCCGACAACAACCGTTTCAGTTATCCTATCAGGATGCGGGCGATCGACTTTGGCAATTCCATCTTTACCATGCCGCTATCAATCGTCACGAAGAGCGGCTATATCTCGACTGCTGGTGCGAGGAAACCGAGGGAAATCAAGATATTTCCGAACTACACCATAATTGGAGTTTGCGGCTCGATCGAATCCCCAACGATTCCTTAATTACCCCGATCCCTAAGGGCAAGTGGCGCAGTCAGCTTGATAGCGTCTCGGCCGAGTTTCACCTGTTCGATGGATTAGCTCGATCGTACCGGACTAAAACCGCTATCGATATCGCCAACGAATTGATCTCGATCGATCCCCTCGTCCGGCAGATTACCCGACAGGTAACGAGTAGCTTCTGGTTTTTCCGCGAAATTCTCCCCTACGGAGAAGATTGCTTGCTGATCTCCCCGGAAAAAGTCCGCAAGCGTTTCTATGACAAGTTGCAGCGGCTTTATCGGCGCTACGAGTCCTGAAAAGATTTTCGTCGCTGCTCAATCAAGGCATGAAAACTCACATCTGATAACTGATCACTGACTGCCGATTACTGATTCGACATTTGGGCGGTGATTACGGTGAGATCGATCGCCCTTTCGCCCCTTCTGATCCTGAGGGGTAAAGATTGACCAATCCCGGTTTTTTCCACCATTTCCTGTAACTCAGCGCCATCGCTAACCGGTTGATTATTAGCTTTAACAATCACATCCCCGCGACGGATCCCGGCTTTTTCGGCGGGGGTATTGGGTAGGACTTTCACCACCAAAATTCCCGACACTTCCGGGACGATCATGGCAGAATTGGGGTTTTGATTATTAGCCCGGGCTAAATCGGGAGTTAGATTAACCATCTGCACACCGATATAGGGATGGGCCACCTTTTGACCTGATTCTAGGGTCGCTTGTAACTGCTTGGCCCGGTCGATGGGAATGGCAAAACCGATGCCCATGGCATCGGCACGAATCGCCGTATTGATGCCGATGACTTCTCCTTGGGCGTTGAGTAAAGGACCGCCGGAATTACCCGGGTTAATAGCGGCATCGGTTTGGATAAAATCAATGCGTTTATCGGGAATACCAGCCTTAGCCGCCGAGCGCCCGATCGTGCTAATAATTCCTAAAGTTACCGTATTATCTAGACCGACGGGATTGCCTACTGCGATCGCCCAGTCCCCCACTTGTATGGATGCGGAATTGCCGAGGACGGCTACAGGTAATTTTTCCCCTTGGGGATTAATTTTCACCACGGCTAAATCAGTGATCTCATCAGTACCGCGTACTTCTCCTTTGAAGCTACGACCATCTTTTAATGTCACCGTTACCTTATCGGCATTATCGACCACATGGGCATTAGTTAAGATTAAACCACTGCCATCGATAATAAAACCCGATCCCTGGCCAGCAACTCGCTGCTGGGTGGGAAGACGAAACTGTTCTCCAAAAAACTCCTGAAAAAAAGGATCATCAAAAAAGGGGCTATTGGGACGAGTAATGATCGCTTCGGTGTCAATTCGCACTACTGCCGCACCCGTGCGCGCCACTGCCTTAGCGACAAAACTTTCCGCCGTCATCTCCGGGGGGATTCTGGCCAGATCGGCGGCATCGCTGGGCAGATTTTGAGCATTTACCGCCGCTAAACTGCTAAAACCGAGCATAATTCCCAGAAAAGTTGCCAAAGCATGGGTAATAGTTCGCCGTAACCCTGTAGGAAGTTTCATACTTTGATCTCTGATTCTGATGTTTTGACTGTTTCTGTCTATTGGTTGACAGACGGACTATTAAAAATCTAACAAATCGATCGCTCCGATTAAATCGATGGTTGACACCAAATCCGCCAGCAGACGGATTTGGTCATCGAAAATTTTGGGTCTGAAACCCCGTCGTTCTACGACGGCTTTACCGTTAAATATTAACACATTTACGGAATATATGCTAAAATGTGAGACATGGAAAAAGCCTATTCGTTTCGATTTTACCCAACACCAGAACAAGAGTCGCTATTGCGGCGCACCTTGGGCTGTGTAAGATTAGTTGACAATAAAGCTCTCCATCTCAGAACACAAGCATGGTACGAAAGGCAAGAAAGAGTAGGATATGCTCAAACTTCTTCAATGCTAACCGATTGGAAAAAACAAGAAGAATTAGACTTTCTCAATGAAGTAAGCTGTGTACCTTTACAACAAGGGTTAAGA
>VYLD01000389.1_pt1 | contig 13250 bp, 15 predicted proteins | sample 5114401 | NCBI WGS metagenome assembly VYLD01 (sample SAMN12291783, study PRJNA351875) | freshwater metagenome | isolation source: freshwater lake | place: USA: Michigan, Gull Lake | collected 2013-08-08 | reverse complement strand
CTCACCGAGTCGCAGAAGCGCTTGTGCCCGCCACCCTGGTGCCGCCGGGTGATGTGACCGTCCCCGTTGCGGCCGCCCGAGCGCTTCTGCGACTCGGTGAGGCTCTTCTCGGGCCGCGCTCGGGTGATCTCTGAAAAGTCAGAGACGGTGGTGTGCCGCCTGGCCGCAGACGTGGGCTTGAACTTGGTGAGTCCCATTACGCCGCCCCTCCTTCGAACAGCTCGATCTTGTCGCCGGCCTTCAAGGTGACAAACGCCTTCTTGAAGTTCGAGCGCTTGCCGATGTTGGTGCCCACGCGCTTGATCTTGCCGCGCATGATCGACGTGTTGACGGCCTCGACGGTGACCTTGAAGTGCAGCGAGACCGCGCGGGCGATCTCATGCTTGGTGGCCTTCTTGTCGACCAGGAAGGAGTACTGCCGGAACTTCTCCCGGGCAGCATCGAGCTTCTCGGTAATGATCGGCCCTTTGATGATCTCGTGAATGCTCATGGTCAGGCCTCCACCTTCGGGCCGCGGGCACGCGACAGCGCGGCGTTGATCGCCTTGGCGGCGGCGACGGTCAGCACCAGCGTCTTGCGACGCAGCACCGACTCGACGTTGATGCCCTCGGGGGCCAGCACGTCGAACTTCTCGAGGTTGCGCACGGCGTCGTGCAGTTTTCCGTTGCTCTTCTCGTCGATGACCAGCGCGTTCTTCAGCTTGAGGCCGCGGGTCAACTTCTCGGCGGCGCCCTTGGTCTTCCCGTCCGAGGGGAACTCGCTGACAATCACGAGCGCCTTCTCGCTGGCGCGCAGGCTGATGGCCGACGCGATGGCAGCGCGGCGAACCTGGCGGGGCGGCCGATAGGTGTAGTCACGCGACTTCGGCCCCATGGCCTTGCCGCCGCCGACCCAGTGCGAGGCGCGGGTCGAACCCTGGCGCGCACGGCCGGTGCCCTTCTGCTTCCAGGGCTTCTTACCGCCACCCGACACCAGGGAGCTGTTCTTGACCCCCAGGGTGCCGGCGCGCCGGTTGACCTGCTGCATCTTCGCCGCTTCGTAGAGCAGGGAGGTGTTCAGCTTGGCCGCGAAGATCTCGTCCGAGAGTTCGATCTCAGACACCTTCGTCAATGACAAATCAACGACGTCGAACGTTGCCATGGCGTGCCCTTAGCTCTTGATCTCGACGTCGACGCCGGCCGACAGATCAAGCTTCATCAGCGCGTCAAGCGTCTGCTGGGTGGGTTCGAGAATATCGAGCAGCCGCTTGTGCGTGCGAATCTCGAATTGCTCGCGGCTCTTCTTGTCGACGTGCGGTGATCGGAGCACGGTGAACCGGTTGATCCGCGTGGGGAGCGGAATCGGGCCGGACACGCGTGCGCCAGTGCGGCGCGCCGTCTCCACGATCTCCGTCGCGCTCTGGTCAAGGAGCTTGGAGTCGTAGGCCTTCAGTCGAATGCGAATTTTCTGCGTTGCCATTCTCGGTCAACCTCTTTTCGCGATCTGCCTGACCAACGCTGTACGGGTGGGAGAGTCCCGGAGGGAAACCGAGGGGCTGTCACAGAGCCGTGCAACGAAGGGGCGGCGCATATACCCGCGGCTTGTCCCACCTGTCAAGCGACGATCACGCAGGCCGTGTTCGATTCACAACCCCCGAGCTCTTGGGCTGATCAGGGCGCGGGACGGCTTCGCGAGCGCGGGTGGTGCCGGTCGTAGGTGACCTTCAGGCGTTTGCCATCGACGTGCGTGTAGATCTGGGTGGTCGCCAGGTCTGCGTGGCCCAGCATGGTCTGCACCGCGCGCAGGTCTGCGCCTCGCTCGACGAGATGCGTGGCGAAGGAATGCCGCAGCTTGTGAGGCGACAGGCTCTTGGTGATGCCGGCGGTCACCGCGTGCCTTCGCAGCAGCTTCCAGAAGCCCATGCGGCTGAAGCCCTTGCCACGGGGAGTGACGAAGAGGGCTTTGGCTTCCCTGCCCTTCAGGATCTGCCCTCGGGCCGAGGCCAGATAGGCGCTCACCTGCTCGATGGCGTGCCGGCCGAGCGGCACCACCCGTTCCTTCCGCCCTTTGCCAAACACGATGATGAACCCATCGACCAGGTTGACGTCGTTGAGCGACAGGGTGACGAGCTCGCTCACCCGCAACCCCGAGGCATAGAGCACCTCGATCATCGCGCGGTCACGCAGGCCTGCCGCCGAGCTCACCTCAGGAGCCTTCAAGAGCCGCTCGACCTCGTCGACGGTCAAGAAGACCGGCAGCTTTCGGGTATGGCGAGGGGTGTCGAGGTCGTCGGTGGGGTTGGCCTTCGCCAGCTTCTCGTCTTCGAGAAACCGGTGGAACCCGCGCAGGGCGGCGAGGTGTCGGGCGCGGCTCCGCGCAGACAGGCCCTTGCGACCCAGCCACGCCAGGTGCTCGAGCACATCGTCGCGGGTGGCGGCCTCGACCGTGAGCTTTCGCCGGGCCAATTCACCCAACCAGTCGCGCACGTCGATGGCGTAGGCGTCGACGGTCTTCGGCGCCAGGTTGCGCTCGGCCCTCAGGAAGGTCACGAACTGATCGAGCAGCGCGTCTTGCACGGCCCGATTGTCGACCAGCCCCTGCTGAAAAGCGAAGGGTCTTCCCTACCCGCCGTCGCGCGAGATGGGCGGCTTTTCACCCGGCTCTTTGCGGCGCGCGATGATCACCGCGTAGGTGGCGCCCGCGCGACCATGCTGCGCACGATGCACCGCGATCTCGGCGCGCACGGCCTTGACGTTCTCGGACTCCTGCGGGTGCCGCGCCAGCGCCACCTCGACCTCTTTGTAGAACTCGTCGAGCTCGGGCTCACCCAGGGTCTCGACCAGCTCGGGCTCGTACCCTTCGGGCTCCACGGTGAGCAGCGTGTCGCGCGGGCTCTTCAGGGGTTGGCCGAGGCGGTCGCCCCAGCTCTCGAGGCCGAGCGGCGCAGGCACCCGACCGACGCTCACCACCCACGTCAAGGCAAGACGACCCTTCTCTTGCAACCACGGCCGCGCGCGGCGAGCCAGCACGTCGATGGGGCCGGCCACGCGGCCGAGAGAAAACACACCATCGAACGAGCCGTCGGGGAACGAGACGGCCGACACCGGCTGCTGAACCCACGTCACCTGGCCCGAGATGCCGGCCAGACGGGCGCGCTCCTTGAGCGTCTCAGCCACCTTCGTGTCGGGCTCGACGACGGTGATCTGACAATTGAGGGCCCGCGCCAGGGCCAGCCCCCCGAGGCTGCCGTGCAGCTCGAGCAACCGCGAGCTGCCGCTGAAGTGGGCCGACTGGGCGAACCGTCGCAGCAACGACTCGCCCTGAAAGAGTCGTCTCGCTTCGGGGGGCAGGTACAACGGGAACGGATCGACCATTGTGGTTGGTTTGCCCTTACACAGTCTCAACGCCGCTGTCATGCAACCGACCGCGACTCTGCCTGCCTCACAGGTAATAGACGATGCGTTTCTCCTCGTGCAGCTGAGCGTAGATCGACCGCCGCTGCGCTTCGCTGAGCAACACCACCGAGACCGTCAACGACACATAGGTGTTCTTGCTCGACGCCGCCTGGGCGATCGAGTCCTGCGAGACCTCGGTGCCCATCAGCCTCGAGAAGAGCTGGCGAATGAACTCGGCAAAGCCATGCTCCTGGCGGCCCATCACCTTGAAGGCGTACACCGACGGGTACTCGATGAGGGGCTTGCCGCCCGGCGCAGCATCGTCGCTCACGAGCAGGGCCTTTCCCTAGAGCAGGTTGGTCGCGAGCTCTGCCAGCGCCGAGCGCTCGCCCTTGCTCATGGTGATGTGGCCCGCGATGCGCTCGCCCCGGAACCGGTTGACCACGTGCACCAGGCCGTTGTTGGTCGAGTCGACGTAGGGGTTGTCGATCTGAAAGGGGTCTCCGGTGAGCACGATCTTGGTGCCGTCGCCGACCCGGGTGATGATCGTCTTCACCTCGTGGGGGGTCAGGTTCTGCGCCTCGTCGACGATGATGAACTGGTTGGGGATCGAGCGACCACGAATGTAGGTGAGCGGCTCGATCTCGATGATGCCCAGGTCCATCAGCTCGTGGTGCCCGCGGCCGGCCTTCTTGTCGCTGCGCGAGAGGTTCAGCAGGTACTCGACGTTGTCGAAGATCGGCTGCATCCACGGGTTGAGCTTCTGGTCGACGTCTCCCGGCAGGTAGCCGATGTCTCGCCCCAGCGGGAAGATGGGCCGGCTCACCAGCAGCTTCTGGTAGGTCGCCTCTTCCGTCACCTTCGAAAGGCCCGAGGCGATGGCCAGCAGCGTCTTGCCGGTGCCGGCCTTGCCCACGATGGTGACCAGCTTGATGTCGTCGTTGAGCAGCAGGTCGAGCAGGAAGGACTGCTCCATGTTGCGGGCGCGAATGCCCCACACGCCGTCTTTCACCTGGCGGTTGAGCGGCACGATCTTCTTCTGCGTCAGATCATACCGACCCATCGCGGTGTGCGACGGGTTCGCCGCGTCCTTGAGCAGCACGAACTCGTTGGGTGAGAGCGTGACCTTCTCGAGCACCACCTCTCCGCCGGGTTTGTAGAGCTGGTTGATCGCCTCGGCCGAGACCAGGTGCTCGGACATGCCGGGGTACAGCTCGCTGATCTCGACCCGCTCGGGCTCGTAGTCTTCCGCCAGCAGGCCGAGGGCGTCGGCGCGAATACGCAGGTTGGTGTCTTTGGTGATGAAGACGGTCTGCGCGTTGGGGTCACGCTGCCGGGTCTCGATGGCCACCGCGAGAATGCGGTTGTCCATCAACCCGCCGTCGGCCATGGACTTGGGCAGATCGCGCTCGACGAAGCTGACCCGCAGCGTGCCGCCGTTGGGCAGGGGCACGCCCTCGGCGAGGGTGCCTTCCATGCGGTGGGCGTCGAGGTAGCGGGCGATCTGCCGGGCGTTGCGGCCCAGCTCGCTCATGTCCTTCTTGAACTGATCGAGCTCCTCAATCACGTAGATCGGGATGACGACGCTGTTGTCGCCAAAGCTGTAGATCGACCGCGGATCGTGAAGCAGGACGTTGGTATCGAGAACGAAGTTCTTCCGCGACAAACAGCCCCCTCGTTTAGGAGTGATGTCCAAAGGCGCCACGGCGCTGGAGCACGCGCAACATAGGCCGCGTTTCAGAAACGCCGGGGGCTTTTTTCGGTCGAACGACGCAGGCCTTCAGCTCGACGCCAGGTACCTGATCTCGAGCACCGTGAAGTCGACCTCGCCTTTGGGCCGCTGCACGGTCACCGTCTCGCCACGGCGTTTGCCCAGCAGGGCCCTGCCCACCGGAGAGTCGACCGAGATACGGCCGCTCTTCAGCTCGGTCTCGTCAGGCCCCACGAGCTGATAGGTGGTGGTGACGCCGTCGTCTTCGTTCTCGAGGGTGACGGTGGCGCCGAAGAAGATGCGATCGGTCTCTTGCTGGTCGGTGGGTTCGACCACCGTCAGGGCCTCGAGGCGCTTGTGCAGAAACCGCAACCGTCGATCGATCTCGCGCAGCCGCTTCTTGCCGTAGAGGTACTCGGCGTTCTCGCTGCGATCGCCCAGGGCCGCCGCGGCCGTCACCTCGGCGGTCACCTTGGGGCGCTCGACCGTCAACAGGCCGCGCAGCTCGGCCTTGAGGCGCTCGGCGCCAGCGCGGGTGATGTACAGCCGTGCGCGGGGGGTCGGCTCGGCGTCTTCGTCGTCCTCGTCCAGGTCTTCATCGCCCTCGTCGCGCTCGCCCTCGAGCTCACGGGGCTCATCTGACTCTGGCGCAACGTCGTCGGTCTCTTCGTCACCAGCGCGGCGGCCCATGGGAAGCGTGCCGTAGCAGGCCGGGTCGTTCAAACCACGCGCGAAACGTTCACCGGCCAGAAGTGTTGTAAGGGGCCCCGTCATGCGAAGCCTCTGGGTGGCCCCTGTGCTGGCGCTGGCGATGGCCTGCGAGAAGATCGACTACATCGAGCTGGTGCCCAGCGACGTGGAGTTCAAGAACCGCGGCGATCAGAAGGCCCTGGTCGCGAAGTGCATGTCCCGGGCAGGTAAACGCGCCGAGAAGGCCCAGGTCGGCTGGTCCGTGAAGGACCCGTCCATCGCCGAGGTCTCTCCAAAAGGCGTGCTCAAGCCGCTCAAGAGCGGCAGCACCGAGGTGATCGCGAAGTACGGCGACATCGAAGCCGCGGCGACGGTGCGGGTGGCCCTGGTCGAGAAGATCGAGGTGGTGACGCCCCCGCTGGTGGTGAAAGAAGGCGCTGAGTCGGTCACCATCGTCTTGAAATACCTCGGCCTGGGCAACAAAGACCTGGGCACTCGCAGCCCGGCGTTTTCGGTGCGAGACAAGAAGGTGGCGACCATTGTTGGCGGAAACGCCGTGCTGCCGCTCGACCCGGGGCAGACCGTCATCGACATTCAGGTTGACGGAGTGAAGGCGTCGTTGGATGTGACGGTTGAAGCTGACAAGACGCAGAAAAAGAAGTGAGGCACCCAGAACAGGTCAATCTTTCGTGCGAGTCGCTAGCTCAGTTGGTAGAGCACCGGCCTTTTAAGCCGAGGGTCGGGGGTTCAAATCCCCCGCGACTCACCATCTGGCCCCATCGTCTAGAGGCCTAGGACGTGGCCCTTTCAAGGCTAAAACCCGGGTTCGAATCCCGGTGGGGTCACACAGAGCGGCGAGGCTGGCGCAGGTGCGCTGGGCTCGCCGCTCTGCTCTCGATGATGGCGTGCTCCCCGAAGGTCGAGGACCTGCTTCAAGACGGCCACCGGGCGGCGCGAGCCAACGAGTGGGACCGCGCCCGCGCCGCGTACGGCGCCGCCGCTAGGGCTGCTCCCCAGAGCGCCCACGCCTTCGCCCTCGAAGGGTCCGCGCTCGCGCGGCTGGGGCTGGCGGGGGAAGCGAACACGGCGTGGGCCCAGGCGCTGAAGCTCGACCCAGCTGAGGTGACGGCGCGCGCCGGCCTCGCGCAGCAGGCCCTGGCGTCTGCCGATGCCGGGGCTGCCCTGGCCATCGTGAATGAAGACCGCCGGCCCCTGCCGACGCTGCGGTTGCTTCGGGCCCGGGCCCTGCTGCTGCGCGGGGCCCCGGGTGACGCTGAGCTGGCGTCGCAGGAAGCAGGCGCCGCGCTCTCGGCCGACCCCACCTCGGCTCAGGCCAGCTACCTGTTGGGCTCGGCGCAGCTGTCGCAGGGTCGCTACGCCGAGGCGCAGGCGACCTTCGAGGCGCTGGCCAGAAGCGCTGCCGATCAGCCGTTCGGGCCCTACGGCCTGGCGAGGCTCGCGGCGGCGCAGCGGCGCTCGACCGACGTCGCCCTGTACCTCAAGGCCGCCAGGGCCACGTCGAAGGGCTCGTGGAACGCCCGGGCAGTTGCGGCCGACCCCGCGTTCGCGTTTCTTTCAGGTTCACCCCTGCTTCAGGAACTGCTCGCGCCGTAGCTCCATGATCCGCAACCTCTTCTGCATCATCGTGGCCTGTGTGTGGACCGCCCTGCTCTTTCCAGTGACGGTCGTCTTCATGGCGGCGACGTTCGACGCCTCGTCGTCGCTCTGGGTGGTGCAGAAGCTGTGGGCGCCGGTGCTGCTGTGGGCCGGGGGCGCGCAGTTCAGCGTGCGCGGGCTCGAGCAGGTCGACTTCAGCAAGCCCGCCATCTACGTCAGCAACCACCAGTCCACCCTCGACATCCCCGCGCTGTTCGTGGCGCTGCCGGTGCCCTTCCGCTTCGTGGCCAAGCAGCAGCTGAAGCTGGTGCCGTTCCTCGGGTGGTACATGTCGCTGGCGAAGTTCGTGTTCATCGACCGGAAGAATCACAAGCGGGCCCTGCGCTCGCTCGAGGTCGCGGCCGAGCGCATTCGCGGCGGCGTGAGCATCGTCATGTTCGCCGAAGGCACCCGCAGCGCCGACGGCTCGGTGATGCCGTTCAAGAAGGGGCCCTTTGCGCTGGCCATCAAGGCGGGGGTTCCCCTGGTGCCGATCGCCATCGACGGGTCGGGCAAGCTGATGCCGAAGAACTCCTGGAACATCACGCCCGGCCCGGTGATCGTGCAGGTGGGTGCGCCTGTCGACCCGGCGCCCTTCGGCGAAGATCGTGATGCACTGGTGAAGGCCGTACGCGATCGGGTCATCGACCTGCACCGGTCGATCGGCGGCGTGGGTGGTGACAAGAGCGACTCCGTGGCAGCGCGCGGCGAAGAGGGCGTCGGACGGAAGCGGGCCGGGGCGTGAGGCCGCTGGGCCTTGCCGCCCTCGCTGCCCTCATGGGGTGCGTGACGGCGAGCGGCGCCGGCGTTCCCCTCTCGCCGCGGGAACAGGCCCTGGTCGCGCTGCAGCGGGGTGACACCGCGCGGGCGGTCGAGCTGCTCGAGGCGCTCTCGGCCCAGGCCCCCTCTGACCTCGACGTGGCGCGCGCGCTCGCCGAGGCGCACGTGAAGCATGGCACCGCGTCGACGCTGCTCGCCCGGGTCTCGCCCCTCGACACCGCGGCCGCCCACTACACCCGCGGGCTGCTGCTCTACGCCAACGCCAAAGACGCCACCGGCCCGGCGGTCGACGCCTTCACCGCCGCCATCGCCCGGGCGCCGACCGAGGGAGAGCTGCAGTACCGCCTGGGCCTGGCGCTGCTGGAATCGGAAAAATACGACCCCGCCATCGAGCACCTGTCTTTGGCCCTCAAGTCGTCGCCGACCAGGACCGCGTGGAACCTGCCGCTGGCCAAGGCTCTGTACCGCTCGGGGAAGAGCCGGGAAGCGATCGCCGCGGTACGGGTCGTGGTGACGAATGAGTGCACGACGCAAGAGGCCTCGCAGGCCAAAGCCCTCATGGAGGAGATCGCCGACCCCTTCGCCGGCTTCCCGAAGGTGGCGCGCCCGAAGCTCGATCAAGCCCTGTCGTGGCTGCAGACCGCCGACATTCCCCAACAGGCGATCACCGAGCTGGAAGACATCGTGCGCGAGTACCCCGATCTCGGGGTGGTGCACGCGCTGCTGGGCCTCGCGGCGGCGCGGGTGGACGACGCCGGCCGGGCCATCGAGGAGTTCCGGCGCGCCATCGAGCTCACCCCCGACGACGGCAAGCCCTACCTGTACCTCGCTGATCTGTACGCCAACCGGCAGCGCGGGCCGCAGGCCAGAGAGCTGTACGAGAAGGCCCTCGAGAAGAACCCCTGCCTCGAGAGCGCGTGGTTCAAGCTGGGCGATCTGGCGCTCGAGCGGCAGGAGCTGGACAAGGCGCGCCAGGCCTTTCGCACCTCGGTTCGGCTCGATCCGACCAGCTGGCCGGCGCGGGGCAAGCTGGCCCTGGTCTACCAGCTCGAGAGCAACTGGCCGGGGGCCGATCGCGAGCTCAAGGCCGAGGTCGAGCTGCACCCGGACAACCTCGAGGCGGTGCTGCGGCTGGGGCTGCTGCACACCGAGAAGTTCCTCAAGGCGAAGCAGCAGGCCGAGCGCACGGTCGCGAAGGTCGAGGCGGGCAAGTGGCTCGAGAAGGTGCTCGAGCAGCAACCCGACAACGTGATGGCCTCGAGGGCGCTCGAGCGGGTCAATCAGCCCTGAGCAGTCGCTTCGCGGGTGGGCTTCGGCATAGGCTGCGCGTTCGCAGGCATGGACGAGAACGAGAAACCGCCGAGGTCGTCGTCGCCGTCGAGCTCGGGCCTCGAGCTCGATCGCCCGTTCAAGTCGAGCCCCAGCAACCCGCGCCTGGGACAGGTGCGCTCGGCGATGCGCGATCAGCCCCTCGCCGCGGCGCCCAGACAGAAGCTCGACAAGGCTGCCATCAAAGAAGGAGCCCTCGACACGCTGCTCAACTCGGTCTCGATTCTGGTTGAGATCGCCGAGGACTTCCGAACCTCGGACCGGTTCTTCAAATACAAGGCGGGCGTGCTGGTCGCGTGGCTGGTGCTGTCGGTGACCAGCGTCGGCGTCGCGTGCGGCGAGGCGCGCCCGACCAACGACATCAACGCTGCGCTGGTGATGGGCGGCGAGGCCGGGCACCCCATCTACCTGGTCAAGAACGAGTCCGTCGACCCGTGGCAGGACGTCGAGGTGGTCGTCAACGGGACCTACCGGGCCACCCTGGCCCAGATGGAAGCCAACGGCGGCTCGATCACGCTCTCGCCGGTGGTGCTGTTCGATTCCACGGGGGCCAGGGCGCCAGCCGACCTGGTCATCGCCGACATCGTGGTGTCGGTCAGCGAGCCGGCTGAGACGGTGACGCTGCTGAAGGACGGGGTGCGACCGCAGTGACTACGAGGCGGCGAGCCGATCGCCGACCGTGATCAAGGTGGCGATGTCGTCGGCGCCCTGGGGCAGCTCTGGCAGGGCGATGGCGGTACCCTGTGGCGCGGCGCGCTTCTTCAGTTCCTCGAGCAGCCCCAGATCACGGGCGGCGGCTTTCTTCTCGAGCTCGGCCAGCGCAGAGAGCCTGGGCAACGCCTCGCGGGCCAGCGCCGGCGCGTCATCGGCCAGCGACGGCATCGGCCTGCCAGCGTCGGTCGCCCGGCTGCGGTTGAGCACGAAGCCCTTGAAGGGCAGCGACAGCTCGCGGGTCTTGTCGTGGAAGAAATACGCCTCGCTGAGCGTGGCGGCGGCCGGCGACGAGACGAGCAGGAACGCCACGTCAGGGCCCGAGAGGAAGCGCCGCATCTCGCCCACGTCGACGTTCAGCGACTGGAAGATGCTCGAGAAGTTCATCAGGAACGAGACGAACTCGGTGGCGAAGTCCTCTCCGAAGACGGCCGAGAGCACCCGCTCGATCACCCGTGACGCGGCGCGCGCCACCAGGCTGTCAGCCTTCGGCAGGAACGAGGCGATCGCCCGAGAGTCGATCAACCCCGACAGGCGCCTGGGCGCCTCGAGGAAGTCGAGCGCGTTGCGAGAGGGCGGTGTGTCGAGCACCACCAGGTCGTACTGGCCGGCCCGCACCAGCCGGTACAGCGCTTCCATCGCGGTGTACTCGTGCATGCCGGCGACCATGGTGCTGATCTGTTGGTAGATGCGGTTGTTGAGCACCCGGTCGGCGTCTTCCGGGGTGCGGGTCAACCTTCGCACCGCGCTGTCGGCGACCAGCTTGGGGTCGAGCATCCACGCGTCGAGCGAGCCGGGGGCCTTGATGCCGGCGGCGTCGGCGCGCTCCTGGGGGATCCGCACGGGGTCGGTCGGGTTGCGCGAGACGCCCAGCGTCTCGGCAAGGCGGCGGGAAGGGTCGATGGTGAGCACCAGCACCCGTCGACCGGCGCGCGCGGCGGCCAGCGAGATGGCGGCGGCGGTGGTGGTCTTGCCGACGCCCCCCGCTCCGCAGCACACGATGATGCGCTTCTCGCGCAGCAGGGCCCCGATGTGAACGTCGTCGGCCATGGCGTCAGCCTCCAGGGGTGGGCAGGGGCACGGGCGAGGCCGAGTCCAGCACCTTGATCAGCGCGTCGACCAGGCCCTCGTGGGGCAGCTCGGGCGCCGTGAAGATTGGCAGCGAGGTGTGGGCGCGCAGGCGAGCCAGCTCTCGGTGGGCGAGCAGCGGCTTGCGAAACGACTCGCGGCCGAGCCAGTCGTGGGCATCGACGAGCGGCGTCAGGGCGGCCCGCTCATCGGCCGAGAAGGGGTCCTGGGGGATGCGGTTCACCACCACGCCGCCGACGGGCACCTTCGTCTTCTGCAGGCCCTCGATCAGCTCGAGGCACTCACTCACCGGCAGCGTCTCGGGCAGCGTGACGATCAGCGCGGCGGCCTGTCGGGGGTCGTTGAGGTACCGCTGCCCTTCGCGCAACGCCTCGGCGATGGGGCCGCCGGGGAGCAGCCGCAGCAGCAGCTCGGGCAGGCCGGTGAGCGACAGGGTGTGGCCGGTGGCGGGCATGTCCAACACGATCAGATCGTGGGCCGGGCGGTCGCCGAGGCGTTCGCGCAGCGCGGTGAGCAGCTGAAAGAACACGCCCATCTCGCGGAAGGACGGGCCCGCCGCGAGCAGCCTGCGCAGGGCGTCGTTGTTGAGGGCAGCACGGGCGATGGTGCCCGAGTGGAGCACGGACTTGAGGAACAGCTCGTGGCCGCTGCGGGCGAGCAACACCAGGCCGTCGAGGTTGTCGCCGAGGCGCTCGGCGGTGCGGGGGAAGCGCTCGCGGCCGAAGTGACGGGCCAGGGGCGAATAGTCGTCGCCCTCTTCGCCGATCTCGGTGACCAGCACGCGCTTGCCACGTGAGGCCGCCAGCCGGGCCAGCGCGGTGGTCATCACCGACCGCCCGACGCCGCCCTTCCCCGTCACGAGCACGATTCGTTTGTTGACCAGCTCGTCCAGGGAACGCCTCGCTGCATGGGTGCCCGAGAACGCCCGAGCGAAGAGACGATCCTTATCGAAGCGCCCACAGGTTCGGTCAGATTTCTCACAGGCCTGTTCAGGGCTGACCCTCTGGCAGGTGCACCGCCACGTCGAAGGTCTGGGGCCTGGTGAAGGGCACGATGGCGCTGCGCACGTCGCTCGTCAGCAGGCGCACCACCGCGCGGCCGAAGTCCAGCGACACCACCACCCCGGGTCTGGCCACCTTCTCGATGCGCGTCGAGATGCGCACCTCGTTGACCCGACAGCCGCCTTCCCGATGTTCGAAGCGCAGCACCCGCGAGAGGGCCAGCGTTCCTCCCAGCGCCACGGTCAGCAGGTGCCCCGACGGCATGGGCTTGATCGCGCCGGCCCCGGTGATCACCGTGTACGAGCCCGACGGCCGCACCTTCGGCAGCAACGCGCTCCCCGCGTACACGTGGCTGTCGAGCAGCATTCGCCGCACGTCGGCCCAGTCACCGGCGGCCTGGTGCTCGAACAGGCCCGGCTTCGTCCACCAGGCTCCGACGCTGGCGACCACGTGGTCGGCATGAGCGACCTTCGCGGCCAGGGCTCGGGCGCCGTCCGCGTCACTGACGTCGCCCTGCAGGACCTGAACGTTTTTTCCGGCGAAGTCTGCCTTCAGCGCCTCGACGCCCTCGGCAGAGCGACTGCTGATGATGACCTGCGCCCCTTCCTCGAGGGCCGCGGCGGTGACCCCCGCGCCGACGTTGCCGGTCGCGCCGAGCACCACGACGATCTGTCCTTCGAGCTGGTTTCCCATGAAGGCCAGCTTAAGCGGGTGCGACGGCTCCGTCAGCGCGGGTACGCTGAGGTGACGATGAACAGCCCCTTCGTCACAGCGTGGGTGAAGCGGGTGCCGTTCGGGGTGCTGGCGGGAGTCCCACTGCCCCGAGGTCTGGACCCGGTGCCTGCGTCCATCGTGAACGAGCTGCACCCGCTCGAGCGCGACATGGCGGTGGCAGAACGGGGGCGCCGG
>VYLD01000387.1_pt1 | contig 13276 bp, 10 predicted proteins | sample 5114401 | NCBI WGS metagenome assembly VYLD01 (sample SAMN12291783, study PRJNA351875) | freshwater metagenome | isolation source: freshwater lake | place: USA: Michigan, Gull Lake | collected 2013-08-08 | reverse complement strand
CTGTCGAACGTGTCGGTACGTCACCGCTGCCTCGCCGGTGACCGTGTCCCGATACGAGACCGCCGGCGCCGAGGCCCTCACCTCGAGCCCCTCACGCCGCGACAGCTTCTCGAGCCAGATGGCGAGGTGCAGATCACCGACGCCGCACAACACCGTCTGCCCCGTCTCGCCGTCGACGCGAACCTGAAGCGACGATCTCGTCGTTGCTCGTCGGTCATGTGCCCACCAGCACGCGCTCTCCTCGCGCCTCGACCTCGCCCGAAATCCCGTCGCGACCCAGCTCAACTCAACCGATCTCTGGAGTATGCTTGAACCTCACGTGAAGCCACCCGCGACCCTGGGAATGCTCAGCGCCAACCCGGCCCATCGGTCGTTTTTTCGGGAACGGCTGCAGCGACTCGCGGGCGCCCGGGGGCTGGAAGACTGGCTCGTCGAAGAGGCCAACGTTCGAGGGTATCTGGGGGCCGTCGGCGCCTCGGTGCCCGACCGTGAGCCGACCCAGGCCCTGGCTGATGCTGATCTCATCGTTGCCCTGCTGATGCCGCACAGTGAAGTCGACGGTCGGATCTTCAAGCTCGTCGTCCGCATGCTTCAGGGGGCGGCCATCGACCCCCAGCTGCTCTGGTTTTACGCCCGGCGTGAGCGCGCCGACCGGGTGCTGTATTGGCTGCTGAACCTGGTGCCAGAGGCCGAACGCACCGAGCGACTCGTCGCGGTGATGGCTGGCTGCCCAACGCCGCCCCGCGGCTTCTCTGGTGTGCGCTTCAACTATTCCAGCGCGCGGCTGCTCCGCCGCCCTGCTACGAAGGAGTCGGTGTGGAGAGCGGCCCGGCGCTGATTCTTCGGACCCTCGACCGGCACCTCACCGCGCCGGGCGAGGTGAGACTGTTCGGCGGGGCGGCTTTCGTGCTCGGGTACGGCAGGCTGCGCACGACGGATGACGCCGACCTGCTGCTCGACGATCACGAATGCCAGACGCTGATCGACAACGCAGGTTTTGCCGAGGCGATCGAGGCGACCAACCAGGACCTGGCGCCGAGCGGTCTCTACCTCACCCACGTCTTCGGCCCCGAGCAGCAGGTGCTCACGGCGCAGTGGCGAGCAGCGTGCCGGCCAGTTGCGCTTCCCGGTCTGCAGAGACTCTCGGTCTCATGCCTCGGGCCAGTCGACCTCGCGCTCACCAAGATGGGTCGAGCCGATGACGCCGATCTCGCAGACCTCGAGTTTCTGCTGAAGACGCGCCAACTCGAGCCCGAGGCGCTGCGGCGCGCAATCGCGGTGGCCGTCGTGCCGCCTGAGTATGCAGAGCTCTTCGTCGCAGCAACGCCGAAGGTGCTTGCGCTGCTTGCCGCTGAGTGAGCTGCACCCTTGGGGCACCACTGGCCGGAGCAGCATCGGTGCCAGTTGCAGCCACAGCAGCGCAGCGGCCGCAGCGCGGGTTCTGTCTCAGCTGTGACCGCCCGCACCTCAGGGCGCCATTCATTGAACTCGTCAGGGTCTCGACAGGTATTGGCGCTGGTCTCGAACAAGTGCCGCCCGCGGGTCGGCCAGTATTACCTCGTGAGCCGCTCGACCGTGGCCCGGTAGGCCTGCGCGACGCCCTCGCGGAAGCGCGACCACGGGTGCGCCTCGGCGACCCGCGCCGCGGCCAGCCCCATCTCGGCGAGCTGCTCGAGGTGGGCCCCGGCCCAGGTGATCCGCTCCGCGAGCGCCTCGGGGTCGCGAAGGGGCACCTTGAAGCCCTCGCGGCCCTCGACCACCAGATCAGCCGCGCAGGTGTTCGCGGTGGTCAGCACCGGCAGGCCCGTCGACATGGCCTCGAGCAGCACGTGCGCGAAGCCCTCGGTCAGCGATGGCAGGACGAAGAGATCGGCCTGGTGCAGCGCCGCCACCACCTCGGCTCGGGAGAGACCCATGCGCAGCGTCACCCCCAGCGCCTCCGCCCGCTGCAGGAGCGCAGCGTCGCGGCCGAACCGACCGCACACCGTCAATTCACAGGTGCCTGGCCCAAGCTTCTCGAGCGCGTCGAGCAGGTACGAGAAGCCCTTGCGCTGGACGATCGAGCCCACCCAGATGAGCCGCAGCGGCCCCGGTCGCCGCGCCCCTGACGGGCGCTGGGGAAACGCCGTGCGGTCGATGCCATACGGCACCACGTGAATGTGGGCGCGGTCGAGCCCGCTGGCCACCAACGTGTCGGCGGTGTGGCTCGAGGCGGCGATCCACCCGTTGGCCAGCGCGGGCTCACCACTCAGCGCCTCGAAGGCGCGCGCATCCATCGACAGCTCGTACTCGTCGCGCAACGAGGTCGACGCCTCCGGGGTGCGTTGCAGCTCCTCCTCGAGCACTGCCTTCACGCTCGCCGCATGAGGGTGCATCTGGAAGAGCAGCCGCAGGTGTGGCCGCCCCGGCCCTTCAGCGAACGCGGTGGCCGCATAGGTGTTGAACGAGACGAGCGCAGCGCCGGTGCGGGCCGCCTCGCGCCGCGCCTTCCGACCGAGGGCCACGTCCTTGGTGGGGTTGAAGCGGCTGGTTCCCGAGACGACGTTGGCGGCCTCGGCCAACAGGGCCCGCCCTGAGAGCCGAACCTTCGAGAACGGGAGCTCGACCCGGAAGCGCTTCTGCACCCGCGCTGCGCCGAGAAGTCGATGAAGGCCTTTGCCGACCAGCGGCACGTCACCCGGCAGGTAGGCTTCGGTGACCAGCTTCTCGAGCCAGCCGCGCTCGGCCAGCGCGATCGGCACCTGGTACTGGTCGCGCGCCCCGGCCTGCACCACCACGGCCCTGGGCAGGTCGATCACGGTGCCTCCAGCCCTGGGGTTCGCCTCTCGACGGACCTGCGAGCTCGTCACGGTCTCGACAGGCGTTGGCTCAAGGCATCGATGGCGGCCGGGTTCGCGGCTCGCTGCTGCGCGAGCAGGACAGGGGTCTCAGGCGCGTTCACGATCAGCACCGCGTCGAACGCCTGTTGCCGCAGCGGCTCGCTGCTGGTGGCGTAGAACTTGACCAGCGCCCCCGCAGCGATCGCTCGCAGCGCCTGCACTTCAGTCTTCACCAGAGCCCCCGACGGGGTCTCGAGCGCCCACGCGTTGCCCAGCACCGAGAGCGCCTTCACCAGCGCGCGCTGCTCGGCCTCGACCGAGGTCGTCGCCAGCTGCCGCGAGAGGAACTCGGCCATGGCCACCCGGCGACACGCACCGACGCCCGCGAGCAGGGCCGCCCGCCTCGGCCCCGGAGTGGACGCCAGCGCGATCAGCGTCGCCGCTGCGCTGTCCGTCCCCAGGCGGCCCAGCCCCTCGGCCGCCGATCGGGCCACCTCGGGCTCGAGCCCCTGGAGCCGCACCACCGCCGTCAACACGGCCTCGGTCTTCAGATCGCGCAGGCTGCCCAGCGCCTCGACCAGCCCGGCCTGCCAGGCCACCTTCGCGGACCGGGGCAGGCTCGCCTCGACGGCGCCGTCGAACACGATCGCGCTCACCAGCGCCCACGTCGCGTTGGGGATCGCGTTCAGCCGCCGAGCGATCGGCGCGAACCGCCCGCGCTTCTTCGCGTCGATGGTCGAGAGCTGATCTCTCACCGCCGCCACCGCCGCGAAGGCCCCCGGGCTCGACCCGCGCGCCGCGGCGATTTCCCGCCTGGCCGCCGCCTGCGCCTCGCTCGACAAGGTCACCTCGAACGCCCCAGCGGCCGACGCCGCGTGAGCCATCAACACCAGTCCCACGAAGAGCGACTTCACGGCGTCACCTCCCACCACTTGATCGACGGAATTTCGCGCATCGCGTTGGTGCCGCAGTGAACCTCGCCGGCTTCACGGTGGTACAGGTTCCAGTCGTCGAGCCACTTCACGCTCAGTTGATACGGCGCGACGGCGGTCTCGAGCTGGGTCTTGAACAGGTCCTTGCCGTCGATGATCGGCCCGTGCGGGTCGGGAGGCGCGATGGTCGACCCGTTGATCACGAACAGGTTCACCGTGCCCGGCTGGTACGCGAGCGAGCCCCCCATCGTCGGCTCGTGCAGGTAGGGAATGCGCACGATCTCGGCGTCGGTCAGGCCGGTCTCTCGCCGAATGATCGCCAGCTGCGCGTCGACCTTGACCGCGGCCTCGGCGCTGGCCTGCATCACCTCGGGGTTGGCGAGCACCTGGGCGATGGTCGTCTCGGCGGGGGTCTCGACGCCCTCGTCGTCAATCCACTGCTGGCCGATGAACATTTTCACTCCACCACGGCCCAGCGCTACCTGGGCCTCGAGCATCGTCCTCGCCAGCCGTGCGTCGTTGACCAGCACGATCCACCCGCGGGGGGTCGAGGCCTTGATGAAGCTGACCGTCTCGTCGACGTGGCCCACCAGCAACCACGAGGTGTCGACGTTGACCGAGGGCTCCTGGTAGCGCTGACTTTCGGTCATGGCGCTGAAGCTCGTGTCGGGCGCGAAGCCGGGGACGCTTCCTCGCAGCACCCGGCCCAGCGGCCAGGACTTCGTGCCAAGCGTGTAGGGCGGAATGGTCTCGAGGTTCCCGAAGGAGTTCAGCGACTGGGTTTCCGGCGGGCTGCGCAGGTCGACCTGCTGCACCCCGGCGACGTTCTTGCCGCGGAAACGGGTGAACACGATTCGCCCCGCGGCGCGCATGGGAAAGCTCTGGTCGGTCGGGTCCTCGATGTTCGCCGAGCGGAAGAAGACGCGCATGACCTTCTGCGTTCCGTTGAGGCCCGGCATCGACGCGTAGCCCGTCTCGAAGAAGTCCTGCGCCCACTGATCCTGAACGTTGGGCGCCTCGAGGGTGATGTTCGGGTTGGCCGCCGTCACCGCGGTCTGCAGCGCGGCGCGGAAGGCCGCCGAGTCCGGGTCTCGAGGCAGGTTCGACACGTACGCGGTCTCCGTCGCCAGGCCGTGGTGGAACGTCAGCACCGGCGCCACCTTGATTCGAACCACGTCGCGCACCACGCCGCTTTCCCAGTACTTCTGCGGGGGCACGGTCACCTCGAGGGTGAGGGTGATGAAGCCGTCCCAGGCGCTCGAGTCACGCACCAGGTCGGTCGCCTCGAGGAACAGCGCCGCGCCTGTTTGCAGCGTCGTCAACGGCAGGGCGGTGTCCAAGGCGACCACCTCGTACCGATCGCCGACGCGCTGAAACACCCTCACGCGCGAACTCGAGGGCTGATCGACGGTCAACCGCGCGACGGTGCCGGCTGGAGCAGCAGGCCAGGCGCGCAGCAGCAGCGGGGCGAGATCAGCCAGGTCGTCATCGCCGTTGATGACCGCGTCAGCGCCGTCGTTGCAGTCAGGCAGCACCAGATCAGAGAACTGTCGACCGCCGGTGTCGGTCTTGGGGCACTTCGCCAGATCATCGTCGATGTTCGGCAACACGATCGCGCCGTGGGTTGAGTCCCAGGTGTCTTCGCCGTCGTCGTCCGACGCCACCTCGAGCTCGACCACGCCGTTGCGGTTCACGTCGGCCCGCAGATCGACCGTCGGCTTGCCCGGCAGAATCGTGACCGTGCCCACCTGGCCCTCGAGCCGGGCCGGCAGCTTCTCGGCGCAGCCCATGAGGACGACGAACGCCACCACCCACTGCTGTTGCGACATCACGACTCCATTTCGGCCACGGCACATTTTTGGACGCGATGGCCCGTACTCCAGGTCGCCGACCCGTCACAAGTCTGCACCCGAAGTCTTCTGACGAGGCGTCGCGGAATGACTCGGCCTGCGGCGGGCTGGTGCGGGCATTACGAGGGGCGCCCCATGCCGACCTTTACCCAGCGAACCGAGATGCCCGTCAGCACCGAAGAGCTGTTCGCCTGGCACGCCCGCCCCGGGGCCTTCGAGCGCCTCAACCCGTCGTTCGACCCCGTCGAGGTGGAAGAGCGCAGCGAGGGCCTCGAGGTGGGAGCGCGCACCGTGATCAAGATGAAGATCGGCCCGGTGTCGCAGCGCTGGGTGGCGACCCACACCGCCTACGAGCCGGGGAGGATGTTTCGCGACGAGATGACGGCGGGCCCGTTCAGCAGGTGGGTGCACACGCACCGCTTCGTGCCGGGCAAGGGTGGCACCAGCGTGCTCGAAGACGAGGTCGACTATGAGCTGCCGCTCGGCCCGCTGGGGGCTCTCTTTGGTGGCCCGTTCACCAAACAGACCCTGCGAACGATGTTCGCGTACCGGCAGGCGTTGACGAAGGCTGACCTGACCAGGCACGCGGCCTTTGCGAGCGCTCCGCGGCTGACGGTGGCGGTGACTGGCGCCAGCGGCCTGTTGGCGTCGTCGCTCATTCCGTTCCTGACCACTGGCGGGCACACCGTGCGCGTGGTGAAGCGGCAGGGCGCGACGCTCGACGCGTCCGCCATCGATGGCGCCGACGCCGTGATTCACCTGGCGGGCGCGGGTGTGGCCGACGAGCGGTGGACGCCGAAGAGAAAGGCGCTGCTGGTCGACAGTCGGGTGGCGTTCACCCGCGCGGTGGTCGACGCGATTCGAACCTCGAAGAAGCCCCCGAAGGTGTTGATCAGCAGCTCAGCCGTTGGTGTGTATTCAGATCGCGGCGACGAGGTGCTGACCGAAGACTCGAAGGTGGGCGCCCGAAGCGCGCACGGCGCAGGCTTCCTCGCCGGGCTGTGTCTCGACTGGGAAGCAGAAGCCAGACAGGCCGAGGCGCTGGGGCTGCGCGTGGCGCTGATGCGCATTGGCGTGGTGATCACCGCGCGGGGCGGAGCGCTGGCCAGGCTGCTCCCACCGTTCAAGGCCGGCGTTGGCGGTCCCACCGGCGCAGGCACGCAGTGGATGAGCTGGGTCTCGAGCGAGGATCTGGTGGGCGCGCTGCACCACGCGTTGATGACCGAGGCGGTGCGCGGCCCGGTGAACGTCACGGCGCCCAACCCGGTCACCTCGCGCGACTTCGCGAAGGTGCTGGGGTCGGTGCTGTCGAGGCCCGCAGTGGCGCCCCTGCCGGCCATCGCGCTGAAGGCGGTGTTCGGAGAAATGGCCGAGGCGACCATTCTCTCGGGTTCCCGCGTGCTGCCCGAGGTGTTGCAGCGCACCGGCTTTCAGTTCGTACACCCCGCGCTCGAAGACGCGCTGCGCTTCACGCTGGGTCGATTCGAGCGAACCTCGGAGGTCTTCCGATAGCGGGGCGCTTCGCTCGAGCGTTTGACTTCTTGACGTTCATCAGCACCCGGCGTCACCAGGCGCCGGCGGGCTGACGATCACTTGAGGACCCACGCTGCACGACGCGGCCCCGCGAAGGAACACCTGGCCCACGCTGCCCCCTCCGCCGCCAGCTGACACGGCCGAGGTGCCTCCGGCGGGAGGCCCGTTCGCTGCGCCCCCCCGACCTCCGGCGCCACCGATGACCGAGCCTCCGGTACCGCCTGCGGCAGGGTCGGCGGACCGGGCAGGGCCGTCGGCACCATCATTCCCAGCGCGCCCGATGCCGCCACCTTCGCCGCCTGCTCCGCCGTTGGCCGTGATGGCCCCGCCCAGGATGGCCAGTCGCGAGGCCTCGAGCAGCACCATGCCGCCCGAACCGCCGCCATGGCCGCCCTTGCCGAAGGCGAGCCCGCCGCCCCCGCCTTCACCACCGCGCCCCGGAGCCGAGATCACCGCGTTGATCGTCAGCGACCCCGCCGCCGAGATCTGAACTGCCCCACCGCCCGCGGTGCGAGGCGTCGACTGATCCCCCCCACGCCCGCCAAAGCAGCCTCCGCGAAGGGGGCTCAGGCCGAGGTTTGGCTCAGCGCCACCCGCGGTGCCCGCTGACACCAGGACGATGCCATTGCCGCCGACCCCGCCGGCGCCGCCCGGCGTGACGAAGCCCGAGCCTCCGCCTCCTGCGTTTCCGCTCGCCAGGTTCGAGCTGCCGTCACCGCCGAGGCCGGCGCTGCAGACCAGGGCTCCGGCGCGCGCGGTGATCGGCCCGGCGAGGCTCACGTCGCCAAAGACCGCCAGGATCACCGGCTTGTCTCCGATCAGCGTCAGCCCCGCGTCACTGGTGAGGGTCAGCCCCGAGAGCGACACCAAAAGCGCGTCGGGGCCGCCGTCCTGTTTGATCAGCGTCGCCTGGTAGGGCTGGCCGCGGCACCAGTTGGTCGGCGCCCGCACCACCGGGCCGCTGGTGTCGATCACGGCCTCTCCGCAGTCGAGCACCGTCGGCAGCGGGGGCGGCGCGCGCAGCTGCAGCACCTCGAAGTTGGTCGGCGTGAAGGGGAAGGGTGGCAGGCAGTCGCCAGACGACGAGCACAGCCCGCCATCACACGCCGTCCCCGCGTCGACGGAGTCGAACTCGCAGGTCCCGCTCGGCGAGCAGCGGTTGGCGAAGGCCCGACACGCCGGGGGGCTGCAGAAGACCTGAGCGCCCGCGCAGCGGCCCTGCTCGTTACAGCGGTCGGCCACCGTGCAGGGGTCGTTGTCCGAACACCCGGCGTCGACCTTCGGCGCGAACGCACAGCCTCCGTCCAGGCACGCCCCCACCGGCGCCAGGCAGCCGTTCGTGGTCTGCGCGCACGTCAGCGGCGTTCCCCGGCAGGTGCCGTCGGCGGCGCAGCGATCGAGCTGGGTGCACGCATCACCGTCGGTGCAGGTCGCCGCGGCTACCGGGGTGTACTGACAGCCGCCGTCGTCGGCCTGGCAGACGCCGACAGGCGAGAAACAGCTCGAGGGCGGGGTGGCGCAGATCCGTACCTGGCCTCCACCGCAGACCCGGTTGGTGCAGCGCTGTTCCTCGAGGCAGGCGGCGCCGCTCATACACGGCTGCCCGTCGCAGTCGGGGTCGGCGCAGTCCAGCGCGCCGTCGAGATCGTCGTCGACCGCGTTGTCGCACTGGCCCCGCTCGGTCTTCGGCGCCACCTTCGCCAGCGCCACCGTGACCTGGGTCACCTCGTTCTTCACGAAGGTCGCCGAGACGAGCTGGCTCTCTTCGTTGGCTGCGACCCGGCACCCCTCGTCGCGAAACCCGATGGCGCGAACCTGGACCGCTGCCGGGAAGTTGGCCTGCACCACCCCGACGAAGACCTTCGTCTTGCCCGAGAGCGGCACCGGAGCGCTGTTCACCGACGAGCCACCGGCCCGCACCTCGACCTGCAGGCACTTCGAGTCCAGGCCCGGGTCGAAGGTCACCGTCACCAGCAGGCCCGGCTCGACCTCGCGCGGCCTGCACCCGCAGAGCAGGCCCAGCAGCAGCAGCCCGAGACCGCACCTCATCGCGAGGCCACGGGCACCTCACGGCCCTCCCCGAAGCCCAGCACGGCGAAGGGGGCCGGCCTGGTCAGCAGCGCCGTCTTGAGGGCCTCGACCGGTTCGTCTTCTCCGTCGTCGGCCAGCGCAAAGGTGCCGTAGTGCATCGGCACGGCGAGGGTGGCGTCGAGATCGATGGCCGCCTGCACGGCCTGAACCGGAGACATGTGAATCGGCGACATGAACCACTCAGGCCTGTAGGCGCCGATCGGCAACACCGCCAGCCGCATCGGCCCCAGGCGTCTGGCGATCTCGGCGAAGTGTGGCCCGAAGCCGGTGTCACCGCCGAAGTACGCCTTGCCTGCGCTGCCGCTCAGGACCCAGGCGCTCCACAGGCTGCCGTCGGCGTCGAAGACCCCCCGGTTGGCGAAGTGCTGGTTGGGGACCGAGGTGATGGTGATGTTCGCCAGGCTGCGCGAGTCCCACCAGTCGAGCTCGACGGACTCGATGCCCCGCTGCGCGAGGAACGCCTTGTTGCCCAGGCCCGCGTAGATCTGCACCCGCGGCCAGGTGTCCTGGATTCGCTTCAGGGTGGCGAGGTCGAGGTGATCGTAGTGGTTGTGGCTGATCACCACCGCGTCGATGCGCGGCAGGTCCTCGAACCGAATGCCCGGAGGCCGCACGCGCTCGGGGCCGGCGATCTCGAAGGGGCTGCAGCGCTTGGAGTAGATGGGGTCGGTCAGCACGTTCACCCCGTCGAGCTGAATGAGGGTGGTCGCGTGGTTGATGAAGGTGACCCGCATGGCGCCGGGCGCTGCGTCGCGCGGCGGGGGCGGCCCGAACGGCTCGTCGTGGTACGGCTTCCACGGGCCCCGTTGGCGGCTGCTCTGCCACTTGAGCAGGTTGGCCAGGCCGTCGAGGGTGCCGAAGCCGCCCAGCTGCTTCGGGGCGTTGGGCGTATAGAACCGCTCGCCGTTGAAGTGCTCGCTGGTCGGCCCTGCGTAGCGCGGCCCCGAGAGCGCGCAGCCCACGCCGAACGCCGAGGCCACCACCGCCCCGAACGCCGTGACCACCACCAACGAGAGTCGTCGCAGCTGCCGTCGCGCCATGGGCGCACGCCTACCCCGGCCGCGCGAGTGTTCCATGTGGAACATCTGTTCAGGGGGGCGTCGGAGCCGTGGCGAGCCGCGCGCGGAAGGTCGATGATCGAAGGCGCATGAGCGCGATCGACGAGCTGAAGGCCCTGATGGAAGCGACGCTGGTCGACGAGCGGCTCTCGACCGAGGAACGGCGCGAGCTGTCTGCCGCGCTGGCCCAGGTGCCCTGGCGCGCCGACCAGCTGCAGGGGCTGCGCAACCGGGCCTTCGAGCTGCTCCGCGCGCGCCTCGACGAACGTTCGGCGCCGGTGCTGGGCTGGCTCGAGGGCGTGGTGCGGGCGCTCGATCAGGCCCGCCCTGCGGGGCCAGCGCAGCCCACCGGGTGCTTCTTCAGCCCCGGGCCCGACTGCAAGACCGCCATTCTGTCGCTGCTGACGCAGGCCCGCGCGTCGCTCGACCTGTGCGTGTTCACCATCTCGGACGACGATCTGACCCGGCAGATCCTCGAGGCGCACCGGCGAGGAGTGGTGGTTCGGCTGATCACCGACAACGACAAACGCAACGACACCGGCAGCGATGTCGACCGGCTGGCGCGCGAAGGGCTCGAGGTGCGCGTCGATCGAACCGAGGCCCACATGCACCACAAGTTCGCCATCGCCGACGGGGCGCTGCTGCTCAACGGCAGCTTCAACTGGACCCGCAGCGCCTCGCAGGTCAACGCCGAGAACGTGATGGTCACGTCCGAGGCCGCGGCGGTGCTGGCCTTCAAGCGCCAGTTCGATCGGCTCTGGGTCAGCCTCGAGGTTTAGGTGTACAAGCCGCGCCTCACGTGACCTTCGCGTCCCTGCCCGTCACCGAGCTCCCGCCGCCCCGTCAGGCCGCCCTCGAGGCGAAGAGCGCCCTCGCCGCCGCCTGTGGTGGCCGGGTCTCGAGCCGCGATCTCGATCGGCTCTCGTACGCGCGCGATCTGTGGCCGCTGGCCATGCTCTGGGTGCGGCAGGGCAAGACGCCGCCCCCGCCGGATCTGATCGTCTGGCCGTCGAGTGAAGAAGAGGTCGCGGCGGTGATCCTGATCGCGCGCCAACGCGGGCTGTCGGTGATCCCCTTTGGCGCGGGCTCGGGAGTGTGCGGGGGCACCATCGCCACCAACGGGGGGCTGATGCTCGATCTCAAGCGCTTCGACGCCATCGGGCCCATCGACCCGGTGCGCCGCTGCGTCGACGTGGGCGCCGGGGTGCTGGGAGAGGCCCTCGAGCGCCACCTCGAGGCGAAGGGCTTCACCCTCGGCCACTTCCCCTCGTCGATGGCGATGTCCACGGTCGGCGGCTGGCTGGCGGCGCGCTCGGCCGGTCAATTCTCGAGCCGCTACGGCAAGCTCGAAGACATGGTGCTGTCGGTGCGGGGCGTGCTCGGCACCGCCGAGCCGTTCGAGACCCGCGAGCGCCCCTTCGCCGGTCCCGACGTCGCGCAGCTGTTGATCGGCTCCGAGGGCACGCTGTGCGCGTTCACCTCGGCCCGCCTGCGCGTGCACCCGGTGCCGCAGGCGCGGGTCTTCAGGGCCTTCGAGTTTTCGTCGGTGCAGGTGGGCCTGCTCGCCATTCGCCGCATGTTCCGCGACGGCCTGCGGCCCACGGTGGTGCGCCTCTACGATCCCTTCGACACGGCGATCGTCGGCAAGCCGGGCAAACAAAGGACCGTGGCCACGGCCCCCTCGGCGCGGTCGGCCCTCGAGGTCACCGTGGTGCCGGTGGTGCTCAAGACGCTCGCCGAGCAGGCCCTCGGCCGGGCGTGGCTGCTCAACCCGCTCACGCGCCTGGTCTCGAAGAGCCGCCTGGTGCTGATGTTCGAAGGCGAGACCCTTCAGGCCGAGGCCGAAGAGCGCGCCGCGGCGGCCTGTTGTCTGTCATTGGGGGCGACCGATCTCGGCGAGACGCCCGGTCGCGACTGGTTCAAGCGTCGCTATGACGTCGGCTTCAAGCTCTCGCGGCTGATGGAATCGGACACCTTCGTCGACACCCTCGAGGTGTCGGCGCCCTGGTCGCAGGTGAGCGAGGTCTACGAGCGGGTGAGGGCCGCCGCCGCGCCGGTGGCCTTCGTGCTGTGCCACTTCAGCCACGCGTACCTCGACGGCTGCTCGTTGTACTTCACCTTCGTGGGCTCGGGCCCCAGCGAGGCCGCGATGGAGGATCGGTACCATCGCCTCTGGCAGTCGGCCCTGAGCGCGGCGATGAGCGCTGGCGCCAACGTCAGCCACCACCACGGGGTCGGGTTGCTCAAAGCCCGCGCGTACCAGCAGTCATTGGGTGAAGGCCGTCACGCGTTGGCGGCCCTGAAACGCACCTTCGACCCCGACGGGATCATGAACCCCGGAAAGCTCGGCCTGTGAGCGCGCTCCTCGAGCAGCTGGGGCCCCTCGCCGTGCAGGAACGCGAAGGCCTGGTGGTTCGGCCGACTTCCGAGCGTGAGCTGGTGCAGGTGCTGGCGGTGCTCCGATCTCAGCGGGCTCGCCTCGGGCGTGACGTACGCCTCGATCGCGCCGCCCTGAACCGCCTCGGCACGATCGACGACGACAGCCTGCTGATCGAGGCGGGGGCCGGGGTGCCGGTGCAGCAGGTCGAGGCAGCGCTGCGCGAAAGACGACTCACCCTGGGGTGGCTTTCGCCGCGCGCGTGGGCGCTGTCCGTGGGTGAGCTGGTCGAGCACCCGGCGCACGCCTTTCGCCCGGTGGTGCCGGGCCGCCTCGAGCCGTTGGCGGCGCAGCTCACCGGCGTGGTGGCGGCGGGGCACCTGGTGCGCTCGTCGCCGGGGCCTCGGCACGCCGCCGGCCCTGATCTGGCCTCGTTGTTCATCGGCGCCTCGGGAAGATTGGGGCTGGTGACCAGCGCAGTGCTGCGGGTGTGCCCGGCGCCTGAGAAGCAGCGACGGTGTGTGGTGTCCTTCGCCGAGCCCGCGCGGGCCATCGAGGCGCTGCGGCAGGGGTTGTCGGCGGGCGCCACGCCGGCGGTGGCGGTGCTTCGGGCTCG
>VYLD01000378.1_pt1 | contig 13609 bp, 9 predicted proteins | sample 5114401 | NCBI WGS metagenome assembly VYLD01 (sample SAMN12291783, study PRJNA351875) | freshwater metagenome | isolation source: freshwater lake | place: USA: Michigan, Gull Lake | collected 2013-08-08 | reverse complement strand
CCCTCATCGCCGTCACCGTCGTCGTCGCCCTCGGCGTCCACCGCCGAGGCGGCCTGTTGCGCCACGCCCTGCTGGGCGGCGTCGGCGGGGGCGGCCGCGTCAGCGCCTTCCGGGCGCTCGCGGTCAGGAGGTGGAGCCGTAGAACCATCGGCGCCCGTCGAGACGCCTGGACCGTTGTCGGAGCCGTCGGCGCGGCCGTCGCGATCCTTGTGGCGCTCTTCTCGCCGCTTTCTGGACTCGTCGGCGTCGAGGGCCGCCTGTTCGAAGAACGCGTCGTCGAGCTCGAACAGCTCGACCCGCGTCACCGTGACCCCGACCTCGGCCTCGAAGAACTTCTCGGCGAGGTGGTCGCCGCACCACAGCAGCGTCAGGGCGCTGCCCGAGACGGCTTCCTGTTTGGCGTCACCACGGGCTTCACCGGCGGTCAGCAGCAGCCCCAGGTTGGCGCTCACCTGACCGATCTCGCGACGCAGCTCCTGCACCTGTCGGCGCTCGACCTGCCCTGCGCCCTTGACGATGCGCACGGCGTAGCGCAGCTCGAGGCTGCCTTCCTTCTTTCGAGCGCTGAGCAGCGGCCCTTCCTTCGAGCGGCGCGCCACCTTCAGCTCGCGAAAGCCGTGGGCGTGCAGCAGCTTGACGCAGGCCTTCTCGAACGCGCCGGGGTCGAGCTCGCTGAGCTTCTGGCGCAGCACCCGCGCCATGCCCCGACGGGCGTCCTTGACGCTGAGGCGCGCGGTCTGGAAGAGCGCCAGATCTTCCGGGGTCGCGGCGGCGATGACTGCCGGCGCAGCCGCCGCTTGACGCTGGGCGCGCAGCACCGCCCGACCGTTCTCGAAGGGCACGTGCGCGGCGGCGCAGAACGCCTGCTGAACCTCGAGCGCCGATGGGCCACCTTCGGCCGCCACCGTCTCGACCGAGAGCTGCAGCTCGTTGTTTTCCGAACGCAGCGCCGAGAACTGCGGGCGTCGCCCCTGGTCGAGGCGCTGCTGATTGTCTTCGGCGAGGGCGTCGATCAGGTGCCCCACCGACAGCTCGTCGATGAGGTCGCGAGCCTTCAGCCTGGCGATGAGCTCGGCAGGCACCAGCGAGCCACCCTCGGCCAGGACCTCGAAGACCACCTCGGCGACCGGCGGGTACTTCTTGCGCTTGCCGTCGTCGTCCTTGCGGCGATTGCGCTCGGCCTGACGCCCGATGGCCCGCAGGAACTCGGCCCGGGGCTCGGGGTGGCGCTCGGTCGGCCGCAGGGCAGGCAGCCCTTCTTCCGGGTTTGCTTCGACGACGCCGGTGACGGCCAGCGCGTCTGCGTCCTCGGCCAGCATCCAGTCGGCGAGGGCGAAGGTGTCGCGGGCGGTGATCACGAGCTTGCGTTCACGCGACCGCTTGGCCTGCGCCGCCAATCGCGCCAACATGGTCTGCTCGGGCATCTTGCCGATGTGAGACAGCAACCCCTTGTCGAGCGAGCGTCTGGTGATCTCTTGAAAATGCAATGGAGCGCCGGCCTCTTCGAGCACCCGCAGCGCGGCCTCATAGAAAGTCATTCGGTTTCCCAGCGAAATCGGGGGCTTGATAGAAGCCCACGCGAGAGTGCGACAAGGTACGCCTCACCGCGGAGCGAGTCAACGGAAGTCACCGAATTCACGGGAGCGACGTGCTGACCCTGCGCCTGGGCGAGCGGTGGAAGCGGCGCGGAGGCGGGGCGACCGACGAGGTCTGGCTGGAAGTGGAAGGCGTGTCGTTGCTGCCGCCCCTCGAAGCGGTCGACCTGGTGGGGTTCTTGTCGTCGTGGCTGTCGGCCCTCGAGTCGTTGATCGTGAGGCGAGCCCGAACGGCCCAGGTGTCGCTCGACGACTCGGCCCTCGAGGTGTGCCTCTGGCGGCGCCCGGGGACGAGCGTCGAGGTGACGGTGGTCAGCCCCTCGACGGCGCAGGGCGTGGTCGCCGGGCCGTTCACCGTCGACCTGGTCGAGCTGCGGGCGGCGCTCGAGGTGGCCACGCGGGCGTTCCTTCGGGCCGCGGCCGAGTCGTCCCTGGACGAAGCGGTGGTGGTGCAGGTGCACCGGCGGCTGCGCGACGCCACGGGTCGGGCGGTGTCGCCGAGCCCCGACGCCGAGGTGGCACCATGGACCTTTCGCGCCCAGGTCGGCGAGGTGGCCATCGAGTGTATCGACACCGGTGGGCGCAGCTTGACCGTCGAGAAGGACGCACCCGGGCTGGCGGGCCTGTTGATGCCCGGCGAGGTGCGATGGGGTGGCGAGCGGTTGGTCGGTCCTCCGTTCATCACGCTGCTGGGGTTGGCGCGGCGCAGCCCGACCGAGGCGGTGCTGCAGGCGGGCCTTGGGCTGTGCGCGGCGCTCGCCGAGCGACACCCCGGGTGGGCGACCAACGCCTGGGTCGCGCTGCTCTTCACCCGCTGCACCGAGGGCCTGGCGACGCTTCGGCAGCCAGTGCCCGAGTCGTCCCCGCAGCCCGAAGCGCTGCCGCCCAACCCAGGGGGCGCGGCACGGCTGTCGACGGTGGGCAGCCTGCGCAGGCTGACCCTTTCCACGGCCTGGACCCAAGCGGTCACGCTTGGTGAAGCCGGCGGGCAGGTCAGCCTCTCGAGGCGGGCGATCGTCGTTCACAGCGCCACCACTGCCGCCGTCTTCTCGATCGCGGGGCAGCCCTGGCGGCGGCTGCAGGCCTCGCGGGGCGTCGCGGCGAGCCCTGATGGAACCGTCATCGCGGCCACCGAGAGCCACGTGACCTGTTTCGTCGGCGACCAGGTCTCGGCCCGGTGGGTGAGAGACACCAATGGCCTGAAGGTTGGCCCCGGCCTGGCGCTGGTTCAAGGGCGGGCCATCACCTCGCTTGGGGGCCGGGGCGTGCTGGCCCTCGAGGCCTCGACGGGCCGCGAGGCGTTTCGGTTCGACCCGCAGCGCACGCAGCGCTCGGTGACGACGGTGCTGGGCGCGCGGGCGGTGGTGGGCACCGACGGGGGCGATCTCTACGGCGTCGACGTGCGCGACGGCCAGGTGCGCTTCAAGGTGCAAGGGGGGCAGGCGTCGCGGTGGCCGGTGTCGCGGCTGCGCAGCGACGCTGTCGCGGTGCTCTCGGGCAGCACCCAGGCCACGGTGGCGTGCTTCGCGGCGCTGCCCGGGAAACCGACGAGCGAGGCAGGCAGCGTTCGGTGGAGCCTCTCCCTCTCGCTGGAGCACGCCTGCGGGCAGGTCATCAGCGGAGGCCGGATCTTCGTCGCTGGCGGCGAGAACGGTCACGGGGTGGTGGCCTGCCTGTCGACGAAGGGCGCGCGGCTGTGGCAGCGGCCGGTGCCCCTCGACGCCGCGACCTGCAGCCTGATCGCGTTCTCACGCGGGGTGATCGTGACCGACAGCCGCGGCGCTTCGGTGAGGCTCTTGCCCGACGGCTCGGCGGCCTGGGTGCTGGGCGCGCTCGACGAGCCCCTCGCGCAGCGCCTGGCGCCGACGCTGTCGCGGCGAGTGCTGGTGGTGCCGGGGGTGACGGTGCGGCTGATCGAGCCCGGGTCGGGCCTGCTGCTGGCCATGACGCCTGCCCAGCCCGAGCTGACCGGCTACGCGGTGAGCCCCCGGCTATCGATCTTCACCTGGGTGGAAGGCGGGCTGTTGACGTGCCTCAGGCCGGGGGTGGCGCTGTCGGTCGTCGACTGAGCCTCTCTCTGTCGCCCTCGGACTTCCAAGACACGTCTTCTCCATCGCGACCGCCGTTGCAGCGCCCGTTCATGACGACGGCGTTCAGCGACGAGGGCGCTCGAAGGCCTCGTGGCGGCCGGCGAGCGTCGGTGGCCGTGAGGCTGGCTACTTCTTCGCCTGCTTGTTCGGGTCGATCTCTTCTTCCGAGCGAATCGACTCCTGGGCGCCTTTCCATTCCTGGCCGGCCGGGAGCTTCCAGTCGGCGGGAGCGTCACCCTTCCACCCGTAGGACGCCATGATGTCGCCGCCCGACGGGCTGCGCGCCGAGATGGTCCACGAGATCTCGACGGTCTTGGTCTGGGCCGGCAGCTTGTCGATGTCGTAGTGGCCGAACACCACCATCGGCGGGAAGAACTTGATGTAGCGCTCGGGCCAGTCGACGCGGCTGTCGGGGCCACCCTCGCCCGGAATCTCGGCGATCAGCTTCCCCTTCTCGTCGAAGAGCTTCCAGTTGAAGCGGAAGGTGCCGTTCACCACCAGCCGGCGCACCTTGCGCTCGTCGACGCGCTCTTCCCGGGGCAGGCCCCACGCCACCAGGGGCAGGTGGATCTTGTCGCCCAGCGAGTCTGCCGAGAGAATGTCGAGCCGAATGCCGTTGCTGGTGCCGGTCCACCAGGGGGCGTAGTTGCCCGACTTGAACTGGTCGAACAGCTTGCGGGTGTACTCGTACGAGGCCTTCTTGTCGGCGGTGCGGTCTTTGGCGGGGGCCTCGTATTCCGAGACCTTCCGGTTCCCCTTCACTTCGAGCTCGGCGAGGTAGTCATCGAAGTTGCGGTTGAGGCGAAACTCGTTGACGTGCTCGGTGACCTCTTTGAAGTACCAGCGCAGGAAGGTGCCGATCTCGTCGGTGTAGGCCTTCTGGTCGGGCACCACGCGCAGCCAGGCCACGCGCTCGAGGTAGTCAGCCTTCAGCTTGGCGGCGCTGGCCTCACGGCGGCCTTCGGTCGTCTTCTCTTCCCACGTGCGCGTCGTGAAGACGATCGCCACGGCGACGAAGACGATGGCGACGATGATGCCGAGGTAGCGCTTCATGCGGGAACGGACTCCTTGGGAAGGGAAAGCGGGGTCATAGATGGGGGCCCCGTTGACGACAAGCACCACCGGGGCCGCGTGGTAGACCGCAGCGCATGCCGCTCGTGGTGGGAATCGCCGGAGGGACCGCGTCGGGGAAGACCACCGTCGCGCGCAAGGTGCATGAGGCGCTGGCGCCGTCGGGTGTGGCCTTCATCGATCAAGACTCGTACTACCGGGACCTGGGGCACCTGGGGCCCGAGCAGCGCAAAGAGGTGAACTTCGATCACCCCGACGCCTTCGACACGGACCTGCTGCACGCGCACCTGCTGGCGCTGAAGGCGGGCCAGGCGATTCAGAAACCCGTCTACGACTTCGTCGAGTCGACCCGCACCACGCGATCGACCACCGTGCAGCCGGCCGAGCTGATCTTGATCGAGGGCATTCTGGTGCTGCACCTCGAGGCGCTGCGCAAAGAGCTGGACCTGCGAATCTTCGTCGAGACCGAAGACGACGTGCGGATCATTCGGCGGCTCACCCGCGACATCAAGGAACGGGGGCGCGACTTCGACCACGTGGTGAGCCAGTACTTCAGGCACGTGCGGCCGATGCACCTGGCGTTCATCGAGCCCTCGAAGCGCTGGGCCGACATCGTGGTGCCGCACGGCGGGAACAACGACATCGCCATCGACATGCTGGTGGGCGCGCTCAAGTCACGACAGGTCAAGCCCCGCTGACCCTGCAGCCTCGTCGTCGGTCAGCTCAGAGCTCGTAGGTCTCGCCCTGCTCGCAGACCCGCACGGGCATCTGCTTCACCTCGCGCTTGAGCACGTCCACGAAGGCGGGCTTCAAGTGGTACAGCACCACCTCGCAGTCGCGGCGATCGAACTTCTCGAGCTCGGCCAGCATGGTCTGCGGCGTGAAGTGCCCCGAGATGTCGGCGAGGGCCTGCAGGGCGTTGGGGAAGCTGGTCTCGAGCAACAGCAGCTTCAGGTCCTCGACGGTGTTGAGCACCTTCCAGAACTTCTCGGTGGGCCCCGTGTCACCGGACATGGCCATCGACGCCTCACCGTCGCTCAACACGAAGCCGCACGACTCGACCGGGTGGGTGACGGGCACCGAGCGCACCTGGAAGCGGCCGATCTTGAACTTCGCGCCGCTCTTGAAGGCCTTCAACCGGAAGACCGGGTTCTTCGCAGTGGGGATGCGGGTGAAGTCGGGCCACAGCACGTTGTTGAAGAGGTTCTTCTTGAGCGTGGCGATGCACTCGGTGTTGGCGTGAATGGTGACCGGCGCGTCGCGGCGGCCCACCAGCACGTCGGCCAGCAGCGGCAGATCTTTGACGTGATCGAAGTGGCTGTGGGTCAGCAGAATGTCGTCGACCTTGATCAGCTCGTCGAGGGGCAGCGTCGAGGTGAGCGCGCCGGCGTCGAGGGCCAACACGCCGTCGAGCAGGAAGCAGGTGCTGCGACACCCCGGCAGCTCACCGCCATGTGGGCCCAACACCGTCAGCTGCACGTCAGAGGTCCCCGAACTTGGTCTTCATCTCGAGGAAGCGCAGGAAGTCGAAGAGCCGCGCGGTGTCACGCACCAGCACCCGATCGCCCGTCTGCTCGATGAGGCCCGAGCGCTCCAGGCGGTGGCAGAGGAAGCGAATGGCGGGCTCTCCGACGGCCAGCTCGCGGGGCAGGTCTCTCACCGGGAAGTCGATCTCGATACCCTCTTCGAGCGGGCGCCCGCGCGACTGGCAGAGCTGCAGCATGTGATGCACCACGCGGCTGCTGGGGTCTGACAACAGCAGGGTCTCGATCTGCGCGTCGGCGTCGGCCATGCGATCGGCCAGCTTCTTGATCATGCGTACGGCGATCTCGGCGTTGCCGCGAATCATGGCCTCGAAGGTGCGGGGGTCGATCACCAGCAGGCGCGCGGCCTCTTCGACGATCGCCGAGGCGCTGCGCGGCTTGTTGGAGATGATCGCCATCTCGCCGAAGAACTCGCCGGGCCCGAGCACCGCCAGCACCTTCTCGACGTCGCGGACCTTCTTCGAGATCGCCACCCGGCCCGACTGAATGACGAACATCTCTTTGCCCGGCTCGCCCTCGCGGAACACCACGGTGCCGTTGGGGATCTCTTTGCCGAACCGCTGAAAAAGGGCTTCCTCGGCGCTCATGGATCCGACCCAAGACTTGTCGACAAACCTGCGGTGGTCAATTTTTTCAGGTGGTTTCGGGTGTTTTCACTTGGTGGTGAGCGACGACACCCCGTCCCAATCGCCGGGGGGCGGGCGAGTCTTGAAGTCCTCGAGCTGGGCGAGGTACTGGCGGGTCGGCAGGTCGAGGGGCCAGGCGGTGAGGACCTGGCGGAACCGCTGGCCTGCCTCTTCGAAGCGTTGACGGGAGTAGGCCTCGAGTGCCCCTTCGAACTCGGAGATCACCGCGTGGTCAGCCGCCGACGGCCGGCCGATGCCGCGCAGCTCGTAGATGCCTACCGGCAGGCGCTTGCCCTTCACCCGCACCGCGCCGAGGCGGCGACAGACCATGGCGTCCTTCACGTGGGCCCAGGTGAACTCCGAGATGATGATGCGGGTGTCGTATTCCTTGTTGGTGCCCTCGAGGCGGCTGCCGAGGTTCACCGCGTCGCCCAGCACGGTGTAGTCGACGCGCACGTCAGAGCCCATGTTGCCCACCACCATGGGGCCGGTGTTCACGCCGATGCCGATCTCGAGCTCGGGGTAGCCCTTCTCGCGCCAGACCTGCTTCAGACTGTCGAGTTTGGTGAGCATGGTGACGGCCGCCCGGCAGGCCCGCACCGCGTGGTCGGGCTGATCGAGGGGCGCGTTCCAGAACGCCATCAGCGCGTCGCCGATGTACTTGTCGAGGGTGCCCTTCTCGTCGAAGACGATGGCGGTCATCGGCGAGAGGTACTCGTTGATGAAGCTGGCCAGGGCCTCGGGCGACATGCGCTCGGACAGGGTGGTGAAGCCGCGAATGTCACTGAAGAGCACCGTCATGTCGCGCTTCTCGCCCCGGTTGAGGCGCTCGGGGTTCGCCAGGGCGATGTCCATCACGTCTTCCCCGAGGTAGCGGCTGAACGTCGACCGCATCTTCAGCTTCTCGCGATCGACCGAGAGGTAGCCGAGGAAGACCACCGAGAACGACGTCACCACCAGACCCAGCACCGGCACCGCCACCGCGACCTGCAGCCCCTGGGTGAAGGCGACGAACGAGGCCAGGCACCAGCCGACCGTCGCGCTCGAGATGATGGCGGCCTTGAGCAGGAACGACCGAACCCTGGGGATCAAGCGGCCCAGCGCCATCGCCAGCGCCACCAGCAGGGCCATCTCGATCAACACCACCACGTAGGGGCGCTCGAGGAAGCGCAGCGACAGCACGTTCGAGACCAGGGCTGCGTGGGTGTAGATGCCGGGCTCGAGCTCTTTGAAGGGGGTGACGCGCTGGTCGCCTGAGCTGCCGACGATGGTGACGCCGAGCAGCGCGACCTTGCCTGCGAGCTCTGTGGACCCAACCGTGCCATCGGCCACGTCGACGATGCTGACCGTCTGGTAGAGTGAGCCCGGGCCCGGGTAGTCGATGAGGGTGAAGGGCGCCAGGTCTTCCATCGGCACGTGGGTGGTGCCGGTCGGGCCCACCAGGTCGGCGCCGATGACCTGCCCGTCTTCGAGGGTGGGCACCGCGTGGGCGCCGAGCGCGGTGGCCGCGGTCTGAAGCGCCATCGACGGCACCAGGCCTCTGGGCCCGCGCAGCTTGCCCCAGATCGCCATGCGCCGAATGGTGCCGTCGAGATCGGGGATCATCGCGAAGTGCCCGAAGGTGCTGCCGGTGTGCAGGAAGCGATCGATCGGCATCTGGCCGCTCTCGGCGGTCCACATGGCGAGGCCGTCGAAGGGCAGCTCGTACTGCGAGCCCTTCACCTTCCCCGGCACGGCGCGCACCACCACCGGCTCGAGGGCCGCGTTGAAGGTCTGCAGCTGCTGGGCGGTGAAGTCTGCGGTGGTGGCCTGCTCCACGGGGATGAAGCCCTGCGCCAGGGTTTTTCCCAGCGTGCGCAGGCCCGCCTCGAGGTCGGCGTCGGGGGTGTGCTCGAGGGCCGAGGTCAGTTCCTGTTTCCACGCCAGCAGGGAAGGCCCGGGCTCGGGCACCTGCTCGAGGCGGGACAGGGTCTGCCGCGCGGCGAGGGCCTCTTCTTCGCGGGCGTCGGTGAAGGTCACGTCCATGCCCACGGCCTTCACCTTCGCGCTGGCCAGCCGCTGAAGCGCCTCGGCCATGTGGCGCCGCGACCAGGGCCACTGACCCCACGCGCGAACGCTGCGCTCGTCGATGGCCACCACCACGATGTCGGCGTGCGGGCTGACGGGCCCCCGAAGCCGGAACTTGAGGTCCGTCACCCTGCCCTCGGCCAGCTGCACCGCGCGCTCGACGAGTGGGACGCCGGTCGACGCCAGCCCGACCTTCGGGGCCGCGGTGCACCGATGCAGCACCGCGAACGAGAGGCCCAGCAAGAGCGCGAGCGCCTCGTAGCGAGACCGGGAGAGCCAGCTCATGACGTCGGACGTTAGCCAAACCACCCGTGGTTGCCCGTTCGGAGCCGGCGCGCTGCCCCGAGCGAGCGCTCGAAGAACGAATCGGCGTCCCCGGAGTTCGTGCTTCAACTGGCTGTGAAACACCCGAAAGCCATGGTTTTGCGCCGAATAGTCTCTGAATTCAACGGGTTGCTAAACCCCTCAAAGGATATGCGGCGCCTGTGCGGTGGCTTCACGTTCACCCGCATGGCCCGGGAAGCACGTATTCGCCAGCAGACGCCCCGGTCGGAGTCGTCGCGCGCGCTCACTCGGCCTGGCAGCGCTCTGCAGAGGACCACGGGTCCAGGGGACTGGAGTACAAGCCGCGCCCGTGGGCACTTCGTACAAGGACGCTGGCGTCGACATCGTCGCCGGGGACGCGCTGGTCGAGCGGATCAAGCCGTTGGCGGCGAGGACGCGGCGCCCCGAGCTGATCTCGGGGGTCGGAGGCTTCGGCGGCCTCTTCGCGATTCCCCCTGGCAAGTACCGCGAGCCGGTGCTGGTGAGCGGGACCGACGGCGTCGGCACCAAGCTGAAGCTGGCCTTCTCGACGGGCCGCCACGACACCGTCGGCATCGACCTGGTGGCGATGAGCGTCAATGACGTGCTCACCTGCGGCGCCGAGCCCTTGTTCTTCCTCGACTACTTCGCCACCTCGCGGCTCGACGTCGATCAGGCCGAGAAGGTGATCGCCGGCATCGTGACCGGCTGCGAGCAGGCCGGCTGCACCCTTTTGGGCGGAGAGACCGCCGAGCTGCCGGGCTTCTACACGGCCGGCGAGTACGAGCTGGCCGGGTTCTGTGTGGGCATCGCCGAGCGCTCGAAGCTGATCGATGGGCGTCGCATTCGCGTCGGAGACCGGGTGATCGGCCTCGCCTCGACGGGCCTGCACTCGAACGGCTACTCGCTGGCGCGCAAGATCCTCACCGACCGCGGGCTGACCCTGCAGGACACGGTTGAAGGTGTGCAGCTGGGAGAGGCGCTGCTGGCGCCGACCCGCATCTACGTGAAAGACGTGTTGGCGCTCATCGAGCGCCTGCCGGTCAAGGGCCTGGCGCACATCACCGGCAGCGGCCTGCCGGGCAACCTGCCTCGGTGCCTGCCTGACGGCCTTCGCGCGGTGCTGCAGGCCTCGCGGTGGCCCCGTCCGCCGATCTTCGACGTGCTGCGGGGCCTGGGCTCGGTCGAGCGCCGCGAGATGGACGACACCTTCAACATGGGCCTGGGCATGACCGCCGTGGTGGCGCCGGAAGACGTCGACGCGGCGCTGGCGCTGCTGAAGGCGCGCGGGGTCGAGGCGTGGGACGTCGGCGGCATCGAAGCGGGCGTGGCCGGTCGCGAAGCCGAGGCTGTCATTCAGTGATGACCGGTGACGAGGTGCTGCGGGTCGGGGTGCTGGCCTCTGGGAGCGGCTCGAACTTTCAAGCGCTGGTCGACGCGCTGCACGTGCCGTCGTCGCGCGCCCGCATCGAGTGTCTGGTCTGCAACGTGCCCGGGGCTCTGGTGCTCGAGCGCGCGAAGGCGGCGAAGGTGCCGGGCGTGGTGGTCGACCACAAGGCCTTCGAGCGTCGCGAGCAGTACGACACCGTGGTCGCCGAGGCCCTGGCCGCCCACCGCGTCGAGCTGGTGGTGCTGGCCGGCTACCTGCGGCTGGTGACGCCCACCTTTCTGGCGCGGTTCCCCGGGCGGGTGGTGAACGTGCACCCTGCCCTGCTGCCCGCCTTCCCCGGTCTTCACGCCGCGCGACAGGCCCTCGAGTACGGCGCGGCGATCGCCGGCTGCACCGTGCACTTCGTCGATGAAGGCACCGACACCGGGCCGATCATCGCTCAGGCGGCCGTGCCGGTGCTGCCCGACGACACCGAGGCGTCCCTGGTGGCCCGCATTCAGCGCGAAGAACACCGCCTCTTCCCCGCGGTGGTGCAGGCCATCGCCCGCGGTGAGATCACCCTGCAGGGGCGGCGGGTGCGACGCGCGCGGGTGATCCCATGAGCACCAGCGCCGCGCTCGCCCGACGCGCCAGCAGCCCCGGCCGGCACGTGTACGACGCCATCGTCTTTGGCAGCCAGCTCTCGGGGGTGCTGACGGCGGCGACGCTGGCCAAGCGGGGGCTGCAGGTGTTGTTGCTCGATCACGACGGGCTCAGCAGTCCGTACGTGCACGGCGACTTCAGCTACCCGCACGCGCCGTTCTTCCTGCCCGCGATCGAGCACGTGCCGGCGCTCGACTCGGCGCTGTCAGAGATCGGAATCACGACCCAGGTCAAACGAATGGTGCAGCCGGTCGGGCTGCAGTTGCTGAGGCCGCGCCAATGGCTCGAGCTGTCTGCGACGCCGGCAGCGCGAGCCACGGAGCTCACGCGGGCGCTGGGCGCTGCCGGGGCCGAGGCGCTCACCCTGGCCATCACCCGGGCCTCGAAGGGCGGCGAGGCCAGCGAGCCCTTTTTTCAGGCGCGGCCCGATCTGCCGGCCGACGGGTGGTTCAACCGGTGGAAGCTGCGCCGCTTCGCCTCGCGCTTCTCGGGGCTCGACGTCGACTGCACGCTCGACGCGAAGGACCCGCACCAGGCGCTGCTGCTCAGCCTGTGGCCTTTTTTCGCGTCGGCGCGGGGGCCGCTCGCGCGCGCACGCACCCTCTCGCGGGCCGTGCCGACCCTGCACACCTTCCCCGGGGGCCGCGAGGGCCTCTCGGGGCTGCTGCTCGATCGCGCGCGCGAGCTGGGCGTCGACGTGCTCGACGGTGAGCACCCCATCGAGCTGCTGGCCCTCGAGGGCAAGACGGTGGTGGGCGTGCGGCTGCGAAAGAGTGACACCGTCTACCGGGCAGGCGCGGTGGTGGCCGCGTGCGATCTGCAGACCCTGGCGCCGCTGATCCCCGACGCGCGGCGGGCTCCGCTCGAGCAGCTGACGCCGCGCGTGACGGTGAAGAAGGCAGTGATGACCGCCCACACCATCGTGCCCGAGCGCGCCCTGCCCCGTGGGCTCGGGCCCTTCGCGCTGATCGAGGGCCTCGACGCCGAGCTGGGCCCGGTGCTGGTGACCCACACCGCAGCCCGCCGTGGCACCCTCGAGGCGCCCGAGCGCCTGCTCTCGTTCAGCGCCCACGTCGACACCGGCCTGCGTGATGGCGGCGAGCCGGCGGTGCAGGCCCTGGTGGCACGGCTGTGGGCCTCGGTGGCCGACGTGCTGCCGTTCACCCGCGCGCACGCGCTCGCCCAGTCCACTCCGTGGACCGACAGCCAGCGGGTGGTCGCGGGCGTGGCCGAGCCGCTGCCGACCTTCGAGCTGCCCGCGGACTCGGTGCTGGGGGTGGCGGCGCTCACCACCAGAACGCCCTGGGGGCGGCTGTTCAACGCCAGTCGCCAGGTCTTGCCGGGGCTGGGCCTCGAGGGTGAAGTGCTGGCGGCGCAGCGGGCGGTCAGCGCCGTCGAGAAGTTGCTCAAGAAGAAGGACCCGCTGCGGGAAGGAAGGCCGGCGTGAGTACCATCAACGTGATGGCGCGCGAGGTCGCGGCCAAGGTGGTGTTCTACGGGCCGGGGCTGTCGGGCAAGACGTCGTCGCTCAAGCGCATCTACGAGTCCGTCAAGCCCTCGCTGCGGGGCGAGCTGATGTCGCTGCCCACCGAGGCCGATCGCACGCTGTTCTTCGACTTCCTGCCGGTGCGGGTCGAGAAGGTGGGCGACTACGCCTTGCGGCTCGCGCTCTACACGGTGCCCGGCCAGGTCTTCTACAACGCCACCCGCAAGCTGGTGCTGCAAGGCGCCGACGGCGTGATCTTCGTGGCCGACTCGAACCCCGCCGCCGACGACTCGAACCGGGAGTCGATGGCCAACCTGGAAGAGAACCTCGCCGAGCAGGGCCTTCGGCTCGAGGGGTTTCCCCTCGTCATTCAATACAACAAGCGCGATCTGGGCCACGCGACGCCGGTCGAGCAGATGCGGGCGACGCTCAACGGGCGCTCGGTGCCCGACTTCGAGACCTGCGCCACCAACGGCGACGGGGTGCTCGACGCGATGAAAGAGCTGGTGCGCCTGGTCATCAAGGACCTGCGCGCCCGCAAGGTGGTGCCCGCGCCGAGGCCGAAGCGAGAGCTGCCGAGGCTCGACGAGCCCGAGAAGGCGGGCCTCGAGGCGCAGATTCGCGAACAGCTCGAGAAGCCGGTGGTCGCGAAGATCGCCCCGGCCGTCGCGGCGCTGGGTCCGGTCGCGGCCCTGGCGCCGGCCGTGCTGATCGACCGGGCCCGCGCGGCCGAAGCGTGCTTCGCCAGCGGAGACTACGAAGGCTGCGTGCGGGCCTGCGCCGAGGCGGTGACGC